>Ga0208244_100290_pt1 | contig 55594 bp, 39 predicted proteins | sample SubbioCR12Aug_5A_FD_184828 | JGI IMG/M metagenome (GOLD analysis project Ga0208244, IMG submission 184828) | Serpentinite rock and fluid subsurface biosphere microbial communities from McLaughlin Reserve, California, USA - CR12Aug_5A (SPAdes) | ecosystem: Environmental > Terrestrial > Deep... | reverse complement strand
GATTTGGTTGACAGCGATGCGGGCCTGAACGGCTTCACCGGCTGCTACAGCCTGGCGGCTGGCGAGACCAACACCAGCGTCGATGCCGGCTTAGTTCAATTGGCCCCCGGCATCGACATCGAAAAAACCACCAACGGTTCGACAAACACCAATCCGACTGCGCCTAATTACGATAATGAGGATACATCGGACGGTTCCGGCGTACCAATTTTGACGGCAGGCTCAAGTGTCACCTGGACTTACAAAGTCACCAATACAGGCAACACTGATTTCGCACAAAACGAAATCAGCATAGTCGATGACAACGGAACAACGTCCAATACTGCTGATGATATGACTATTGCCAATGGCAAGATTGTTTATCAATCAGGTGATGCTAACAATGACAAGGTTCTCAACGCCGGAGAGTCCTGGTTATATAAAGCCAACGGCATCGTGCAGCAATTGAGTGGTGACTTGGGTACTGCTACTACCTTTACTTTTGCCGGTAATACTTCAACGGATGGCACCGACGGCAATACACGTACTTATACTGCGGGAGGTATAAGCGTCGAAGCGAATGCCTGGAGCCGTGATAAAGGCACCGATACCTGGCAAAAAGCTTGGTTAGGCTCTTATGGCGGTGGACTGGGTGTAACCGATAGCAGCGAAGGCTCAGGTTGGGACACTACGCATACCGTCGATAATAATGGCCGCGATAACTACATCGTCTTTAAGTTCTCTCAAAACGTTGTGATTGACAAAGCCTATCTGGGTTATGTAAGTGGCGATAGCGATCTAAGTGTCTATATTGGTTCGACAAATTCAGCTATTACTTCGATGAACAATGCTGTTCTGTCTGGCATGACCAAGGAATTTAATGACACCGATTTAACCGGCGCTCGCTGGGCCGATTTCAATAGCGGCAATACTCAAGGCAATGTGTTGATCATAGCCGCGCGTGATGACGGACACAGCATGGACTATTTCAAGCTTGAAAAACTGGTTGCTCAGGCGGTGCAAGATGGTGGCATCTACGTCAACAAGGCCACGGTAACTGCTGGCGGGGTATCCGATTTTGACCTCAGTCATTACAAAACCGCGCCGGCTCCCGTTTTGCAAAAAATTGGCGATTATGTCTGGGAAGATAAAAATTTCAACGGCATCCAAGATGGCGATGAAAAAGGCATCTCCGGCGTCACTGTCAATTTGTTGAGCACTGCTGGCACTGTTTTACAAACCACAACAACCGATGCCAGTGGCAAATACGGCTTTGATGTCAGTGCCGGAAACTATCAAATCAAGGTGGTAACGCCAAACGGCTACTTTGTGACGAAACAGGATAAAGGCTCGAATAATGGTATCGATTCAGATATTAATTCTTCTGGCATGACGAATGTATTCTCGGTTACTGCAGGACAGGATGATCTTTCAATCGATGCCGGCCTGTATCGCAAAGCCAGCATTGGCGATAGAGTCTGGTTTGACTCTAATGGTAATGGCATTCAAGATACCGGTGAAGGCGGCGTAGCCAACGTAAAACTGGATCTTTTCAACGATGGCGTTTATGTCGCAACTGCGACTACTGATGCTAATGGTCACTACTTATTCAGTCACCTTAATCCTGGTCAATATCACATAGACGTTCAGGAATCGACCTTACCTCAAGGTTTCATATTTACAACGGCTAACGTCGGTTCAAACGATAATATTGACTCTGATGTACGTGCAACGTCAAGCCAACCATTAAGCTGGGGGATTATGGACAGCACTTTCCTTGAATCCGGTGAAGTCGACCGAAGCTGGGATGTTGGTATTGTTAAAAAAATGGGAAGCCTGGGTAACTATGTTTGGGAAGATAAAAACTTTAATGGTATCCAGGAGTCGGGTGAAAAAGGTATCAGCGGGGTCTCGGTTCAACTTTACAACAGCTCACATGTACATGTTGGAACCACTACTACAAACAGTTCCGGTGAATACAATTTCGGCAATCTAAATGAAGGTTGGTACTATGTCCGCGTATTGAGACCCAGCGGATATTTAGCCACAAAACAAAATGTCGGCACTAACGATCACATTGACAGTGATATCAATAGTAATGGTTACAGTGATTGGGCTTATGTCACCACGGGACAGCATAATGCCTCCGTTGACGCGGGCCTTTACCGCAAAGCCAGCATTGGCGACCGCGTATGGGAAGATTCCGATCATGACGGCATTCAAGATACGGGTGAAATAGGCATTGGCGGCATCAGAGTGTCATTGTTGAACAGCAACGGTAGCGTCATTGCCAATACCACGACCAACTCCACCGGTAACTATCTGTTCAGCAACCTTGACCCGGGTGTTTACAGCTTACGTTTTGATAAGGCTGATGTGTGGCATTACAGCTACTGGAATGCCTGGTATAACATGAATGACTGGAAATGGGGCGCTAAAGATGTAGGTAGCAATGATCTCATTGACTCCGATGTAAATAATTCATTTAGTACAACGCGTTATGCTTTTACTGCTCAAACTTTCCTTGAGTCCGGTGAGAATGACAGGAGCTGGGATGCAGCGATCACGCCGATTGTGATCGACTTAAACGGCGATGGCATTAAAACCATTTCCAGAGCCGATTCACAAGGTACTTTCGATCTATTTGGAAATGGCCAAGGCATTCATTCAGGCTGGATTTCAGGTGATGACGGCTTCCTGGCTATCGACAGAAACGGCAACGGCGTTATAGAAGATATAACCGAACTGTTCGGAGGCTTATCTCAAGGTGAAGGTTTCGCCAAACTGGCCGAATTCGACAGCAATGGTGATGGCTGGGTTGATGCCAATGATGATAACTTTGCCAGCTTGTTGATTTGGCAGGACAAAAACGGTAATCATCAATCCGATGAAGGCGAATTGTTAAGCTTGAGCGATGCAGGAATCGCAAGTTTGAGTGTCAACTTCACCGAACTGCCGTTTGTTGATGCGCAAGGCAACCTGCATTTTGAAAGAAGTACAGCGGTTCTTGATAACGGTCAATCAGTTGACATGACAGACGTCTATTTCAACGTGTCGCTGGAAGACGCGGCGGATGCGGGCGTTCAATTATCAACCATGTTTGACTTATTGGGCGATACCGTACAAGCAGAAGTTGTTGACGCGGGCTATGTTTATGTACCCGAAGCAGCCGATGCTGAACCGGTATTTTATGCCAACTATGAAGAAGCCAGCGCTGCATTGGCCGTTGATCCTCTATGGTTAGCCGCTTAAATAAACCACGTAGAAATTTACGCTTATGCCATCGGTTGAGTTTGGCTGTATCCATAACTCGACAGATGAATTTTTCATAAGCTGAATGCTTCGATTGTTGGGTTGCAAAAAGCATGCAACCCAACCTGCGCGGAATAACTACCTATTTTTTAAATAATGCCCGAGCCCGTTTTCAGCATTGAAAATGGGCTTGCTCATTTAAAAAAGTACCGTTTTTGCATCCAGTTACTTTTCAACTGGAACTCTGTCCGCCTGCAAAGTAAGCATTTAACTATCAATCGTTACTGCCATCTTATAATTAAATAGTCTTGTGCTAATATTCTTGAAAACTAAAGTTTCGTTAACACAACCGGAACACCTTTAAACTCCTGATGCAGGTATTTCATTGAAAACCTCAATCAGCTTCGTATCCAAACCATTTCAAACAAATCCAGCTCAATGCCTCAGAACCAAGTTAAACGCTTTATTACAGGTATAACCCCGCTTTTTAGCATTGAAAAGCATCCGTCACACGTTTGCTAATCCCGCCTACACTTATCAAATTCCTGATCATCGCGCGCTAACAGACGATCGACAAAACGAAATCCTGCTCAGGTAAATTTGAAACCTGACTTCTTAACTCACACTTGGCATTTCTAAAAGATGGTAACTGCAAAAAACCCCTCTCCCCTTACCAAAGACTCGGAATTAAGTAACGCATTATCGGCCTGTAAATCGGCTTTTTATTCCGTGGGTTTATTCAGTTTAGGAATCAACTTACTGCTGTTATTGCCGTCCATTTATATGCTGCAGGTCTATGACCGGGTTCTGCCCAGCAGCAGTGAGTCAACACTTGTGATGCTGACGCTCATTGCCTTGTTTTTCTTCGTCATCATGGGTGCACTGGAATGGTCTCGCGCACAAATGATGAACGTGGTTAGTCTTCGTGTCGATGCGCTGCTGAGCGGGCGTATTTATGATGCCATGTTTATTCAGACCCTGGCTAGCGGCGGCCGTTCTGCGACCGCTCAACCGCTCAATGACTTGCATCAACTCAGGCAATTCATGACCGGCCCCGGTCTTTTTGCCTTTTTCGATGCGCCGTGGTTACCGATTTATATTTTTGTTTTATTTTTGTTTCACCCGGCCTTCGGCTCAGTCGCAATCGGGTCCGGCATCATTCTGCTGTTGATCGCTTTCTGGAACGAAAAAGCCACTCACAGCGATCATGAAAAGGCCTCAAAAGAAGCATCTGCGGCGCAGCAAATAACTCAAGCGAACCTTCGCAACGCCGAAGTTATTGAGGCTATGGGCATGCTGCCTCAGCTCAAACAACGCTGGAAAAGCAGACAAAGCCAACATCTGAGTTTTCAGAGCCGGGCCACCGCCAAAGGTGGATTGATTACCGCATTATCCAAATTATTCCGGCTAAGCATTCAATCGCTGATCCTGGGCTTAGGCGCTTATCTGGCGATACACCGGGAAATTTCACCCGGCCTGGTCGTCGCGGGTTCGATTCTGCTGGGCAGAGCGTTGGCACCACTGGATCAAATCATTGCCCATTGGCGCGGCCTGCTTCATGCGTTACAGGCTTATCAACACCTGGACAAATTGTTGACCAGCATTCCAGCAAAGTCGGAAACCATGCCTTTACCTGCCGTGGCCGGTGAAATACGCGTGGAAAACTGCGTGGTCACCCCACCCGGAGCCGAATCACCCGTACTCAAAGGCATCAGCTTCGTCCTGGAGCCAGGCATGCATCTGGCCATAGTTGGACCTAGCGCTGCCGGTAAATCGACATTAGCACGGGCGTTACTTGGCCTTTATATACCGGACAGCGGCGCAGTCAGATTGGATGGAGCGGAACTCAATCAATGGGACCGACCGGAGTTGGGAAAATACCTGGGCTACCTGCCGCAAGACGTAGAATTACTGGAAGGCAGCATCAGCGAAAATATTGCCCGTTTTGATGAAATTGACCCCGAACAAGTGGTTTTTGCGGCTCAAAAGGCCGGCATCCACGAAATGATCCTGCGTTTACCCGCTGGCTACGACACCCGGATAGAAGGTCAAGGCAACGTATTATCTGCCGGTCAACGGCAACGATTGGGTTTAGCCCGGGCTTTATATAACAATCCACAGTTCATATTACTGGATGAGCCCAACTCCAACCTCGATCATGAAGGCGATGCCGCGCTGCAAAATACCTTGGTAACGCTAAAGAAAAGCAACAAAACCGTGATTGTGATTACCCATCGCGGCAATATCCTGAGCTTGATGGACAAAATTCTATTGATTGCCCATGGCGAGATTGTCCACTACGGGGCCAGAGATCAAGTATTGAACGCCATACAACAATCCGCTCAAAAACCTGCCACTCCCGCAGAAGCCGTAAGTCTTAAAGCTTCATTTACGATGTAATTATGAATATCACAGACGCTAAACAAGAGAATTCAACCTCTGAAACTTATCAATCAGACGAAAAGCATTACCGGCGTATTGGTCTGTGGATCATCATTATCGTTTTTGGCGGTTTCGGTATTTGGGCGGCGGTTGCACCGCTGAGCAGCGCCGCCCTTGCTCCTGGTTTGGTTGCTGTTGAAAGCTATAGAAAAACCCTACAGCATCTGGAAGGCGGCATCGTCAAAAGTATCCATGTAAGAGACGGTGACAATATTGTTCAGGGACAGATTTTGCTGATACTGGACGATACGCAATCCAAAGCACAACTGGAAATCGTCAAAGGACAATTCTTTATCTCACAGGCAAAAGAAGCGCGGTTAATAGCCCAACAAAAAGGCCTGACGGAAGTCAATTATCCGGCGGACTTAACCAAAGCACTGGATGATCCGCGCGCGCATGAAGCCATACAAATCCAAAACAATACATTCAGTGTCCGTAAAAAGGCTTACGAAGGTGAATTATCATTATACAAACGTCAGGTCGAACAATTACGCGCGCGTATTAAAGGGCTTAATGCACAACGGACAAGCAGCGAAAATCTGGTGCATTCATTCCGCAATGAATTAACCGACTTTGAGGAATTACTCAAAGAAGGCTATTCGGAAAAACAAAAAATCAGGGAATTCGAACGTAATCTTGCCCAAAACGAAGGCCGGCATGGTGAACTTATATCAACCATCGCCGAAACCGAACTGCAAATCAGCGAAACCGAACTTAAAGCGCTGCAGCTGAGCAAGGATTTTCAACGCGAGGTCGCGGAAGAATTTGCGGAAACCCAATCAGCGCTGTTCGAACTGCGGGAAAGAATGCAATCACTGCAGGATACCGTGAGTAGAACGATCCTGAAAGCATCGGATGCCGGAATGATTCTGGAGCTTCAGGTACACACCCTGGGCGCCGTCATTCCTCCTGGAGGCAAAATACTCGACATTGTTCCCCAAGGTGAAAAATTAATCGTTGAGGCCAGAGTATCTCCCATGGATGTCGATCGTGTTCAAGTGGGCCAAATCGCCGAAGTACGCTTCAGCGCCTTCAAGTCGCGCACTACCCCTAGAATCGACGGTAAACTCATCAGTGTGTCGGCCGACAGATTGATGGATGAAAATGTCCAGAATCCGGAGCCTTACTACCTGGCGAGAGTTGAAATCAGCCAGGAGGGAATTGCCTCCTTGCTAAAATCAGAGCTTACTTTATTGCCGGGCATGCCCGCTGAAGTCCTGATTAATACCGGTGAACGGACCATGCTGGAATATCTTTTCGATCCGCTAACCGATGCGGTAGCCAGATCATTTATCGAGGACTGATGATGAATGACCTATTGAATAATATAAAACAAGTACTTCTGATCACCGCTATAGGGGCTATGGGCTGCCCTGTTGAAGCCGGCGCTTTACTTGATTTATATCAACAAACGCTGGACTCTAACCCGTCCCTGATGAGTCGAAAATACACCATTGACCAATCCGAGGCTCGCCAGGATCAGGCATTTAGCCGGTTATTGCCGCAAGTTTCAGCCAACGGCAGTTATTCCGGAAACAGTTTTAAAAATGATGGCGTCCCTACCGAGAACTACGACGGTTTGCGGGGAACGGTTCAAGCTCGCCAAGCCTTGCTGGATGCGCCGTCTTATTTGCGGTATTTAGGTTCGGAAGCGGCAACCCGTCAATCGCAAGAGGAGTATGAAGCGTTTCAGATGGAACTAGGCGGTGAATTAGTCGATCGCTATTTAAAAACACTGGAAGCCATCGATAAAATCACTTATCTCACCGATGAGATGGAATCCGTAAAAACGCAATTAAAACGACTGCAGCATCTGTATAAAAAACAAATGACCAAAGTCACCGATTTATATGAAGTAGAGGCCTACTTTCAGTCATTGCAAACTCAAACCATTGAAGCAGACAATGAAAAAGCGATTTCAATGGAAAAACTGAGAGAAATTTCAGGCTCGCTACCGGCTCAAATCGCCTTATTGTCAGTCGATGCCTTTCCACCCATGCCCACCGATGTTGACACATGGATAGCCGATGCCGTCAGCTCGAACCTCAACCTTCTGGCCTTAAAATCCGGTATTGAGTCAGCCGAGAAAAATCTGTCCGGAGCGAAAGCCGAGCATTTACCGCAATTGGCCTTATTGTTGTCTCATACTTATTCGGACCAAGGCTTTGATAATCGCTTTCAACCCCCTTACAACGTCAGTTCGGCAACTTTACAAGTCAATATTCCTTTATATGAAGGCGGTCGCGTTGATGCCACCGTCAGAGAAGCGGTTGCCCGATTGATGATCGCCAAACAAGAGCATGAAAGAATTCGCCGCGAAATTGAACTTGAAACCAGAACATCGTTTTTAAACGCTATCGCCAGTCACTCTAAAATTGACTCTACGGCTGAAGAAGTCAAATTCCAGAAAAAAGCCAACGAAGCGCAGAAAAAAGGCTATGAATTAGGCGCATCAACGATTATCGATGTGCTGGATTCGCAGCGCCGAGCCTCTCAGGCGCAACTGGATCACCTGAAAGCCCGCTACGACTATATTCGTAACCTCATCGCCTTGAAAATCTGGTCCGGCGGACTTTCCATCGACAAGATTGAAGAGATCGATGTCTGGTTTACTCGCTACAGTCCGGATTAAGGCACTGTAATCAATGAGATTGACGCGCTATCGAGTCGCTCAAGTGTTGAACGATTTTTTCTAGCGCACCTTGATTCCGGCCAACAAAGCTTAAACCTTCATCAATCAGTTGACGCCTCAGAGGCTCATCGTTTTTAAGTTTCATAAAGTTATCGACAATGGCCTGAGCATCTTGACATTGTATAGCGGCTCCCGCTTCCAGCACTTTTTGTTCGATTTCCCTGAAATTAGCCATAAAAGGACCAAACATAACCGGCACACCCAAAGCGGCCGGTTCCAAAATATTATGGCCGCCCACAGGCGCCATGCTGCCGCCCACAAAAGCCAGGTCAGAAGCCGCATAAAATGATTTCAATTCACCCATGCGATCAACCAGATAAACGTCAGTGCTGCTTGTACATACAGAACCGGATGTTCTCGTCACGCTCTTTAAATCATGCAGCTCGATCAACTTGTGCACTTCACTGAAGCGCTCTGGATGCCTAGGCACCAATACCAGCAACAATTCGGGACAATCGGGCTTTAACTGCCTGTATAAGCTTAAAAATAAATCTTCTTCCGGCTTATGGGTACTGGCGATAATCCAGACAAACCGGGAACCCAATACCGTTGACCTGATCTGACGCCCTTCTTCCCACAAACCCTGCGCTATTTCCATATCAAACTTAATATTGCCGGTATTTTCAATCTGACTTTCCAGTGCGCCTATGGCCTTAAACCGCTCAGCATCCTGCGCTGATTGAGTCAGAATTCGGGTAATAATTTGTAAAGTGGGGCCAATAATCCAGGGGATTTTTTGATAACGGACTGCGGATTTTTCTGAAAGCCGGGCATTAACCACATAAAGTGGCACATTGGATTCGGCACAGGCTGCAAAGAGATTAGGCCACAACTCCGTTTCCATAATGACGGCCAGGCGAGGCTTAAAATGAGCAAAGAATCGCTGAATAGCAAACGGAATATCATAAGGTAGATAAACATGTTCGACTGTATCGCCCAGCGCGGCAACCACACGGGCAGAACCGGTAGGTGTCATTGTTGTGATCAACAGCGGTTGAGAAGGGTAAAGCTGCTGGATACGTTTTACCAGCGAAAACAAGGCTTCGGCCTCTCCTACCGATACGGCATGAAACCAGACAACGGAATCAGAAACTGTATTGCTGTAACAGCCCAACCGCTCGCCCAAACGCCTGCGGTACTCCGGCGCTTTGATACTACGCCACAACAGGCGCAAGAGCACAAAGGGCAGTAATAGATAAAAGACAGCCGTATAAATTGTTCGCATCAATACACTTCCAAAATAGTCAGCGTAAGCTTAACCTTTCTCAAGAGCGGATACCAACTGATAATTTAACAAGCAGAGGAGCGATAAATTAGATGTTGAACAGCGTGGGGATAACTTTTGAACCGGCTTGTTAAAGCATAACCCAACGGATCTGAACGAACCTGTTGGGTTACTCTTAACCTGCCAAAAGAGAGAGTGCTTTGGTAAAAATTACTCAGCGACTACATTAACGGATACGGTTGCAACCACATCAGAGTGTAAATCGATATCAATTTTGTACTGACCCAGATGGCGAATAACGCCTTGGGGTAAACGGACTTCATGCTTTTCAACTTTTGCACCGGCACTGGTCAGTGCTTCAGCAATGTTTTGTGTTCCGATAGAACCGAACAACTTACCTTCGTCTCCGGCTTTATGGGCAATAGAGACTTCCAGACTGTTAAGCTGTTCCGCTCTTGCTTGAGCCGCTTTGATCCGCTCAGCCGCTGCTTTTTCCAAATCGGCGCGGCGTGCTTCAAACTCGGCGATTTTTTTCGCTGTTGCAGGAACTGCTTTGCCTGTCGGCACAAGATAATTACGTCCGTAACCGGATTTAATGGTTACTTTATCGCCCAGATTACCCAGGTTGGCCACTTTCTCAAGAAGAATGACTTCCATCTTTAAATACCTCTGAATTCGGATAGACCGAAAATATAATGCCCTATTTGGGCTCGATTACTAAAAATTTATTACGTAAATTCAACCATGTATCCAGCAAACCCAAGACGGCTACCGGCAACATGACATGGGGGATAATCAGTAAAGTGACGTACATCATGGGCACTAAAAAGTGGCTTATTTTTGTTCTTGCCAGCAAGTTATGCAGCACTGCAGAGCCAATAAAGGTATACAGAACAAAAAACAAAATAGACACATTCCAGGCGGCTTCAGATAAAATTCCGCTGGTCCACCAGGCAACCAATACGATTAAAACAGAACCAATGGCTAATCGCGGATGCGTTCTTAACGCCAAAAATTCCTGCCGAAATCCTCCCGGATTGTAGAGTGTGGCTTGCCACCAACGGCCCAGGAACAATCCAAACAGCATCCCGTAAACCGCACCGGCGGCAATGATGCCGGTCATAAACCGGGCAAATGTACTCAACGATTGCTGTACATTTTCCATGGGAACATCAGGATTTGCATCCATCATTGGCTTGGCTATCTGAACCAAAACCGACTCCCATAGCCTGGCCGGGTCTTCCTGAACGCCATAAAATAACAATACAGCGGCAGCGCCCAAAAGCACCGCTATTTCTACCGCCAAAGACAGATGCCGGCCTTCCCGAAGAACGATTGAGATAAGCCAGATAGGAATCCACAAAACCAGGCCATATAACAGCGCAAACTGGTAACCGCCCAGCACGAGGAAACCCAACAAAGCTGCGGCAACACTGGAACTTATCAGTACGTACAACCCCTCGTATGCGCCTCGCCTCAAGGTGACTAGCGCTACCGTGGCTGAACTTACAATACTGACCGGAGGCAGGATCAAAGAAATCAGAGCAAGCGTTGATGCAACCATCATGGCCGACATTCGGCCCCGCATGATGAATTCCGCTAAAAATTTCACCTAATCCTCCGGCGAATTCAATTATTTATGTGCATCGCAAAAAGGCAACAAAGCGGCAAAGCGAGCGCGTTTTATGGCGGTCGACAATTGTCTTTGCTGTTTTGCGCTGATACCGGTAATACGACTAGGTACAATTTTTCCGGTTTCAGTAATGTATTCTCTCAGTGTATCCAAATCTTTGTAGTCGATTTGGTTCGAGCCATCGACATTGAAATGGCTGCTTTTTTTACGTCTCATGTTACGTGCCATGATAATCCTCTGGTTTATTGACTGGTAATCGATTATTCGGGAGTTTCTTCGCTGAATTCTTCTGGCTCATCAACAACGACGTCAAGATCAACCTCTTCGTCCTCATCGATATCGTCAGCTATTTTGGCCTTAGGTGCAGGCGCTCTGTTTTCATCATTGCCCGATGTAGCGATAATTGAAGGCTCTGTGACAGGGCCCTTTTGCAATAAAGTCATACTCCGTAAAATGGCATCATTAAAACGGAATGCGCTTTCCAGTTCTATTAACGTTTCACGATCACACTCAACGTTCATCAGAACATAGTGTGCTTTATGGACTTTGCTGATGGGATACGCCAAATGCCTGCGTCCCCAGTCTTCCAGTCTATGGATGGCTCCGGATGCGCCTTCAATAGTCGCTTTATAGCGATCTACCATTGCAGATACCTGAGAACTTTGATCAGGGTGTATTAATAAGACAATTTCATAATGTCGCATGATTGCTCCTTACGGGTTATTAGCTTTCCGTCTTTGTCTTTGAAGACGGTAAAGCAAGGATCAGGGTATGGAACCCCAAAAAACTCTGCATTATAGGTTTATACCTTGTTTTTGCAAAACTATTTATTCAAATCGGATTAAATGGCCCAGAGACCTCAGGTTTGATGTTGAAATAGGCGCATTAGTTTTACAGGAATGCCCGGCGCCGCGAAGCTCCCTTCATTACGTCTTTATGCCGATGCCTTTTTTCAACAAATACAAGCTGAACAATGACAACACGACTATAAAGCAACCGGTAATGATGAATGCGAATTTGATATCGACATCGGTAACGCCAATCAATCCGTAGCGAAATGCGTTGATCATGTACAGAATGGGATTGACTAATGAAATCTTTTGCCATATTTCGGGCAGCATAGCTACCGAGTAAAACACGCCGCCCAGATAACTTAACGGGGTCAAGACAAAACTGGGAATGATGGCGATATCATCAAAACTGTCAGCAAAAACAGCATTGATAAAGCCGGCCAACGAAAACAAGGTCGCCGTTAAAATAAAAACAACGGCAGAAATCCCAAAATGGGCGATGGAGATGTCTGCAAACATTAAAGAGATAACGGTAACCACCCCACCGACCATGATGCCGCGCACCACGCCTCCGGAAACATAACCGGCCAGAATCACCCAATTGGGTACCGGCGAAACCAGCAACTCTTCGATATTCCGTTGAAACTTTGTCGAATAAAATGAAGATACGACATTGGCATAGGCATGACTGATCACCGACATCAAAATGACACCGGGAACGATGTAATCGATATAACCCACTCCGCCAATAGGGCCGATACGATCACCGATCAACTTGCCAAAAATTAAAAAATAGAGCGATGTCGTAATCGCCGGAGGCAAAATCGTCTGCGGCCAGATCCGTGTGAATCTTCTCACTTCTTTGGTAACGATGGTCCAAAATGCGATTGAATTATTCATAAGCCCTGCTCCGCCGATGAGCCGACCAGATCCATAAACATTTGCTCCAGGCGGTTGGATTTATTCTTGAGACTGATAACCTTTATATCGTGGGCAGTTAACATCTCAAAGAGCCTGTTAAGCCCCTGCTCTTTAGGGACGCCCACACTGAGCGAACGCTCGGAAATCATGTCAATCTGATACCCCTGGCAATGCGGCGCAGCCTTAACAGGCGCAGCCAAATCCAGGACAAAATGATCCATGTTAAGACGATTCAACAATGAAGCCATATCCGAATGCTCGACAATCTGGCCGTTGTTAATGATGGCGATATTGCGGCAAAGACTCTCGGCCTCTTCGAGATAGTGCGTGGTCAAGATGATCGTGGTGCCTTGCTTGTTGACCTCTTCCATCAATTCCCACATGGAACGGCGAATCTCGATATCCACTCCGGCGGTCGGTTCATCAAGGATGAGCAGCTTGGGTGAATGCACCATCGCTCTTGCGATCATCACGCGCCGCTTCATGCCACCGGACAAGCGTCGGGAGACCGTATCACGCTGAGTCCACAAATCCATTTGCTTCAGGCAGCGTTCGGTCCTTTGCCTGGCTTCTTTCTGACCAATCCCGTAATATCCGGCCTGTATTTGGACGATATGCTTGACGGTTTCAAACTGATTGAAATTTATTTCCTGAGGCACCAGCCCAATGCATGTTTTTGCACGCTCCCGGTCTTTATGCAAATCATGCCCGAAAATTGTGACTGTCCCACTGGTGGCATTGACCAAAGAGCTGATTATGCCTATCGTGGTTGATTTTCCGGCACCGTTAGGGCCGAGCAAAGCAAAAAAATCACCCGAGTCAACATCCAGATCAATGCCTTTTAAAGCCTCGAATCCATTGTTATATTTTTTTGTTAATTTTCGTATTGATAATGCTTTCATTCAGGAACATTCACTTAACGGATATCTTTAAATGAGTTAAATTAAAGACTCGCCCTCAATTATACTGTCTACCCGTTAAATCAGGGACGGCAAAAAAGGCCTCAAAAAACCCTTTGATATTATCAGAAATTGTTTCGCACCGTAGGCAAAAAATGGAAACCAACGTGACTAAAGAAGTCCCAGAAGTTGTTGCCGCTGTTGATCTTGGCTCCAATAGCTTTCACATGATCGTATGCAGACTAAAGGACGGAAAACTGCATACCCTGGACCGCCTGAAAGAAATGGTCAGACTGGCCTCGGGCCTGGATAAAAAAAATCATCTTGATTTGGCAACTCAGCGAAGAGCACTGGCTTGCCTGGAACGATTTGCACAACGCATTCAAAATTTCCCGCCGGGCAGCGTCAGTATCGTGGGAACCAACACTTTGCGCACGGCGACTAATGCCCAGCAATTTATTGCCAAAGCCGAGCGGACTCTGGGTCATCCTATTCACATCATCTCCGGGATAGAAGAAGCCCGCTTGATTTATCAGGGTGTTGCCCACAGCTTGAGCAGCAGCGCCAATAAACGCTTTGTCATGGACATTGGCGGAGGCAGCACTGAATACATCATCGGCACGAATGACACCCCGCTGACTAAAGAAAGCCTTAACATGGGCTGCGTTTCAGTCAGCAATCTTTTTTTTAAGGACGGCAAACTATCGGCAAAAGCATTCAGGCAAGCCACGCTGTTTGCCGAACAAAAACTCGAACCGCATAAAAAGAAATTCAGCTGTAGTAATTGGGATGAAGCCATAGGCGCATCGGGTAGTTTAAGATCCATACAAGGCGTTCTGGAAGCAACCGGATGGAGCCATAATGCGATAACGCGGGATGGCCTGGAAAAACTGGTCAACCATCTCACGCTTTGCTCACATATCAGCACGCTTAATCTTCCTGACCTGGATTCAGAGCGACTTCCTATTTTCCCGGGAGGTCTTGCAATTATTTACGCAACCTTCAAAACACTTGGCATCGAGCAGATGACTGTCTCCGACGGCGCTCTGCGAGAAGGCCTGATTCACGATCTTTTAGGCCGCATCTATAACCAGGATATCCGATCTGAGACCGTGCAGTTGTTAAGCGAGCGCTTCCATACCGATAAAGCCCATTCAGCCAGAATCAAGGAAACATTACATTTCATGCTCCAGCAACTGGATGCGTTCAGCCCCGAAGATCAAATTGAAAACACGTTGAACTACCTGAACTGGGCAGCCGACTTATACGAAATTGGCCATGACATTGCACATAGCCAATATCACAAACACGGCGCCTACATTGTTGAAAACGCGGACTTAGCCGGATTTTCAAGGCACGACCAATTTATTCTGTCATTACTGATCAAGTTTCACCGGCGAAAAATTTCACTTAAAAACTTCAACAAGTTACAAGACCCCTGGAAAGACAATGCTCCTCGCATGACGATATTACTTCGCTTGGCCGTTTTGCTGCACAGAAGCAGAGAGGACAAACCGTTACCGGATTTTAAAATCAGCTTTAACAAAAACAAAATCAGACTTCAATTTCAGGAAAATTGCCTAAATCAATCGCCTCTGACTTTTGCGGATCTTAAAAAAGAGGCTGAACATCTTAAAGAGGCCGGATTTAAACTGGAATTTGAATAGGTCAAATGCTGTTATTTGTTCGTTTTATCTTTGCACTGCTTATAGGACCTCCAGCGTTATTGGCCCTGACATTATTTTTTGCAGTTGAACAACAGCCTTCCATAAAAACCGACTGGGAGCCTACTTACGAGGATATTGAACGCGCGAAAACTATTTTTGAGGGGAATCCGATCCGGGATAATTTAAAAACAATAGATTTGAATAACCGAGACATCAACATAGCAGTGAACTATCTGCTCAACAACTATCTGCCCAGCTCATCCAATGTCACGCTGGATGATAACTCCCTGCGCTTTTCTATCGCTCTTAAACTGCCAAAAAATTCATTTGGCCATTATCTGAATCTGCAATTCAGCCTGGTCAAACAAAACGGTAGCTCACACATTAATAATGTCAGCGTTGGCAATTTGCAGCTGAACGATGATGTCGCTGAATTTTTACTTAAAAAAACAATAAAGTACGCAAATCTAAAGCAACATTACATTTTTTTGACCGAACAGATTGTTGACCTGGACATAAGCGCCGAAAAACTATCCCTTACGTATCTTACCGATCCCATGTTTGCCGAAAACACGGCGGATTTGCTCAACCAGGCTAATGACCGGCAAGCGATGATTTTTTATCAGCAAAAACTGACGGCTATCATCAATCAGCATGACCCGGAATGGCGCCTTTCGATGGCGGAATTGATTCAACCTCTTTTTGCGATTGCGCATAGGCGTTCCTCGCTAAAAACAGCGATCAAGGAAAATCGTATCGTTATTTTTACGATCAACAGCTACGTCAACAAAGATGAAATCCTGCCTTATCTCCCTGACAATGTAACGGCCAAGCCCCACCGCTATTTTCCCGTTTTCCTGTATAAACGAATCGACATGGCCAAACACTTTATCGCCTCAGCCATGCTCACTTCAACCGGGGGCGGGCACTTAGCCAATATGATAGGCCTGGAAAAAGAACTCAGCGATTCGGTCAGCGGCAGCGGCTTCAGTTTTATTGATATTGCCGGAGACAGAGCAGGAATGCGGTTTGGCAAGATGGCAACCGCCTCTCCGGAGAGCGCCCGCAGACTCCAGTTAAAAATGGCGGAAATCAAGGACTACACTGCTTTTATGCCTAATGTCCTGGACTTGCCGGAAGGACTTGATAACAAACAGTTTAAAAGGCGTTTCGCGAATGTTTACAGCAGCGAATACCAGAATATGCTGAAAGAAATAGACCTGCGCATTGAACAACTGCCGCTCTATCAAGACGATAAAAAAGTGCCCCCAGCTGTTGACGTTAAATCAACAACAGGGGGATTTCTTCATTCAAGACAATGAGTACCTGTAATGCTCTAGCTTGGAAGGGGTTAAGTTCTGCGCAGTTTAACCAGCCTTCACCCTAGAGTATCACTTTGGTTTTGTTGCCTAGTTAAACCATTACAGGGTTTACAAAAACACTCATTTAAAAGCTCGGCCAGGGGTTCCTGGTAAAGCGGGCATAGCTTGCTTAGGAAACTCACCGGTCAATCCATTCAAAAACGCGACGATATCGGCAATATCGTCCTTAGCCAGATCTTGACCCAGTTGCAGTTTACCCATCAACTTAACAGCCTCCTCTAATGTCGCAACCGAACCGTTGTGCATGTAAGGCGCGGTCAGTGCAATATTGCGTAAAGTCGGTACCTTCCACATGTGCTCATCTTCGGATTTTTTAGTCACTTCAGCTAAGCCTTTGTCTTTTTTGAAGTGGTATTGAGCCTCAAAATAGCCGTTGCTGTTGACAGGAAACTTTTGGAAGGTTCCCGCGCCGTTAAATGCAGGACCACTGTGACAACCCGTGCAACCCAACTCAACGGCTTTTTTCATGCCGCGCACTTGTTGTGCTGTTAAAGCGTCTTTATCGCCATCCACATAATTATCGAAAGGACTGTTGGGTGTTATCAATGTGCGCTCATAAGCGGCAATCGCTTTGGTTGCATTGTCTTTTGAAATGGAATCCTTGCCGAAAGCTTTTTCAAAAGCGTCCTGATAGCCTTCGATTGTTTTTAAACGTTCAACCACATCGTCCCAGCTTTTCATGCCCATTTCAATGGGATTAGTCACGGGACCCGCGGCCTGTTCTTCAAGGCTTGCCGCCCTGCCGTCCCAGAACTGTACTTGATTGAAAGCAGAATTCCATACCGTTGGCGCACTGCGTCCACCGGTTTGGCCGTTAACACCCATTGAGTTGGGTCGATTATCTTCTCCGCCTAACATGGTGTTGTGGCAAGACGCACAAGAAACAGTGCCTGTCGAAGACAAACGTGGATCATGATAAAGCATCTGGCCCAACACCACTTTTTCTTGTGTAGTGGGATTATCTGCAGGTGCAGGCGCAGTTTTGGGTAAGGATCCTGCAGCATGAACCGCAGAAAAAGATCCAGCCAACGCTAATGCGGTGACCAGAATTCGCATTTTTAACATACCATCCTCCAATTTTATTATTGTAACTTTCAAATCAATTTATTATGGCTGATTGTGCCGAATAGCCCGACCAGTAAATTGATAGTTCAAGGAGTTTACCATAATTGTATTTCCAGTCTGACGCCAGCGATTTTAGATCATCAAAAGGCAAAAAATCGAGCGTCTATGATCGGGTTTGCTTCACTAATTCCCAGTTTGATCTTTTAGTAGGACTTTGAGGGTTGGTGTAAGCCTTGCGAGGAACGCCGGAGACTCGTCCGTAGGGGTTTGACGGCAGCATCCCTGCTGCCGACATCCCCGCAAAGCTTACACCTAGCCTTTTTTGTAATCAAAATGAAAATTGCTGTATTGGCTCAGCGCCTGGTTCAAACACCTTACTTACCTGTAAAATCTTGCTTCCTTAATTCCTTGCCCGTTATTATGGCTAGCAATGAATCCGGAAATCCTCTGTTAATTTTAGCCTTTTGATAATCAGGTTAAATCTTGACCCTCTTCATCAGCCAGAATTCAAACGGACCCCAGCATTTTGAACCCAGAAATTATTTTTATTTCAGACCTCCATATCGCACTGGAAAAACCTGCCATTACCAGACGATTTCTTGATTTTCTTGAAAATAGAGCGGTTGGCTGCCAATCACTTTATATCTTGGGCGATCTTTTTGACGTCTGGATTGGCGATGATGACCGATCTCCTCCTATTAACGCCATCAAAAACAAATTACGCGCGTTAACCGAGTCCGGCGTCGCAATTTTTTTACAACAAGGCAACCGTGACTTTCTGTTAGGCAACAGATTTTGCAGTGAAACCGGCGTGAATTTGTTACCTGATTACACCGTCATCGACCTGCAAGGCACTCCCACTTTGCTGATGCATGGCGATCTGCTCTGCTCTGACGATGAAGCGTACCAGCAATTCCGCATGAAATCGCACACCCACGAATGGCAACAAAACGTTTTATCCAAACCGTTGTTGATTCGGCTTTTAGCCGCGCGTTGGTATCGCATTAGAAGTCATTTTCACAAACGCAAAAAGTCCCAGGAAATCATGGACGTCAACCCGATGACCGTTGTCGATACCATGCGTCAACACAAGGTTTTTCGGCTGATTCACGGACATACTCACCGACCGGCCGTTCATGATCTTCAGATTGACGGGCAATCCGCTCAACGGTTCGTATTGGCCGATTGGAAAAAAGATTATGCGGATATTTTGGTCTGGCGCGAGGGCGAGTTTGCAATTGAACGACTTTAATGTGGGGAGTCTATTCTTCATTTTTTCAGTTCAAGCATGAGTTGGGCAATAAAACTGTCAGAGAGCAATCATGCACCCAGGGCTAATTCGACAAAAAAAGTGGCCCCTAATCGGGCTGCAAGATTGATGAGCAGATATTCAGGAAGTTGCATATAATGGCTTGGTTGATAGAATAGTGATTATAAATGCGGATAGCGTTTATTTTTCTAACATTCAGCGTGTATTTAAAACCTTATCAGGCAGCCGTTTTAAGTTGACTTTTAAGGTAAAATCATTAAATTTACGCACCTGGAGTGACGCTTAAAGGAATTCCTCCTTTTTTTGAGGAAATAATAATGTCGCCCACAACTGCTTTAGAACTAATATTAGTCTTAAAATCACAACCCGTATTTTGTTGTACGACAGAATACCAGGAGGAAATATATGAAGAAGCCTGTTAAAAGCTGGCTAATTGCCTCAACAGTTGCTGCCCTGCTTGCTGGACCAGCTATTGCCAATGCAAACAGCGAAGTTGAAAAACTGACCAAGAACCCAGCAAACTGGGCTACTTGGGGTGGGAACTATCAAGGAACTCGTTACAGCGAACTTAAAGAAATCAACACCTCAAACGTAAAGACTCTGCAACCCGCATGGACTTTTTCTACAGGTGTTCTACGTGGCCACGAAGGCGGCCCATTAGTAGTCAATGATACTTTATACATCCACACTCCTTTTCCTAACACCGTTTACGCGATTGACCAAAAAACTCAATCCGTCATCTGGGAATATACCCCACAGCAAGACGCTGACGTAACGATTCCTGTTATGTGCTGCGATACTGTAAACCGCGGCTTGGCTTACGGTGGCGGCAAAATATTCCTGCAACAATCCGATACCGTGTTAACCGCATTAGATGCTAAAACCGGCAAGCGTATCTGGAGTGTTCAAAACGGCGACCCAAAACTGGGCATGACTAACACTCAAGCGCCTATCGTAGTCAAAGATAAAGTTATAACAGGTATTTCCGGCGGTGAATTTGGCGTTCGTGGCTTCCTGGCCGCTTACAATGTCAACACCGGCGAACTGGAATGGAAAGGTTACAGCATGGGACCTGATTCAGACACTCTGATCAACCCAACTAAAACGACCACATGGAAAGACGGTAAAGTAGAAGCGGTTGGCAAAGACTCAAGTACCAGCACTTGGGAAGGCGACCAATGGAAGATCGGCGGCGGAACAACTTGGGGCTGGTACAGCTATGATCCTGATTTAAACCTCGTCTTTTACGGATCAGGCAATCCTTCTACCTGGAACCCGGTTCAACGGCCTGGTGACAACAAATGGTCCATGTCTTTATGGGCTCGCGATGCTGATACCGGAGAAGTCAAATGGGTTTACCAAATGACTCCGCATGATGAGTGGGATTTTGACGGTATTAACGAAGTACCTCTGGTAGATCAAGAAATTGGCGGCAAACTACGTAAAACCCTTGTTCACTTTGACCGTAATGGTTTTGGCTATACCTTGGACCGTGTAACCGGTGAATTGTTAGTCGCTGAAAAATTCGACAAAGCCGTAAACTGGGCTTCACATGTCGATATGAAATCAGGACGCCCGCAAGTCGTCTCTAAATACAGTACCGAACAAAACGGTGAAGATACAAATACGCAAGGCGTCTGCCCAGCAGCATTGGGAAGCAAAAACCAACAGCCCGTTTCGTATTCTCCACAAACCGGTTACTTCTATATTTCCGGCAACCATGTTTGTATGGACTACGAACCTTTCGAAGTTGAATACACTGCGGGTCAACCTTATGTAGGCGCGACATTATCCATGTTCCCTGCGGGTGTTGATGCGATTACCGGTAAAGCAGATAAATCAACCAACCTCGGCCAGTTCACTGCATGGGATGCGACTACCGGTAAAATCGCATGGTCCAACAAAGAGCAATTCTCCGTATGGTCAGGCTCTGTTGCAACGGCTGGTGGCGTAGTGTTTTACGGTACTTTGGAAGGCTATCTGAAAGCGGTAGATGCCAAAACAGGAAAAGAATTGTATAAATTCAAAACACCTTCCGGCATTATCGGTAACGTTAATACTTGGGAATACAACGGCAAACAATACGTTGGTGTATTATCAGGCGTTGGCGGATGGGCAGGTATTGGTATCGCTGCGGGCTTGGATTCAGGCGAAGAATCTTCAAACTCTGAAGGTTTAGGTGCAGTAGGCGCTTACAGAAGCTTGAGCTCTTTCACCAAATTGGGTGGAACGCTCACAGTTTTTGCTTTACCTAACTAAATCTATTAGGTAGATATCTGTGATAAAACCCCGGCCGTGATCAATCGGCCGGGGTTTTTTTTTATCTGGAAAAACCGTTGACGGGCTTTACAGACCTTCGATCTAAAACCCCTTAAAAACACCTCACACATGCCCATCCATCGGGTTATGCATCGATTAGTGTTTTGATTTAAGCTGGGTGAACAAATTTTAAAGTGTTCCGCTGATTTTCCAGATAAAGATGAACTAACCCTTCATCACCAATTCAAATGAATAAAAATAGTTTACCGATTATTAGATTGTAATTCAGCGTAGCTTGCCTGCTTTTCGCAGCCCCACAATTAACGTCATGGCTTTAAAATGTTGGGTTGGCTTAGCCGACCGCTGAATTGTTGAGCCATACTGAATACAACCAACCACGCTTAGGAGTTTAAAGAATGAGAGCCAAAGCTCTAAAAATAATATTAGTCGGCCTTATTTTTAACGGCGCAATTAATAGTGTTAATGCAGAGGAAAAATTCAAAGTTTGCGCTGACCCGCTTCACCCTCCCTACTCAACCGACAAACTGGATGGTTTTGAGAATAAGATAGCGGCTTTATTTGCCGAAGAATTGGGCCAAACTCTGGAATTCACATGGTTTCCTGACCGAATTGGATTCATCAGAAACACACTGAATGCAACCATCGGAGACACCGAGGAATTTAAATGCGATGTCATCATGGGCGTTCCGGCAGGCAGCGACAGGACACTGAATACCGTACCTTATTACCATACCACTTACTTGTTGGTGATTGCCAAAAGCAGAGGCTGGGATGATATTACCAGCCTGGATCAATTAACAAACCTGCCACTTGAACGGCAACAGAGCTTACGCATTGCCATGTTTGACAGAGGCCCGGGCACAACCTGGCTGCAACAAGTGGGCCTGCTGGACGAAGGCATTCCCTACCAGACTATGTCAGGGGATAATGAAAATAATACAGCGATGCAAATCGAAAAGGATTTAAAAGCAGGAACAATTGATATGGCGATCCTTTGGGGACCAATGGCTGGCTATGTACTATCCCAGAGCCCCGCCAATAGTTATACCGCCATTCCGATGATTTCATCGCCGCAGAATAGATTTGATTTTTCAATAGCGATGGGCGTCCGCTACGGCGATAAGGTCAGAAAAGAACAGTTAAATCGATTAATCCACACGAAATCCGGCGAAATCAAGAAAATACTGTCCGAATATAATTTTCCTTTATTACAGATTCCTGTCAATGCGGCTGAAAAAGAGGATGACGATGACTGAGCCAAGTCGTTAAGCTACTCAAGAAAATCAGGAACCTTAGCCTTTCAAAGCTCAAGATCTTGGAAAGGCTAAGGAAATAAAAGAGATGATTTAAGAAGGTAACTACTCGATTGCTTTGAATTTAGGGAGTAGATATTTGATTTCAAAGTACGCGTAAAGTCATCCCTGTTGCAGAAGCCTTTTCAATCAACACCCTACATCCACAAAAACGGGAGGGGGGCGCAGATACGGATTCAAGAACGGCCAAATAAATGGATAGCGTGAGCAAGGCGATTCACTTTATCTTGGGATAATTGCCCCCACTCGAAACGCCAGTGCCAATTACCCTCTGTAGTTCCAGGTGTGTTCATACGCTGCTCAGAGCCCAACTCGAGTATATCCTGCATAGGGATGACCGCTAAATTAGACACGCAAGAAAGAGCCGCCTGAATCAAGGTAAAAGGCATCGTTGATGTGGGACTGCCCAGGTATTCATGAATGTAGTCTTTTTCCCAATCACTGATTTTTTCATACCAACCCAGTGTGGTGTCATTATCATGTGTTCCTGTATAGACCACCGAGTTTTTTTCCAGATTTCCCGGCAAATAGGGATTGTCATGATTTCCACCGAAGGCGAATTGCAGGATTTTCATTCCGGGCAGACCGAAGTGATCGCGCAACTCTTCGACTTCTTCGGTTATGATCCCCAAATCTTCTGCAACCAGCGCAACAGGGCCAAAAGCATTATAAATCGCTTCCAATAACTCTTTTCCCGGCGCTTTTACCCAATTGCCATTAACCGCAGTAGGCTCTTGAATGGGAATCTCCCAAGCCGCTTCCAAGCCGCGAAAATGATCGATACGCACAATATCGAACATTTCAATTTGGGTTTGCATGCGCTCAATCCACCATTGAAAACCCGTTTCCTGCAAATAATCCCAATCATAATGAGGATTTCCCCAACGCTGACCGGTTTCAGAAAAATAATCGGGGGGAACGCCGGCAACGACTAACATGTTTCCTTCATCATCCAGCTTAAACACTTCGGGATGAACCCACACATCCGCACTGTCATAAGAAACAAAAATCGGAATATCGCCGAATAACAAGACGCCTCGCTGCGAAGCATAATCTCTTAACGCATTCCACTGGCTAAAGAAAACGAATTGCTCAAATTTTATCGTTTCAATTTTAGAATTCAGCCTTCTTCTGGCCTTTTTAATGGCTTTAGGCTCCTTGTTTTTGTATTCATCCGGCCATTGATTCCAGCATTGTTTTTTAAATTCGGTTCTCAACGCGACAAATAAAGCAAAATCTTCCAGCCAATTCTTTTTTTCCAAACAAAAACGAGCAAACTCTTTCTTCTCATCAGGAGAGGCTCTGTCTAAAAAGCCATAATAAGCCTTTGTCACCAAACAGCTTTTAGCAAACTCGAAGGTACCGCTGCAATCGACACAACGTTCCGAATACGCCAGCCAACCCTTTTTGACCAGCCAGTCCAGATTGATCAATGCCGGGTTTCCGGCATGCGCGGAGAGACATTGGTAAGGAGAGCCATCCGCATGCGGCATATTAAGCGGCAAGGTCTGCCAGACCGATGCCCCGATGCTGTGTAAAAAATCGACGAAATTGAATGCTTCCTGCCCTAGATCTCCATTACCATCGCCACCCGGTAAGGAAGTGATATGAAGTAAAACACCCGCTCTTCGTTTATGTAAAATATCAATCACTTGCGTTCCTGGTTATAAGTTTTCCACACCGGGTCTCATAGCCCCTCCCATAGCGGGTTGACCAGAGCCCTGAGCAAAGGATTGGGCAAGATAAGCCGGCGGCTCCTGTCCCATCAGCCGATACAAATTCGTTAAATTCAAGCGATACTGCCTTTCGAAACTGCTGACCGCGTCCCCGGGATTATAGTCCCCAAACCACCAAAACCAATCAGAGCCTTCACAAATAGCCAGCTGCTGCCGCGCAGCATTCACTCGTTCATACGTTAAACTGCCGGACGCAATCAAATTGTCATAGCATTTCTTGACATCGCCCAGCATATCCCATCCCCGGTTCTTGTCCTTATCGCCAATCCAGGTCGAAAAAGTACCGTACACCCAACTTCCCGCCATCATTTTAGGCAAGGGTTTAACACCCACATCCTGGTCAAGACACGCTGAAAAAGTGGTTAACTCAATAACAGGGTGGCCGCTTAATTTTTGATAAAGAGCTGATAAAAAATAGTATCCGTTTTGAGGAAAATATTCCCAGGCATTTTCACCGTCCATAATAATGGAGACGACTTTTCCGTCTGAAGCATCATGTTTGTGAATAAACTCCAAATGCTTGATCAGATCGGCCACCGCATCATCCGCATGCCATTTAGAATATTCAAAACCAATAAGATCAGACAAGCCATCATCTCTAAAAAAGCAGGGTAACTGGATATCGTCTACACAAAAAGGATGATGCGTACTGGTTTCTTGAAGCTGAGAGAGATGGAGACTGTTCCTCAGCACATTACCGCCGGATGCGGTCCATTTGAATCCATATTCGGAAAGAATCGAAAGTGTTTCAGCACTTACAGCGCCCTCAGAAGGCCAGCATCCTTGAGGAGTAAAACCAAAAAACCGCCTGAAGGTATCCAGACCGTATTGCAAATGCCATTCTACCCGCTCAGTTCCGCCAGGATAGCTGTCCAGTTCCGGCATGACCGCATCGGGCATGGCCTGGAGCGCTGATTTGATATCCAGCATCAGCGGCATGATCGGGTGCGCATACGGCGTGACCGATAATTCAATACGCCCTTGTTCCGCCAGCTTTTTGTAACGGCCGATAATATTATCCAGGTGCTCGCCTATAACTTCAGCCAGCTGGATTCTTTCTGCATGAGAAAAGCCTGAACCTTTATCAATCAACTTCTGGATACGAAAATCGGAAAGCTTGATACTTTCACCCATCCATGCCAGATGATACCAGACCAAAAGATCTTCAAAATAATGGGGACTCAAATAACTGAGCGCCTCGGCATGGTGCCGAACCCAATCCGCCATAACAACGAGATTCAGATACGCAGGATAGCGCTCAATTTGCCTGGCTCTATTGGCTTTGACGCAATCATTAATTATTTTCAGGCGGCCTTCAGGCTCGGCTGTCACGGAGGACGCGACTAGTGCTGAGAGCAGAGCGTCTTTGACAGGGGTATCCTCCCGCAAAAACCCGGTAACCTGCTTCGCGTAGTCCTCTATCTGCTCCAGTAAAATGGGTGCAAAATTGACTACCGCCCTCGCCTCAGGAACCGCTTCAAGATGCGCGGCCATATCACTGTAATCTTTTAGTACATGAAGATAAGTCCACGGCAATTGATATTCGCCAGTCTGCAAGTCCCTGTATTCAGGCTGATGCATGTGCCAACAGAGCACCAATTTCAGTTTTTGACTATCTGACATAATGTCTGTTCTGGCCCAACATATCCGGTGTCACCAGCACTACGCCGCCAGGGCTGACATGAAATCTTTTTTCATCCTCAGCGCGATCCTCGCCTATGACGGTTCCTTGCGGTACCTCACAGCCTTTTTCAATGATTGCTTTAGTGATACGGCAATGCCTGGCGATATTCACTTCAGGCAAGACCACCGTATCTTGCAGCACACTGTATGAGTTGACGCGTACATTGGAAAACAGCAATGAATGCCTTATTTTGGAACCCGAAATTACGCAACCGCCGGAAACCATGGAATCCACGGCTTGACCACGCCGTTTATCGTCGTCAAAAACAAATTTGGCCGGCGGCGTTTGCTCCTGGTAAGTCCAGATAGGCCAGGTCTTGTCATACAGGTTCAAATCGGGCTTAACGCCGATCAGCTCCATATTGGCTGACCAGTACGCATCGATAGTTCCTACGTCCCGCCAGTAACTTTGCCCACCCTGCATGTTGAGGAAGGGGTAGGCATTGATTCGATATTTGCTAATGACTGAAGGAATAATGTCTTTACCGAAGTCGCGTGATGATCCGGGAGTATCGGCATCCTTGATCAATTGCTCGAACAAGAAACCGGCATTAAATACATAAATACCCATGGATGCCAATGACTTATCCGGTTTTCCGGGCATTGAAGGCGGATTAGACGGTTTTTCGACAAACGCCTTGACCCTTCTGTCCTCGTCAATGTCCATGACACCAAACTCAGTAGCTTCGGCCAGCGACACCTCCAGGCAGCCTATGGTCAGATCTGCGTTATTGGCTACATGATCAGCCAGCATTGCGCCGTAATCCATTTTGTAAATGTGATCTCCGGCCAGAACCAGGACATATTCAGGATTTCGGGTTCTTAAAATATCAATGTTTTGATAAATTGCATCCGCTGTTCCTTCGTACCAGGATGTTTCAAGCCGTTGTTGAGCGGGCATCAAATCGACATATTCGCCGAATTCGCCTCTTAAAAACCCCCAGCCCTGCTGGATGTGGCGAATCAATGAATCCGCCTTATATTGGGTCAGCACACCGATCTTGCGTATGCCCGAATTCATGCAGTTTGACAAGGGAAAATCAATAATTCGGAATTTGCCTCCGAACGGGACGGCCGGCTTCGCTCGCCAATCGGTCATGTTTTTTAGGCGCGAACCTCGACCGCCCGCTAAAATCAGGGCAATGGTATTTCTGGTAAGATGACTGACAAAACGATCCTGCTGGTGGCTGCTTGCTTCTGACATTGACTTCCCCTTGTGGAATAGAATTACATCTTGTTAGTTATTTGGTAACATTCACAGCAACATTATCCTACTACATTGAGGCGTTTCAAAGTGAAAAAGCAATCCCCCCCAAAGCTTGGAACTGATTTCATCAAAATTATTGAAGCAAAACATCACGATCCCTTCGCTGTCCTGGGTCGCCATCCACACAATGATAGCGTCAAAATCACCCTTTACCTGCCCTACGCGGAAACCGTCAGCTTTGCCGACACCAAAACTCCTATCCCTCGTGTTCCAGGCACTGATTTTTTCGAATACATTGCTAAAAAGAACGAACTGTCCGGTCACTACAAATTATCATGGGTAGACAAAGACGGAGGACATCATACGAATTACGACCCCTATGATTTTGGGGTACAACTGTCCGATTTTGATAGACACTTGTTTGGCGAAGGCCGTCATTGGCATGTGTACAAAAAAATGGGGGCGCATCTGCATAAAGCCGATGCTATTGAAGGCGTGGTTTTCACCGTCTGGGCACCAAACGCTCAACGGGTCAGCGTCATTGGCGACTTCAACCGTTGGGATGGCCGGTGTAATCCCATGAGAAGCCTGGGCAGCAGCGGTATCTGGGAAATTTTTATTCCCGGTTTGAAAGACGGTGCGCTATACAAGTTTGAAATTCTCAACAGGCATAGCCAGGAACTTCTGGTTAAGACGGACCCTTATGGTCAACAATTCGAATTTCGTCCCAAAACATCTTCAATTGTCGTCAAAGAAAATAGTTACACCTGGAAAGATCAGCAATGGATGGAAAGAAGGCACCAGTTCGACTGGTTGCACGAACCCATGTCCATCTATGAAGTTCACTTGGGATCCTGGCAACGCGACAATCTGGGAAATTTCCTGAATTACCGGGATCTTGCCACCCATTTGGTCGACTACGTCAAAGAGTTGGGTTTTACTCATATCGAATTGCTACCAATAACCGAACACCCGCTGGATGCCTCCTGGGGATACCAGACCATAGGCTATTTTGCGCCTACCAGCCGCCATGGGTCGCCAGATGATTTTCGCTTTTTCGTAGATGCCTGCCATCAGAACGGCATCGGCGTCATCCTGGATTGGGTGCCTGCCCATTTTCCCAAAGATAATTTTGCTCTTGCCCGTTTTGACGGCAGCGCACTGTATGAGCATGAAGACCCTCGCAAAGGTGAACACCGTGATTGGGGCACACTCATCTATAACTACGGCCGTAATGAAGTTAAAAACTTCCTGCTAGCCAGCGCCATATTCTGGCTGAATGAGTTTCACCTGGATGGCTTGAGGGTTGATGCGGTGGCTTCGATGCTCTATCTGGACTACTCGCGTGAAGCACATGACTGGATTCCGAACATGTATGGCGGCAATGAAAACCTTGAAGCCATTGATTTCTTCCGGGAATTGAACACCATCACACATGAACAGCATCCCGGCGCGGTGATGATGGCCGAGGAATCAACGGCCTGGCCTCAAGTCACGCGCCCAACCTGGGCGGGTGGATTGGGCTTTTCGATGAAATGGAATATGGGTTGGATGCATGACACCCTGGCGTACTTTCAGGAAGACCCTGTCCATAGACGCTTTCACCATGACCAGCTGACATTTGGAATGCTCTATGCCTTCACCGAGAATTTTACGTTGCCTTTCTCGCATGACGAGGTCGTGCATGGTAAAGGCTCGCTGATCAACAAAATGCCTGGCGACGAATGGCAACGCTTTGCCAATTTGAGACTGCTGTACACGTTGATGTTTACCTATCCTGGTAAAAAGCTGTTGTTCATGGGCTGTGAATTCGGCCAGGGCTCGGAATGGAACTTCAACCAATGTCTGGACTGGTATGTATTGCAATATCCGCATCATCAGGGCATAAAAACATTGGTCAAAGATTTAAATCACCTGTACCGTTCTCACCCGGCTCTTTTCAAACACGATTTCGATCATCACGGTTTCGAATGGATTGATTGCCATGACGTCGAACAGTCAGTGATCAGTTACCGCAGAAAAGATGCTCATGAGGATTTGATTGTCGTCCTTAACTTCACGCCTGTCGTCCGCGAAAACTACCGGATCGGTGTACCAAGTCCCGGGCCTTACCATGAAATTTTGAATTCGGATTCTTCCTTTTATGACGGAACCAACATAGGAAATGGCCTGGCTCTTTCCGAACCGATTCCTTGGATGAATCAGCCTTATTCCATCAACTTGACCCTGCCCCCTTTAGCCGGCCTGATATTAAAACGCTAGCGCGCAGGGGAAAATATCGAACATAAACCCGTTTTACTGGCATTTAGGCTCGTAATGTTATCGGGTAAAGCAGATCAAAATACGGCGTTAAGCCCTGATATTTCATCTCTACGAGAAAAAATATCGGGCGCCGGATTTGACGCACAGTAAATTCAGACCCTGGCTCTGACATTCCTTGTCCGGATGTTGGGGATTAATACAAAACCAGACTTAACGACAAAACCACGAATGTTTGTGTAATTTAAGAGATCTTTTTGATTTATTTGAAAATCATAGTTGGCTTGCTTTAGCAGCTTGTTTTTAATACCCTGCAACGGTATTGGATAAGGATATTGGCATTTTCAATGACCTAAAACACCCTAAAAAACAAATCCGGATTATGAAAAAAATATTGTTTGTCACGAGCGAAGCGCATCCATTGATCAAAACCGGTGGACTGGCTGACGTTTCCGGCAGTCTACCCAAGTCTTTATTGGAATTGGGGCAGGATATTCGCATTATCATGCCCAATTATCAGGCCCTAAACAGACCGGAAAACATTCAGTTCAGATGCACACTTCGGGTCAATAACACGGATGTCAACATCCTCGAAACACGCCTTCCCGGCAGCGCAGTTATTGTCTGGCTGGTGGATTGCCCGGAACTGTTTGATCACCCCGGCAATCCTTATCACGATGAATACGGTAATGCCTGGCCTGATATAGCCGAACGTTTTGCACTCTTTTGCCGCATAGCCGTTGAAATTGCAATGAACCGGGGCTACCTAAACTGGAAACCTGACATCGTCCATTGTAACGACTGGCAAAGCGGTTTGGTACCGGCCTTGTTAGCGCTGGAATACAGCCGCCCGGCAACCGTGTTTACCATCCACAATATGGCCTATCAAGGCCTATTTCCCAGTGCGACCTATTCTTATCTGAACTTACCCGGCCAGTTGTGGAATCCGGACGGAATAGAGTTTCACGGCATGCTGTCTTTTCTTAAGGGCGGACTGGTTTACTCAGACCGAATAACGACAGTAAGCCCCACTTATGCGCAGGAAATACAAACACCGGATTTTGGTTATGGTCTGGAAGGACTGCTGAGTCATCGAAACGATTTTTTATGCGGCATCACTAACGGCATAGATACGGACCACTGGGATCCGGCGACTGACTCATTAATAGCCGAACCCTACAGCATCAAAGACCTGCATAAAAAAGTACTGAACAAAACAGCCCTGCAAACCACTTTGTCGTTGCCTGTTGATAAAAAAATACCTGTTTTTGGACTTATCAGCCGTCTGGTTGAACAAAAGGGGATTGACCTGGTTCTTGACTGTCTGCCAGAAATGATGAAGTTGCCTCTGCAATTTGTATTGTTGGGCAGCGGCAATAAGAGCTACGAACAGCGGCTTTATAATTTTGCCGATTTGTATCCTGAAAAAATATCGATCAACATCGGTTATGACGAAGCGCTTTCCCATCAAATCGAAGCCGGGGCAGACATCTTCCTGATGCCATCCCGATTTGAGCCCTGTGGACTCAACCAAATCTACAGCCAGCGTTACGGAACAATCCCTATCGTTCGTAAAACCGGGGGATTAGCCGACACAGTCGATGATACCTTACCGGATACGCTTAGAAGCAAAACCGCAACCGGCTTTGTATTTAACGATGCGACGCCTGGAGCGTTAATGGAAGCCATCAAACGGGCACTGATTATTTACAGCCTACCCAAGAGCTGGCGTGAATTACAAGTCAACGGAATGGAAAGAGATTATTCCTGGAAAAAAAGCGCTCAACAATACCTGAGTTTGTATCATCACCTGTAATCTGTTTTTTCAGACTGCGACTCAATTCAGGAAGTGTTTTTTTAGCACTTCCTGAACAATCCTGCCCAAAAGGCCGATTAAATGAGTTTTTCGCCTAGCCAAAAACGGTGTTTTGATCACTCAATTCAGCAAATACTTAGCCCCTTTTTTTAGACTCATTTCACATAATTGAGCTAAGTGCATGCCGCAGTTAAACAATTTCAGTTACCCACAAAAGCTGTGGATAACTTTGTGGATATCATGATAATGACTCCGTCTGACTCCCGTCATTGTTACAGTTTTGTTAAATTGTCCATTTTTTAGACAATAACAATAATTCTATTTATATCAATAACTTGAAATACCAACCAGCATTCCATTCCGGCACTGAGCCGCACTATCCCAGCGTTATTTCACAGTAATTGACAATGTGCATAAAGTCAGGTTTTAAAGATCAAATTAGTTTGCAACAAGACTTTTTTTAATTCAAAAATCAAGCCGATCAAACAAAATAATACTTGACAAATAAATTCACAAAATAGATTAATGTTTTTGACTTCAACAAACCTCATCCGCTTATGTCCCCCTTAAGAAAAATTGCTCATTTAGATGAGCTGGTCTTCGATAACCGGTTTTTAAGAGAACTTCCCGCTGACCCTGAGCCACTAAATACCAGAAGACAAGTACTAAGCGCTTGCTACTCGAGAGTTCAGCCTGTCAAAACGGCAAAGCCTCTCTACGTTGCCCATGCCCAAGAGGTGGCAGAATTATTAAATTTATCCGAACAACTGCCCTTATCGGAAGATTTTACGCAAGTGTTTTCAGGCAATCGGCTGACACCCGGCATGGATCCGCATGCAACCTGTTACGGAGGACACCAGTTCGGAAACTGGGCGGGACAATTAGGCGACGGTCGGGCAATTTATCTGGGCGATGTGATCAATCATCGCGGTGAACGCCTGACGCTGCAACTTAAAGGCGCAGGTCCCACGCCCTATTCCCGCAATGCAGACGGCCTGGCCGTATTGCGCTCTTCCGTGCGTGAGTTTTTATGCAGTGAAGCGATGCACCACCTGGGCATACCGACAACCCGGGCATTATCGCTACTGTTAACGGGAGACACTGTAGTCAGAGACATGTTTTATAACGGCAATCCCAAACCCGAACCCGGCGCTGTCGTATGTCGCGTGGCCCCCTCGTTTACGCGTTTCGGGCATTTTCAAATTTTTGCCGCCCGCCGAGAAATTGAACTGTTAAAACAACTGGTGGATTACACCATAAGAACGGACTTTCCCCATCTGGGCGAGCCTGGCAGAGACACTTACATCGCCTGGTTTAAAGAAGTCTGTTTAAGCACTGCCGATCTTATAGTTCATTGGCAGCGCGTTGGTTTTGTCCATGGCGTTATGAATACCGACAACATGTCGATATTGGGATTAACCATTGACTATGGCCCTTATGGCTGGATTGATAACTATGACCCAGACTGGACACCCAATACCACCGATTCGGAAGAGCGCCGCTACCGATTCGGCAATCAGCCGCAAATTGCCTTTTGGAATTTGGGCCAACTGGGAAATGCCATATATTCTTTGATTGAAGAAGTCGAACCGCTTCAGGAAGCACTGTCCAGTTACCGGGAACGCTTCGAAACCAGCTGGCAAACTATGGTGGCGCAGAAACTTGGGCTGATTGCGTATGATCAGCAAACGGATGATGATCTCTGCCTGGAATTATTTGATCTGCTCAAAGCCATTGAAACAGACATGAGCATTTTCTACCGTAAACTGGCGCTGATCAGCAAAAACCCAAATTCAGAACCGGAAAACGACATCAACACGTTAATGGAAGCTTTTTATCTTCCTGAGCAATTGACAGCGGGCTATCGCTCCAGACTGACCCGCTGGCTTATGAATTACCGCAAACGCCTGCAAAAAGACGATCTGGAAGATGAGCAGCGGCGCATAACTATGAATGCGGTTAACCCCAAGTATGTGCTGCGTAATTATCTGGCCCAGCAGGCCATAGACAAGGCCGAAGAAGGCGATTTCGCGATGATTCACGAGTTACTGGACTTGATGCGTCATCCTTACGATGAACAACCGGGTAAAGAACACTTTGCCGTTAAACGCCCCGACTGGGCAAGACGGAAACCCGGATGCTCGATGTTATCTTGCAGTTCCTGAACCTTAACAGACCTTCCGGCAGAATCAGCCTATCCTTTTGATAGCTGCAAAAAAGGCGGCTATCACATCGATTCCACTCATTAAAGCCGAACCTTCAGAACAGATGGGGGATCCATGGCAAACGCATTAAAACAATATAGAAAATCAAATAGTTAAAATATTTCTTTTCCCGGATTAACTATAAGATTCGGTTTATTTGAAACCTAAAAAGAGCTTTGTGTCGCTATCGCGACGCTTATGTGGAGTCGGTTCGCGGACCGACAGCCGCGATACTGCTACGAAACCCATCCCTGGGTTTCGCCCTTCGGGTCAGCTAAAGCTGTTCAAAATCGTTCCCGCCGATTTTGTCTTTGCTTGTCCAAAGAAAAGTATCCAAAAGAAAAGACACCCGCAGGCCGCTGCATCCTGCGCGCTGACGATTTTGCCGAGGGTTTTCGGAAGGGCAATCCCTAGCCCTTCGAAAACGAGCGGCATCCCTGCCGCTCCCCTAGCGGGCTATTCTCGGCAAAATCGCCAGTGCTCGGCGCGGCCTAACGGGACCCAGGGAGGGGCTCCACAAGTTAAACCAAATTGACTATGCGTTCTAAGCAACCAGATAACATATTGATATATTGATTATTTAAATGCGTTTGTCCTGATGGGGGATCGCTTCAACATACAGCAATTCCCAATTTGAACTTTTAATGTAGCTTTGAGGGTTGGCGTAATCCTTGCGAGGAACGCCGTAGACCCATCCATGACGGCTTTACGGCTATCCGTGCCCGCCTTTCCATTTTTCTTTTCTGGCTTTTTTCTTGGCCTCTTTTTCCTCTCGTATTGCAACCAACTCAGTCAGCTCAGCTTCCATCATAGCGGGTGTCTCCAGAGTGAACTTGCCTAACAGACCGGAACGCAACTCGTTGATCAATATTTTTGCCGCCTTGTCCAGCTCAACCACACCGCCCGAGCGCAGGCAACCTCGACGTCTGCCGATTTCATTGAGCAATGCGTGATCAGTCGATGGTAACGGCTCAATTGAGTAGCGTGCTTTTAATGCGTCAGGATAGTGTTTAAGAAAATAATCGGCCGCAAAGAATGCAATTTGATCATGACTGATAGCCGTATCTTTAATGGCACCCGTCAGAGCCAATCGATACCCGCTGTTTTTATTTTCCACATTAGGCCACAACACGCCAGGCGTATCCAATAAAACAATGTTATTACCAATATTGATACGCTGCTGCATCCGCGTAATGGCTGGCTCGTCTCCGGTTTTGGCAATGGCTTTACCGGCCAGCATGTTGATCAACGTGGATTTGCCGACATTCGGTATCCCCATAATCATGACCGTGATTAAACGCCCGCTTTCTGCCTTGCCCGCCATCAACTTATTACAAAGCTCCGGAATCTGCCTGGCTTTTTCAGGATGAAGGATGGACAAGGCCAGCGTCTTGACGCCTTGCTCCTGCTCCAGGTAATGCTGCCATTGCTGGGTTAGCTCGGGATCGGCCAAATCACTTTTGCTGAACACCTTGATACAGGGTTTATTACCCCGCAACTGAGTGAGCATGGGGTTTTGGCTACTGAAAGGAATACGTGCATCAAGAATTTCAATAATGACATCGACTTGCGGCAGAATCTCTTTGATTTCTTTGCCGGCCTTGTGCATATGACCGGGGTACCACTGAATAAGCATAAGATTTGCGCTCTGTTAATGTTGACTATTACACAATAGAATGGAGTCATTCTATCAAGTATCTTGTATCAACGAATCGATAACACTTTTTAACACCATGAAAGAATCAACCATTACCTGTACCTTTTATGCCTATTTGTCACGACTTCGCTGGATCAAGCGCTGGGGATTAAAACGTAATGCCCATGAAGAAAATGTCATGGAGCACAGCTGGGAAGTATCTGTTATCGCCCACACGCTGGCCTTGATAAAAAACCGCTATTTCGAAGGTTCTGTGGACGCTAACGCCATCGCTGCCGCCGCGTTGTACCACGATGTGACTGAAGTCATTACCGGCGATTTACCCACGCCGATCAAATACCATTCAACTGCCATCAACCAGGCCTACAAACAGATTGAAAAACAAGCGGAACTGGAACTCTTGAATTTGTTGCCCGAGCGTTTAAGAGAAGATTTTGAACAACTGATTCAACACGACAAACTTCCCGAGGAGCACGCACAGATCATCAAAGCCGCCGATAAAATTTCGGCCTACCTTAAATGTCAGGCCGAATTAAAAGCCGGCAATCCGGAATTCGAACTGGCGGCCGCCCAGCTGAGCAGACAACTCAATGAATCGACCCAACCCGAGGTGGCATTTTTTATGGCCGGTTTCGTCCCCAGCTGCAGCCTGACACTGGACGGACTGATGAAAACCAATTAAAAATTCTGAGACGCGCCTAGCACAATGAAGGTTTAATCAGGCAAACACTGCAAATCTGCGATAAGTTTTCAGTCAGGTTAACACCTGATTAATTCAACGCATTATGACGGGGATCTGTTATGACTGAAAATGACTGTTTCGACATAGATTATGAACATTTAGATGATTTGCCGCTTTACAACCATATTGAGTGGTTGAATATGAATCCCAAACTTTTTAAACAAGATCGCAATAAATTGTTAACCGTAAAAAAAGAAAATGCGGTCAGTAAACATTCTCTTCAAACTCGTTTACGGTTACACTCGCCATAACAGGCAAACAGTTAATCGATAAAACAGTGCTTTACCTATGCCCAAAAGAACTTGCTTCATTTTTGCTTTGTTATCGTTTTTTGTCCTGCTCAGCCTATCGCTGAGCGGACAAGCCGAAACACGCGCGGATAATCTGAAAAATCAACTTGAAGCATTAAGCCGCGATCATAATATAACCATCAAGAACACTGACCTCATTCAGTCTTCACCGCCAATCAAAGTAACCGGTTCAATTGAAGAACAGCTGAAACACCTGCTTGTTGATTATAACTTCGTGCAGTTGTCAAACAGCCAGGGCACTATCGAAAAAATCATCATCATGAGCGTCAAACGCTATGATCATTCGAAGCCAGTTGTGACCGAGCCCCCCGATACAATTACCGATGCTAAGGTCAAAACAACACGCAATGGCTATCACCATATGGTTCAGACTGAATTATCAGGGCCTAATGGCGCTAAAATCAATCTATCGTTACTCGTTGATACGGGCGCAACGGCCATCGTGTTACCTGCCACATTTCAAGCCAAACTGGGATTTAACGACCATAATTTGCAATCCGGAATCAGTGAAACCGCCAACGGAAGAATTGAAACCCTGCATGGCACTCTCAAATCTGTCACCGTTGGAAATGCATCAGCAAAAGACGTTGAGGTGAGCTTTATAGCAGATGATAAATTGCAAAACAGCGGCCTGCTGGGCATGAGTTTTTTAGGGCGTTTTCAACTGATGTTTGATGATGCTAAAAATCAAATCACGCTAAAATCAACAACCTTACCGAGGCCTGATTAACAATCGTCCCAACTGCCTTAATCCGTCCGAGGACACTGTCAATCCAAGTGGTCCACTGATCGTTTCGATTTGATACAACACATCGGTAGCCGCAATAAAAGTAAGGTAACGCAAACCCTCAGCACCCGGCACTTCATTGGCAACACGCCGTAAAACCGGCGCCAATTTATCCCATGTCGTTAAAAAAAAGGTGCGTACCGGATCTTTCCCATTGACATCATTCGATTGCAAACCACGCTGAAAAGCACCTCGCGCTTCCGTCAAGATACCTTGCAAATCAGCCCGAAGTTGCTGCGATTGAGTGTCGCCCGCGGCCCGTCCTATCGCTTCGGTCAAAAACAGCTCCCACTGTTGCCAGGCTGCCTGCCAGGAACGCATCTCATCGGCTGTGAACGCTGCGGTCGACTTAGCAGATGCCAACTGTCCTTGAGAAGGCGCATCAAATTCAATTTTGACCAAGAGTCCTGATTTATCGGCTTTAGCTTCACTGAACCGCAACGTGTCCAGCAATCGCTGCATCTGCGCTTTGTTCTGCTCAGTTGTGAGCGCAGCTAATGATGATTCAATTTGTTGACGGGATTCTCTTAAATCGATTTTAACTGCAGCCAATCTCGGCTCAGCAAAACGCTTGATGAGGTCCTGCATTCTATCGATTTTGAGCGCATGCCCTTGTTGATCATAGGCATTGGCTCTGATGACCGGAAATTTCAAAATCGTTCCGCCTTCTTCCAGAACCGGTTGCTGAAAGGTTTCCAATCGGCCGTTCCATTCCAAAAGCGTCATGCATTGCCCGCCTAATCCTGTTCCGAAACGGGCATGAACAACGTTCAAAATCCTGACCAAACCGTTTTGGCCCTCTATCTTTGGATCAGATAAATCAAACAGACTGCAGCCCTGGTTATCTTTCCAAAGATGTGCCGTCTTGTCCTTTCCTGTATAAAGCTGATTTATTAAGAGTTTGCGAACCAGCTCATAGTCAATGGGCACTGGAACAGTCAACTGACTTCCCAAACTGATAGTCGAAAAAGCGATCAGATACGCAAGCAACAAAAGCAATACTCTGTTTTTCATCATGCACCTGCTACCCGGAGGCTAGCAATTTAATAAGGCTGGCAAGCTGTATCAGCAAAAGCCATAAGCCCGTCAGCCCGTCCGAAGAAGGGCATCCAGTGCCATGCATGGTAAGCTACGAGCTATCCATGGGGACTGGATTTCGGCATTCCCTGACCGGGGCAGGCTCTGCCGAAATGACGCGCTCGACGTCGAATGAAGAATTAGACCTGAAACATCTTTATAATCTGAGGGACGGCATAGACTCAATCCTAGCCCGCCCCCCCTTGATCACTTAATGCGGTTGCTTTAATTCTTTAGAAAGCATGATGTAGAGCTTGCTGCTGATAATTTCATTCTTGCTCAAGTTATCTAAGGTTTCCAGTTGCAAAGCATCCAGCGTTTTCTTTCCAGTAATTGCATTAAAGTGGGTTAGCAACTCATAGTTACTGCTAATCATCTGATCCAGCCTTTCTTTAGTACTCTTGCCCAATGCTTTATAGAGTTCAATGGTCCTTTGCAACGAATCTTTATCGTCAAATACCTCGATCAGACTGGTATTACTCAATCCTTCTAACCTGGATACCACCGTTTCCAGTAAATGCAGCTGCGTTCGGTAATACATATAAAGTTCTTGCGGCTTTAATTCCGAGGAAGACAAAAACAGCATTTTTCTCAAGCTAAGGATTAAGGCTTCAATTTTATCGACCGGAAATTTTTCATCAATCGCATTGAGTTGCAAACGGCCTTTTTCAACCCGTTCCATCTGAATATCCAACAAGTTTAAAATTTTCTTGTAGATTTTTTCATTGATTTCACCGCGCCCGTAAATTTCCTTTAACTCGCCTTTTTCGGTACCCAACACATAAACCCGTAACAGGTTTTCAGTCAACTCACTGTCATTTGGAAATTTTTGTTTGTACTCTTTCAAAGCTTGCTCGTGCAGAGTCCTGTAAATGGAATGCATGCCTTTATGCTGTTCCTCACTGATCTGTTGATTTTTGAACATTTTATCAATGGCAACTAACGCTTCATCATAGATTAGCGCCTTACTTTTGTAATAGCTCACTTCTTCATAATCAGTCAACGCGTCGATCCCCAGTTTATTCATCACTTTGCCGATCGTCGTCGCTTTGACCAGTAGCGTAAAGTAAATACTGCCTATCGTGATGGCTGTAATAAATTCTTTAACTGAAAACGTATAGTTCCAGTTAGGCACGGTCACATCATCGGGAATCAGCAAAACCATGATGACCGCCAATGAACCGCGCAGACTTCCCCAGGATAAAAGATGCATCCAGGACAACGGAATCGGCTCTTCTTTTTTGGTCCAGTTCAACAACCCTAACAGAGGATAAATAGACAAGGCTCGGCCGACCATGACGACCAGAATGGAAAGCAAAATGGGCATCAGAGCGACATTTAAATCAATAGATTGCTCTACGAATAACAATCCCATCAAAATAAACACCAGGGAGTTGGTAACGAAGCCGAAGTAACTCCAAAACTTTTCCATGTATTCTTCAACGGGCAGCGACATTTTAAAGCGGCCGAAATTACCGATGACCATCGAAGCCACCAATGTGGCAATGATCGATGAAAAACGGACAGGATACCCGGCAATAATAATGTGCTCCGACACTACTTCAGTAAGAATAAACGTGAAATGAGCGACCAGCAGGGTCAAGGTGATTTCCAAATGTTCATGCCCTTTAACCCACTCAATCAGTTTGGCGAACAAAAACCCCATGGCCAGTCCAAATAAAATACCGCCAAACAGCATCATCGAAAAATTGATCAGCCCGCTGATAATTGAAGTCGATCCGGCATAGCCGTGCACCAGTATCTCAAGCATGACCAAAAATATTGCAAAAGAGGTACCGTCATTGAATAAACTTTCCCCTTCAAACATCAGTGTGAGTCGCTTGGGGGCCCCATATTCTTTAAACAATGATAGGACCGCAACAGGGTCAGTTGATGAAATGATCGCACCAAACAGCAGCGTCACAATCATGGGGACCTCAAACCCTATCCACTTGAAAACATAGTAGCCGCTCACCCCGATAAAAAATGTAGAAACCAGCAAACCGACGACTGCCAATAAACTGATCGCGCGAATATTATTGAGCATATCGCTGATTTTAATGTTGTAAGCCGATTCAAATATCAGAATAGGCAAAAACACAAAGAACAATAATTCCGGCGTTAACTCAAAGCTGTTGATAAAAGCAAAGGCCTCCACCTTGCTCAATGGCACTAGCAAAGAGCCGACAATGACCAGTAACACTGTGTAAGGAAGCCGCGCTTTCTGCGAAATCATATACACAACTAACGAGATCAGCATCAGGCTGAACAACGACAAGAAAACGTCAAGATTCATTTAGATTCCTCGAACTATATAGAATTTTGTAACGGTGAGCGCTAAAGCAGGATAATTAGTGATACTTGTTCAGCTAAGTGCAGAATTTATCAATTTATGCAGCCTATTCTATAACTTAAAAACAAAGCTTATTAAAATTATTTACGGGTATATTCTGTCATATCAAATTAACATTATCCTTACACTCACCACTTTTTTAGCCCTGTATCGGTTGTATTATTGGTAAGATCATGAAATAGGGGGATCTCTACCAAACAAAGGTGATGCTTCGTGCCTGTTGTTAAATTTGGGGTTGCTGAACGTATCTAACCCAATCCACTGAATAATTCTTCTTTTTGAAAACGCGGAGACAGCTTCCATGACTCAACCCATTGCAACACTTCTTTTTATCTCATTAGTATTGCTCGCAGGGTGCGTTAGCGGAACGTCTCACAACCTGCCGGAAAAACAGCAAGGCGTAATTGGCGAATACTCCGGCAACTTACCTTGCGCAGACTGCGAAAAAATAGATTATCAGCTGAACTTAAAGCCGGACATGACTTACCAGGAAAGCCTCACCTACTCAGGGAAATCCGTGCAGCCTTTTAACGCCAGAGGACCATACACCATTAATCCTCAAGGACTTGTCACCTTGGGTAAAGAAGACCAGAATGGCATGCGTTATTTTAAACCCCATCCCGAAGGAATGCTGCTGCTGGACCGGGAGGGTAATGAAATAACAGGCAAAATGGCGAACTTGTATGTACTTAGAAAAAGTCCACACGATGAATCATCGGCTAATCAACGTAACCCGATTAGAACCAGAAAAAGAGAACAAGGCATCGATTTTTATGGCCGGGGCAATGAACCGTTCTGGTCAATCGACATGGATTTTGACAAGTCCTTTACCTTTACCGAAATGAATGCCACCCCCATCCATGTGCCTGCCGTTAAAGGTACAAGCACCCCTAACCATTATCAAGCCACCACTGAAAAAGCTGATCTGTCTGTTTCATTGATAGAACAATCCTGCCAGGACAGCATGTCCGGCGAGTTATTTTCTCATAAAGTCGAAGTGACGCTTAAGTTAAGCGGCAGTCAGGATAGCCACTCATTTAAAGGCTGTGGAGAATTTCTAACTGATACTCGTCTTTACGGCACGTGGCAATTCTCAGCGATTAATGAAAGTCCACTGTTGGCTGAAGCTTATATGAAAGGCCTGCCTACTATAACGCTCTCCGCTGAAAATAACCGGCTTAGCGGTCATGATGGCTGTAATCGCCTGATGGGTGGTTTTTCGATTCAAAAAAACACGATTTCATTCAAACAGCTCGCGTCTACGATGATGGCGTGTCCTGAAAAGAAAGGTGCTGTTAACATCAATCCCATCATCGCCAATCAGACGTTTGATTACCTGATAGAAAATGACAATCTTTATCTCATAAAAGAAGGTAAAACAATTATTACGCTTACGCCCGCAACATCTTCGGAATGAGTCATTCCGCCGGTAAAGCAAAAATATCGCCCGGGACCGCAACAGAATTTTTTACTGTTGGCCCCTCTTGAAACTGAACAGCCAATTTAATTATGGATACCCTACTGACCTTTATTCAGGCTCACACCGAACATGCACACTGGATCATCTTCGGCGCTTTGCTGCTCGCCGGATTCAACATTCCGGTATCCGAAGATGGCATGCTGTTTATATCAGCCCTGCTAGCCAAAAACAGTCCGGAACACCTGCCCGAGCTGTTTCTTGCCGTTTACATGGGCGCGTTTATTTCAGACTTGATTTGTTACAGTATTGGCCGATATTTAGGCCCTAAAATGGCACATACAAAATTTTTTTCCAGCTGGGTGCCTGATGAGAGAATCAATAAAATTCACGCTTATTACGAAAGATATGGGATTGCGACATTGATTATCGGAAGATTTATTCCATTTGGTGTAAGAAATGGTTTATTTCTTACTGCGGGACTCGGCCAGATGAGTTTCGTTAAATTCTTTTTTTCCGACCTGTTCGCCTGCACGCTCTCGAGCGTGACTTTTTTTTATATTTACTATCATTATGGACAAGCCGTCATTGATGCCGTCAAACAAGCCAACACAGCCCTCTTTGTCATCGTGCTGTTTGCCGTATTGGCTTTTTACCTGCAATCAAGAAGACGGAAAGAGTAAACGGCAATCATCCGATATCAGCTTCAATGCGGTTAATTTATGACACTATTCCATGTCGTTTGAATCTGCTTTAGCCACCCTTATAGTTCACTCAGACGGGGAAACTCAGCATTTGCAAGTTGATGTGGGCACTTGCGTCAGGGACGCTTTGGACACGACCGCCATAAGGGTTCGGGCGGCTTGCGGAGGCACCGGAAGTTGTGGCGCGTGTGTCATCAAATACCTATCGGGTGCCGTAAACCCTGCAACCTTGGCAGAATATCAAAAACTTTCCGCCTCTGAACGCCAGGAAGGTCTCAGACTCGCCTGCCAAATTCGCGTAGTGGGTGATACGGAATGGTTACTGGAACATCCGGCCCACGTTTCCAGCTGGAAGAGTATTGCCCCCGAAGACTTGATACCCGTCGAGGGTCAATTGCCTGAGCTCCAGCACTTTATCTACGGACTGGCGGTCGATTTGGGTACGACACATATTCGTATTTCGCTTTGGAATCGGAAAACCGGCCAACGCATCGCCAACCGTTCCGGCTTTAATCCGCAATCGGTATTCGGCGCAGATGTACTGAACCGCCTGAATGCGGCTCTGCTGACTGATAACCGCTCGCTGGAAATGGCACAACTGGCTAGACAGGCTGTGCTCGAGGCCTTACGCGATATTTTGGCCAGAGATATTGGCGAGGTATCGCCTATGCTCAAAGAAATCGGCAGCGTCATTATTGCAGGCAATACGGCCATGCTGGCATTACTCAGCCTAAACGGGGCGAATCAACTGTTGAATCCTGACAATTGGCAACAGCCCATCGATTGCCTTCCTCTTGGGCATGACACCTGGCAATCCGAATGGAATCTGCCCAATGCCAAAATCAAACTTGAACCCGCATTGGCTGGCTTTGTCGGCTCCGATTTGACCGCTGATATCATCGGCACCCGTTTAACTGAAGCTGCGGGCGCCAGTCTTTTAGTCGACATAGGGACCAATACCGAACTGGCGCTCTGGGATGGTCACAGGCTATTGGTAACGTCCGTACCAGGCGGCCCGGCCTTTGAAGGAGTCGGGATACGCAACGGCATGAGCGCAGAACCAGGCGCCATTTACCGGGTAGAGCGATTGGACGACGGTCATAGCCTTAAGCTCAGCACCCTAGGCGCAGCAACTGCCAGAGGCTTTTGCGGCTCAGGCTTGATAGACATGATTGCCATTTTGCTGGAATCAGGCACATTAAAACCTTCGGGAAGATTTTCTCAAAATCCGGGGCCGGATGGCTTTTTAGCCGAAGCTGAGAATCCCAAAACGGCTGTAACGCCGGGCGATGTTGATGCCTTGCAACGCGCCAAAGCGGCTATTGCAACCGCTATGGAAACTTTGCTGACAAATAGCGGATTGACCTGGGAAAGCATAGAGCGCTTATGTGTTTGCGGGACTTTCGGCCGACATTTGAACATCAGGCATGCCCAAGCCATAGGCCTGCTTCCCTCACTTAATAACGACAAAATTGAACTCTACGCCAATGCCACATTGGCAGGATGCGAAAAGGCCTTATTGAGTGACGGCATCAGTTTATTCGATCATTATGCCGCATTAACTCAAGTGATCAATTTATCTTATGTTCCGGGCTATGATGACTTATACATCAACAATCTGAGGCTGCGTCCGATCGAGATGCATTCGGTTATCAACACTTAAACCTCCAACTCGAAGTCCATAAAAACACATAGTCAGTTTCAGTTGCCTGCTTATTCACGCTTCATTGTGAAGCAAGCACTAAAACTTCCAGAAAAAAGCGCTTTGCCAACTAATTTATTCAGATTTCCTATACTTGTCTTCAGTATTTACGCCATTGAAACCGTCCGGCAACCTTTCTTAAATTGCCGGGATATAGCGCTAATGGAAATAGCATTATGCCTGCATTGCCGCAGTAAGGATCAATCATGCTTGACGACATTATCAATCACTATAATGAAGCGGTTTTCGACACCGATAAAGAAGCCGCATTTGAAGTCATCGACAACGCTTTAGCTGAGGGCTATACGCCTGAAGACATTATTTTCAAAGTGGTCATACCTGCTATCAATGAAATGATGGCCATAATTACCAAAGACCCGGATGCAAACCTGGCACAACACTTTATGACAGCCCAGATTGCCTCTGAAGTCACCGAAAAAATGCTTTTGCAGTTTAAGTCTCCGCCGGAGATTGTTGGCCGCGTTGTTATAGGCACCGCCGTGGGTGATCTGCATTCCCTTGGCAAACGCATTGTTTCAGGCTGCCTTAAAGCAATGATGGTCGAAATCATTGATTTAGGCGTCAATGTCGCGGCAGAACGCTTTGTCGATGAGGCCATTGCTCATGACGCGCAAGTCATCGCCATATCAGCAATGATGGTGCATTCGGCAACAGGCGAAAACGGTTGCCGTAAAGTACGTAAGTTACTAAACGAGCAAGGACTGGAATCGCGCATAAAAATAGCTGTCGGCGGCGCGCCTTTCCGTTTCGATCCGGAACTTTACAAAACGGTAGGCGCCGACGCCTGGGCGGCTGATGGCATCAGCGCAGCTAAAACTATTGTCGATCTGATCCATGAGGTGAATGCGAAATGACCCCCATTCAAATTCTAGACGCAACGATTCGGGGTTTGCCTGCCCCACGTATACCGGTATTTTGTAATCTGCTGGATCAAGGCGCGCGTGAATTAGGCCTTACTCAGCAGGCTTACTATGCAAAAGGCGAACACGTCGCCGAAGGCCAGCTCAAAATGCGTTCCCGTTATGGCTATGACAATGTATGGAGCCTGTTTTATGTTGGCAAAGAGGCGGAACTGCTGGGATGCAATAAAATTCAGTTCTCTGAAAGCGGTGCGCCTAATGTAGCGGACTTCGTCATCAAGGATTACGATGACATCGCTAAACTGGAAGTGCCTGACGATATTACCGCCCACCCGGCATGGGAAGAAACCGCCAAATGCCTGACTATCCTGCGAGAGGAAGCCGTTGGCAAATATCCGATTTGCGCCTACCTGACCGCCTCTACAACATTACCGTCACTGCTGATGGGTATGGATAAATGGCTGGAACTGCTTCTGACAGGGCCCAATGATGTGCGTGATGAACTGGTTCGAAAATGTTCAGACTTTTTTCAAAAACAAATTGCTGCTTATAGGGCCGGTGGTGCCACTGTTTTGATTTATTCATCCCCGTTCGGTTCGCCTTATTTTGTGGATATGAAACGCTTCCACAACTTCTCCTTGCCCTGGATGAAACGCGATCTGGAAGCAGGCGGTACAGCTAATGTTATTTATTATTGCGGTATGGCACCGTTTAACAAGGTGATTGAAGACGTTATTCAAAATCTAGCCATTACGACTCATTACATCAGCCCCTTGGCCGATCTTGCAGAAGCCAAAAATATCATCGGCTCTAGAGGTTTAACCTGCGGCGTTATCGACGATATCAAAATGATTAATTGGACAGCCGAAGAGACCCGCGCTGAAGTCAAACGCCTTTGTGAAACAGGCAAACCGGGCGGTCGTTTCTTACTGGGTACCGGCTTGATGCCGTCAGAAATACCGGAAGCAAATATTACCGCACTAATAAACGCCGCCTTTGAGTACGGGAGCTATTCATGAAAGCCAAGATGCCGCCGATAGTAGAAGAAAACAAACCCATGGTACTGATAGGCTGCGGGATTCTGAGCAAAGAGGTTACGTATCTCATCAATCAAAACGGCTGGAATCTGCAAACGCAATTTCTTCATTCAGCGCTTCATAATTATTTCGATAAACTGGCCGCAGAACTGAATTCGGCATTAACCGCAGATGAAAACTCAAACAGGGAAACCATCGTCTTCTATGGAGCCTGCCATCCCAAAATGGACAGCTTTCTGGAACAGCATCAGACCCTGCGCACACAAGGCCAAAACTGTATCGTCATGCTGCTGGGCTACGAACTGTTTATGCAGGAGTTATCCAAAGGCGCTTACTTTTTGGTCGAAGACTGGGCGAATACCTGGGAACCTATGATTACCGAAGTCTTCGGAAAAAATCCTAGTGTGGTTCGGGAAATATTTCACAGCAGCCACAAATATATACTTGCATTACGTACACCCTGTTCGGAAGATTTCTCGGCCGCCGCCGTATTAGCCGCTCAATTCGTAGACTTGCCTCTGGTCTGGATGGATGTCGATCTGGAGCATCTGCAGCGAGTGCTTGAAGACGCCATTGCTCAAAAACACCATGCGGCCAATTGAGAATACCGATAACACCGCAGCAGAGATAGGCCATCTTCGTGTACGCATGGTCAAGCTCGCCAATGAAAAAGCGTATTTGGAACTTGTTGTCCGCCTGATCGAAAGCATAGACCCCCTCCCCGGTATCAAAGGCATGCTGGCTTCTTTGCTGAACAGCATCATGGAAATTGTCGGGGGGACCGATACCATCATCTATTACTGGATTGATGAAGAGTTGAATTATTTTAACTTCTTCGGCACTCACGCAATCATTAAAACCGTCGAGGACCCTCTCGTCCAACAAGTCATTGACCATCATCAACTGGTTGAAGAACAAACCGATAAAACGAAATTACTGGTCAATGGTTTCGAATTGCAACACGCCTGCAACTGGGCCTTCCCGCTGATGCAAAGCAATCAGCTGATCGGCGTGATCAAGCTTGAAAACATTCATTTCAATAGCGAGCCTTTGCGCAAATATCTTCCTATTTTCTTTAACCATGCGGCCCTGATACTCAGCAATGAAATTCGCAATTACAGCCGCCAGAAAGCCGAGGAAGCATTAAGGCAAAAAACCCGGGAACTGGACAGTTACTTTAACAATGCGATGGATTTATTCTGCATTGCCAATGTCGAGGGTTTCTTCGTCAAGGTAAACCCCGCCTGGGAGCATACTCTCGGCTACCCGATTGCCGACCTTCAAGGCCAGTCTTATATGGATCTAGTCCATCCCGACGACCTGAAAATCACCGAAGACGCGCTAGCGACACTGACAAGCGGCCAAATCGTTTCCCGGTTTATCAACCGGTTTCGACACAAAAACGGCACTTATCGCTGGATAGAATGGCATACTCAACCCCAAGGCAAACTCATTTATGCGGCCGCCCACGATATTACAGAACAAAGACGCCTGGAAATTGATCTGCGCCAAAGCGAACACAAGCTGATGGAAGTGCTGGAAAACGTCAGCGCCTGCATTTATCTCAAAGACACTAAAGGCTGCTATCTGTTCGCCAATCGTATGGCGCGGGAACTTTGGCGCGTCAAAGAGGAAGATATCATCGGCTTCAGCGATGATAAATTTTTCGACGCCGAATCCAAGGCGATCATCCTGCAAAATGACCAGCGTGTGCTGGTCAATGGCGAGACCATCCGGTGTGAGGAAACCGGAACGGTTACAACAACGGGGCAAACGCTGACTTACTGGTCGGTTAAACTGCCGCTACGAAAAGAAGACGGCAGCATTTATGCCTTATGCGGTATTTCTACGGATATTACCGAACGCATCCAGACAGAATCAGCCTTGCGCGATGCCAAAGAACTCGCCGAACATGCGGCCAAATCCAAATCCGAATTTCTAGCCAATATGTCACATGAAATCCGGACGCCGATGAACGGCATCATCGGACTGACACAATTGGCATTAAATCAGCCTTCTACGCGAGAAGTAAGAAGTTACCTGAATAAAGCCCTGTTATCGTCGCAAAACCTGCTCGGTATTCTTAACGATATTTTGGACTTTTCCAAGATTGAAGCCGACCGTATGGAAATTGAAAAGGCGCCCTTTGATCTTGACGTGCTATTGGATAATTTACGTAATTTATTTGAAATCCGCGCACACGCCAAAGAGCTTGATTTTGCTATCGATGTGCCGGCTGGCATTCCCCGCAATCTGATAGGCGATGCCCTGCGGCTGCAACAGATTCTTGCCAATCTGTTAAGCAATGCCATCAAGTTTACCGAACACGGCGGGGTTTTTCTGTCCGTTTCGCTAAAGCAATGTGTCGGCACACAAGTGCTTCTCAGTTTTTCGGTAAAAGATACCGGCATCGGTATTACCAAAGCCGACAGGGATAAACTCTTTCAGCCGTTTAGCCAGGTCGACGGCTCTATTACCCGGCGGTTTGGCGGAACAGGCTTAGGTCTGGCCATCAGTCATAAACTGTTATCCATGATGGACGCGCACTTTTTTGTCGATAGCCAGCCCGGCTTAGGCACGGCTTTCTTTTTTGATTTACCGCTGACCATAACAGACAAAGGCAAACCCCGTTTAACACGTCATCGAAATAACCTTCATGCCGGCTTATTGGGCAACGAATTATCGAATTTGGGGCATTCCATTTGCGGTAAACGCATCCTGATTGTAGAGGACAACGAAGTCAATCAGCAGGTGGTAAAGGAGTTTTTAAAGCTTTCCGGCATAGCGGTAGAGGTCGCCAACAACGGCAAAGAGGCGTTGGAAAAAATTGATCAGCAAAGCTTTGACGCTGTGCTGATGGATATTCAAATGCCGGTCATGGGCGGAATTGAGGCAACCCGTGAAATTCGGAAAAATCAACGTCATGCAGACTTACCGATTATTGCCCTGTCAGCAGGCGTTACATTTACAGAAAGGGAAAACTGCCTGGCTCATGGCATGAATGACTTCGTCTCCAAACCCATCAATCCGGAAGAGCTAATTTCCACGCTGGTTCTCTGGATCAATCCGGAAAATGAACTCAGCGCCAAACTGGCTGAGCCCGTCATAAATGATTTGTGGATAACTTTTTGCTCCGCTTTGCCTGAATTTGAACTGACTCATCTGATTCAAATGTTAGGCGGCAACCGGTCAGCTGTAATCAATCTATTCTCGTTATTTCATCAACAAGCGCCCATTGACGCCCGGCAACTTATCTCTGATATAGAAAATGGGGCTTTGGATAAAGCCGAAAAAATAGCGCATAAACTCAAAGGTGCAGCGGGAAATCTGGGCGCAAAGAATCTGCATCACATTACTGAAACACTGGATAATCAACTCAAAAAAAACGAGCATCATCCTGACACGGTCAATGCCTGGCGAAGCATATTTGAAAAGACGCTGGCTGACATCTCGCAAATGCTCCATCAATACCCGGTGGTCACTGTAACTCCGGGCAAGCAAGATGCAAAAGATGCTGAATCGGGACTCAATGAGCTCGATAAATTGCTGACCGAAAACAGTTTCATTAACGATGCATTACTCGATCGTATCCGCCGAAACCTGCCTTTTGAATGGCAAGATGAATTTGAAGCTATGGTTAGCCATGTTCATAACTTCAACTACACTGAAGCGCTTAGCCATTTGCGGAATATCAAAGACAAACCTGATTAGAAAAATGCTTCAGCTTGCTAATCAGACAAGTTTTGAGCAATGAGTACAAGGCTCATCTTGCCAGCCTATTGGTTGTTAGCCATAATCTAATATTCGAATTTGATAATCCCCCATATCACCTTGACTACAAAATTCACTCTACTCATCGTTGACGATATGCCGCTTAATATAAAGGTATTGGCAGGTCTATTGAGTGATGATTACCTCATCAAAGTCGCCAATAACGGCTTTACAGCGCTGGAAATCGCCAAAAATACACCGCCGGATTTAATCCTTCTTGATGTCGTAATGCCTGAACTGGACGGTTATGAAGTCTGCAAAAAACTGAAGGAAGACCCCATCTGCCGTGAAATTCCCGTTATTTTTATAACCGGTGCCAACGATAAAGAGTCAGAAAGCAAAGGCCTGCAACTGGGCGCACTGGATTTCATCAGCAAACCTTTCAATCCGGACATCACCAAGCTACGCATCCGGAATCAGCTGGCGCTAAAGCAGCTGCAAGAAAAAATGAGCAATTTTTTTTCTTTGGGTTTGGATTTATTTTGTATTGTAGATGCTGATGGACGTTTCCAAAGAGTAAACACCGCCTGGCACAAAGTTTTGGGCTACACACCATCAGAAATAGAGGGGGCCACAATTTGGGATTTTGTGCATCCCGACGACAAAGAAAAGACGCATGACGCTGTCAAAAATCTCTTTCAAGGAAAAGAAATGTCCGGCTTCGTAAACCGATATAGAAATAAAGCCGGCGGGTATTGCTGGCTGGAGTGGCAGGCCTCTCCATCGCATACGGAAATTTATGCCTCAGCCCGTGATATTACCGAAAAACTGGTCACCGAAAACAGTATGCGCTTGAGTAAACGCGTTTTTGAAAATACGCGCGAAGGCATTCTCATAACCGATCATAAAGCCAACATCATCGAAGTAAACGAGGGCTTCGAAAGAATTACCGGATATAGCTGCGATGAAGTGGTGGGCCGGAATCCACGTATCTTGCAATCGGGTATTCAAAAAGCCGACTTTTTCAAAAAAATGTGGGAAAGCCTCATTACCGAAAGTTTCTGGAGAGGCGAAATATGGAATCGTAAAAAAAGCGGTGAGATTTACGCCGAATTGCTGACTATTTCGTCAGTTCGCAACGATAAAAACCAGTTAATTAATTTTGTTGGTATTTTTTCCGACATCACATCGCTCAAAAAATATGAAGAGCAGCTACAAAAGATTGCCTATTATGATGCACTGACCGGCATTCCCAACCGCGTCCTATTAAGCGATCGAATGCAGCAGGCTTTATTACAAATCAAACGGGAACCTACTTTAATGGCGGTATGCTATCTTGATCTGGACGGGTTCAAACCGATCAATGACACACTCGGGCATTCCGCCGGAGATGTTGTTTTAATCGAAATCGCCAAGCGCATCAGTCACATCATCCGTGAATCCGACACCGTAGCGCGATTAGGCGGCGATGAATTTATCATCTTGCTACCCCGCTTGCGAGATCTGCATGAATGCGAAAAAACCTTGCAGCGCATACTCAGCTCGATTGCCGAAACGATCAGGATTCAAGACCAGACGTGTCAAGTGACTGCCAGCATAGGTGTCGCGGTTGATCAAACCGGCACCGTAGAAGCCGATTTACTGTTACGGCAAGCCGATCAGGCCATGTACAACGCAAAGCAGTCCGGTAAAAATAAAATCCATTTTTTCGACGCAGCGCATCGTTGACACACCTGTTTCCCTTGCGAAAGCAGAGTGCGTTCCACTCGGGCTTAGTTCGCGTTAGGAGTTGAAAGGTCATTAACGCCGTCATTCCGGCAGGGATTGCCGGAATCCAGGTCACATGGATAGCTAGCAGCTTACCATCCATGGCACTGGATGCCCGTTTCCCGACGGGCATGACGGGCGCTTATGGATTTAGCTGAAACAGCTTGCTAATTAGGTAAGCCTTTTCAAAATTGATTCTCTTTTTATTGACTTGGATAGGCAAACTTGAGAGCCTGAGTTTCTCTGATATGACCCTGTCTTAAATCATAACAAGTGAGCTTAAGTATGTTATCAAGACGTCGCTTTCTCGGTTATGTCGGCACTGGCATGCTGGCATTAACATCAGGCTGCAGGCCCGACAACTTGGACTGGACACCTGCACCAGGCGCTAAAGGAGCCCCACCTTTTCTGGCTGACAAAATCAAGCGCGTTGGTCAAAAGGATTTATTACTGGGCTATCCCATCAATATGAATACCCCGCCTGATGAATTTTTCGCCTGGCGAAAACAACTTTCAGAAACGGGAATGGGTACTTTTGCCTTCAATAATGTCGGTAACCCTTTTAAAGACGCGGCTATTCCATTCAATAGCCACGATTTTGAGCGAGAGGTCATTCTCAGGTTTGGTAAATTACTGGCCTTCTCTGCTCAGGATATCTGGGGATTTCTGTCGCACAGCGGAACCGACAGCAACATGCATGGTATGTACATGGGGCGAACGATTTTAAAAGGTCGGACCGGAGTCATGCCGAAAGCTTATTTCACCAATGAAGCGCATTACTCGATACAGATTTTACGCGACTTGTTGGGACTGGAAACAGTGCTGGTCAACACGCAGCCGGACGGTGGCATGGATCCTGAGGATCTTAAGCAAAAACTGGTTGCAAACGCCAACTATCCGGCGCTTGTCGTGGCAACCGTCGGTACGACGTTTAAGGGTGCCGTAGACAGAATCGATCTGATTCAGGACGTATTAAAGGGCCATCCAAGCTATCTGCATCTGGACGCGGCATTATTCGGAGGCTATCTGCCTCATACCTCTTTTGCGGATGAAGTGCTGCAACGAAACCCGTCCAATCCAAAGTTTCAGCGCTATGATTCGATTGCGATTTCCTGTCATAAGTTTTTCGGCTTTCCTTCTCCTGCCGGCCTGTTCATTACTCAAGAATCGCTTTTTAACGAATTTAGCGAGTGGTTTGCTCAAGTTCATAACCCCGAGTACATCCATCATGTGCCCGGAACTATCACATGCTCCAGAGATGCCGTTAAACCCGCCGAATTTTATTTTTTTTCAACGCCGACCGCCATGGCAAAACAGGCCGAGGACGCCAAGGCAATGCTGCAAAACACCACTTTCCTGAAAGAGGAAATGCAGTCTCATTTTGCTCATTTGCAACCCATAAGGTCAAACGAACTTTCCAACACGGTTTATTTTAGAAAACCCGGCGACTGGATTGTGGAAAAATATTCATTGGCCACCATGCATTTGCAGGGTCAACACTATGCCCATGTGCTGGTAATGCCGCATGTTACGCGCAAGATCATCGCCGAATTTTTGACTGATTTGCAAAATGACTCGACTAAGCAGACAAAAACGACGGCAAGCACGCCGATTACGCTTTTGATATGAGCTGGCATTGAGAAGAATCAGTAGCGACAATTGGCCTAGCCAAACCGCCGCTACCAATGGGATTTGAACTTACTTGATCAACAAGTCCCGCATCATGCCCAGATCTTCGTGCTCGAGATTATGGCAGTGATACATAAACAGACCGGTATAGTCATTGAAGGGTTTTAGTACCGTAACCTTTTCACCCGGCATGACGAGTACGGTATCTTTCCAGCCGCCTCTGACCAATCCAGCCGAAACGGAGGCATACGTATCGCTGGAATTGCCATTGACCTGACGTTTGATGACTTGAAACTGCTCACCGTGCAAATGCATCGGATGTGGCATCGCCATCCCGTTCATACCGCCAAAGCCGTTGTCAAATTCAATCACTTGCAAGGTGTTAACAGGAATGATCTCATCCGCTCTTACATCGTTCATTTTATAAGAACGTCCATTCAGCAAGGCCGACATATGCCGCATGGAAAGCCTGATCGATCTTGGCTTATCCGCATTGGCCGCATCGTTTATCTTAAGCTTTGAAATAGGAGTCAATTTTTCCGGTAATTTTGATTTGCCCTTTCCGGCTTTAACCACCTTCACACTGAACAGATTATATTCACTGCCCAACGGGAGCGCGGAACCGGACATCATACCCATCATTCCGCCGCCCATCATGCCTCGCCGCCCCCCCCCCATCATACCGCCGCCCATCATACCCATGCCGCCATGCATAGACGATTCGAAGGAAAGACTTCTCAGTGTCACTTCCGAACCCACCTCGCGCGCGCCGAAATCAACCCACAATTCCACTCGCTCACCAGGTGCCAACATGACATACGGATAAACTTGAGGTTTTTCCAATAATCCGCCATCGACGCCAATGACAGTGAGTTTTGCACCATCACTCCAGCCCAACTTGTAAATTCTGGAATTTGAACCGTTCAACAATCTTAGCCGGTAGGCCTGTCCGGCGACCGGCAAAACATAATCAGGCTGGCCGTTGACAAGAATCCGCTCGCCCAGAAAACCTTGCATGCGCTGCATCATATGATCGCTGTAAGCCAGTTGATTCTCCTTGTCGAAGCTGCGATCCTGGATGACCAAAGGCACTTCAAATTCACCGGCTGGCAACTCAAGCGCTTCTTCAGCATCGTCCTGAACGATAAACAAACCCGCCAATCCGGAATACACCTGTTTGGCCGTGAGATTGTGCGTATGGGCATGATACCAATACATGCCTGCCCGGTTGAGCAGCTCGAACTCATAAATATAAGTTTCCCCGGTGCCGATCGCAAACATGGGATTGCCATCCATAATGGCGGGAACATGTAAACCATGCCAGTGCAGAATGGAATGAGCCGGTAAATCATTGTTTAAAAAGATTCTGACTTTTTGGCCTTTGCGTAAACGAATCGTAGGTGCCAAATACGTATCAGCAGAATTATGAATGGCTTCCGACGGGCCTTTTAAAACCTTGCCCAGCACTTTCCAGACGCGCGTCTTTTGTCCATCCAGCAGCTGAACATGCGCGACTTCTTGAGTTAACTCAATTTCGACATCAGGAATAAAATTAGCAGAAGGCTGATTGACGGCTTTAAATTTCCCAGTCGCTTGGGCCCAAGTAGGATAAGTTGCCGCTCCAACAGCAGTTATTGCAGCGTATTTCAACCATTGACGGCGTTGTTGATTGATTGGCGATTTCATTAGGGGTTACCTCATGCGGGTGTGCTAATAATTTAGTATATTAGCTATTTCTAATTATTAAAAGTATTAAATAATCCTGTTTATAAAGATGCTTCAGCTCTAACTCTTATCCGACAGCGTCATTCCGGCATTCCCTGCCCCGGCCAGGGAATGCCGGGGGGATTGCCGAAATCCAGACCGCATGGATAGCTCGAAGCTTACCTTCCATGACACTGGATACCCGATTCCGGACAGGCATGACGCAGCAATTCTCAATTTAGCCAATGCTGGTAAACTGTGGTGATTTTTTCATATCCCTGCACGGACGATGGCTTACCCATTTAACCCAAAAGAACAATTCACACAATCCCGCTTGATCGAGCGAATCAGGCAAGTTTTCGAAACATTGCCCGACGGTCGTAGTGGAAGTGGCGTTTA
>Ga0208244_100289_pt1 | contig 55665 bp, 51 predicted proteins | sample SubbioCR12Aug_5A_FD_184828 | JGI IMG/M metagenome (GOLD analysis project Ga0208244, IMG submission 184828) | Serpentinite rock and fluid subsurface biosphere microbial communities from McLaughlin Reserve, California, USA - CR12Aug_5A (SPAdes) | ecosystem: Environmental > Terrestrial > Deep... | reverse complement strand
CCCTGCCGCACCGCATCAGGCGCGGGCCTTTCTACCAGGCTGAAATCACCAGCCAGCAGTTGCAGGAGCGCATTGAGCAGCTGGCCGGCCAGTCTGTGCCCGACGATTCGCAACCCGAGCCCGGCGACCCTGAAAACGCGCAGGAAAAAAAAAGTCAATCCTAGAAAATTCAATTGAAGACGACTCCTCGGAGGCCGGGACACCCGAACCGGCCCCGCAGGATGTCTTTGCCAACACCAACGCCAACTGGTGGGATGGCGGCAAAAAGGTCAAGACGGGCGAGACCTTCACCCCGCGCAAACTGGATACCCCCCTCGACAAACTAACCCGCAAACATGCCGGACGCCGCTCGCGGACCCGTACCGATCGCAAGCGCGGCCGGTATATCATGGCGCGTCCGGCCAACGGCAAAACCAGCGACATCGCTTTCGATGCCACCATCCGCGCCGCCGCGCCTTTCCAGAAACGGCGCGAAGAACAGCGCAAACACATGGCCTTTGCCATCCTGCCGTCTGACTTGCAGCGCAAGATTCGCGTCAAGCGCATGGCAAATCTCGTCCTGTTCCTGGTCGATGCCTCCTGGTCGATGGCGGTTGCCGAGCGTATGAACGCCACCAAGGGCGCGATTCTTTCCCTGCTGACCGACGCTTACCAGCGCCGCGATCGGGTCGGGCTGATTGTCTTCCAGAAAGACCGCGCCACCCTTGTCCTGCCGCCGACCAACTCGGTGCAACTGGCCCAGCGCGCGCTGATGGACATCCCCGTTGGCGGCAAGACCCCGCTTTCGGCGGGCCTGCTGATGGCCTACGATGTCCTCCAGCGCGAAAAACGCCTGCATCCCGATGTCCAGCCGCTCCTGCTGGTGATGACCGACGGCGCGGGCAATGTCTCGGTCGGGACAATGGCCCCGCAGGAGGAATCTTTCCGCTTTGCCGAAGCGATTGCCAACCAGCAAATCCGCGCGGTGGTGGTCAATATGGAGCACGCCGCCTTCGACCAGGGCCTGGCCCAGCAACTGGCCGACCACCTCGAGGCCCCTTGCTACAGCCTGGGCGAAATCAAGGCTGAAAATCTTTACCATACCGTGCGCGAAGAAATGAACAGCGTCGGGCCGAAACGCTAAATATTAACAATTTCTTAAATGCGTTATAATTCGCGCCGTGAAAACCCTGCGATTGACCCTCGCACTTGTGCTGCTGGCCGCTTCGCTGGTGTTGCTGGTTTGGGCTTCCGTTCCCAACCAGCGTGAAGTACGCCGCCAGCCGATTGAACCCACCCAGATGCAATTGCCCGCGCCGGAGGGTTTCCAGCCGGGATTGTCTCCAGCCTTCTCAAAAGTTCGCCTCGAAAACCTACAGACCGCAAAGATTGCGGCCTGTTTTGTCTTAATTTTGTGAAATAAGGAGCAATCTACCCTGTGACGACCCTATTTTTTGCGACCGATATTCACGGTTCGGATATTTGCTGGAAGAAATTTCTCAACGCTGGCAAATTTTACGGGGCGGATGTGCTTGTCCTGGGCGGGGACATGACCGGCAAGGCGATTGTGCCGGTCATTAATCACGGGGGTGGGAAATATAAAGTCACCTTGTTGCAGCAGGATTTTGACATTCACGGCGCGGACGAGCTGGCGGAAATGACCAAACGCATCCGCAGCCGGGGCTATTATCCTTACCTGACCGACCCCGACGAACTGGCTGAACTCGAAGGTAATCCTGACCGCATTCAAGAAATTTTCCTGCGCGAGGTTTTGCGTGTCGTAGCCGAATGGCTGGAGATTGCCGAAAGCAAACTGGCCGGAACCGGCATGAAGGTTTATGCCGCGCCGGGCAACGATGACCAGTTCGAAATCGACGATCTGGTGCGGGCGTCGAAGCACATCACCCTGGCCGAGGGGCAGGTCGTCCCACTCGACGACCGCCACGAAATGATTTCCTCCGGCTGGTCGAATCGCACCCCCTGGAACACCTACCGTGAAGAAGACGAACCCGACCTGGCAAATCGTTACGATGCCATGATTGGCAGCCTGCGCGACCCGCACAACGCTGTTTTCAACATTCATGTTCCCCCGCACAAATCCAACCTCGACGAAGCCCCCGACCTGGATGAAAACTTGCGCCCGCGCTTTGCCGGCAACGCCCTCATACCGGTTGGCTCGACGGCTCTGCGCGCTGCCATCGAAAAGCACCAGCCCTTGCTCGGTCTGCACGGACACATCCACGAAGGGCGCGGACACAGCCGAATCGGCAAGACCCTGTGCATCAATCCCGGTTCGCTCTACGAGCAGGGAGTCTTACAGGGCGCACTGGTCAAACTGGGCAAGAACAAGATAGAAAGTTATGTGTTAACCCAAGGGTGAATTGTAGATGCACGGCAGGGCATGGGATGGGTTTTATCGTTTACCCACCTGCCGTGCCCCTACTCAATCATATCCATAAGGAGAATCCCCATGTCTGACCTTTTTATCCGTAAAGCCACCGGCCTGGTGCGTTCGTGGTCTGTCTTTGATGCGTTTGTTTACGCATTCTTTTCCATTAATCTGGTGACGCTCGGCCTGTACAGTTTCAGCCAGATGTACTTCTTTGAAGGCGGCCTGATTTGGGCGTTACTCATCAGCGCGCTCTTCATCTTGTTTGAAATCGTCATTTATGCCTCGCTGATTGCGGTCATGCCGCGCTCCGGTGGCGATTATGTTTGGCAGAGCCGCATCCTGGGCGGCGGGGTCGGCTTCATCCTGGCGGTCACGGGCTGGTGGTTCATCCTGTGGCTGTGGGTGCCGCTCTACGCCGATATGTTGCGCCACATCGTCATCACGCCCATCCTGGGCATTCTCGGCGCAAAGGACATCGCCCTGTGGTTCGGCCAAACCCCGCTCGGCCTTTTTACCACCGCCCTGATAACCCTGGCAATCGTCACCTTTTACATTATCCTGGGCATGAAAAAATATGCCCAGATTCAAAAGTGGTGTTTCTATGGCGGCATCCTCGGCCTGTTGATTGTGGTGGTTTTGCTGCTGACAGGTTCCCCCGAAGCCTTCCAGGCCGGGTTGGATGCCAACGCCACGGCCCTGTTCGGGGCCGGCCCAGGCGTTTACGAAGCCACAGCCGCTGCCGGGCAGGAAGCCGGGGCCGCCCTGTCGCTGACCGGTGGCACCTTCGGCCTTATCCTGCTGACCCTGCCTTATATCGTTTTCTTCAACCTGTGGCCCAACTGGGGCGCGACCCTGTACGGCGAAGTGCGCGGCGCGACCGATTTCAAACGCAACTTTGCGGGCATGGCCTCGGCCCTGGTGGTTACCACCCTGCTGGCAATTGTGGCCCTGCTGGCGATTTCCAAAACCATCGGCTGGGATTTCTACGTCCAGGCCAACGGCGCGTGGTGGAATTACGCCTGGGGCTATACCGACGTCGCGCCGCCGCTGCCGATCTGGCCCTACCCGGCCCTGTTCGCCGCCTTCCTGACCGAGAATCGCCTGCTGCAACTGCTGGTGGTCGGGCTGATGAGCCTGTGGTGGTTTGGCTGGAGCGGCACGGTCTTCCTGTCTTCGACCCGCGTCGTTTTTGCCGCCGCCTTCGACCGTCTGCTGCCCGAAAAAGTTGCCGAGGTGGACGAGCGCACCGGCACACCCGTCATCGCCCTGTTGCTGATGGTCGTCCCCTCCATTATTGTTTCCTTCCTGTTTGCATACAATGTCGGCGCTGCCGAAGATGGTTCGGGCGGTTTCGGCTCCCTGACCCTGGCCTCGACTCTGGTGATTGCCGTGACCTATTTGGGCACGACCATTGCGGCCACCCTGCTGCCCTACCGCAAACCCGACCTGTACAACGCCTCGCCGATTGCCAAATACAAAATCTTTGGCATTCCCCTGATTACGGTGGCCGGGGTCATCTTTGGAACCTTCCTCGGCTACCTGCTCTTCCAGTGGCTGTTCGACCCCAATAATTTGTACGGCATTGGTTACAGCATCCATCCTGACGGCGTCAAGAACGGCACCTCGTTGATATTTATGGGCATTCTGTATGCCACGGCGGCTGCAATTTATTTTGGATTCAAGGCCTACCGCAAAAAGAGCGGACTCGACCTCGACAAAGTTCACGAAGAAATTCCGGTGGAGTAAACCAACCTGATGGAACATGCTGAAATCGTCCATGAAATGAACCGCATCGTCGATGCCGCCCGCGCCGAGCAAATTCACCTGCGCGTCATCGGCGGGCTGGCTGTGCATTATCACAGCCCCCGCCTGCGCGGGCGTCAACTGACCCGTGACTATGCCGATATCGATTTTGTCGTCCGCAAACACGACCGCCGCAAACTCGAACCTTTTTTTAAGAATTTCGGTTATCTCGGCGACCGCAACTTCAACCTGGTCAACGGCGACCGCCGCCAGTTATATGTCAACCCGCAGACCGGGCGGCATATCGACATTTTCATCGGCGATTTCGAAATGTGCCACAAACTGCCCCTGCGCGACCGGCTGCACGCGCACCCCGTTACCATTCCACTGGCCGAACTGCTGCTCTCCAAAACCCAGATAGTCCAACTCAACCACAAGGATGCCCTCGACCTGGTTGCCCTGCTGCTCGATAACGACCTCGGCTTTCACGACGAAAGCAAAATAGACCTCGACCGCATCCTGCGCCTGTGCCGCCGCGATTGGGGCCTGTACAAAACCACCAGCATCAACCTGAAACGCCTCGAAGACCTGCTCCTGCACGAAAACCCCGGCCTTTCAGAGCAGGATACCGAAATCGTCCTTTGCCGTATCGAGCAAATTCGCCGGGCCTTGCAGGCCATGCCGACCGATATTTTATGGAAAGCCCGCGACCGTCTCGGCACCCGCTTGCGTTGGTATACTGAAGTCGAAGAAATCGAACGCTAACCCGACCAGCGCCAACGTTTTCGCGCGTTGGGAGTTGAACGATGAAAAACCCCTTGTTTCGCTTTTTCTGGATTGGATTGTTGCTCCTGCTGGCGCAACTGGCCTGCGGAGTCAGCACCGGACCTGCCGCCGAGCCACCGGCGTCAGAGCCGCTCGATCCGGCGGCTGTTCCCACGCAGGCGGTTTTACCCCCTGCTGAAACGGCCATCCCGCCGCAACCGGCTGTGGCCGAATCGCGGATGCTGACGCTGGAATTTCCCCCGCGCATTCGCGCTGGCGACGCCGATGTCGTGCGCCTGACCCTCGAGGTCGACGCGCACGGCAACCTGACCGCCACCGCCGAAACCGCCGGGAATGTCACCCAGGGCGAGGTCATTCTAATCCCCAACATCTACGACACCCATTACGTCTCTGCCGAGGCGCGCCTCGACCTGGCCGGGGTGCAGGTCAGCCCGCCTGGCTCGGTCAGCGAATCGCTGCGTCCCGGCCAAAAATTGACTTTCTTGTGGAGTGTGCGCGCCGAAGATGTGGGCATTTATCGCGGCACGCTCTGGTTTTACCTGATTTTCACCCCACGCGATGGCGGCCCGGAACAGCGCCAGGCGCTTTCGGCGCAGAAAATCGAAATCGAAGCGGTTAATTTCTTCGGGCTAAAGGCCCAGCCTGCCCGCCTGGCCGGGGTGGTGGGCGCCGCTGCCAGCGCGGTGCTTGGAATGCCCTTCCTGGAAGAATTACTCAAATGGTTTTGGCGCAGGGTCAGGAAAAGGGCCGCTTAACGATATATTTGTTTGTGACGACAAGCAACCAGGAGACTCTCAAGAGATTTTGAGAGTCTCCTTTACTTTCAGGGTTAATTTCAATAAAATTGCGGCAAATCCTTTCAGAACTGTAAGGTTAAAGGCCGTATCTAAATGTATGATTGGTATGAAAATACTTTTCCTGTGAAAGGAATAAATTTCCTATTCCGCTATTGCGACAATGTTTTGTGTCAAAATTCATCGTTCTTTTTGTTCCAAGTTTTAAACTTCTATTCCAAACCCTTATCTCTTTTTTCTGAAAGAAGGAAAATCCTATGAAATCCGAACGCGGACAAGCTCTTATTTTGATTGCCCTGGCAATTGTGGTACTCATTGGCATGACCGGCCTGGCGTTGGATGGTGGTATGGCCCTAGCTGACCGCCGTTCTTCCCAAAATGCGGCTGATAATGCCGCCCTGGCGGCTGCTTACAGTATACTGGCCAGCGGTGAAGACACAACGGCAAACAGAAACCAGGCAGAGGCGGCGGCCCAGGTGATTACCACCAGCAATGATTTCACCGAAGATAACAGCGTATTCGATATTCAGTTTGCCAGCGTGCCTACCAATGTTTGCGGTGGGCGTGGCGTCGATATTACGGTAACGCTCGCTACGCAAACGGAAACCATGTTGGGGACGGTTGTTGGCGTGGACAATATCAACAACACTGTGGCGGCCGTCACCCGCGCCTGCTTCCCGCGCAGTGAGTCGCTGTTTTGGGGCAACGCCGTTGTAGGCCTAAATCCTGGCGTCAGCTTTGATGCGACTGGTAATGCTGGATGGCAAATTGAGGGAGGCGGTATTTTTGCCAACGGTAATATTGATTGGGGCAAAAACTCTTGCAAAGATTCTACAGTACCCGGCATTGTATCGGTTGGTAACAATACTTGTTACCCCAGCGGAGCCACTGTAGCCCAAAACCAGACCAGCCTTAAGATCAATTACCCGGCAGACGTACAGGCGATTATGCCGCCCAACCCCTGCCTGAGCGGTGGTGTGGGAAAAACCGACCCCCACCCGAACCCCAGCAAAAAATCCACGATCACCTATAAAGACGGGGTATATTGCATCTCCAACTTAAGTGACAAAGATGGCGTCAATATCGTGCTGGACAACGCCACGCTGTACGTAACTGAAAAGAAGATTGACATCAAGTTTGCGGGCGGCGGCGGTTTCTCTGGAACCGCCAGCCAGAGCGGCACATATGCCGGTTATTACATGATTGTACACCTGTACCCCGACCAGACCTGCACAAAGAAAAATGGCAAACCGGAAATCGTTTGGACCGGCAACGGTCTGGGCAACCTGGAAGGAACAGTGCTGGCCCCATCTGCTTGTATTGACGTGCGCGGTAATTCCAATAACAAGACCATGGACAGCCAAATCATCGGACACACCATTCTCTCCATGGGTACTGCCGATTTCAGCGTCAACTTCAATGCGGCGCAAAATGCCCAGCAACCCATGCCGCCAGTGATTGACCTGCTTGAATAGACCCTGAAATTTTCATTCCCTGCGCAAGAGGCGCTCTACGGAGTGGTCTTTTGCGCAGGATTTAACTTTTCACCCCACAAACAAAATTGTGGGGATTTTTTGTGTTCTCCCATGATATGGTGATGCAAAATTTATCGAGGAGCAATCGGCAAAATGCCCGATAACACCCGACTGCCATCCATGGATGAACTTGACTTAATCCGGCGGGCGCGAACAATGGACAAAACGGCCCTTGGTATCATTTTCGATGCCTATTATGAGTCAGTATATTCCTATGTTTATCGTCAATGGCGGCGCAAATATGCAGGCCCTCAACAGTCAGATTATTGCTTACGAAGTAAAATTCAATGGCGGCGCTCCGGTTACGGTCGCTTACAATGCCGACGATAATTTCTCGCCAGCCCAACTGCCGGTCGTCGAGTTGACCGAATAATCGATTTCGCAAACCATCACGTCGGTAACAATAAACTGGAGACTGCTTGTAAACGGTCTCCAGTTTCGTTTAAATTATAATGTTCATCTTCCTGAACTTGACTATAATCTGTTACACCATGAGTAACCCGGGGCTAAACCTGATGAAAAGCTCAAAATTAACCATATTTTTCCATATCCCGGGCATATTATTGCAAATCTTGAGGATTGAAACCTAACATGCCGTTCAGCAGCACCAGGCTGTCTTCTCTAAACCAAAAAGAATTGATTCAGCGGGCAAATACCTTCGATAAAGAAGCGCTGGCTGCGATTTTCGATATTTTTTATGAGCCTATCTATCAGTATATTTACCGGCATGCTCGAGACGACAAGGCTGCCGAAGACCTTGCTTCAGAAGTTTTTCACCAATTCCTCGAGTCTCTTAATATGCGCCATGGCCCTAAAAAATCCTTGAAGGCCTGGCTGTACAGAACAGCCCACAATTTAATTATCGAAAAGGCGCAGCCGGACAAATCTTACAATTTCGGTTTGCCTGGTGATGAATATGAAGATGATACAGAAGTGGTCAGTCAACAGGCAGAGAATAGTATTCGCAACCAGGCCCTCATTCAGGCCTTGCGCCAGTTGACCGATAAACAGCAGGAAGTGATTTACCTCAGGTTTTTTCAAGGGCTGCGGCTTGAAGAAGTTGCCTATGCTCTCAACATGACTCTTGGCACGGTCAAGTCTCTCCAGCATCGAGGGCTACAATCCATGCGCCGTTACCTCCAGGATTTTGATGAATATGATGGGAAGGATTTATGAAAGACTTATATGAATTTGACGATATGATTCGCGAATTGAACGACTTGCAAGACGGCAAGCCACTCGAACCCTTGCGGAAAGCCTCTGCGCGTCGTCTTTATATGGCGCAGGCCGAACGCATTGCCAAAAAGAAATCCAGGGCCAGTTCCGTTGCGCGTAAGGGGTTTTCGCTCTTTACAAATTCCCGGTTTGTGCTGCGGGCCGCGTTGGTCTTGCTTCTGGTGTTTTCGAGTCTGTTTGCCGGAACAGTTTATGCCGCCGAGGCATCCCTGCCCGGGGATTTGATGTATTCGGTTAATTTGAAGATTGAAGAGACGCACCTGGGCCTGGTGACGAACCCTGAACGCGCAATTGGGCTTTCGCTTTCTTTTTCCGATGAGCGTTTGTCTGAAATCAGGCAACTGGTTTCTATTGGCAGGTACGAATACATTCCTTCGACCCTGGATTTATACCGGAAAATTATCACAGGTCCTGTGTTGGCAAAGGCGAAACATGACCCCGCTTTGGCGGCATCCAGTGTGCGGATTATTGAAACCCTTACTGAGCAAGAGCAAGAATTGCGCTCTTTGCGCGCTGACGTGGTGGGCGGTAGCCAGGGCTATTTCGACCAGGTGCTTGCAGTGTTGGATGTTGAACGGCAGCAGCATGTGACGGCTCTCAATGTTTCTGGCTACGATGAATGGCCGCCTCAAACCGATGAAGGGACTGCGCCAGGAGACTCCGGGCAGGACGAATCTATGCCTGCCGAGTTGTGGCCTGATGAAGTGTTGGAAAATCCTGGACAGGATGATTTCACCTGGTTGGATGAGGACGATTTGCCGGGCGAGTCCAACCCCGGCCAGGGCAACTCCAACCCGCCAGGACTGACAAACCCCGGTCATGGCAACCCCACCCCGCCAGGGCTGACAAACCCCGGCCAGGGCAACCCCACCCCGCCGGGGCAGGACAAAGACAAGGTGAAAGATAAAGACAAAGACAAAGGGAAATAATTTTGTCTGTTCTGTTTTAGAAACTGCGCTTGCCCTACACGGCAGGCGCAGTTCTTGTATATAATTTAAGGGAATGATTCGCCGCCATTTCGATAAGTACCCTAAATACATGACAAATATCACCTTGAAATGATACAACCGTAAATACCCTTGGCATAACGCTTATGATAAAATTCTAAAGTCCGTTTGTGACGAAAAACCCAATCTACGCGAGGAGATTTTATGGAAAATCCGTGGATTTACCTTGGTCTTTTCCTGGTCGTGGGAACGATTATCCCGATTGCCGCAATTGTAATGTCGGCAATTTTGGCCCCGAGAAAACCGAATCCCATCAAAATGAGCACCTACGAGTGCGGCATGGAAACGGTGGGCGACAGCTGGGTGCAGTTTAAGGCGCAATATTATGTCTTTGCGCTGGCTTTCCTTATTTTCGATGTTGAGACGGTCTTCCTGTTTCCCTGGGCTTTGTCCCTGAACGTGATGCCGCTCTTCGTTGCAGTGGAAGGCATCATTTTTATTCTCATCCTTTTGGCCGGGCTTTATTACATCTGGCAAAAAGGGATGCTCGATTGGGTTTAATATCCATTATGACAGGAAAGGCTGATAGGAAAAACTTATCAGCCTTTTCCTTGTTTCACAGGAGCACGCGATGGAATTTCTGACAGACCCTATCAAAGTGGTGTATGACTGGTTGCTGGAACTCTTCCTCGGCTGGGGTTGGGCCGATTGGGTTGCTGTGCTGGTCATTTACCTGCTCGGTATCGTGCTGTTTATCAGCGCGGTAATGGTGCTGGATATTTTGCTGGTCTGGGTTGAGCGCAAGGTTGTGGCGCGCTTCCAGGACCGGCTTGGCCCCAACCGGGTCGGCCCGTTCGGCCTGTTCCAGCCTTTTCCCGACATCATCAAACTGATTCTCAAGGAAGACATTATCCCTGAAGGCGCAGACCGGGTGGTTTTTAACCTGGCCCCCATTCTTTCGCTGGCTTCGGTCATCTTCCTGTGGGCGGTGGTACCGCTGGCTTCGCGCATCTACGGCGTCGACCTGAATGTGGCCCTGTTGTACATCGTTGCGGCGGGCGCAATCGGGACGCTTTCCATTATCATGGCGGGCTGGGCTTCGAACAACAAGTATGCCCTGCTCGGCGCGTACCGCATGGTGGCGAACATGATTTCGTACGAAATCCCGATGGTGGTGGCGCTGCTCATCCCGACCGTGATTGTCGGCTCGATGAGTTTCGTTGCCATTACCGAAGCGCAGTCCGATTATTGGTTTGTGCTGGTTTCGCCGCTTGGCGCGCTGATTTTCCTGATTGCGGCCATTGCCGAATTGGGACGCTCACCCTTCGACCTGAACGAAGGCGAATCGGAAATCGTTTCCGGTTACCACATCGAATATTCGGGCATGAAGTTTGGCCTGTTCTATGCTGGTGAACTGCTGCACGCTTTCACCTTTGGCGGTTTCGTAGCCGCGCTCTTCTTCGGCGGCTGGCACGGCCCATGGGCGCAAGAATATCCGCTCCTAGGCGCGTTCTACTTCGTGGTCAAGGCCATGATTGGCTACTGGGTCATCATGTGGGTCAAGTACACCGTCCCGCGCATTCGCATCGACCACATGCTGGCTTTCAATTGGAAATTCCTGACCCCGCTGGCCTTCATCCTGCTGATGGTGACCGCCCTTACGCACCGTGTCCTGCTCGATGCGCCCACCTGGCTGTACATTTCGGGCATGTTCCTGTCGAACGTACTGCTGGCTTGGATTACGGTCGAGGTGCTTCGGGCGCAGGCGCGCCGCAAGCGCGAGTCTGTCCCGCCTGTCATGGTCGGGGATTAGGAAGGGGAGGACCGGAGATTATGACTGCTGAACAAATCATCTTTTTCCTGACCGCGGCGCTTATCCTCATTTCGGCGCTGATGGTCGTCACCACCCGTAACCTGGTTCATGCGGCCCTGTGGCTGATTGCGACCCTGTTCGGGGCTGCGGTGCTGTTTGCCACCCTCGAGGCGTCCTTCCTGGCTGTGGTGCAGATTGTGGTTTACATTGGCGCGATTTCGATACTTTTTATTTTCGCCGTCATGCTCACCCGCCGCAACCTGCTCGACAAGGTCTCGCAGACCAACGCGGGTTGGCCCTGGGCGGCAGGGATAGCGATTGCCGCTTTTGCCGGGCTGGTTTTCCTGGCCGGGCAGATGCATAACGCAGGCGCCCAAAAAGGCGAAGTCTTTGGCGACCCGCTGATGGCGCTTTCGACCGCGCTGGTCTCGCCCGATGCCTACGTGCTGGCTTTTGAAGTGGCGTCCATCATGCTGCTGGCCGCGCTGGTTGGCGCAGTCTACATCGCGAACCGCAAATAGGAGGCGCGCAGAATTATGGTTCCTTTGTCCTGGTACATCTTCCTGTCGGCGGCGCTTTTCAGCATCGGTCTGTACGGCGTGCTGGCGCGCAAAAACGCGATTGCGATTTTGCTCGGCGTCGAGTTGATGCTTAACGCTGCCAACATCAACCTGGTTTCGTTCTGGCGCTATGGCAACACCGCGCTGATGGGCGGGCAGGTTTTCTCGATTATTGTCTTCGCCGTCGCCGCCGCTGAAGTTGCGGTTGGCCTGGCGCTGGTCATTGCCATTTACCGCACCCGCAAGACGGTGGTGGCCGATGAACTTGACCTGATGAAGTGGTAGGAGCGAACGATGACGACAGAATTACTTATCTGGCTTCTCCCCCTGCCGCCCCTGCTGGCGTTCTTCCTGATTGTGCTCTTTACCAACAAGAACAAGGCCCTCAGTCATAGCATTGCGGTTGGCGCGGCCCTGCTCTCGTTTGCGGGCAGCATGGTGGTTTTCTTCCGCGCCGTGGCAATTGACCATTTTGGTGAAGGCGACAAGGTTTTCAATTCCTTCATCACTTGGCTGCCGACTGGTGACACCTTCCTCAAAATCGGTGTGCTGATTGACCCGCTCAGCGCGGTGACCCTGTTCTTCGTCGCCTGGACGGTGCTGATGATTTTCATCTACAGCGTCGGCTACCACAACTTCGGCCAGCCCGAGGGCGACCACGACCACAAGGGCCTGCCGCCGCATGGCGCAACCGTCACTGACGAGCACGGACACTCACACACCGTCCTGTCGGTCGAACCGATGTATAGCCGCTTCTTTGCCTTTATTGGCCTGTTCGCCTTTGGCATGTACACTCTGGTCGTCTCAGATAACCTGCTGACAATGTTTGTTGGCTGGGAAATCATGGGCCTGTGCTCCTACCTGCTGATTGGCTTCTGGTTTGCCAAACCATCGGCCCGCGCCGCCGCCATCAAGGCCTTTATGACCACCCGCGTCGGCGATGTCTTTATGCTCCTCGGTATTGTCTTCCTGTACTCGGCCACAGGCACACTCTCCTTCCGCGAGATTTTCACGGCTGATGTGCTGGCAAAACTGGCCGCCACCCCGACGGCTATCTTCGGCCTTTCGGCCTCCGGGTTGATCGCCATCCTGCTCTTCATCGGCACGGTCGGCAAATCGGCGCAGTGGCCGTTGCACATCTGGCTGCCCGACGCGATGGAAGGCCCGACCCCCGTCAGCGCCATGATCCATGCCGCCACGATGGTTTCGGCGGGCGTTTACGCTGTCCTGCGCATGTTCCCCCTGCTGACCGCGGGTTGGGACCATCATGGCCTGACCCCTGAAATGACGGTGGTGGCCCTCATAGGTACCTTTACCGCCATTTTCGCGGCGACCATCGCCCTGGCGCAGAACGACATCAAGAAAGTACTGGCTTACTCGACCATTTCCCAACTCGGCTTCATGATTGCCGCCCTGGGCATGGGCGCTTATATCGCCGCCGCTTTTCACCTCGTCACCCACGCCTTCTTCAAGGCCTTGCTCTTCCTCGGCTCCGGCTCGGTTATTCACGGCATGGAGCATGGCGTCCTGCACACTGGCAACCACAAGGTTGACCCGCAGGACATGATGAACATGGGCGGCCTGCGCAAGAAAATGCCGGTTACCTTCTGGACTTTCCTGATTGGCGGATTTGCCCTTTCGGGCTTCCCCTTCATCACGGCTGGATTCTGGTCGAAGGACGAAATCCTGGCTGACGCCTTCGCGCACGGACATTGGGCGATTCTCGCCACCCTGTCGGTGGCCGCGCTGATGACGGCTTTCTATACCATGCGCCAGATTACGCTGACCTTCTTCGGCGAAGCCCGCACGAAGGAAGCCGAACACGCCCACGAAACCCCGTGGACGATGACCCTGCCGCTGGTCTTCCTCGCGTTCTTCGCCGTTACCTACGGCTGGGGCGGCATCCCCGAAAAATTCCCGGTCATTGGCGGAATCATCCCCAACTGGTTCCATGACTTTGTCGGCGCGACCCTACTCGAGCATCCCAAGGCAGTTGAATTTAGCGGAATTCCGCTAGCCATTTCGGTGGTGGTCGCCCTGGGCGGTCTCGGCCTCGGTTGGCTGGTCTATCGCGGCGTCAAAGCCGGACAGCCTGACCCGCTCCAGAAGCCGCTCGGCCCAATCTACACCCTGCTCCAAAACAAGTGGTATTTCGACGAGTTTTATGCCTTTTTTGTCGTCAAACCGGTTATCTGGTTTTCGGAAGTCTTCACTTCGCAGTGGATGGATAAGGGTGTCATAGATGGCATCCTGCACTTCATCGGCAAAACCCCGATCTGGATTGGTGATTTCCTGCGCAACAAGTTCGACAAGCCGGTCATCAACGAGTTCTTCGGCGACGGCACCGCGGCAGTCTTCCAGAAGTTTGGCCACGAACTGCGCTACACACAAACTGGCCGCATTCAGAGTTACCTGATTGCCTCGGCTTCCTTCCTCATCGTCCTGGTGGCGGTGCTGGCTTATTATTTTTTCCTTGCCTAAAGGGAGTGGACAATGGACTTCATTAGCACTCACCTGTTGACAACCATCCTGTTCTTCCCCGTCCTGGCGGCGCTGGCCATCCTGTTTATTCCAGGCGACCAGGTTAAAGCCATTCGCTGGACGGCGCTCCTGTCGAGCCTGGTTCCGTTTGGCCTGTCAATCTGGTTGTGGCTGGCTTTCAACCCCAATATTGCCGGTTTCCAGTTCCAGGAGCAATATCTGTGGTATGAGGCGATTAACTCGACCTTCCACCTCGGTGTGGACGGGCTTTCCCTGACGATGGTCTTGCTGACCACCCTGCTGACCCCGCTGGCAATCCTGGCCTCCTTCAGTATCAGTGACAAAGTCAAGGCTTATATGATTTTGTTCCTGCTGCTCGAGACGGGTATGCTCGGCGTTTTCCTGGCCCTCGACCTGCTGATTTTCTTCGTCTTCTGGGAAATCGGCCTGGTTCCGATGTACTTCCTCATCAACCAGTGGGGTTCAGCCAACCGCAACTACGCCTCGCTCAAGTTCTTCATCTACACCATGGCGGGTTCGCTCGGCCTGTTGCTGGCCATCCAGATGCTCGGTGTGCTCTTCCAGACTTATGATATCGTCACCCTGGCCGAACGCTGGGCGGAGCTGGACGGTTCAACCGTGATGCTCGGCCTTTCGACCGGCACGGTCAAAATGGTCGCCTTCTGGGCCTTTGTGATTGCCTTCGCTATCAAAGTCCCGGTCTGGCCTTTCCACACCTGGCTGCCGGATGCCCACACCGAAGCCCCGACTGCCGGTTCGATGATTTTGGCGGGCGTGCTGCTCAAACTTGGTGCGTACGGTTTCCTGCGCCTGGTGCTGCCCTTCTACCCGGCAGAATCGGCCCAGTTTGCCGGGGTTCTGGCCTTCCTGGCGGTCATGGCGATTATTTTTGGCGCGTTCGGCGCTTACGGTCAGACCGATTTCAAACGGCTGGTGGCTTATTCGTCCATCAACCATATGGGCTTTGTCCTGCTCGGTATCGCCGCGGCAGCCAAAGCAGCCGGCACGCTCGATGCCACCATCGCCCTGAATGGCGCTGTCCTGCAAATGTTCAATCACGGTCTTTCAGCGGCGGGCATGTTCTTCCTGGTCGGTGTGATTTATGAGCGCACCCACACCCGCGACCTGCGCCAGTTTGGCGGCCTGTTCCCGCTCGTGCCGGTCTACGGCACCATCCTGATTTTTGTCAGTATGGCTTCGCTCGGCCTGCCCGGCCTGAACGGTTTTGTCTCCGAGTTTATGATTGTGCGAGGCTCGTGGGCCATCCTGCCGGTTTTCACTGCCCTGGCCATGCTTGGCCTGTTGATGACCGGCGCTTACATCCTGAAAGGGATCAAGGATGTCTTGCACGGGCCGCTCAATGAGCACTGGGCCCACGGCGAGCACCGCCTGACCGAAATCAATATCCGCGAAATCCTTGTCATGGTCCCGCTGATGATTCTTATCCTGGTCATCGGTATCTGGCCGATGTGGATTTTGGACGTCATCAACAAAGCCATGATGATGTTGTTCTAGCCGAGGTGCGCGATGCAATTTCCAATACTTAGTGTGATTGTCTTTACCCCGCTGGTCGCTTCGCTAATCATCTTCCTGATGAACGGTGAGCGCAAAAACGAGATTCGTGTCACGGCCCTGGCCGCTGCGGTCTTTGCGCTCCTCCTGTCGGTCTGGGTTTACTTCTCGTATGACCAGTCTGTGGCGGGCTACCAGTTCCTTGAAAAATACGACTGGCTGCCGGTACTGGGCATTTCCTACCACGTCGGTGTGGATGGTATCAGCACCCCGCTCGTCCTGCTGACCGGCCTGGTCATGTTCACCGGCGTGTTGATTTCGTGGAATATCGACGACCGTCCGCGCGAATTCTTTGCCTTCCTGTTCCTGCTGGCGGGCGGCGTCTTTGGCGTGTTCGTGGCCCTAGACCTGTTCATGCTGTTCTTCTTCTACGAAATCGCCGTCTTCCCGATGTACCTGCTGATTGCCATTTGGGGCTGGAAGCAGACCCGCGAATACGCGGCCATGAAACTGACCCTCTACCTGTTCCTCGGTTCGGTCTTTGCCCTGGTCGGCGCGCTGGCCATGTACTGGCAGGTTGGCCAGAACACCGGCGTCTTCACCTTCGACATGCTCCAAATGGAGAAGGCCGGCGCTATGGCGGGCATGGTCGAAATCTTCGGCCTGGCCATCCCCTTCCAGGTTTTCTGGTTTCTGCCGGTCTTCCTCGGCTTCGCGATTTTGGGCGGTATCTTCCCCTTCCACAACTGGTCGCCCGACGGTCACGTCGCCGCCCCGACAGCGGTCTCGATGTTCCACGCGGGTGTGCTGATGAAGTTGGGCGCTTTCGCCGCCCTGCGCGTCGGCATCATGCTCCTGCCCGAAGGCGCGGTTTACTGGAAGTATCTCATCCTCGGCCTGGCGCTGGTCAACGTGGTTTACGGCGCCTTTATCGCCATGATACAGACCGACTTCAAGTACATCATCGGTTTCTCGTCTGTTTCGCACATGGGGCTGGTCATGCTCGGCTTCGCCACCCTTAACCGCGAGGGCATGGTCGGCGCGGGCTTGCAGATGTTCTCGCACGGCGTCATGACGGCTCTCTTCTTTGCCGCCGTTGGCATGGTTTATGACCGCGCCCACACCCGCCAACTGCCCGAACTGGGCGGCATGGTCAAGGCCCTGCCCTGGGTCGCCATCTCCTTCATCATCGGAGGCCTGGTCTCGATGGGCATGCCGGGCTTGTCCGGTTTCGTGGCCGAATTCCCCATCTTCATGGGCGTTTGGAAAGACCAGTGGCTGGTGGCGGTTATCGCCTCGATTTCGATTGTCATTACCGCGGGCTATGTCCTGATAGCTGTCCGGCGCGTCTTCTTTGGCGATATGCCGGCCCAATTTGAAGGCCATATCACCCCGATTTCTGTTCTCGACAAAATCGCGCTCGGAACCTTGTGCCTGGTCATGTTTGCCTTGGGCATGTTCCCCAGCCTGATGGCTCCCCTGGTCGAGTTGGGCGTCATGAACGTGCTGCGACTTTTGGGAGGTGCATAAATGAGTATTAATTTCCTGTCCATCCTGCCCGAAGTCCTGATGCTGGTGTTGGGCATCCTCATCCTGGTGCTCGACCCGTTGTGGAAGGATGAGAAGCGCCGCCTGAACCTCGGCTGGCTCACCGCTGGCGGCCTGTTCGCCGTCCTGATCATCAGCCTGCTCTTTGGACGTCCCGGTGCGCAGGGCGAACTGGCCTGGGGCGGGATGATTCGCTTCGACATGCTCGGCTACGCCTTCAAGTTGTTCTTCATCTTCGCGGCGGCCATCACGGCCCTGCTGATGATGGATGTAGAAGGCACCTCGCGCCGCGCCGAGGCTTTTGCCTTGCTGCTGGCCTCGACAATCGGCATGAGCCTGATGGCAACCGCATCCGACCTTGTCATGCTCTACCTGGCGATTGAAACGACCTCCATTCCGCTCTACGTTTTGGCCGGTTTCTTGCTCGACGACAAAAAATCCATCGAGGCCGGGTTCAAATACCTGCTCTTCGGTGCAATGACCTCCGCCGTGCTGCTCTACGGCCTGACCCTGGTCTACGGTTTCGGCGGCGCAACAGGTTTCGACGAACTTTCCACGCAGTTTGCCTCGTCCACCCCGTTCTCAGTTGGTGTCTTAATCCTGCTGGTGGTTGGCTTGGGCTTCAAACTGTCGTTGGCTCCCTTCCACTTTTGGGCGCCGGATACTTATGAAGGTTCGCCCACCCCGGTGGCTGGTTTCCTTTCGACGGCTTCCAAGGCGGCTGGTTTTGCCGTCCTGGCCCGCCTGTTCCTGACGACCTTCGGCTCCTCGGCCCAGGAATGGCAGATGCTGCTCGCCATCCTGGCGGCTGTGACCATGATTTTGGGCAACCTGGTGGCCCTGGCCCAGAAAAACATCAAACGCCTGCTGGCCTACTCCTCGATCGCCCACGCCGGGTACGCCCTTTTGGGTGTCATCGCCGCTTCTGAACTGGGCATTGCCTCGGCAGTCTACTACCTGCTGGCATATGTGCTCACCAACCTGGCCGCCTTCGGGATTGTTACCATCGTTGGGCGCACCGTCGGCTCCGACGATGTCCGCGCCTATGACGGCCTCAGCCGCCGCTCACCTTACCTCGCGCTGGCCATGCTGGCGGCTTTCCTGTCGCTGTCGGGCATGCCGCCCTTTGGCGGCTTTATCGGCAAATTCCTGGTCTTCTTCGCCGCCATCCAGGCCGGTTGGACCTGGCTGGTCGTGATTGGCATCATCACCTCGATTGTCGGCGTGTACTACTACCTGACGGTGATGAAGTACGTCTACCTGTACCGCATGGAAGGCGAGGACGAGGAATCCAACCCGATTGCCATCTCGCGCCCGCACCTGCTGGCAATTGGCATCCTGACGGCAGGCGTCATTCTGGTTGGGACGATTTTCGCCCCCTGGTTCGGCCTCTCCACCGATGCGGCTGCCAGCCTGTTCAGCGCGGCCTTGCTCAAGTAATCGATCAATTTCCTTGCCACCCTCTGCCAAAAGCGGGGGGTGGCTTGGTTTTTGAGCCGGTATTTGGGTTCAAACCTTCAAATTTGTTTATTCTTCCTTTTCCAGTCTACTTTGTGCGCTTCTGTACTAGACTCGCCAAAAGCCCTTATGATATAATCCGCAGCGCATGAGCCAGCCAACCAATCGGAATGACAATGCCTATAATATGGCCCTGGCCACGGTTGTCGGCCAGGTTGGCTGTCTTACACCGGTCATCCTTATTGGTGCTTTATTTTTGGGGTTGTGGCTGGATAAGGTACTCGATACCAGGCCTTTGTTTACAATTATCTTCATTGTTGTTAGTGCTCCGGTTGCCGTGGTTGCGCTTGTTTACATCGTCCGCAAGGCCACCAGCCGGTTAAAAACTATCCCTACGAACACAGCCAAATCTCTTGAGGAGGAAGTAAATCGTGAGTGAAAAACCCAAGAAACGAGTGTGGGCGCGCTGGGCCGTGCTTGCGGCGATAATTTTGGGCTTGTTCCTCTTTACCGGTTTCTTTGGAATCGGTTTGGGAATTACGCCCATCATGCCGCACGTTTACCTGCCTGGCGAAAAACTGAGCGAGACCCCGATATTGGGTATTGAGGGTTTTTATCCGACCAATACGCTGGTGGGTCTTGGCCTGGCCAACCTCATCGTGATTTTGCTTGCGGTCGGTGTGTCCAGCGGTGTTAAGAGCGGCAAAATGGTCTTGACAGGCATCAGCGGGGCAGTGGAAGCCCTGCTCGAAATGCTGTACGGTATTACCGAAGGCACTGCCGGAAAATGGACCAAGCAGATTTTCCCCTGGTTTGCCACCATCACCCTGCTCGTGCTGGCCGCCAACTGGTCGGGACTTTTGCCCGGCAACGAAACCATCGGCCTGCTTCATGAGTACAAAAACGGTCATCCGGTCATCCAGGCCGGGCCGTTGACAACCATCTGGGAAGGCGGCGCCGGGGTTGATGTTGAATCCTACGCTGGTGAGAAATATGCCGTTGTGCCTTTCCTGCGCCCGGTTTCGACCGACTTGAACTTCACCTTTGCCCTGGCGGTTGTCGCGGTGGTGATGATTCAGGTTTTTGGTTTCCGTTCCCAGGGCATGGCCTACCTGACCAAATTCTGGAACACCAAAACCCTGTTCAGCAAGCCGATTTTTGGCGTGATTGACTTTGCTGTCGGTATCCTGGAACTGATTTCCGAATTTTCGAAGATACTCTCGTTTGCCTTCCGTCTTTTTGGAAATATGTTCGCCGGCGCGGTGCTGTTGTTCGTCATCGGCTCGCTGGTTCCGGTTTTTGCCCAGGCAGTCTTCTACCTGTTGGAATTCTTCATCGGTCTCATCCAGGCGATAGTGTTTGGTATGTTGACGATGGTCTTCATGGCCCAGGCGACCCAGGGTCATGGCGAGCATCACGAAGAAGAAGCGCACGCTTAAGTTTCGGGCGAGGTTCGCCCGTGTAAACACCATTTCACAGTGGCGCGATTTGCAGAAGCAAATCGTCCCGCCCGAAAACGATAAAACGGAGGATTAACTACAATGGAAGTTGAAGCCGCAAAACTGATTGGCGCAGGCCTGGCAATGATTGGCGCGATTGGCGCAGGCGCCGGGGTTGGTATCGTCGTCGGCGGTGCTGTTCAGGCCATGGGGCGCAACCCCGATGCCACCGGCACCATCCAGACCAACATGATTCTGGGGATTGCCTTTGCTGAAGCCATCGCCATTTACTGTCTGGTGGTCGCGCTCCTGATTTTGTTCGTCTTCTAAGAGACAGGAGGACGCTTTGGAAGCCCTAGGTATTAACTTACCCTTTTTCCTGGTACAGGTTGTCAACCTGATAATCATGTACGTTGTGGTCGCCAAGTGGATTGTCGGCCCGATTTCCGGCCTGCTCGAGAAGCGCCGCGCCACCATCGCCCAGGGTCTTGAAGATGCCCGCGAAGCCGCCGATGCCCGCGCCAACGCCGAGAAGGAAGCCGAGAAAATCCTGGCCGAAGCCCAGGCCAAGGCTGCCAGCCTGGTCCGCGAGGCGACCGAGCGCGCCGAAGCCGCCGGTCGTGATGTCAAAGCCGCCGCCGAAGCCGAAGCCGGAAAGGCCCGTGAAAAGGCCATGGCCGAGGTCGAAGACGAGCGCAGCAGCATCCTGAGCGACCTGCGTGGACAGGTGGCCGCCCTTTCGATTGCCGCCACCCAGAAATTGGTCGGCGATGCCCTGGACGACAAACGCCAGCATGCCCTGGTCGACGAGTTCTTCTCGGGCGTCAAGTCAGGCAAAGTGGTTATCATGGAAGGCGCGGGCGTTACCGGGCAGTCTGCCGAAGTGACCAGCGCCCTGCCGCTGACTACAGCCGAGCAGGACACCGTCAAGAAGGATGTGCTTGCCAAATCCGGCGCTGCTGCTGTTACCTTCCGCGTTGACCCGTCCATTTTGGGCGGCTTGGTCATTCGCGTGGGCGACAAGGTGTTGGATGGCTCGGTTGCAGGCAAACTCGAAGGCCTGCGCGCCAACCTGCGCTAAATAAAAAATGTTCCGAAAAATTGGCAGTTTGGGCGGCTTTATGCCGCCCAAACTGCCAATTTTTCGTTTTCCTCGTTTTATGGTAAAACATCCCCTATGACCAAACAAAAACTTCTCTCAGACCTGTTTGCAGAATTTCCCTTCCCCTGTTTTGGCGATTTTAGCAATAACCCGGTCATTAATGCGATTGTGATTGACTCGCGCAAAGTTCAGCCAGGGGATGTATTCATAGCCATGCCGGGTGGCAGCGCGGACGGGCACAAATTCATCCCGACGGCCATCGAACAGGGTGCGGCAGCGATTGTCGGACAGCAGGAGATGAGCGGGTTGGCTGTCCCTTATCTCCGTGTCGAGGATGCCCGCCGGGCGGTGACCTACCTGGCCTCGGCTTTTTACGACTACCCCGGCAAAAAACTGACCGTCATCGGCGTGACCGGCACGGATGGCAAGACCACCACCAGCAACCTGCTTTATCACATCCTGATTGCTGCCGGATTCAAGACCGGGATGATTTCAACGGTCAATGCGGTCATCGGCGGCGAGGAACTGGATACCGGGTTCCATGTCACCACGCCCGACGCGCCGGATGTGCAACTGTACCTCGCCAAAATGGTCGCCGCCGGGCTGACGCATGTCGTCCTCGAGACGACTTCGCACGGGCTGGCCCAGTACCGCGCCGATGCTTCGCTGTATGACATTGGCGTTGTGACGAACATCACCCATGAGCATCTCAACGACCACGGCTCGCTCGAAAATTATTATGCCGCCAAGGCGCGTTTGTTCCAATTGCTGGCAGAAACGCCCGAGAAAGCCGGAAAAAGCATCCGCCTGGCGGTGTTGAACCGGGATGAGTGGTCGCACGAGTACCTGGGAAAGGTTATCGCGGCGGAGAACGCCAGAGGCGGGGCGCAGATTCGGGTGGCGGATTACGGCCTGGGGGCCGGGGCGCAGGTGCGGGCCGAGCAGGTGCGCTACCTGCCCGGTGGGATGGAATATGTGGCAGTGGGGGAAAAATTTCGTGTAACGGTAGCCAGCCCGCTCGTAGGCGCGTTCAATGTCTCCAACAGCCTGGCGGCGCTGACTGCGGCGGTGGTCGGCCTGGGCGTCGATCCAAGCCTTGCGGCGCAGGGCATCTCCCAACTGAGCGGCATTCCGGGGCGCATGGAACGCATCGATTATGGCCAGCCTTTCACGGCGATTGTCGATTTTGCGCACACGCCGAATGCGCTCAAGAACGCGATTGAGACGGTGCGCAGGCTGACCGATAAGCGCGTGATTGTGGCTTTTGGTTCGGCGGGACTGCGCGACAAACTCAAGCGGCGCATGATGGCCGAAATTTCGGCGCAACTGGCGGATGTGACTATCCTGACCGCCGAGGACCCGCGCACCGAGCCGCTGGAGGGTATTCTTGAAGAAATGGCTGAGGGCGCGCGCGCGAAGGGCGGGGTGGAGGGCCAGACCTTCTGGCGTGTCCCTGACCGAGGGGAGGCCATCCGCTTTATGCTCAAGCTGGCGCAGCCCGGCGATGTTGTCATGGCCTGTGGCAAGGGCCACGAGCAGTCGATGTGTTTTGGCGAGACTGAGTACCTGTGGGACGACCGCATCGCGATGCGCGCCGCGCTGGCCGGGTTTATGGGAGTCGAGGGGCCGCAGATGCCGTATTTGCCGACGCAGGGATAGAGTTTTTGCGTGTTTGCAAAAAAAATGCCCCGCAGGTTTTCCTGAGGGGCATTTGCCGTTTATTCCCTTGGGGCAATTGGAACGGTGACGTGGAAGGTAGTGCCTTTGCGGAACTGGCTCTCGAACCAGATTTTGCCGCCTTGGGTTTGGGTTCGCAAGGCAGTTTTTGTTTTATTGGTGTATTTTTTCAGCAATTCGAGTGACTACTTCAGGCCTGGGCAGGTGGATGCGCAGGATGCGCCGTCCGCGGTTGGCGAGGGCTTCGTAGTCGCCGAGGGCCTGTCCGCGTTCGAGGGTGCCGAAGGTCAGACCCTGGCCGGGGATGTCGAAATCGGCTTCCGGCTCGGATGTGATTTGCAGGAAGACGCCGTTATCGGCCCCGCCTTTGTGCAGTTGGCCGGTGGAGTGCAGGAAGCGCGGTCCGAAGCCGAGCGTGGTTGGCAGGCCGGTCTTCTTCGTCACAGCGGCGCGCAGGGATTGGAGCAGAGCTTCCAGTTCGGGGTTGCGCGGCAGGTAGGCGTTGATGGCGACGTAATCGCCGGGGCGGGTGTTGGCCAGAAAACCGTTCAGGACAGAGGCAAAATCAGACGCTTCGGACGAGACGAATTCACCCGCGCTGAGTGCGCCATTGGCGCGGAACTCGGCGATTTTGGCTTTGGCGATGTCTTTGGCAATCTGGACATCCGGCTGGTCGAAGGGGTTGACTTCGAGCAGGGCACAGGCCATGGCAGTCGCCACTTCCCAGCGGAAGATTTCGCCGCCGAGGTCGTAGGGGTCGGCCAGGTCGAAGGTCAGGACGGGATGACCAGCGACGCGCAGCGATGCGGCAAAAGCGTCGAGTCCGCCGTCGAAGCGGAGATAGGCAAACAGGCGGTCAGGGCCGTAAGCGGCGCTAGCGGCTTCGTAGCGCGGCTCACCGTCCACGACGACGATTCCCTTGCCGAGTTTGCCGCTCGATTCGGCGATGAGTTGTTCGAGCCAGGAACCGACCGAGGCCAGTTGCTCATCGGCCAGGATGGTCAGTTTGTCGCGGCCCGCGAGCGCACAGCCGCCCATCGCGGCTCCCAGCACCAGGCCGGGATTGCGCGCGGAGGGAACGTCGGCGGCGCATTGTTTCATCATCGTTTCGGCGCTGGCCAGGAACTTCTCCAGGTCGATGCCCATCAGCCCGGCGGGAACCAGTCCGAAGTGAGTCAGGGCCGAGTAGCGGCCGCCCACCATCGGGTCGGCGTTGAAGATTTTGCGGAATCCACGCTCTGTGGCCAATTTTTCGAGCGAAGTGCCGGGGTCGGTGATGGCGATGAAGCGCGAACCGGCTTTTTCGCCGAATTTTTGGGTCGAAAGGTCGTAGAAGTAGTCGAAACCGGCCATGACTTCAGCCGTGCCGCCCGATTTGGATGCGACGATGTAGAGAGTCGTTTCGGGGGTGAAGCGGGCGGCGGTGGCGGCGACCTGGCCGGGGTCGGTGGAGTCGAGGATGGCGAAGCGCGACGATAGACCGTGGACGGTGGACGGTGAACGGTCTTCGGTCTGCTGTCCACCGTCAAAAACGAGGGAGAGAACTTCGGGGCCGAGCGAGGAGCCGCCCATGCCAATCAGCAGGATGTTCTGGATACCTTCGGCGCGGATGGTTTCGGCGAAGGCGTTGATGTCGGGGATGGCGGCGCGGGAGGTTTGGGGCAGTTTCAACCAACCCAGGCGGATTTTGATTTCGGCCTGTCCGGCGGGGTCGTCGGTCCACAGGGTCGGGTCGATCTCCCACATGCGCCGGGCGGCGGATTTGGCTTCCAGCGTGGCGACGGATTGTTTAACGGTAGCCAGGATGGGGGTCGCCTGATCCGCGGCGGATTTGCGGCGGGATTCGAGCGAGTCGAGCAGCGCGGTAAAGGCCTCAGCGAAGGACTTGACCCCTTCTTCTTCCAATTCATCGGTCACTTTTTGGAGCGAAATGCCGAGCTTTTCGAGTTCGACCACCTGGGCGCGGCACTCGTCCAGCCCTTCAACCAGGGTCATGGCGGCCGTGCCGTGGTCGCGGAAGGCGTCCAGGGTTTGGGGCGGGACGGTGTTGACGGTGGCCGGGCCGATCAGGGAATCGACGTAGAGCGTGTCGGGATAGGCCGGGTTTTTGGTGCCGGTGGAGGCCCACAGCGGGCGCTGGAAGTTGGCCTTGGAGAGTTGCAGTTTGGCAAAACGCTCGCTGACGAAGTTTTGTTGGAAAACTTCGTAGGCCAGTTTGGCGTTGGCGATGGCGGCTTTGCCAAGCAGGGGCGACCCGGCGGGCAGTTGCGGGTCGATTTTGCTGTCGAGGCGCGAGACGAAGAAGGATGCGACCGAGTGGACGTACTCGATGTCGCCGCCCGCCAGCAGGCGGTCTTCGAGGCCACTTATGTAGGCTTCGATGACTTCGCGGTAGCGGTCGATGGAGAAAATCAGGGTGACGTTGACGTTGATGCCGGCGGCGATGGCCTGGCGGATGGCGGGCAAACCGGCTTTGGTGGCCGGGATTTTAATCATCAGGTTCGAGCGGCCGACAGTGGCCCAGAGTTCTTTGGCCTGTTCGATGGTTTTGGCGGTGTCATTGGCGAGATAGGGGCTGACTTCAAGGCTGACGTAGCCATCGACGCCGTAGGTTTCGGCATAGAGCGGGGCGAACAGGTCGCAGGCGGCGCGGATGTCTTCGACGGCCAGTTGCCAGAAGATGGATTCGGCGTCCCAACCGGAGAGCGCCAGCGGGACGAGAGCCGAGTCGTAGTCGGAGGTCTTGCTGATGGCGTTGTGGAAGATGGTCGGGTTGGAGGTCACGCCGCGAATGTCGCCGCGCGCAATCATGGCGGCCAGTTCGCCGCTTTCTAATAAGCGGCGTTGGATGTTGTCGTACCAGAGCGACTGGCCAAGTTGGTTCAGTTGTTGAATGGGGGTGGTCATGGGGAAACTCCTGGATTTAAAGAATGATGGCTTTTGTTTCTTGACATTTTATGTCCTTTGTTGTACAGTATTCCTGTACAACAAAGGAGTTCTGATGACAATCGAATTTACATATACGAGCGCGCGTGAACAATTTGCCAGCCTGCTTGACCGTGTTACAAGGGACCGCGAGGTCATCATCATCCAACGGCGCGGCAGCGAGGACGTTGCCATGATTTCTGCCGACGAACTGGCCAGCCTGACCGAAAGCGCCTATCTTTTGCGCTCACCGCAAAATGCCGAGCGGCTTTTATCTGCCCTGGGACGGGCGTTGAAAAACGAAGGCGCGCCGGAAAGCATTGACAACTTGCGCGGCGAAGTGGGTCTGGATGAAAAAGCGTGAAGCGGTCTTCCAGCCGGAATTTATCGAAGACCTGCGTTACTGGGTCGAGACGGACAGGAAACTGGCCCTGCGCACTTTCGAGTTGATTGAGGCCATCCTGCGTGACCCGTTTGCCGGAATTGGCAAACCCGAACCGCTCAAATACATTGCGCCGGGTTGTTGGTCGCGGCGGCTGACGCAGGAGCACCGCATTGTTTACCTGGTGCGCGACGGGCGGATTGATTTTTTGCAGGCCAGGTATCATTACAGCAAATAACCCGCCCCGGTCAAATCACGCCCAAAACCCTTGCATCATACTATAGTTTTTTCATTTGGCGTTGGCTTTGGGGAATCGATTTCAGAGATAAATCTGATGAAATCTTTTGCGACATTTGTAATGAGTATTCGTGGTAAAGAATCATTGGTTTCTTCAAGAAGTATTGAAGATGCTTCATAAATATCGTCAAAATCACCAATATCTTGACTTATTCTGACCAGGCCGCGATTATTTAAATCACTGACAAACATCTTGAATTCATCCTGATATAAAGCATTTGAATACTCATAATGACCGTGGAAAAAACTGAATAACTCAGGATATGATTTAAGTTTTGCGATTTCATGCTCGAATTTGACAAAAAACTTCAATAAAAGAATGTGAGATGGTGTCAATTCATCAACAAAACGGATAAATGTTAATTGCAAGTCCTCACTAATATCTTGGGTATAAACAGATGAAACAACAGCATTTCTCAAAGATTCTAGTTTCTCTTCTTGGTGATTCTGAGCAGCAACTCGGGTTGCTTGGATAAAAATGGTTATAAATTTTTCGTTGGATGCTAAGTTTTCAAGATTATCGCCAAAATTTTGTTGAAGAAAACCTCCGACATAGTCCATCCACTCATTTTTTCTTTTTTCCAACGGAGAAGAGAAGATGTACTCAAATAGCGAATTTGCACCCCAAATTGGAGCCAAAATGGGGGAAAGCATGTTTTTTGCAACTATATGGTCAATATCATCAGCGGTTCGTTTGGGAGGAGAAAATTTTGATTTTTTCACTTGAAGCCTTCTTGTAAAACAACGTGAGTGGTCTATCTAATGCTAATCTTTTCCAAAATCACTTTCCTTAACTCTGCCTGCACCACATCCCACTTTTGGCTCGAATCGACCACCCGCCAGCGGGAGGGTTCGGCGCCGGCCATTTCGAGGTAACCGGCCCGCACTCGTTTGTGAAAATCAATTGTGTAGGCATCCAGGCGATTCCATTCCTGCTGCTTCGATTTGCGCTGCAGGCCGGTTTCTACGTCCAGGTCGAGCAAAATGGTCAGGTCGGGGGTCAGGCCGCCAGTGGCGTACCCCACCAGTTGGCGGATTTGCTCTAGTGGCTGTCCGTGGCCGTAGCCCTGGTAGGCAATCGTCGAGTCGAAGTAACGGTCGGAAAGCACAATCTCGCCAACCGAGAGGCGCGGACGCAGGACTTCCTCCACAATCTGGGCGCGGGCGGCCTGGTAGAGCAGGGTCTCTGTGCGCGGGTGCATCTCGGCGTTCTTCAGGTCGTGAATCACCTCGCGGATTTGCTCGCCGATGGAGGTCCCGCCTGGTTCGCGGGTCGGGAATACGATATAACCCTGCTCGCGCAGGAATGCCACAAGGTGGGGAATATGGGATGTCTTGCCGGAGCCTTCGGGGCCTTCGAGGGTGATGAACATGATGCAATTATATAACAGTAGGGGCGAGCCGCCGGCTCGCCCCTAGAACAAAATCAATCCCTGAATATCCTCACATAGCGTCGCGGCTCTTTGCCATACGAATGGCTGACCAGGTCGGCGGCGCGGGCCATCTCGTGCTGGATGCGGCGGATGACTGGGCTGGCGGGCGGCATATCGACATAACGTTCACCGTTCAGCACTGCCGAAATGGCTTGCTGGGTGGCGTTGCGGGCCTCGTCGCCTTCGCCGTTGCCCTCGATGGGAATGTTCAGGTTGTACATGTCGCTCAGGAACTGCTCCATCTGGGTGACCGTGTTGGCGCGCAGGACGTAGATTGGCATGCCGCGGCTTTCGGCCTCCATGATGGGCTGCTGGCGGTTGCGGTAGTAGGCCCGCAGCGTAATCAGCGCGTCGGCCTCGGCGGGTTCGCGCACCACCACCGCCGGAACTCCCAGCCGCTTGGCGGCCTGCATCAGCCGGTTGCGCGCCACGCCATAGGGGTAAATCTTGACCGTCGGCAGCGGGGTGCGCGGCGAACTTTCGGGCAGGTTCGGCGGGTTTAACGGCGAGACAGGCGGCGGGGGAAAGGTTCCGCGCCCGTTGCCGGGAACGGGACCGTTTTCGAGCCGGGTGCCGCGCTGGGGCCGTTGATTCGCTCCCAGGGGCGCGGCGGGCGCTTTCTCCACCCGTATCTTGCCGTCCTCGTCCCGAATCCGATTCTCGGCTGGGAAGGGGTAGCCGCGCAGGAAGGAGTCGACCGCTTCGGTGACATCGGCGTGGATGGCGAACTGGTCGCGGCTCTGGATTTCGATGAGCACGTCGAAGGTCGGCGGGGCGCGGCGTTCGAGCACGGTTTTCTGCGTGCCTCGGCGGCGGGCTTCCTCGTCTGAGAGTGTGACCGCCTCGATGCCGCCCACCAGGTCGCTCAGGGTCGGGTTTTGGAGCAGGTTGTCGAGGGTCTGGCCGTGGGCCGTGCCGATGAGTTGCACACCGCGCTCGGCGATGGTGCGGGCGGCCAGGGCTTCGAGTTCGCGCCCAATTTCGTCGATGACGATGACTTCGGGGTTGTGGTTTTCGACCGCCTCGATCATCACTTCATGCTGCAGGGTCGGGATCTTGACCTGCATGCGGCGCGCCCGCCCGACAGCGGGGTGCGGCACATCGCCGTCACCGCCGATTTCGTTGGAGGTGTCGACGATGACCACGCGTTTGCTCTCGGCCAGGATGCGGGCCGCTTCGCGCAGCAGGGTGGTCTTGCCCACCCCGGGGCGGCCCAGGATAAGGACAGATTTGCCGCTTTCGATCACATCCTGGATGATGTCGATGGTGCCATACACGGCGCGCCCGACCCGCAGGGTCAGCCCGACGATGACGCCGCGCCGGTTGCGGATGGCCGAGATGCGATGCAGGGTGCGTTCGATGCCGGCGCGGTTATCGGCGTCGAAATCGCCCAGGCCTTCGACGGTCTGGACAATTTCCTCGGCGGTAATTTCGGCCTCGCGCAGCGTGACTTCGCCATCGGTGAAGCGGGCGGTTGGAACACGCCCCAGGTCGAGGATGATTTCGAGCAGTTTATCGTAATGGTTGGCTTTATGGACGGCTTCGACGATGTTTGCAGGCAAGACATTCAACAGGGCGTCGAGGTCGTCGGTAATTCGGCGTTGGGGTTTCATTAGGTTTTCCGGTGTCATGTGTCAGGTATCAGGTCGATACCCGGATAGGTTCAAGAACAGCGGGACAATCTGGTAGATTGTCCTGCGCGAATACGGGGAGGCTAAAGGTTGTTCTGGATCATTTTGGTATACCTGCTTTCTTGAATTCTACGCCCCTATTATACGAGATTTAGCGGGTCTGCCAATTGGAGTTGCATAAGAAAACTTTTGTCAAATCCACTCTGCTTCGACGGTTCTTTCGTTTTGCACATCGCCCGTGTTGCGGGTCGATTTTGGCTCCAGCAGCAGCACTTGCACTTCTTCCTCAGACACGGGGCAGTGTTCCACGCCCTTGGGAATGATAACGAATTCGCCTTCGCCAATCCACAGGTCGCGGTCGCGCAGTTTGATGAGCAGGCGGCCCTTGACCACCAGGAAGAGTTCATCCTCGTCGTCGTGTTTGTGCCAGACGAATTCACCCTTCAGTTTTGCCAGTTTGACGTAGGAATCGTTCAACTCGCCCACAATCCGCGGACGCCAGTGCTCGTGAAACAGGTCGAATTTTTTGGAGAGGTTGATGGTGTTCATGACCTGATTATATCCTTCGTGCAAATTTGTGCAATTCGTGTCCTGAATTTGGTTCGTTTGCAATTTTTAGCCATCCCTGGTCCCTCCGTTTCTACAGGTTGCACAAATTGCTCAATGGGCTTATAGTCTTCCTGGCAGGTAGTGCAAGATAATATCTTGCACTACACCTCGAAAACAAGGAGCAAAAAACAATGATGCGTGGTGGCGGCGGTGGCCGGTTTAATTTTGTGCGTTCAGATGATTCCAAACCCCAAAAAATGACTCGTGAACTACTATTGCGCGTGCTGGCCTATGCCCGTCCCTATTGGGGACACCTGGCCGGCATGCTGGCCCTGATTCTGGTCAGCAGCGGCATTTCGCTCATCTCCCCGCTCCTCTTCCGCCACATGATTGACACTGTCCTGCCGCAGGGCGATATGGACGGTTTGCGGCAACTGGCCCTGGCCCTGCTCTTCATTCCCATCCTCGGCAGCGCGGTTGGCATTGTCCAGCGGCGTTTGAACTCCTCCGTTGGCGAAGGCGTCATCTACGACCTGCGCGTCTCGCTGTTCGGCAAACTCCAGCGCATGAGCCTGCGCTTCTTTACCAATACCCGCATCGGCGAACTGATGAGCCGCCTGAACAACGACGTGGTCGGCGCGCAGAACGCCATCAGCAGCACCATCGTCAACATCATCACCAACTTTGTTCAGGCGGCGGCCATCCTGACGGTCATGTTCAGCCTGCAATGGCAACTGACCCTGGTCGGCGTGGTCATCCTGCCGCTCTTCCTGCTGGTGGCGCGCCTGATGGGCGAACGCCTGCGCGAAATCGCCCGCCGCGCCATGGACGCCAACGCCGCCATGAACGCCCACATGAACGAAACCCTCGGCATCGGCGGCGCGCTGCTGGTCAAACTCTTTGGCCGCACCCTCGAAGAAGAAGGCCGCTTTCGCAATCGCGCCGCCGGCGTGCGCGACCTGGGCATCGAACGCGCCTTGTACGGCTCGATATTCTTCTCCATCATCGGCCTGGTCAGCGCAGTCGGCACGGCCTTGGTCTATGGCCTGGGCGGCTACTACGTCATCCAGGGCGATTTCACCGTCGGCACCATCGTCGCCTTTGGCGCGTACCTCGGCACGCTCTACGGCGCGTTGCAGGGGCTGGCCAGCGCCCCGGTCGATTTCAGCACCAGCATGGTCAGTTTCGAGCGCGTCTTTGAAATCATCGACCTGCCGCTCGACATCGAAGAAAAACCGGACGCCGTTACCTTGGAAGGCGGCAGCCAACTCGAATTCGAGAACGTCTCCTTCAACTACCGCATCGACGAATCCCTGCTCCTGAGCGAAGTCAGACGCTATGGCAGCATGGACAATATCACAGCCGTCCTGAGCGGCCAGGCGGACGAAAAACGCGCGCCCGACCCGGAAACTGAATCCGTTTCACAGGCCCGCGACACCGCCCTGAGCGGAATCTCCTTCCGCGCCGCGCCCGGACAGTTGGTTGCACTCGTCGGCCCCTCCGGCGCTGGCAAGACCACCACCACCTACCTTATCCCGCGCCTATACGACCCGACTGAGGGTGTTATCCGCATCGACGGTCACGACCTGCGCGACCTGACTCTCCAATCGCTGGCCGCGGCTATCGGCATGGTGACGCAGGAAAATTACCTTTTCCACGACACCATCCGCACCAACCTGACCTACGCCAGACCCGACGCCACCCGGGCCGAAATCGAAGCCGCCGCCCGCGCCGCCAACATCCACGACTTCATCATGGAACTGCCCGACCGCTACGAAACCGTCGTCGGCGAGCGCGGATACCGCCTGTCGGGCGGCGAGAAGCAGCGCATTGCCCTCGCGCGCGTCATCCTGAAAGACCCGCGCATCCTTGTGCTCGACGAGGCCACCAGCTCGCTCGACAGCGAATCCGAAGCCCTCATCCAGGATGCGCTCAAACGGGTCATGGCCGGGCGCACCAGCATCGTCATCGCCCACCGCCTGAGCACCATCCTGGCCGCCGACCTTATCCTGGTGATGGACAAAGGAAAAATCGTCGAGCGCGGACGCCACGACGATTTGTTGACACAGGGCGGGCTGTATGCCCAACTCTATGAAACCCAGTTCAGGGCCGGCTGATTTACCCGCCAAAGGCCTCATTCAGCCAGTCGAAGAACCCTTTTTGCTTTGGCTGGGGGGTTGTGCCCAGGGTATCTGCCAGCTTTTCGAATAACTCGCGCTGTTCGTCGCTCAGTCGGGTGGGAATATCCACATTGACCATAATCTTCTCGTCGCCCCGGCTGCTGTGGCGGATGCGCGGCACACCCTTGCCGCGCAGGTTGAAGATTTTGCCGGGTTGTGTGCCTGCCGGGATGGACAACTTCTCCATGCCATCCACGGTCGGCACTTCGATTTCCGCGCCCAGCACCGCCTGGGCGATGTTGATTTCAAGGTCGAGCAAAATATCGTCGCCGCGCCGCTTGAAATACTCATGCGGCAGCACGTCCACCACCAGGAACAGGTTGCCGTTCGGCCCGCCGTTTGAGCCGGGCTGACCCTCGCCGGGCAGCCGGATTTGCATCCCATTATCGACACCAGCCGGGATGGAAACCTTCTTCTTGACTCGTTTACGTTCCAATCCACGCCCGTTACAGGTGTGGCAAAGCTTCTCGATTTTCTTGCCGCGCCCGTCGCACATCGGGCAGGTCACCGTCTCGACCATCTGGACGATGAAGGTCTGGCGCACTTGGCGCACTTCGCCGCGCCCGCCGCACTGCTGGCAGGTGCGCACCTCGCTGCCCGGTTCCGCGCCGTCGCCGCTGCAGGTCGAGCAGGTTTCATCACGCTCGAACTCGATTTCCTGTTCCGCGCCAAAAATCGATTCTTCAAAGGTCAGCGTCACGCCCATTTGCAGGTCGCGCCCGCGCCGGGCCTGGTTGCGGCGCGAAGACGAACCGCCGCCGAAGCCAAACATCTGCTCGAAAATATCGCCGATGTCGACCGTGTAATCGGGATGGCCGCCCATGTCGCCCAGCCCGGCGCGCCCATAGCGGTCGTAGCGGGCACGCTTGTCCACGTCCGACAAGACCCCATAGGCCTCGTTGATTTCCTTGAAACGGTCTTCGGCGTCGGCTTCCTTGCTCACATCAGGGTGATACTGGCGGGCCAGTTTGCGAAACGCACTTTTGATTTCTTCCTGCGTGGCCTGGCGTGAGACTCCCAAAACTTCATAATAATCGCGATTAGTCGTCATAGTTGTCCAAAATCTTGGTTTGTGCTTGCGGGTCGTGCCTCGGCGGAACCTGTTTGCCGGGTGTGGGGGATTGGGGCGGAGTCACCCCGAGGCTTTTGACTGTTAAACGCAGTTCTTCGACCCGCGAGAGAATCCCGGCCGGGTCGTCCTGGCTCATGGCCTGTTTGACCGTTTCGATGGCGTTTTCGACCTTCGAGCGGCTTTGCGAGTCGAGGCTGGCGGCCTGCCCGTTCAGGATTTCCCTGGCAGCATACATCTCGGTATCGGCCTGGTTGCGGGCGTCAATCAGTTCGCGCTTTTGGCGGTCTTCGGCTGCGTGGATTTCGGCGTCCTGGCGCATTTTCTCCACCTCGTCGCCGCTCAAACCCGAGGAGGCCGTCAGCGTAATGTTCTGGGTGCGCCCTGTGGCCTTATCGAGGGCAGTTACTTTCAGGATGCCATTTGCGTCGACATCGAAAGTAACCTGAATTTGCGGCATACCACGCGGGGCAGGTGGGATACCGTCCAGGATGAAGCGGCCCAGGCTCTTGTTATCGGCCACCATCGGGCGTTCTCCCTGCACCACATGGATTTCGACCTGGGTCTGGTTATCGATGGCGGTCGAGAACAAATCGACCTTGCGGGTCGGGATGGTGGTGTTGCGCTCAATCAGCCGGGTGGCGACGCCGCCCATCGTCTCGATGGACAGGGTCAGCGGGATGACATCCAGCAGCAGGATGTCTTCCACATCGCCCGCCAGCACACCGGCCTGCACCGCCGCGCCGATGGCCACGACTTCGTCGGGGTTGACCCCTTTGTGCGCGTCTTTACCGAAGAATCGCCGCACCGTCTCCTGGACGGCGGGCATACGGGTCATGCCGCCGACCAGCACGACTTCGTCAATCTGGCCGGGGGGCAAACCGGCGTCCGAAAGCGCCTGCCGCACCGGGCCAAGGGTGCGTTCCACCAAATCGGCGGTCAACTGCTCCAGCTTGGCGCGGGTCAACGAAACGGACAAATGCTTCGGGCCGGAGGCATCCGCCGAAATATAGGGCAGGTGAATATCGGCTTGCAGGGTCGAGGTCAGTTCGATTTTAGTTTTTTCAGCGGCTTCTTTCAGTCGCTGCAAGGCTTGCGGGTCTTTGCGCAGGTCGAGGTTGTTTTCGCGCTGGAATTCGTCGGCCAGGTGTTGGATGATGCGCTCATCGAAGTCGTCGCCGCCCAAAAAGGTGTCGCCGCTGGTGGCTTTGACTTCAAACACGCCATCGCCGACTTCGAGGATGGAGACATCGAACGTGCCGCCGCCCAGATCGTAAACGGCGATGATTTGATTGCTCTTTTTGTCGAGGCCATAGGCCAGAGAGGAGGCGGTCGGCTCGTTGATGATGCGCAGCACCTCCAGTCCGGCGATTTTTCCGGCGTCTTTGGTGGCGTTGCGCTGGGCGTCGTTGAAGTAGGCCGGGACGGTGATGACCGCCTGGCTGACGGTTTCGCCCAGGTAAGCCTCGGCGTCTTTTTTGAGTTTTGCCAGAATCATGGCCGAAACTTCGGGCGGGGCGTATTCCTTATCGGCCATCTGGATGCGCACGTCGCCATTTTCGGCGGCGGATACCTGGTAAGGAACCCGCTCGAGATTGCGCTGCACCATGGCGTCTTCGTATTTGCGCCCCATGAATCGTTTGACCGAGAAAACCGTGTTGCGGGCGTTGACGATGGCCTGGTTGCGGGCGGTGCGCCCGACCAGCCGTTCACCGTTCTTGTTGATGGCGACGACAGAAGGGACGAGTCGTTCCCCTTCAGCCGAGGTGATGACAACCGGTTCGTTGCCAAACAGGACGGCCACAACGCTGTTGGTTGTTCCCAGGTCGATACCGATAATTTTTCCCATAAATTATGCTGCCACCTTGACCATTGCCGGCCTCAGGACGCGCCCCCCGTGCAGGTAGCCCTGCTGCAAGACGGCAATGACAACGCCCGACTCGTACTCTTGTGATTCTTCCTGCATGATGGCTTCGTGCAGGTTGGGGTCGAAGGGCTGTCCCAGCGCTTCGATGGTGGCAATGCCTTCTTTTTCGAGTATGGACTTGAATTTACGGTAAACCATTTCGATGCCGTCGGCCCAGGCGTCCCCGGCCTGTCGGTTGGCGATGGCGCGTTCCAGGTCGTCGAGTATGGGCAGGAGTTTTTTGACCGCCTCGCTGCTGGCCTGTTCCCACATTTGGGATTTTTCAGACTCGACCCGACGGCGGAAATTGGTGAAATCGGCCCGTTCGCGTTGCAAGGCGTCGAGGTATTCCTGCTTTTTCGTCTCGGCTTCGGCCACCTGGTTGAGTAATTTTTCCAGTTCTTCTGCCGACATTTCGTGGTCGCTTGGTTTGGATGTTCTTTTGTTTGGCATGGCACTTTCCCTGTTCTTTAAGATTTCAGAATAATTCTAATTTGGGTCGCCTGTGTTGTCCACAAAGGCATCGGTGACCAGGTCGCTTAACAACCCGGCCATATAGCGCACGGTGGGGATGGTGCGGGCGTAGGACATACGCATTGGCCCAAGCACGCCCAGGGTGCCGGTTACGGCTCCTGGCGCGCCGTAGCGGGCCAGGACAACCGAGCACTGGCGCAACTCTTCCCACGCGCCTTCGCCGCCAATCAAGACCTGGATGCCGCCCGCGCCGTGATTAAGGATGGTGCGGGCCAGCAGGTCGTGCAGCAGAGAGCGTTCCTCGAACAGGCGCAGGGCGCGCCGGGCGTCGTCGGAAGCGTTGAATTCCGGTTCGGCCAGTACGTTGGTCAACCCGTCGAGGTAAACCTGCCCGGTGACGAGTTCATCGGCGCGGCGCATGTCCTGCACAATCAGGGTCGAAATGTCGTTTTCGAGCGTGTCGGCGCGCGGCAACAGCGCGTTAATGTCATCGGTGTTTTGCCCGGCGTAGGCCAGGTTGAGCCGGTTGGCCACGACTGACAGTCTTTCCTGGGCAATCGGTTCGGCCAGGCTGAGAATTTGCTGGCTGACTTCGCCGCCCATGCTGACGAGTACCATCAGCACCTGGCGCCCCTGGGTCGAGATAAGTTCGACGTGCTTGAAGCGCGACTGGTTGGTGTGCGGGGCTGTGACAATCGAAACCGCCTGCGATTGCTGGGCCAGCACCGAGGCGGCCAGGGTCATCCATTGCTCGATTTCGGGGCGCGCCTGGTAGAACTGGTGGCTGATGGTGTGCTGGATGGTATCCGGCAGGTCGGCCTGGTGCATCAGGTGGGTGACGAAGTAGCGGTAACCGTCCTCGCTTGGCACACGTCCGGCGGATGTGTGCGGCTGGCGCAGCAATCCCATTTCGGTAAGGGCGGCCATCTCGTTGCGGATGGTGGCCGAACTCATATCCAGCCCGTATTGCTCCACCAGGCGCTGCGAACCGACCGGTTGGGCGATGTCGATGTAATCACGCACAATCAGCACGAGCAGTTTTTTCTGGCGGTCGGTCAGTTCTTGCATCTTGTCCTGTTTGTTTTAGCACTCGCCAGAGACGAGTGCTAAAAAGGCAAAATTAATAATAACATGCGGGTTAGGCAGCGTCAATAAGAGGAACGTAAGACATCGTTCCCATTTACTTTTCAGGGTTGCCAGTGTGGGTCGAAATCTGTCCCCGGGTCGCTGGTCAGGCGCAATTCGATGTTGCCCAGCAGGTCGAGCAGGTAAATGTCGAAATTGTCTGTTCCATCAGAAATTTCTGCAACCAGCCACCTGCCATCAGGTGAAAAGCGAACTTTGCTTACGGGCAACTCTGTCTGTAAGAAAGAGGCTGTTTCTTCGCCGGGGATGAGTCGCATCAAACGCGCGGGGGCGGTTGAGGAACGTGTCTGGCTGAAATAAATGGATAAGCCATCCGGCGACCAGGCAGGCTGGAAATCGTTGATATTGCCCCCACTGCGCAGGATTTGGGTCGGGTTGCTGCCATCACTGGTTATGCTCCACAATTGCCACAAGTTGGAACGGCGCAGGTTATACAGGATGGTCTGCCCATCGGGCGACCATGCGGGTTGGCGCGCTGGTTGGGTTGCATTTGTCTCAGTTAGGCGGGTTACCTCGAGTGTTGTCAGGTTAACTTTGAAAATTTGCCCGTATGGGTTAAGCGGCATACCCACGCGTTTGGATGTAAAAACAATATATTGTCCGTCCGGCGACCAAGCCGGGTCAAAGTCTCCGCCGCGTTCGGTGGGCAGGCTGGTTGTCTCACCGGAATTAAAATCATAAATCAAGATGGCGGCGTTGCCGTATTCGGCCTGCCGATCCCGGCATGGGCTGATGTAAGCCAGCCTCGTGCCCTCCGGCGACCACCTGGGTTGGCAGGCGCCATCCGGCGCAAGGAAAAGCCGTTCCTGCTGTGAGCCATCCGCGTTCATGGTATAGATTTGGGGAAGTCCCTCGCGGGTGGTGGCAAAGGCGATTTTTCCGTTCCCCCCGCCGACAGGGGTGGGTTGGGACAGCGGTTCGGATGTCGGGCTGGGTACGGCGGTTTGGGTCGGCGGGAGGGTGGCTGTAGCCGTGTTGGTGGCTGTCGGCTCTGCCGTTGCCGTCGGGGTTGGACTGGCTTCTGAAACGGGAGTAAGCGAGGGAGCGCTCGTAACGGTGGGGGTATCTTCCGCCGCAATCACCTGGAAAGGCAGAATCCCTGGGGTTGTGTAAATTAATCCGCTTAAGACGAGCAGGACAGCGATGCCGAGCAGGAGAAAGACATTCAGGCGCGCCGGGCCGCGCGATTTTGCTTCGGGCGCGGGATCGGGTGACGTTGCCGCTTTCCCGTTGACGGGGTTGGTATTTCCAGGGACAGGGGTTGGCTGGGATTCTTCGCCCAACAGGGCTTGTTTGAACTCGAGGGCACTCTGGTAACGATTCTCTGCCGAGGTCTCCATCGATTTTTCGATAACGCTGGCAAATCGTTGTGAGATTTTAGGGTTGCGCTTGCGTATGGGGGTTAGTTCCAGCCCGTCTATGGCCCGCGCCAGGCTGTCTTCGGGGATATAGCCTGTAATGGCGGCATACAGGGTTGCGCCGAGCGAGTAGACGTCTGAACGCGCGTCTGTGCGCGACGAGCCGTATTGCTCCGGTGGGGAATAGCCGGGCGTCATGGCGCGCGCCCCGGCCAGGGTTGCCTGGTCGTCTTCGAGTATCTTCGCCAGCCCGAAATCTACCAGGCAGATGTGACCGTCAGGGACGAGTTTGATATTCCCCAGCTTAATGTCGCGGTGCAGGACAGCCGGTTTGCGGGTATGCAGGAAGTGTAGCGCGTCGCAGATGGCTGCGCCGATGCGAATGGCTTCTTCTTCGGTAATCGGGCCGCTTTTTTCGAGAATCTGGCGCAGGTCTGGCCCTTCGATGTAATCCATGACCAGGTATTGGCCTTCGTCGGCCAGAACGAAATGGTCGGTGACGCGCGGCAGGTTGGGGTGGCGCAGGCTGGCGAGGATGACCGCCTCGAGCCGAAACTGCTGGGCGTAGTCATCGGTCGTGAACAGGTTTTCTTTTACGGCAACATCCACACTCAGGCTTTCGTCATGGGCGCGGTAAACAGAACCCATGCCGCCATGCCCGAGGATTTCGAGGATGCGGTAACGGCCATTAAGTAAATCGCCTTCTACAAGTGGCATAGAAAAATCCTGTTGTTGTAATGATTTTGTACGACAAACTTTAACATTATATCAAAAGCGGCCTCCCAACTTGAGGGAGGCCGCTTATCTTTCGTCGTTACGGAAGAATGCTTCTTGGCAGGGGCCGCCAGACGGGGTCGAAGTCTGAGCTTGGGTCGGTGGTCAGCCGTTTTAACCCTGCACCGCTGACGGTGGCAATGTATATGTCGTGCCGCGCGGCTTCATCGGGTTTCGATTCAAAGACAATCCAGAAGCCATCGGGCGAGAAACTGACATCCACAATTGGTGGAGGAATATCGACACGCGTTGCAGTTCGCAAGGTTCTATCTTCATAGCGCAGGCGCATTAGCCAGGCCGGGGCTGTATTGTCTCGATTGGTTTGGCTAAAGGCAATTAATTCACCATCTGGCGACCAGGTTGGCAGGAATGCGTTGGTATCTGAACTAATTAATTGCTCATGCTTGCTCACAGGCTCATTATTAATCGAAAATCCGCGCGAAATCCAAATTTGGTCTATTCCGTTGTTGCGGCGTAGGACATAGGCCAATTGTGTGCCAAACGGATTCCAGGCTGGCTGGCGGGCAGAAATTGATTGGCCTCCCGTTTTACGGGCATCAGTCAGGCGCTCGACCTGGTTGTTTTCAAGGTTGATGATGTAAATTTCAAAATAATCATCGCGCAGGGATGTAAACGCAATTCGCTTGCCGTCTGGCGACCAGGCGGGTTCGAAATCGCCGCCGATGGTGGTTGGCAACGGGGTTTTTCCGCTCCCGTCGGAATTAATGATGAAAAGGCTCGCGCCAGGATAAGAGTCCTGACGCGCCCGGCAGGGCGAAACAAACACCAGCCGCTGCCCGTTGGGCGACCAATCGGGCTGGCAGGCGCCATCCTGCTCGTTGGTAATCGGACGGATGTTCGTTCCATCCGCATTCATCAAGTAAATTTGCGGAATGCCGGTGCGGCTCGATGCGAAAGCAATCACTCCGCTGCCGCCCTGCGGGGTGACAGTGGGTGAGGGCAGAATCACCTCGGTTGGTTCGGGCGTAGGTGTGATGGTTTCGGTGGGTGTTGGCGTGTGGGTTGGCTCAGGTTCAAAAAATTCAATAGGCTCTGCTGTTGCCGTTTGAATAGCTCCTGGCATGTAGGTTTGGGCCACATGCTCAGGCAGTAGCGCCACCATGGCAGTAGACAGGTTTCCCTGGCTTGCCAGGAAGATGACGAAAAGCGTCATTACCGCAAGCGCAATCCACGCGCCGGAAGATGCAACCTTGCGTAAACGCCGCTTGGCCCTGGTGCTTACGGATGTAAGCGAATTTTTTCGGGCCGGCCCTGTGCCTGAACTTCCATCTTGCAGGTTCTCGGTCGGATTTTCGCTGGAGGGCGGCGGGGTCACACTGATATTTAAATCGAGGTCTATCAGCCGCTGGGTTTTCGAACTGGCTTTAAGCAGCTCGCGGCGAAATTCTTCGGCGTGCTGGTAGCGGTCGTCGGGGTAAGCCTCCATCGCTTTTTCGATGGAGGCTGCCAGGCGGCGCGAGATGGCCGTGTTGTGTTTGCGCAGGGGGGTCAGTTGCAGGTTGTCCATGACCCGCGCCAGGCCGTCTTCGGGGATGACCCCTGTCAGGGCGGCGTAGAGCGTTGCGCCCAGCGAATAAATATCGGAGCGCGGGTCGGTGCGGGCCGTACCATATTGTTCGGGCGGCGAATATCCCGGCGTCATGGCGCGCGCGCCGGTGGTGGTAGTCTGGCTGCCCTGGATTAATTTCGCAAGGCCAAAATCGACCAGGTAAACATGGCCCTCAGGAGTGATTTTTACATTGCCGGGTTTGATGTCGCGGTGCAGAACAGGCGGCTTGCGCGAGTGCAGGTAAGCCAACGCATCGGCCATGGCCGCGCCAATCAGGATGGCGTCCTCCTCGGAAATGTTGCCGAGCCTTTCCATGCGCTGACGCAGGTCTTCACCTTCAATGTAATCCATGACCAGGTACTGCCCAACGCCCTCGATGACATAATGGTCGGTAACGCGAGGCAGGTTGGAATGCCGCAGGCTGGCCAGGATGACCGCTTCGAGCCTGAACTGGCGCGAATATTCGTCCGTCGTAAAAAGGTTCTCTTTAACTGCTACTTCAACGCCCAGGTTTTCATCCATGGCGCGATAAACCGAACCCATGCCTCCCTGGCCGAGGATATCTATAATTCGATAACGGTTGTCTAAGAGCGTTCCTTGTTCAAGGGTCATTAATCTGAAATCCAATACGAGGTTTTATAACGGACTGATTATATCAAAAGCATTGCAGGCAACGGCCTATTTTGCGGACCGCTTTTTCATGGTATCAAATCTGTAAGTCTCATCCTGGCTGCGAACCGGCCAGGCGTATTTTGATGAACAGCCAGGGCGCGCCAGCCGAAACCCACAGGCCCACCAGCCCATAGCGCACAAAGCGCAGGATATATGGAACCAGTTCGTCACCGCGCGGGAAAACGGCTCCCAGCCCGAACCACAGGATTCCAACACCAAGCGCGCCCAAGGCGTAGCGCAGGATGCGCTGGGTGGCCGTTCCCCGGGCATTGAACCCGCCCTGGGTGTTCATCCAGGCCAGGCCTGCGAACAGCCCGAACAACGTTCCGGATGTGGTCAAAACCCCGTTCAGCGTTATCGGGTGCGGCAATTCTGACTGGGTTGCGCCCGCCAGTTGGGCGTTGTTTATCCAATCGACTGGCAGGGGCCAGTTTTGCAGCCACAGGTAAGGCAGGAGCGAGCCTAAAATCAGCAGCATCGAAAAAGCAAACGCCAGACCAACCTGTCGCCCAAGCGTTTGTCCTTTTACCCAATCGGCTGTCCTGTCCCATACGCGCAGGAGGATTGCCAGCACCAGCGCGCCAACCAGCCAGCCGAGCAGCACATCGTGTAGGAAATGAACGCCCAGGAACAGGCGCGACAGCCCAATCATAAAAATGATGAATATCGCCACACCCCAGGCCCAACCGCGGCGGATTTGCGAAGCCAGCATCCCCCATACCCCGGTGGCGATTTGCGCATGTCCCGATGGCGCGCCGAACGAAGACTCAAACGCCAGGGCCTTGACTTCAGGGCTGAACCAGTAGGGACGCGGCGCATGCAGGGTCAGTTTAAAGGCGTCGTTGACGGCGCCGGTCAGGAGCAGGATAACCCCAACCCGTAGGCCGAGCCTGGCATCCACCGACCAGTACAAGACCGGCAGCACCAGCAGGAAAAACTCTTCAGAACCGAGAAAAGAGAAAAATTCCATTGGCGCTTCGAGCCATGCGCCCAGCGATTGCATCGCAAGCACAAAGGCAATTCCAGATTCCCATAGAGATTCCATGCTTCCTCCTATATCCTGATTCGGTTTGACGAATGGTATGCCGTATTGTACACTCAATGTATGCAAAACACACCCTCGCGTTCATGGGATTGGCAGGTGGCCGCCCTATTCATGGCGATGATGACTCTCGCTTCGGGCCGGTTGGTGATGACCAACTGGACGGGAGACCTGGTGCGGGCCCAGGGCGCGGCCATGCTGGGCGCGGGGCTGGGCCTGGCACTCGGGGCCAGCCAATTTGGTCACCGGGGTCGCCGCTTACTGGCTGTGTTGTATACGCCTTTTGTTTTGGGTTGGCTGTTGCTAAATTTGGCTGTCGGTTCGGAAGACCCGGCCACTCGTCTGGCCAGCCTGGGCGGGCGACTGTGGTATGCCCTGGGGCAGCTTTTTCGGGCCGAGGAAGTGAACGACCCACTCCTTTTTGTTGCCCTGGCCTGTCTTTTATTCTGGTGGATTGGCGTTTTTAGCGCACAGGCGGTTTTGCATTCCCGGCGCATTTGGGAGGCGATTTTGCCTCCCAGCCTGCCGCTGTTGCTGATTCAATTTTATGATGGTTATCCACTGGAGCGCATTTGGGTTGTAGGCCTTTATTTTGCGGTCCTCTTGCTCCTGCTTGGCAGAAAAAACTACCTGCAAAATGCCCGCCTCTGGCGCAAAAAGGGGATATTTACAGGGCCAGAACCTGAAGTGGATATTAATCGTAGTGTTGTGGCTGTCACCCTGTTTCTGGTCTTCCTGGCCTGGGTTTTGCCCACCCCGGCCAGCGCCTTGCCCGCCGCTGCGCGATGGTGGCGCGAGAACAACCAGCCCTTGCGAAGCGCGCAGGAACGGATAGAAAAAGCCCTGGCCGCGTTGAGCAGCCAGCAGCCTCCACCGGTCGAGCGCTATGGCGATACCATTGCGCTTGGTTCGAATGCCGACCAGGGCGAGAACCTGCTCTTTCGGGTGCGCGCGCCTTCGGAGAACCTGCCGCGATATTACTGGCGGGCGCGAGTTTATGATACTTATGCCGATGGCCGCTGGCTGGCTTCAGACATCCAGACGCGTAACTTCTTGCCTGAAAGCGAAGAAAGCATCCCTGTTCCAGACGCCTTTGGGGAAACAAGCCAGTTTGAGTTCGAGTGGTTTTTCGCAGCCCAGGCCACCCTGGTAACACCTGCCCGGCCGGTTTGGGTCAGCCGCGCCTCCTTTTTGATATATGCCCCGGCCAACCCCGGCTTGGTCGATATCAACGGGCTGCGCGCTGCGCCTATGCTTTCCCCGGGCGAACGCTACCAGGCGCGTTCGTTGTCCCAAAATCCGACGGTGGTCGAACTGCGCCAGGCGGGGGATGAGTACCCGCAATGGGTACTGGACCGTTACCTGACCCTGCCGGAAGATTTTTCGCCCCGCATCTCGGCCCTGGCCTTGTCGCTGACAAACGACCTGGAAATGCCTTATGACAAAGCCGAGCGCATCACCCGGTACCTGCGCCAGAGCATCACCTATAGCGAAAGTGTCCCAGTCGCCCTGCCCGGCGCGGATGTGATGGAACGCTTTCTGTTCGGCTGGCAGCGCGGTTATTGCACCTATTATGCCAGCGCCGAAGTGCTGATGTTGCGCGCAGTCGGGATTCCCGCCCGTCTGGCGGTAGGCTATGCCCAGGGGGAGCGCTCTGCCGGCCTGTACGTCGTTCGCTCCAAGGATGCCCATGCCTGGCCTGAAGTGTACTTCCCCGGAATCGGTTGGGTCGAGTTCGAGCCGACCAGCAACCAACCTCCATTAATCCGGCCCAGCGGTGTTGAACGCCCCCCGCAAGACCCGGTCGAGCGCCCAACGCCGGAGCGCGATATTCCCCAATTTAATGACGAAGACATTCTGCCCCTGCCGATTGGCGAAGCGGCCCCTGCCTCATCTGTTATCTTCTTGCTATATCGGGCTGTTTTGGCGTGGATTATAATAGTTGCAGTGGTTGGGTTTGTCCTTTACGGACTGTGGCGTTTGCACAGGCGCATCCCATTCCAAAACCGTGCTTTGCAAGTTGTCACTGGCATTTACCGCCAGCGTGGACGGGAATTCCCGAACTGGCTGCAAAACTGGCAGCGCTGGAGTGGCCTTACGGATGTCGAACGCGCTTTTCACACCATCAACCAGAGCATGACCTGGCTCAGACAGCCGCAGCCACATTCGATAACGCCTGCCGAGCGGGTACAATTACTCAAAAGATTTTTACCCGAAATTGCAGCCGAGATAGATGTTTTGGCGGCTGAACACGAGAAAACCCTTTATGGGCCGCAGGCCGGCAGCCCTGTGTTGGCCCGGCAGTCGGCGCGTAAAATCCGTTTTTATACCTTGCGTTTTCTTCTCCAGCGGTTATTTTAAGGAGCGTTTTAATGAGTGAAAGCCCCTCTGTGTCCGTCGACCAGCAGATGAAGTCGCTTAGCCAGTTGGCCGGACAAATTCGTACGTCCATTTTGCCAATTCGCGCCACTGTCCAGCCGGATACGCTTGAAAACCTATCCCAGTTAGAAAGCCGCCTGTATCGGCTGGCGCAGGAAGTCGCCGCTTTTGCCGAGGAGCGCAACAACCTGCTGGCCCTGACCGAAATCAGCCAGGTGATTAACTCTTCGCTCGACCTGGATGATGTCCTGCGCTTCGTGATGGACAACATCATCCGTCTGACCGATGCCGAACGCGGATTTATGATGCTGCGCGACAACAGCGGGCAAATGACCCCGCGCATTGCCCGCAACTGGGAACAGGAATCGCTCAACGATTCAGAACATGCCGTCAGCCGCACGGTCATCCAGAAGGTGATTGATACTGGTGAGGCCATCCTGACGACTAACGCCCAGGAAGACCCGCGTTTTGGCGGGCAGGAAAGCATCATTGCCTTCAACCTGCGTTCCATTTTGTGTGTTCCGCTCAAGGTCAAGAGCGACATGATTGGCGTCATCTATGCCGACAATCGCATCCGCACTGGTATTTTTAGCGAGGCCGAGCGCGACCTGTTGGCCGTTTTCGCCAACCAGGCTGCAATTGCGATTGAAAATGCGCGTTTGTTCGCCTCGCTGCGCAGCACGCTTGCAGAAGTAACCGAACTCAAAAATATGATGGACAATATCTTCGCTTCCATCGCCAGCGGGGTGATTACTGCCGATGTCAATGACCAGATTACGCTTTGCAATAACGCTGCCGAATCCATCCTCGGCCAAACCACGCTTCAAATCATTGGCCGGAATTTGTACGATGTCATGCCCTCGATTGCCAACGACATCCTGCCGCAGATTGCCAATGTCCGCGCCCAGGATGCCGCCGTCACCGACCTGGAGTTCAACCACAACCTTCCCGACCGTGGACAGGTGGACTGGCGCTTGAACCTTTCCCCGCTCAAAGACGCCGACCAGACCACCCAGGGTGTTGCCATCGTGCTCGACGACCTGACCGAGCGCAAACGTCTCGAGGCCCAACGCAAACTCTTCGAACGCATGGTTTCGCCTGCCGTTATCAACCAACTCAACCCGAACAGCCTGGCCTTGGGAGGCAAGCGCAGCGACATCACCGTCCTGTTTGCCGATATTCGCGGGTTCACCAGCTACAGCGAAAGCCAGTCTCCTGAGCAACTGGTTTCGGTGCTGAACCGCTACCTGGCCGCCGGGGCCGAAGTGGTACTCGACGAGGAAGGCACAATCGATAAATTCCTGGGCGATGCGATCATGGCCTGGTTCAATGCCCCCATCCCGCAGCCCGACCACACCCTGCGGGCTGTGCGCGCTGCCCTGAAACTGCGTGAGCGCGTTGCCGAATTGCACACCATCCTACCGCCCGAAGCCCATCTCGGGTTTGGCGTGGGCATTCATTATGGCGATGCCGTTCTGGGTCTTATCGGCACAGAAAAGCGGCTCGATTACACTGCCATTGGCGATAGCGTCAACACGGCCAAGCGTTTGCAGGAGAATTCTGGCCGCAACCAGATAGTTATCAGCGGCGCGGCCTATGAGCGGGTGCGCGATTTTGTCGAAGTGCAGCCCATGGAGCCGATGACCGTCAAGGGCAAGCGCGAGCCTATTCCCGTCTATGAAATCCTGGGTTTGAAACCATAATCGAATGGAGCGACTTGCCTCCCTGACCCAAACCAACCTTGATGACCTGGTCAGTTCGTTTGGTTGGCATAATTCCCCTGTCCTGGCGCGCGCCGTGCGGGGGATTTTTCATTTCCCGGCCCAAAAATTTGCCCGCCAGGTGCTCACGTTCGACGCCGATGTCGCCCAACGTGGTCTGTCGCTGGCGGCCAGCGACTTGTTCGACCAATTTGCCCAAAGCCTGCAAGTCTTTGGCGCGCAGAACATCCCGGCCAGCGGCCCGGCGCTTTTTCTCTCCAACCATCCTGGCATGGTGGACACCCTGGCGCTTTTTATCGCCATCCAGCGGGCCGATTTGCGGATTCCTGCCGGTGAGCGCTCTTTTCTCCAAACCCTGACTCATGTTTGTCCGCATTTGATTTTCTTCACCACCGACCCGGTCCGCCGCATGGCTGCTGTTAGGGCAACCGCCGCGCACCTGAAATCGGGCGGCGCAGTCTTGACCTTCCCGGCTGGAAAGATTGACCCTGACCCCGATGTTTACCCCGGCGCGCTCGAAGCTCTCGATGACTGGAGCGAGTCGGCGGGAGTTTTTGTCCGATTTGCCCCGCAGGCAAGGATCATCCCTACCCTGGTGCGCGGCGTCTTATGGGACAAAGCCGTCAAGCATCCCCTGACCCGGCTGAAAAAGACCCGATTTGAGCGCGAAAAACTGGGGGCTGCCTTTCAGTTGTTGGCGCATATCCTGTTTGACAGCAGGCCGCTGCGCGTTACCGTGCAGTTTGGCGAACCGCTTGAGGTTGGGGGAATGAGCGTTGATGAAATTCACCAAAATGTGCTTGAACAAATGCGGCACTTAATCAATCATCCCCCGATAAAATAAGCAGCAAAAAGGCTTATGACACCCTCGGCCAGTCCATCAGTGTCACTTCGGTCAGCAGGCGGGGGTTGACGTTTTTATCCAATTTCTCAATGGCATCTTCAAGGGATTTTGTGATTCGACGCGCTGCGGGCAGGGAAACTTGCCTGGCGATTGATTCTATTTCCCCGGCGCGGTCGATATTGGTCAGGGCTGTGTTCGCCCCGGCGGCACGCAGCATCACATCGCGCCACCATGAAAGCCACAGGAACAGGCTGCGGCGCAGGCCCTCTTTGTCCTTGGCAAGCGCCTCGGCATATTTGAAACGCTCGCGCACCGGAGCGGTCAGCAGGTGGCGCAGGGCCTCCAGTTTTTCGGCGCGGAAGTCGAGGGCTTTTTCGTCTTCGGCCAGGCGCAGGGCGTAGCCGGGACGTCCATCGGAGAGATGGGCCAACAGGCGCGCCTTTTCGACATCCAGCCCGCGCGCAGATAGGAAGGTTTCCACCGCTTCGATGCCCACCGGCCGCAGGCGGAGGATTTCACAGCGCGAGACAATCGTCGGCAGTAATTGTTCGGCGTTGTTGGCCGTCAGCAACAGCAGACCGTACGAGGGGGCTTCTTCGAGGGTTTTGAGCAGGGCGTTGGCCGCATTGGGGTTGGCTTCCTCGAAACGCAGGAAGATGACGACTTTATAGGCCGACTGGTACGGTTTGAGTGACAGGAATTTCTGCACCTCGCGCACCTGCTCGACCTTGAGCGTCCCGCCCTCTTTTTCAGCCTGGATGACCATTAAATCGATATTTTGCCCGGCCTCGACCTGTTTACAGGCCCGGCATTTGCCGCACGGGACTCCCGGCGCGGTTGGCGACGGACAGTTAACCGCCTGCGCCAGCCGTATCGCCAGCGTCCGCCGCCCAACGCCGGATGGCCCGGTGATGAGATAGGCGTGCCGAAGCGACTGGTGGGCGACATGCCCATGCAGCATCTCAACTGCCCAATCGTGTCCGAAAACGTCCCAGGGGTTCATAGGTGGTATTGGTAATTGCTGAATATCAATTCTATACAGTGCGATTGTCATTTCGAGCGACAGCGAGAAATCTTTCACCATGATAAAGATTTCTCACCGCTGCGCGGTTCGAAATGACAATCCTATGTAGGATAGGAAAATCAACAATTACCGCTTATTCCTCTCGCAATCTCAAATAAGACTCATACCGTTCTTCACTCACCTGCCCGCTTTCAACCGCATTTAACACGGCGCAGTCGGGTTCGTGGGTGTGCGAGCAGTCGCTAAACTGGCATTCGGAGACCAGCTCGCGCAGTTCGGGGAAGTAGGCGTCGATTTCGACAGGCTCGGTATCCCACAGGGCCAGCGACTTCCAGCCGGGGGTATCGGCCACCCAGCCGCCGAATTCGAGCGCGTGCAACTGGCGGAAGTTGGTGGTGTGCTTGCCCTTGTTCATCGACTGGCTGACTTCGCCGACCGCGATTCCCAGGCCGGGTTGCAGGGCATTCAGCAGGCTCGATTTGCCGACCCCGCTCGGCCCGGCCAGGGCGTTGAGTTTGCCGTGCAAGGCGGCGCGCAGGGCCTCGAGGCCGATCCCTTTTTCGGCGGAGGTGTAAAGCACCGGGTAGCCGAGCGGCGGGTAAATGCCGAAGAGTTCCTGCGCGGCATCCGGGCCGATTAAATCCACCTTGTTGGCGACGATGACCGCCGGGATGCGCTGTTTTTCGGCAATCACCAGGTAGCGGTCGAGCATACGCAGGCGCGGGGCGGGGCGGTCACAGGAAAAGACGAAAACGGCCTGGTCGGGGTTGGCCAGCAGGACTTGCTGGTATTCTCCCTGCGGACGCGGGTCGAGGCGCACGATTTCGCTTTTGCGCGGCAGGATTTCTTCAATGACGCCGCTGCCGTCAGATTGCAGGCTGTAGGTGACGTTGTCGCCAACCGCGGCGATGTCGCCCAGTTTTGGGCCTTGTTTTAACCGTCCGCGCAGCTGGCAGGTGACGGGTGAGTCCGCATCTGCGCTGAGGACGGTGAAAAAGCCCGATTGGGCGCGAATGACAAGGCCGGTCAGCGCTGGATGGTCAGACATTAATCTTCATTATTTGTATCGGTCGGGATGCCGCCCAGCGGGGTAGGGGTGCTGACGATGCCGATTTGGGTTTCCCACCAGTAGCGGGCCTGCGGGCGCCCGGCAATGAAGATTTCGGCAACGCGCCGGAAAATGGGCGTGGCGTACTCGGAGCCTTCACCCCGGTTTTCGACGATGACGGCAATGGCGATGTTGGTCTGTTCATCGCTGAGCAGTTCGGTGTAACCGGCAAACCACGAGTGCGGCAGCCCGGTCGCTTGGGCGGTGCCGGTTTTGCCGTAAATCGGGGTGCGGAAGTTGTAGAAGCGGTTGTGGGCTGTGCCGCGCGTGTTGCTGATGACCTGGCGCATGCCCTCGCGGATGGCGGCGAGCGTTTCCTCGGAGATGGGCAGGGTGCCGCGTGCTTCGGGCTTGAAGATGACGGTTTCGACGCCATTGGCGTCGACCATTTTTTCGACCAATTGCGGGCGGTAGAGCGTGCCGCCGTTGCCGATGGCGGCGATGAAGGTGGCGACCTGCAAGGGCGTGACCTGCACATCGCCCTGGCCGATAGCCTGGTTGACGGCTTGGACTTCGCCGCTGGGGACGGGCGGGTTGGTGATAACCCCGGGCTGTTCGGCGATTTGCTCGATGCCGGTCGGGTTGCTAAGGCCAAAGCCGCGCGCCATATCGGCGACAGCGGTGGTGCGTCCCTGTCTGTAAAGGTCATAGCCGATGTGATAGAACCAGGGGTTGCACGAGCGCATCAGCCCGCCGATGAGGGTCAGGTCGCCGGAAGGCCGGAAGTCACAGGTATCAATGCCCAGATCGCGCATCTGGTTTACGCACCTTTCATAGGTCCAGTCGGTTAGGGTGCGGCCGGCAATTTCCGTCCACTCGTACCCGCAGTAGTACATGCTGTCTGGCGTCCAGACGCCGCTTTCGAGGGCGGCGGCCATGGTGATGATTTTGAAGACCGAGCCAAGCGGGTATTGCCCCTCGGTTGCGCGGTTGAAGAGCGGACTGTCGGCGTTGTTGTAGATGGACATGATGCCGTGCTGCGTGTTGGGGTTTTGCGGGTTGAACAGGTTGCTGTCGAAATCGGGGTTGGAGGCCATGGCCAGGATGCGCCCGGTGTCGCGCTCCATGACCACGATTGCGCCGCGGAAATCTCCCAGGGCCTGGTGGGCCTGGATTTGCAGGTTGCGGTCAAGGGTCAGGTAGACCGAGCTGGATGGCCGAGGTTCGGATTTGCCGATGAAAGAGAGGATGCTGCCGGTCGGGCTGACTACGTACAGCGTGCCGCCCGATTTGCCCGCCAGGGTTTCTTCGGCCCAGAGTTCGATGCCCGACTGACCAACCAGGGCGTTGCGGGCGTACCCGGCGCGCAGGTATTGGTCGAGTTGTTCGGCCTGGATGGCGGCGGTATAGCCGACGGCGTGCGAGGCAATGCCGTTGCGGTCATAAAAGCGCGAGGTATAGTCAACCAGTTTCAGGCCGCTGATGCTCCTGAGCGCACCGATTTGGCGGTTGACATCGGCAAGGGAGGCTTCGCCGACCGGAACCCACCAGTTCCCGCCCGCGAAGGCATAGCGGCTGCGGATGACATCCCGGTGCAGGCCGGTCAACAGGGAGAGTTCGGTCAACATGCGCGTTTCTTGCTCGGGCAGAAGTTCGCCCGGGACGACGTACAGCGCAACCGCCTGGGTTTGCTCGGCGAGCACGTTGCCGTTACGGTCGTATATGTTGCCGCGCGCGGTGGTCTGGTAGTCCATCGAAAGGTTGTTGCCGCCGCGTAGCTCGGGCAGGATGAGACCTTCCTCCCAGTGGATGCGCCAGTTGCCGTTTTCGAGCCTAAAACCAAAGGGAATCTCGCGTTCGATGACGCCGACCACGTTGCTGGTGTAGGTGACACGCACTTTATAGGATGCGCTTTCGGGGTTGAGGGTGGTCGAAATCACATCGCCCCTGACTTCGCGCAAAGCCATTTCGTTCATTGCGTCACGGTAGCGTTTGACAAAGTCTTCCTCGCTGATGGCCTGGCGGCTTTGCTCGCTAATCATGGCGTACATGGAGGCGTAATCGCTCGCCTGCCAGGCTTCGAGGAAGATGGTCAGGGCGCTTTGCGGGTCGGGCGCGCTGGTGACACGCACGGCCGGGGTGGGCAGTTCGACAGCAGGCTGGCTGGTTTGCGGGTCCCCTGTCCCTGCGGCAGGACTGGAACATCCCGCCAGGATGGCGATAAACAGCAAGAGAATGGGAATGAGCCGGGTTTGTTTCATTTATGTACCTACTTTTGTAATACTCTTAATCTAGAATTGAGCGAAAAATCGGGCAGGCGTAATTCAGCCTGGCCTGGCAGTTGGCGGCAATATCGGCTTGCGGATGAATTTCGAGCCGCCGCAGCAGCGCGGCCAGGTGGCAGAGCGGCAGGCCCATGACGCTGGCATAACAACCGCGCATGTCCACCACCGGCTGGAAGTCGGGATGCTGGATGCCGTAGGCCCCGGCCTTGTCGAGCGGGTCGCCGCTGGCGATGTAGGCGTCCATTTCGGCATCGCTGTAGGCCCGCATTGGCACCTGGGTCAGGCAGACGTTGCTGAGCAGGGCTTGGTCGGCGGTGCGCAGGGCGGCGATTCCGGTATAAACCTGGTGGCTACGTCCGCGCAGGCGGATGAGCATGGTGCGCGCTTCGGCGATGTCGGCGGGCTTGCCCAGGATTTCGCCATCCAGCACGACGGTCGTATCCGCGCCGAGGATAACCTGTCCCGGCCGGCAGCGCGGCAGGACGGCCTGCGCTTTCTCCCTGGCAAGACGCTCGACATAGACGGCAGGTTCCTCGCCGGGGCGCACGTCCTCGTTGATGTCGGCCACATCCAGGTGAAACGCCCAGCCGCCGAGGGCCAGCAGTTCGCGCCGCCGGGGCGAGTTGGAAGCAAGGATAAGGATAGGCGCTTTATTCATAGCAAATCGGGATTCTATCATACCCACAGGGCTTCCCGCAGGGCCTCCCACAGGGCTTCCCGCAGGGCCTCCCAGAGAATGGTCTCTTTCTCTGGATGAATCTGATTAACCGCTGTAAAATGAAGTTGAATAGACAGAGCCCCCAAGGAGAACTCATGAAAGAACTTGTTGAAAAAATTGCCCGCGAGGGCCAAAACCTCGGCAACGGCATTCTTAAGGTGGATGGATTTGTCAACCACCAGGTCGATGCCGCGCTGATGAACCTGTGCGGACAGGAGTTTGCGCGCCTGTTCAAAAATGTCGGCGCGACCAAAATCCTGACCGCCGAAATTTCGGGCATTGCCCCGGCCCTGACCACCGCCATCCACCTCGGCCTGCCGGTGGTGTATGCGCGCAAGACCAAACCCATCACCATGCCCGACCAGGTTTATCTCACCCTGGCCCCCTCGCACACCAAGGGCCGCATGGTCGAACTGATTATCTCGCCCGAGCACCTGCCGCACGGTGAAAAAGTGCTCATCATCGACGACTTCCTGGCTACCGGCGCGACCATTCTCGGCCTGGTACGCCTGGCCCAGACCGCAGGCTCTGAAATTGTCGGTGTCGGCGCGCTCATCGAGAAAACTTTCGAAGGCGGGCGCGCTGCCCTCGCCAGCCTGGGCGTGCAGGTCGAGTCGCTGGCGAAAATCTCCTCGCTTGATGACGGCAAAATCGAATTTGAAGAATAAATGGATTTTCTCTACCGTTTGGCCCGGACTAGACCCGGGCGTTTTCTTGTCCGATTGCTTTTTACGCGCATGACATTCGCCCTACCCGTATCCCGCCTGCGTGAAACCGAGACGTTACTGGCCTTTTGGCATCCGAAACCGGCCTATAAGTTTCACGTCATCCTGACGCCGAAACGTCCGGCGGCGACCCTGGCCGAACTCGACCCCACCGACAGCGCCTTCCTGGGCGACCTGATGAGCGCCGTCCAGAGCCTGGTGCGCGAGTACAAGCTCGAAGAAGGCGGTTATCGCCTAATCGTCAACGGCGGCGAGTACCAGGATTTCCCACATTTACATTTTCATTTGATTTCAGGTTAATCGTAGGGGCGAGCCATCGGCTCGCCCCTACCAGAGGAAACCCATGCATAATTCAATCGCCATACTCGACTTCGGTTCCCAATATGCCCAACTGATTGCCCGGCGGGTGCGCGAGGCGCAGGTGTACTGCGAACTCTTCCCTTGGGACGCGCCGCGCGAGAAAATTCTCGCCATCCAGCCCAAAGCCTTCATCCTGTCCGGTGGGCCCAACTCGGCCTATGAGCCGGGCGCACCGCATATCCAGGATTTCATTCTCGAAAGCGGATTGCCCATCCTGGGCATTTGCTACGGGATGCAGGCCCTGACCCACGCCCTGGGCGGCAAGGTGGACGCCTCGGCGCACCGCGAGTACGGCCATGCCATCGTTGAGCCGCTGGCCGATAATCCGCTGTTGGGCGGAGACTCCTTCCAGGTTTGGATGTCGCATGGCGACAAACTGACCGAACTGCCGCCCGGTTTTCAGTCCTTTGCCAAAAGCGGCAACAGCCCCTTTGCGGCAATGGCCGACCCGGCCCGCAAATACTACGGCCTGCAATTCCACCCGGAAGTCAACCACACCGTCGGCGGCAGCGAAATCATCCGCCGCTTCGTGACCGGAATCGCCGGGGTTAGCCCGGACTGGACGCCGCAGTCGATTATCGACGAGTCGGTGGCGCGAATCCGCGTGCAGGTTGGCGGGGCGCGGGTGCTGGCGGCGGTCTCCGGCGGAGTCGATTCGTCGGTGGCGGCGGCGCTGGTGCATAAGGCCATCGGCGACCAGTTGGTGGCGGTTTTTGTCGATACCGGCTTGCTGCGTAAAAATGAAGGCGCACAGGTGGTCGAGGCTTTTCGCAACATGCTCGGCGTCGAATTGGTGGCGGTTCAGGCAGCGGAGGAATACTTTTCAGCCTTGGCTGGTGTCACAGAGCCAGAGAAAAAGCGCAAAATCGTCGGCGAAAAGTTCATCCGCATCTTCGAGCATGAAGCAAAAGCCATCGGCCAGCCCAAATTTTTAGTCCAGGGCACGATATATCCTGATGTGGTCGAGTCGTCTGCGCCCGACCGCAACAAGGCCGATAAAATCAAGACCCATCACAATGTAGGCGGGCTGCCCAAGGATATGCAGTTCGAACTGGTCGAGCCGCTGCGTTACCTGTTTAAGGATGAGGTGCGGGCGGTGGGTGAAGCGCTTGGGTTGCCGTCTGAGATGGTTTGGCGGCAGCCGTTTCCGGGTCCGGGGTTGACCGTGCGCTGCCTGGGCGAGGTAACACCCGAAAGGGCCGAGCGGCTGCGCGAAGCGGATGCCATCCTGATTGAAGAATTATCCGCCGCCGGGCTGTTGGGCAAAGGGGCCGGGACGAGCCAGGCCTTTGTCGTGCTGCTGCCGGTGCGTTCGGTGGGTGTGATGGGCGACCAGCGCACCTACCAGGAAGCCTGCGCCATTCGCGCGGTGCTGACCGATGATTTTATGACCGCCGATTGGGCGCGCATTCCGTATGACGTTTTGGCGCGGGTTTCGAGCCGTATCGTCAACGAGGTGCGCGGCATTAACCGGGTGGTGTATGATATTACCAGCAAGCCTCCCGCGACGATTGAGTGGGAGTAGTGCGTAGGGCAAAATGGCATTTTGCCTCACGAAGGAGTTCGCCATGACTGATGAATCCCGCCAGATTACCCCGCCGCCCATCCACCCGATGGCTGCTTTTGCCACGATTGCCCTGGACGGCATCTTCTTTTTCTTTTTCTTTGAAGCCGTAAACCCGTTGGCTGTGCTGGGGATTGGCGCGCTTGGTTTTGCGGCGACCACGATGGTGCAGCGTTTTCTCGATAACGACGGATGGGGCGCGGCGCTTGCCAAGGGCCTGGTGATGGGCATCGTCGCCGGGGTGCCCTATCCGGTGGCCGGCACAGCCGTCGGCCTGCCGCTGCTGGCCTGGGCTGGGCTGAGCCGTTGGACGCGCGGCAATAACCAGATTGTGGACGATGCCGCCAAGCGCCCGCGCCTGCCGAAAGGCAACGAAGAATAAAACCATTTCGGGTTTTCCCGCGTATATCCTGACAGTGGTTCAGACTGAAAGGAGTCTTTACATGAACATCGGCGAAATTCTCTCAAAATCCTGGCAAATTGTCTGGAAATTTAAAATCCTGTGGGTTTTTGGCATTCTCGCCAGTTGCGTCGAAGGCGGCGGTGGTGGCGGGGGTGGAGGGGGC
>Ga0208244_100287_pt1 | contig 56167 bp, 27 predicted proteins | sample SubbioCR12Aug_5A_FD_184828 | JGI IMG/M metagenome (GOLD analysis project Ga0208244, IMG submission 184828) | Serpentinite rock and fluid subsurface biosphere microbial communities from McLaughlin Reserve, California, USA - CR12Aug_5A (SPAdes) | ecosystem: Environmental > Terrestrial > Deep... | reverse complement strand
CCGAGGCCGACGCGACGTTGAGCGTGTTGCTCAGCAGGATCGGCCCGCTGAAGGTGACGGCGTTGTTCGAGATGCCGCCGATGGTGGCCGGCGAGCCTGCGGGATAAACAAACACTTCCCGGCTGAAGGTGAAGACGTTGGTCGCGGTGCCCTCGAAGGCAAATACGGGCGCGTCGGAGATGTCAGACAACTCATCGCCGAACTGAACAACATTCGTTGACGCGCCTAACGGGCTTGCCACATTGTGAAGCACATTGCCGGCCACAAGGATCCGCCCGTTACGGAGGACCGTACGTCCGCGGTAGGCGTTTTGTGAATGAGCCAATTTCAATGTTCCGCCTCCGGCTTTAATCAGGTCGCTGATCGCCGTTGCGCCAGGGTAGACGTCAAATTTGGATGTGACCAAGAGGTCGATTTCGTCCACGCCATCGTTGATGTCGAAGGTATGCGTGTTTGCAGGATAATCATTCGGGCCGCACAGCGTCAGGGCAGGGCTGGTCAGCCGTGCGCAGGTCTGGGTGCCGACGTATCGGACCAATCGGTCGTTGTAGCGCTCGAGTGGCGTGTTATAGGTCAATTCCACGCCATCGCCCAACAGCAGGGCCGGACCGCTTGAGGCGGGGCAGTTGAGATTTTGCTGGATGGTGTTCCCCGACTCGGTCATCATCTTGCCTTCCAGCAAAAAGATTGATCTCACCGAATAGGCCCCATGGCCGCCGCCGAGATCGGATTTACCGAATACGATTGTGCCGGGTCCAGTCTTCTTGAGCGTCGTGTTCGAGCCGTCATAGAGCGAATTCGACACGGAACCGAACGTCAGAACAGTGTCGGGCTGGGTCACCTCGAAGGCGTACACGTTCGTGTTGACGGCATACCTGAAGCCCCGGTCAGTCCGCGCTGTGGGGCCGGTGTAGCGCAGCGTGCCGCCCGCGAAAACCAGATTGTCGCGGTGTCTGGAAGCCTGTCCCAGCGGGCTCGCGACGCCTCCGTTCGCGATTTCGGGAACGCTCAGGACGCCCTGCGTGATCTTCGTTGCGCCGGTGTAGGTGTTCATGCCGCTCACGACCAGCGTGCCGAGCCCCTGCTTTTCGAGATTGAGCCCGTGCCCGCCGGAGGGGTTGCCGATCACGTCGCTGACCTCACAGGTCGCTTCCGGCGCGTTATCCGCGTTCAGGGCGAGCCACGCGCCGGGCTTGAATCCGGCGGAGGCGGTGCCGAGCGCGGCGACCGTCGCGACATCGCTGGAGGTGAACTCGCCTGTGCCGCCGACGTTGAGCGCGAGTGTCGCGCCGCTGTTGACCGTGAACAAGCCCGACGAGAGCGTCGCGCCGTTGTAGAGCGAGACCTTTTTACCCACTTGCAGGGTGCCCGCCGTCACGGCGGTGACCCCTTCGTAGTCGTTCACGCCCGTGAGCGCGAGGATGCCTGTGCCGGCTTTCGTGAGCCCGCCGCCGCCGGTAATCGGCACCGCCACCACGGAATTGGTTCCCGAGGGGGCCTCAAACGTGCCGCCGCCCGCGCCGAGCGTGACGCCCCGGTTCGTGTCGTCCAAAACGCACGGCCCCAGCATCAGCAGCGTGGCGCCGTTACTGATGACCAGATGGTCGGACGCGAATGCTGCGGGGTTCACGCCCAGCGTCTGCTGCGAAAGAATGCCGAGCCTGCCGCCGCCGATCACGGTCTTGCCGCTCTGCTGGCAGTTCGTTCCGGTGACGCGGAGCGTGCCGCCGCCGAGCTTGACGAGGCTCAGCTCCCCGGCGAAATCGCTGTTGTACTCGCTGTTGCCGCTCTGGTTCACGGTCAGCGTGGCGGGGCCTGTACTGCTGGTGATGACCCGCACGCCGTCGTTGGTGACCGGCCCCGTCAGTGTTCCGATGGTCTGGCTATTGCCCTGCAGGTCGATGTGGCTGTTACGCGCATACGAGACGCCGACTTCGAGTTGCAGCGTCGAGGGCCATGCGTCTGGCACCTCCAGAAGCAGCCGGCCTCCTGCGACCTCAAGCCGTCCGAAGACATTCCCGCCTACGGCCAGCACGGCGGTCCGTGACCCGTGGACGAACGTCTTCTGTGAAAGGTCGGACAGGATCGGTTTTTCGCTGATTTTGAGGATGTTCGAAGCGTTGCCCGAGCCACTGCTGAAAATGACCGTTGAGTTGACGCTGGTGATGCCGCCGGTGATGTGCGCAAGGGGGCTGTTTTCGTTCGAAATACGGGCCTGACCGCCCGTGATGGTGATGGGGCCGCCGTAGGTGTTCGATCCGCTCATGAAATAGAGCGAGCCGGGGTTGAAGTTCACGAGGGTGATCGGCTCGGCCACCGTCAGGCCGTTATGGATCTCAAGGGCGGCCCCTGTGTTGATGACCGTCCCCTGCGCCGTGCTGCCGAGCGCATTCGCGTGGGTAATCGCCAGCCGTCCCGTGGTGACCATCACGGCACCCTCAAACGCGCTGTTGTCGCCGGTCAGCGTCACGATGCGCGTGCCGCTTTTCGTGAAGCCCCCGGAACCGCTCAACGTGCCGTTGATGGTGATCGCGCCGTTGGTCGCGTTGAAGACGCGCGTGGCGTCGAGCGCGAGCGGCAGATCCAGCGTCTGCACGTCATTGTCGAAGTTCACCACGTCGCCGCCTAGCGTGATGCCGTTGCCGCCGAGCACGAACGCGCCCGCGCCGCTGTTGAAGGTGAGTCCCGCGAAGGGCGTCCAGACCTCGAAGTCGTTCTGATTGGCGAGTTTGGTCGAGCCCCCGAAGAAGAGCGCGTCGCCCGCAGTCGGCGCGGTGCCGCCCCAGTTGTCGTCAAGGCTCCAGAGGGTTTCAGCTCCGCCGCCTGTCCATGTGCGGTCTGCCGCTTGGGTCATTCCTGTTGCGAATGCGAGAACCAATCCTGCCACCACCTGCTGCCGCGTCATACACGTTTCTCCCTATAGAATGAAATCCTATCACGTATATAAGGGTAGGGGGTTCCTGACAGGGGTTCAACTGTCATTTTATGCAAAATGCGGACAAAACGTGCAGCCCTCATGGCCGTCGGCAGGCGCGAAGCGGAAAGCCTTCATGGAACGGGAAACACGCAAAACCGCCTTTTTCTGGGGTTTCGGCTCATATTCCCGTTCGAAGGGTGTGCCAGATGGTGTGTTGAAAAGGGTGTTTCCCTGTGAGGCAAGTCCCTTTTGGGGTGGTTGCAAAAACAGTCAGGGGGAGTATACTTTGGGCCATTTAAAGGAGGTTTTATGGGTTGCGAAACGATCTGGAGCAGAAACGGTTTCCCCAAAGTGGGCATCCGCCCGACGATTGACGGACGGCAACGCGGCGTGCGCGAATCGCTCGAAGTCCAGACCATGAACATGGCTAAGAGCGCGGCCAAGCTGATTTCTTCCGCGTTGAAATATCCGGACGGCTCGCCGGTGCAATGCGTGATCGCCGACACGACCATCGGCGGGTGCGCGGAGGCGGCGGACTGCGCGGCGAAGTTCGAGCGGGAGAACGTGGGGGTCTCGCTCACGGTGACGCCCTGCTGGTGTTATGGGACTGAGACGATGGATGCGAGTCCGACGCTTCCCAAGGCCGTGTGGGGCTTCAACGGGACGGAGCGCCCCGGCGCGGTCTATCTCGCCTCGATGTTGGCGGGCTACGCGCAGAAGGGGCTGCCCGCCTACGGCATCTACGGGCGCGAGGTGCAGGATCGCACGGACACGTCGATTCCGGCTGACGTGGAGCAGAAGCTGCTGCGCTTCGTGAAGGCGGGGCTTTCGGTGGCGATGATGCGCGGCAAGTCCTATCTTTCGCTGGGCAGCTCGTCGATGGGGATCGCGGGCTCGTTCGTGGACTACGGGTTCTTTCAGGACTATCTCGGGATGCGTACCGAGAACGTTGACATGTGCGAGTTCGACCGCCGGATCGCCGAGGGCATCTACGACAAGGCCGAGTACGAGAAGGCGCTCGTCTGGGTCAAGAAGTTCTGCAAAGAGGCTAAGGATCTCAACAAGAAAGCCATTCAGAAATCGCGTGCCGCCAAGGATGCCGACTGGGAGTATGTCGTCAAGATGGCGCTCATCGCGCGGGATCTGATGGTCGGCAATCCCGTGCTCGCGAAGTCTGGCTTCGGCGAGGAGGCGATCGGGCGCAACGCCATCGCCTCGGGTTTTCAGGGTCAGCGCCAGTGGACGGACTACAAGCCGAACGGCGACTTCATGGAGGCGATTCTCAACAGCTCTTTCGACTGGAACGGTATCCGTGCGCCGTACATCGTGGCGACGGAGAACGATTCGCTCAACGGCGTCTGCATGTTGCTGATGTATCTGCTGACCAACCGTGCGCAGATTTTCGCGGATGTGCGCACCTACTGGAGTCCCGAGGCGGTCAAGCGCGTTACAGGCAAGAAAATGACAGGCATGAACGCCAACGGCTTCATCCACCTGCTCAATTCCGGCGCGGCCTGTCTTGACGGCTGCGGCAAGCAGCGCGACAACGGCAAGCCCGCGATGAAGCCCTTCTGGGACATCACGCAGAAGGAGGCCGAGGCGTGCCTGAAGGCGACGCAGTGGGGGCCTGCGAACGTCGAGTATTTCCGCGGCGGCGGCTATTCCTCCAGTTTCCTTTCCGAAGGCGGCATGCCGATGACCATGACGCGCATCAGCATCGTCAAGGGGCAGGGGCCTGTGCTGCAGATCGCCGAGGGCTGGTCCACCGACCTGCCTGCGGGTGTCTCCGAGGCGTTGATGGCCCGCACCGACCCGACGTGGCCGTGCACGTGGTTTGTGCCGCGCTTGACCGGCAGCGGCGCGTTCCGCGACGTGTACAGCGTGATGAACAACTGGAGCGCCAACCACGGCGCGATCAGTTATGGCCATGTCGGCGCGGATCTGATCACGCTCGCGTCGATGCTCCGCATCCCGGTGGCCATGTCGAACGTGCCCGAGGAGCAGGCGTTCCGCCCGCACGTGTGGGGCCTTTTCGGCGCGGATGACCCGATCGGCGCGGACTATCGTGCCTGCAAGAGTTTCGGGCCGATCTACGGTTGAGTTTCCGTCTGTGCGGCATCCGCCCGCTGAAAGGCCGGGGGCGGATGGCGCAGACGGTTTTTTCTTGAATCTTGCTCCGCTGGTTGTCATGGCCAGCGTTTTTGTGGTATTTTCGACTTTTCTGATTGGGGATTTACAAGGTCTGGGGGGGTAGATGAAGAGCACGATCATGCGCGTTTTAGGTGTCGCGGTTGTTCTGTCGGCGTGGGGTGTTGCCGCGCAGGCGCAGGTGAGCGGGCGTTTTGTCCGCGTTGAAATCCCAAAAGAGAAGGCGACGCTTTCGTTGGCGGAGGTTCAGGTCTTCTCGAACGGCGAGAACATCGCGCTTAAAGGCACCGCCCAGCAGAACAAGGATGCCCACGGCGGCGTAGCGTCCCGCGCGATCGACGGCAATGTGAATACCCTCTGGGGCGGGGGCTCGATCACCCATACGCCGGAAAACCAGCCCAACCCGTGGTGGGAGCTGGATCTCGGCACGGAAAAACCCATTGAGAAGATTGTCGTCTGGAACCGCAGCGACTACGCCTCGCGCCTCCATGACTGTTCGGTAATGATCATCGGTGCGGATCGCAAGATCAAATGGGAGCAGACGCTGCCCAAGCCGAACGACAAGGATACCGTCCTCGCCATCGACGCCGCGCAGAAGAGCGCCGCCGTCGGACGCACCATCCCCCGCAAGGTCGAGCCCGCCTCGGACGCGCAGGTGCTCGCGGCCTACACCAAACAGGCCACATGGATCGAGACCGCACTCGCCACGCAGTCCAAGCTGGAGGCCTTCCGCAACCTGCGCCCTATCACTTCCCGTCTGCTGGAGGACTTCCCCGCCGCACGGCAGGAGATCGTTGACGAGTTCGCCGGATCGGGCATCTACAACAGCAAGCAGTCCGGCACGCTCGCAGAGCTTGCCAAGCGCTATGTCGGCAACACGCCCGACCCGTTGCGTCAGGCTGTCAGCAAGCAGGCGGATGCGGTTCAGACCGTGGCCGACCTCGCCCCCATCCGGCAGGCGTTCCGCGATGGTCGTGCGCAGACGCTCAAGCTCGCCTTGCTCAAGTATTTCAACGCCGAGGCGATGGTCCGCGCGGTCAATGCGTATGCCGAGAAATATCCCGCCGTCTACGCCGCCGGTAAAGACACGCTGTTCAAGCGCGTCGAGGATGTGCGAAAGGCCGTCGCCGATGCGTCGGCAGGCTCCGACCTCGCCGCGAAACTCGCTGCCGCCGCACAGGTTGAATCCCTGCACGACGAGGTGTTCCTGAAGCACCCGGCGGTGGATTTCAAGGAAATGCTCTTCGTGCGCCGTTCCACCGGCTCCGTCCACACCGGACTGCCCGCCAACTGGCAGGGCAACTCCTCTGTGCCGCTCCACGGCTACATCAACGATGTCGTGCGCGTGCCGGTCAAGCAGGGCGCACAGCCGCCGCGTGTGGTTTACGCCAGCGACAGTTTCGTCGGGGATATCGATCTCGACTATGACGCGAACCGCCTCATGTTCTCCACCGGCAAGAAGGGTGAAAAGGGGTGGCGCGTTTTCGAGTGCAACGTCGACGGTTCCGGCGTGCGCGAGGTTACGCCGCCCGACCAGCCGGACATCGACTACTACGATCCCGCCTACCTCCCCGACGGGCGCCGCCTTTTCTGCGCCACCAGCGGCTTCCACGGCGTCCCCTGCGTCAACGGAAGCGACTATGTCGGCAACCTCCACATGATGGAGAAGAACGGAGGCATCCGCCGCCTCGCGTTCGATCAGGACAACAGTTGGAGCCCCACGGCGCTCGCCAACGGGCGCATCCTCTACCTGCGCTGGGAATACACCGACTCCGCCCATTACTTCTCCCGTGTGCTCATGAGCATGAACCCCGACGGCACCGACCAGAAGGAGTTCTACGGTAGTAACTCTTATTGGCCCAACAGTCTCTTCTATGCCCAGCCGCTGCCGGGCTCGTCCTCCAAGTTCGTCGGCATCGTCTCTGGTCACCACGGCATCGCCCGCAAAGGCGAGCTGGTGCTCTTCGATGTCACCCGCGGACGCCACGAGACCTCCGGCGCGGTTCAGCGCATCCCCGGCTACGGCAAGCCCGTCGAGAATATCACCAAGGATGCGCTCGTCAATGGATCCTCGCCGCTCTTCCTCCATCCCGCGCCGCTCAGCGACGAGCTTTTCCTCGTCTCCATGCACGAGAACAGCAACGGGCCCTTCTTTATCGCGCTGGCTGATATCTACGACAACCTTGTGCCGCTCTGGCAGTCCGCCTCGGACAACCTCTACGAGCCCGTCCCGCTCAAGCCCAGACCCCGCCCGCCTCTGCCGGCCGACCGCGTCGTGCCCGGCAGCAAGGAGTGCACCGTCTATATGGTTGGCGCGCACCTCGGCGAGGGGCTCAACGGCGTGCCCGCAGGCAAGACCCGCCGCATGCGTATCTTCCAGTACGAATACTCCCCCCGCAACCTCGGCGGGCACTACACCGTCGGCTTCGAAGGTCCGTGGGACATGCGCGTCATGCTCGGCACGGTGGATGTTGAGGAGGACGGCTCCTGCATGTTTAAGGCTCCCGCCAATGTCCCGCTCGCGATCCAGCCGATTGACGAGGAGGGCAAGGCTCTCCAGATCATGCGTTCCTGGTTCGTCGGCATGCCCGGCGAGGTCGTCTCATGCACCGGCTGCCACGAGCAGCAGAACAATTCCGCGCCCAACCGCTACTCCGCCGCCTCCCGCAAAAAGCCTCAGGCCATCAAGCCCTGGTATGGCCCGCGCCGCAACTTCGCCTTCGTGCGCGAAGTCCAGCCCGTGCTCGACCAGTCCTGCGTCGGCTGCCACAACAGCGCGTCCACGGCTAAAACAAAGCTCGGACTTCCCGTACCGAACTTCGAGAATACCCCCGGCGACGGCGGCTTCTCCACGGCCTATGTCAACCTCCACCCCTACGTCCGCCGCAACGGGCCCGAAGGCGACTATCACCTGCTTACGCCGCTCGAGTTCCACGCCGACACGTCCGAGCTGGTGCAAATTCTCAGGAAAGGCCATCACGGCGTCAATCTCACCCAAGAACAGTGGGACCGCCTCGTCACGTGGATCGACATCAACGTCCCTTACTGGGGCACCTGGACGGAACGCACCGACGGCAAGATGAAAGAATGCCTCGACCGCCGCCGCGAGATGGCCAAGCGCTACGCCAACGACGATTTCGATCCCGAGGTCATCGTCAATCCCTACCAGCCGAGCGCCTTCGTTCCCCCGCAGAAGCCCGCCGCGCCCTCGCCCGCACCCGCCCTTAGCGGCTGGCCCTTCGACGCGGCCGCCGCCAAGGCCAAGCAGGGGCCATCAACCGCTGACGTGATCGATCTCGGCGGCGGGCAGACCCTCAAGTTCGTCAAGATCCCCGCGGGCGCTTTCGTCATGGGCTCCAACACCGACACCCCCGCCGAACGGCCCATGTGCGCTGTCACCATCGACAAGCCTTTCCTCATGGGCACCACCGAGATCACGCAGGCCCAGTTCCGCCAGTTCGATCCTTCCTTCGACAACGGCGTCTACGACATGCACTACAAAGATCAGGTCAACCGCGGCTACTTCATGAGCGATCCCGACTTCCCCGCCATCCGCGTCTCCTGGGAACAGGCCAACGCCTTCTGCGCCTGGCTCTCCAAGAAGACCGGCAAGAACGTCCGCCTGCCCACCGAGGCCCAGTGGGAGTGGGCTTGCCGCGCAGGTAGCGCCACCTCGATGAACTACGGCGACCTCGATACCGATTTCTCCAAGTCCGAGAACCTCGCCGACTACATGCTTATTGAGATGGCCGTCACGGGTGTCGATCCCAAGCCCATCGCCAAGGGCACCGATCCCAACCCCGCCAAGCTCCCGCCCCCGCTGTGGGACTACGAGTTGCGCGACCGCCGCTTCAACGACGGGGTTCTCCACCTCGCCAAGGCCGGCAGCTACGCCCCTAACGCTTGGGGTCTCCATGACATGCACGGCAACGTCGCCGAGTGGACCCGCACCGCCTACAAGCCTTATCCCTACAGCGAGAACGACGGGCGCAACAACGCCAACGTCGATGAGCCCAAAGTCGTGCGCGGCGGCTCGTGGTACCGCCGCCAGCACCGCGCCACTTCCGCGTGGCGCTGGGCCTATCCCGGCTGGAAGCGTCCCTACGACGTCGGTTTCCGCGTCGTCATCGAAGACGCCGCCGCCCAGCTCGCCGCCGCCCGGCAGTGATCCCGCTTAAAGCCGAAGCCCCCGTACGTCGTTGACGTGCGGGGGCTTTTCGTTTTTCGGATGACACACCGCAATCCACCCGCGCTCATTTTAAGGCCCGGTTTGATTTGTTATGTCCGCCCGGATTTGTTACAGTCCGGAAAAATCTGAAGGGAGTTGTGTTATGAGGAGATGGTGTTTACCTTGTGGTCTCATGGTTGTGGCGTTCTCGGCTTGGGCGGCTATCTCAGCGCACGCCCAAGCCCGCAACACCAAGCCCGTCAACCCCAACGAAAACAACGCGGTCATCGTGTTCCCTGCCAAAGGGAACATCGACGTTACCAACGGGACTATCGAGGCGGTGTTCTGTCTGGCCTACTCCTTTGGCGACCAGTTCAGTTCGGCGGGGTCTTCGCGCAAGCTCTTCTCCCTGCTTTCCACGCACAACGCCGCAGGCGAGCAGTACAATGTGGGCAACCCCAAGAAGGTCGGCCCGGGACTGGGATTCAGCGTCCATTTCTCGCAATACCAGTCGCGTGATTATGTTTATTTGAGCAGCTCCCTGTTCGAGCGCCCGAGGTCGAACCACGACCCAGTCCGCTACGTATCCACGGCATTCTCATCTAAAAAGGCCGACACGTTCCTGAAAGCGGGCACGTGGCACTCGATGGCGGCGACGTGGCGGCTGACCAACGGGACACATGCCGTCGAATTTTTTATAGACGGCAAGCGCGTGGGGCGCGGCACGATTCCGCATCGTGCCGCTCTCGGCACATGTGCGTTGGCCGACGATGACCTGCTGGTGTTCGGGGCCCCAGGACAGATGTACGGCAGCCTGCAGAGCGTGCGCATCTCAGGCCGGGTGCGTTCTGCCGAAGAGATCGCTGCGGCGGAAACGTCCGGACTGGTCAAAGACGACGCCACGCTTCTGCTGTTCGATGGTGCCGCCGTCCTGAAAATGAAGGCGAACGACATCAAGCAGTTCACGGAAAACGCATCGGAACGCAAACTGCGCGTGCCGCCGGAAGGCGTGGTCTTCGGCAAACTGAAACCCACGACCGGACGAAACAACGCCCCCGCCGTGCAGTTCCGCGAGATCCTGCGGTAAACGATTTTTTATGTCGAATCAGCCCCTCGTTTACAACGACGTTACGTCTTCTTCCCGCTCTTGCGTTTTTTGATGACGCAAAGCCTTCCGTTTAGCATTTAACATGTCCATCCGTGAGCCAGCTTGCAGGTCTGGGACCAGACTCGGCTGAGTGTTACGCTCAATCTGCATCTGACATAACGCTATTTGTGCTTGGAGTCGCAAGGAGAAGGATTTTGTCGAACCGATTGAATAGCCTATCCACCCCGCGAAAACGGCGCCAACAACGGGCATTACGGTCGTTGAGTCGGGGAGTTTAGCGAGATGTCCTGCTAAAGAGCCCGCTATCGCGCCACAAACGCCATATAGCACAGTGGCCTTCAAAGTGATGGTCCCCGCTTTCGCGTAAAGCTTATCTGCAAATTCCTGAATCACCTCGGGGTCATATTCAGCAGTGCCAAACATCGCTACACCTTTGTTTTGCCGACACGTCAGCCCACCGTATGGCCCTTGTACTGGGCAGGGGCCTCAAGCAAACGCATCTGGGGGTCCGTGTGCCCGTTCCGTAAGGCAACACCATGAAACGAATTCTCCTCCACATCCTCGTTGCCCCACTGGTCCCAGCCCTCGCGCCTGAATCGCGCGAACAGCTCAAGATACGGCCCGGGGGAACACGCCTCCACAATGTCATAAAATTCATCTGGCTTGCGCGAGTGCTCCCGTTTTTGCGTGGCGAGGATGTTGACCTGCCGCCGTCCCGCCTGAAGCGTCCGCATACTGCCCCGCACGCCGAACAGGATTAGCTCCGTGACATTGCGGAAATAGAAGCCCACACCGCGCCCGTCCGGCCCGCCATCCTTTCGGATCTTGTACCAAACGAGATTCGATTTGTAGGTGAACCCCCACGCCTCCATCACCTTGAGCCCCTCCTGAAGCAAGGCGTTCGGCACCCACAAGTACAGGTGCGACCGCGCGGCGGCTAGACTCGGTACCGGAAGCTCCATGATCTCCTTCAGTTCCATCGTCGGGTAGCGCAGCAACCGCTTGTGCTCCGGCGCCATCTTTCCCGTGCGGTTCTGGAACTGCCATGGCGGATCCGCTAGGATCGTCGCGTAACGCCCCTGCGCCTTCGCCCGCAAATCATCCGCTGGGGTCGGTTGCGTGAAACTAACAACTCTGGTCATACAACGTATCCTTTATGCCGAAAACGATAACGGGGCATCCGCCACCACCGCCGCCCTCGATCTTCGGAAGCAGTTTCCCGATATGCGTGGTCGACGCGCCGTAACTCTTGCCGCGGTCAAGCGCATCGAAAATCGCCTGAAGCGTGTCGCACCGTGTCACGATGATTCCCACAGAAATCACCCTCAGTTCGAAAAGCAGCCGGAAATTGTTGAGGTCGCGGTCAAAGAATGGATCCTTGTTGTTCCATTCGATCTCAAGGGCGACACGATTCTTGTAGCAGTCCACCGCGTGCGTGGGGCTTGCCGTGGCTTGGTCATCCACCACAACCGCCGTGTCGAACTTACGCTCGATCCACCCCTTCTTGTAAAGCTCGCCGTCGATCCATTCCGAGATCTTTGATTTCCGTCCCCCCGGCGTTGTCACGAAACTTTTACAAAGCCGGAAACGCGACAGGACATCGCACATGTCTTCCCACTCTTCTGGAAAATCACGTTCAAGAATGGCCGAGGCGTGTCGCCACTCATGTACCTCATAGTTTGCCCGGATCGCTTCTGGCAGTGCGTTGATTGGCATAAGTTCCCGCCGTCTGTTGGTTGTTCAAGAACGCTTCTTTTGGGGACGCTTGTTTTTTTTGTCTTTGTCCAGTGCGCTGGGCGGCGGGCGGTCGCCGGGCTCAGGGCGCGCACGGGCGCGGTAGAAGATTTCGACCGGCGCGCCTTCCAGCCCGAAACGCTCGCGCAGGGAACGGATCATGAAATCGGTGTACTGTTTCGTGGCGAGCTTGGGGTCGTTCACGAACATGCGGATGGTGATCGGCGCGGTGCCGACCTGCACGGCGTAGTAGACGCGCAGGCGTTTGCCGGCCTTGGCGGGCGCCACCACGCGGCGTGTGGCCTCGACCAGCGTGCGGTTCAGCATGCCGGTCGGCAGGGTCACGCGGGTCTGCGCGGCCACGGCGTCGATGACCTCGACGCTCTTGCGCACGTTCAGACCGGTCTTGGCGGAAATGAAGAGGATGGGGCAGTAGCTCATGAACGGCATCACCTGCCGCAGCACCGGCTCGGACTGGGTCTGGGTCATGCCTTTTTCCATGGCGAGATCCCACTTGTTCATCAGGATCACGCAGCCTTTTTTGTGCTCTTGGATCTGCGCCGCGATGTGCTTGTCCTGCACGGTAGGGCCCAATTCGGGGTCGAGCACCAGCACCACCACGTCCGCGTCCTTGACGCTCTCCTCGGCGCGGAAGAGGCTGAAACGCTCCACGGCGTTGTCGATGCGGTGCTTGTGGCGCATTCCGGCGGTGTCGATCAGGATGTAGTGACGCGCTTGGTCTCCCGTCCCGATGGTGAAGGGCACGTCGATCGAGTCGCGTGTCGTGCCTGCCACGTCGGAGACGATCACGCGGTCGGCGCGCAGCAGGCGGTTGATGTAGGAGGATTTGCCGGCGTTGGGGCGCCCGACCACCGCCACACGCAACGGCTTGACGAGGGTTTCATTCACCGCTTCCGGCAGGTGCGGGAGCACCGCCTCCATCAGGTCGCCCATGCCGCGGTTGTGCTGTGCCGCGACGGGGAAAAAGGGGAACCCCAGTCGCGCGAACTCCTCGATGCCGACCTCGTGCTGCGGCTGGTCGCACTTGTTGACGGCCACCACGCAGGGGATGCCCGCCCGGCGGACGATCGCGGCCACCTCTTCGTCGAGCGCGTGGACGCCCTGCTGCATGTCCACCACAAGGATTGCGACGGCGGCGTCACCGAGCGCGGCGTCCACCTGCGCGCGGATCCCGGCCTCGATGGGGTTTTTCTCGGTTTCGCCCTTGAGGATCATCACGCCGCCCGTGTCGATCAGGCTGAAGCGCTGGTCGTCCCATTCGACCTCGCGCATCAGCCGGTCGCGGGTGACGCCGCTCTCGTCATGCACGATGGCGATGCGTTTGCGGGCGATGCGGTTGAAGATGGCGGATTTGCCGACATTGGGGCGCCCGACGATCGCCACCACCCGGGATTTCACTGTTTGCTGAGAAGTCATTGGCGGACAGTATACGGGGAACCCCTCCGCCAAACAAGCGCAAGCGCATCGCGGGCGCGGGCCGGCTTTGTCCACAACGGGCTTGCAACCTTCTTGCAACCGTGTTAAACCATTGACGTATCAGTGGATTGATTAATCGGCCTGTACGTGTTTTTCGCATGGCGGCAGGGGAAAGGTGGGCATTATGACCATGGCACACAGAAGGGGTTTGTCTCGGCATCGGTTACTTATGGCTTACGGCCTGACTCTGGGGTTGGCGGTGTTTGGCCTGCGCCAAGCTCCGGCGCTGACCAGCAACTGGATCCTGCAGGATGCCAACGGCGCATGGAACAATCCCGACAACTGGGACAACGGGGTGCCCAAAGAACCGGGAGACATTGCCGTCATCACCAACACGGTCGCGCTGTCTGCCGCCCGGACGATCACGGTCGACACGCCGGTCTCGCTCAAGGCGCTCAAGTTCGCGATCCCGAACGCGGGCGGCTCGGGGTACACGGTACAGTTGGGTTCCGGCGGCTCGCTCACGATGGATTCCGGCGGGGACGGCAACTCGACCCTCATCCAGCTCCGGGGCTCCGCGCGCTGCAAGGTCACGGCGGCCACGACGCTCAGCAACGACGTGGAGATCATCAACAGCGCGGGCGCTGCGACGTATTTCGACATCGCCAACCCGATCAGCGGCACCCACAACATCCTCATCAATCCCGACGGAGCGACCGGCCAGCCCTACATGACGGTCGCGAACCCCGCGTTCCTCGGCAACATGACGATCTGCGCGGGCAAGTTGCTCTTCTCTTCCGACTGTTTCGGTAACACGTCGGAAGGTACGCGGGTCATCACGCTTGTGAGCAACGCCTATCTGCGGTTGAACGGGGCCTTCACGCCTGCCGCCAACCGGCAGATCGTTTCCGGGGTCGGCGGCGGTACGCTGGACGGGAACGGGCGCATCCTTGTTCTGAACGCGCCGGACCAGTTCTCGGGAGCGGGGCCTTTCACGCTGCATTCCCAAAACGCGGGCACGGTGGGGGGCCTGCAGCTCAACGCGGCCAACAACGGCTTCACCGGGGCGCTCGCCGTGAACACGCTCCAGACGTTCCGGCTGGGCGCGGGGGGGAGCGTCAGCAACGCGCCGCTGATCCAACTGCTCACGGCCACCTCCATCTTTGACGCTTCCATGAAGGCGTCTGGATATGACATGCCTGCCGGCCAGGTGTTGGCGGGCATCGGCGTGGTGAGCGGGCTCGTCAACGTGGCCTCTGCCGCCACGCTGCATCCGGGAAGCTACGCGCTTCCGGGGCCTGTCACCGCGCCGGGCGTCATGAAGCTCGCGGACGGGCTGTCGTTTAGCGGCGGCACCTACGCGTGGGATCTGGCGCAGCTCAAGGACGGGGCGTTCGCGCCCGGCACCACGACGTACGCTCAGGTGAACGTGCTCGACGGCGGCGTCAGCCTCGACGGCGGTTCGCTGACGATCCGTTTCCTGAACAACATCGACACGCCGGACACGGCCAACGCCTTCTGGAAAACCGAGCACGTGTGGCCGATCCTCACCGCGGCGTCCCCGCCGACCGGGGCGCTTGCCGTCGTGGACGGCAGGTACGAGGGCTGGGGATTCAAGACGCGCGTCAGCGGCAACACCCTTGAGCTGGTCTACTACAAGCGCAGCGGAACCATTATCTCGGTGAACTGACCTCTGGAGTTCCTCCTATGTGCAGAACGTTTGCCGCGCTCTTGGTGTTCGCCATCGTTTGGGTGGTTGGTCTTCCTGCGACAGGGAACCCGCTCCCAAATCCCGGTTTTGAAGACAATGGGGCTATGTGGTCGGTGTCTGGGGCGGCACAGCTTCTGTCCGAGGCCGCGCAGAACGGCAAAGCGGGCCTGCGTGTCGGGTCGGACGTCTACAACGCCGACGGAGCCTCTGCCACCAGCGCGCGGCTCCCGGTCACACCGGGGCAGGAGATCACGCTGGCTTTCAGCGCCCGCAGCCGGGCGGCGTGCAGCGGCGCGTACTTCTGGCTCTACGACGCAGCGGGCAAAGTGGTCAGTCCGCCCAAGGGTTGCAACACCGCCTGCTGGATCAGCGACACCAACGGCGTCTGGAAAGCCTACTCCCTGTCGATGACGGTCCCGGCGGGCGTGGCGTCGGTCGCCGTATGGGTTCACGGCTCGCCCGGGATCATCGGTTGGGCGGATTACGACGACTTCAGCCTCGGCGGCATCGCCCCCGGCGCGACGGCCACGCCGCCGCCCCCGCCGCGCAAGCCGCGGGCGGCCCCTGATGTGGATCCCGCGAAACTGCCGCCCCGCTCGAAGCCCGCGATCATCGTCATCAAGCTCGACGACGTGAAGCAGATCCGCACCAACGTTCACGCCGCGTGGCAGCGGGTGGACGACGTGCTGGCCGAGCGCGGCATCAAGGCCTCTTACGGCGTCATCTGCCAGACGCTCACCGAGGCGACGCCGCAATACGCCGAATGGATCCGCTCGCGCCAGAAGTCGGGGCGGGTCGAGTTCTGGTTCCACGGGTGGGATCACGGCCCGCACGAGGTGGACGGCAGGCGTTGGAACGAGTTCGCGGGCTGGACGTACGACGGGATGAAGGCGCTGGTGGACAAGAGTCAGAAGGCCGCGCGGGAGGCGCTCGGCTTCGCCTTCGCGACCTTCGGGCCGACCGGCAGCGGCGCGCCGGGCCCGAGCCTCGACGAGACCGCCCTGCGGGTGATGCGCGACGACCCGCACATCAACGTCGTTCTATACCCGATGCCGCTCGATGATATCGGCAAGCGGGTTGCGGCGGACGGCGGGTTGACGATCCTCGACCGCGTCTGGGACGTGAACATCGAGGGCGCGGTCGGCGTCCCCGACTGCCGTCGGCTGATCGCGGGATACGCCGCGCACCCCGAGCGCGAGTACTTCGTCCTGCAGGGCCACCCGGCGATGTGGACGGGCGAGCGTTTCAACGAGTTCCTGCGCATCCTCGACTTCCTGCAGGGGCAGAATGTGGTCTTCATGACCCCCTCCGAATGCGCCGCCGCTATTCATCAAAGATGATTGCGGCACGGATAAAACGTGTGTTGCCCGGACAGGGAATTTCAAAGTTGAAGACCCCTTCTGACGCTGAGATGGCGCACTCCGTCAGCACCTTGAACTCTTCAGCCAGAGAGTCGGCTCCATACGTGACAATTTTTCCGTTGATGCGTTCTATTTTTTGTTTGCCGTTGTCTGACGAAGAGGCTTCTAGTCGCAAGGAGCCCCGAATGACGGGGCCTTCGACACGAATATCCGCTATTGAGAATTCCGCTGATTCAAAGGTCGAGGGATCTCTGTCCAATAACCATGCGGTATCGAAATGCTTGGATTCGATCACAGACAGATCGGCTTCCGCCAATCCGAATTTTTGCAGCCAAGGAAGATAGAGCGTCGTGTCGCCCCGTATGCCTTGCGGTAAGACGGGGTCCCTCCTGGTGAGTTCGAACGCTATGGGGGGAATGCCGTCTTCCGGCAACAGAGAATAGGTTCCGCCCTGTGTCACATTCGAGATAGAATGGACGCCTATTTCGGTTGTCGCCGCATACAGGAGCCCCAGATCGATGCCGTCGCGCGAAAGCATATACCACGTGTCTGGCGTGGTTCCCTCGACGGTTGTGGAGCTGTGTAAGTCCGTCACAAAGCCGGATATGCCTGAAGTGCCATGTCCTGTTAGAATCAGGCCTCCTGAAAAATGGAGGCTGGCAGGAGGGGAGCCGTGATTGTTGGGGCCGGCGTCTAAGGAGAAGAATCGGCCTCCTGTTGCCAATACGACCGCTTGCTCGTTCACACGGAGATCTCCGCCTTCGGTGCCGAACCCGCTCCCGATGCCGATGCAATAATCGCCTCCTCGCGCTGAGACGACGGCATGTCCGCCGATGGATATCAGACCGCAGGCGTTGTAGAGCCCTCCTCCGATTCCGGCCGCCAGCAATCCCCCGCACGCCATGAGCGATCCCTTCTCTTTCGCGGTGGAGGTTACCGTTAACGTGCGTCCCTCTCCGACACCTAGGCCCGCTGCGCACAGCCCTCCGCTTACACTATTGCGCCCGGCCAACATGAGTTTATTTTCAGGGTGTCCGTCCGCTGCGAGGATGGCGGAGAGTTTATTCGTGTTGTTGCTGTTGTCGATGGCAAGGTTCTCAATAACGACGGTTGCGCCGTTTGAAACCGCCAGCGACAGGTTGGTGAAGACCAACCCGGGAACGGAAGTGAAACGAAAGGTCGTGCCCACGCCTCCGCCATCACATACGAGGGAGAAGCCGTCTGCATTTGGCGCACAGTGCCCCATGTGATAAAGACCGCCTTCAGTCAGGACTTTGCCGAGTTCAGACCATTGTTGCAGCGGTTGCAACACAGACACGACCTTCCGGACGTCATTTGTGGGGTTTCCCCCCGAATGATTTTGGCCGTCTCCCGTCCGCTGGACATGGAGAGAAGCAATGCCGGGGGATACCCCGTGTATCGGGACTGTTGCCTCTGAACAGCCGGGGGCAATCGATACGGACACACTTTCTTGGCCGAGAGGCACACCGACACGCAGCACGTTTGGATCGGAGGACCATACTGTGAGGATGACGTTTGCGTTCTCCACAGGGCGGTCCGTTTGGATGCGGAGTGACGCGGAGTCAGTTGCCCAAAGCTCAGAGGGGGTGTCTGGAGCAATCATAAGCGTTTTCACGACCACGTTGGCCAAGGACAAATCCGCGTCATACCTGTCGCTCGCCGCCATCTGAGGCCGGTTGAATCGCCAGACGGCGTTGGCTAAGGTCTCGTCATTGAAGACATCCCAGCCATGGCTATCCCACGCATAGGCGTCCCCTTTTCGCTGGGAGCCTTTAAGAGCAGACAGCGTAAGCGGTTCCGCCATGTCTCCCGGCTTCACGGCGTAATGAAACACCGCATCTGTTCGCCACCCGTTCTCGGTCTCTTCGGCGGTCAGTCCGCGGAGTTCTGCCCACCCGATCTCTCCGTTTACGGTTACGCCGATTGCGGGATAAGTCCCTGCACTTACGTCTGGATCAGCCTGACGTAAGCCGAAACGCCCGGCCAGTCGGATCGTGAATTCAATATTTGTCCCGGAAGATCGGTATGTTTTACCGGGAAGGGCTGTTGTTATACTTACAATGTCGGCGTCAGGATGGGGCGGCTCCTCGATGACGACCTCTTCCAGACACACACGAGGAGCGCCTTCTGAAAGCTTGTTCACCAGCCGAATCGCATGGTAGTTATTCCCTTCGTCGGCTGTGAAAGAGAGGCGTTCGTACAAGGGGCGGCCGATGTTCTCAAAGCGGTGGATCTCGAACCATTGGCCGAATGGAGCATCAGCTCCGTTTGTTGTCGCATAGACAGCCAGAGATGCCGTCTGGTTGGTCTCATACGCTCGTGCGAGGAACGAGAGCGTGCCCAGACCTGTCGTCAGTACAGGGGACTGCAGATAGGGGTCTTCGCGGTATTGCGGGGGGGCTGCTTCTTGCGTCGGACTGTGGTTCAGGAAGCAGGCTTTGCTCATGTCGAGCGCAACCCGGGCCTCGTCATAATCTGTGACCTTTGCGTTATAGGCGCGCCAGTCTGCCGCTGTTGAGGGCTGGTAGCTCCAGACGGTCACGTCATCAAGCTCTACGAGTGAAGCCTGACCTCCTATCGGCTTGTTGCTCACGCGGAGGTAGTTGTTCGATGGCGTCCCTGTTGTGACAAAAACAGATGCCCATGAGGATTCGTTCGTCAGTGTCAACAAGGCGATATCCGACCATATTTCAGGGGTTGCTGCGTCTGCGGTCTGGACGGCAAGGCAGGTTGGTGGCTGAAGTACACGATAATCGAAGGATATGCCGCTATGTCCGCGAGTTGACAATGGGGAGCGGATTTGTTGTGTTGCGGATGGTTTGGCCCGCGAGGAATCCATTTGGACGACATGTGCGCGCTCGGTGTTGTTCGAGACGACCCAGGCCTCCGTTGCCAGCCACTCATCTTCCGCAGGAGCCCCGGACGGTTGTCCGCGCCAAGAGGTTAGACTCACTTCGTCTACGACGACATCAGCTATCCCTTCGGTAACTTGGATTTTTACGAAGTGGGGTTGCCAATGCTGAACAGGGAGAATAATGCGTGTGTAGTCGAATTCAGGGACAGTGGTCTCATGTGCCAATGTCCATTGGCCGGAGGGCTCCCCAGAAAAGTCCTCACTCGTCTGCTGCAGAAAGATGCCGATCTTCTGCATGGGCTTTATTGCGTAAATGCCGTAAGGCGTGAAAATGTTTTGCGCCTCATATCGCCCCGCAGGGAGATACCAGTTTTCAATCTGCGTGCTGAAGTTTGCGTAGGAGGAGGAGTCTAAAACCAAGACCGCAGCACCTGTGGCATCAGCATTGGCTGTTGTCGGCTGAAGCGACATGTCGGTAAAGGATGCGCGTCCCTCTGCCGACAAGATCCCGTATGACCCAGCCGAAAGGGGAGAGGCTCCGTCGGTGGCAAAGATTCTGGTGTAAGAGTTGAATAGGCATCTAATGACGGTGGAGTCGTTGTTCACTGTAAACAGGCGCATTTCAAGCGTGACGGAATTGGAAATGGATTGGGTGCCCTGCATATAAGTTATGGGTGTTCCAATATGCGTTGGCCTGCCATCAACCCACTTAAAGAGTTGGTGCCCCGTACATGCGTCGTAGCCGGAAGCGGCGTTCCGGGTGTCAGGAAATTGCGTCACGCGGTACTCATAGAACGTGCCGGGGGATTGGTAATAGCCGATCAGGGAAACGGACGGCTGGCCCGGCGACATGGGCGCATGCATTTTGGCTGTCGCGCGTATCAGATAGTTTGATTTTGAAAGTTCATTCCGGTTATAGGCGACATCTCTGTAGCTGGAGGATTGTGCCAGACGGCAGTTAAAGGAGACCTGCTTGAGCCCGTCTACTTGTGAAGATGTGTGGTTACGGATATAGCCCAGATCCAATGCTTTCTCGCCGCCTTTAAGACGTAGGGCCAGATTGCAGAACCCGGTCGTGTCGGCTGGCTTGTTTAAGGCATCTGCCTCACGCCGTTCCGATTCATAAGCCGCCCCACCTGCTACCCACTGATTGGGGGTGAGGAATGGGCTGGCAAAAAACAGGTTGGTCGAGCTGGCCGCTGAGGCGAAAAACTCAGATGCGGTCTGATCCGTGTTGGTCGGCCAACGATTGAACGTGTTCACATCCTTTTGAGGAAACTGCCGGCTCGTGCTTTCCGAGAAGATTTCAGCCTCTGTTGGCCACGTGTTGAAGTTTTGGTATTCGGCGCGGCAGGCGCGATACGACAGCGTCTGGTCGTTCAGTGTCAGCGAGACGTATCCGCCCGACTCGATGCGTAATCCAAGTCGCTCTTCTGGGCCGGTCTTCTCGCATGTGCCGCTATGCGGGATGAAACGGGGCTCGCGCGACTCGTGGCTTGCCCAATAGGTGGTGCCTGTCGAATACGTTCCGGTGTCAGCCTGATACTGTCCGGTTGCTTTGAACCGCCAGCTCAGGTTTGTAAGCGTGTGGGGGCTTGTCGGAACCAGTCCCTGCCATAGACTGTCTCCAATAAGCGTCATGGTGATGCCAGATTCAAGCTGGTCGGTTTCAATCGTGACGGCTCCGTAAGTAGATGCGTAAGGTCTTAGCCGAATGGACATTTCAGTGGGGTTGTCGCGAAACAGACGCGACGTCGAGCCTTCCGGCGGATAAGGATAGCCGTTGAGCCCCGTTTGCGTATAATCCGGCGACGAGTAATGGTCTGCACCGAACTCGCAGATAAAGAAATATTCGAGATCGCCGACCTCTACCGGTGGCGGCAAGGTTGCCTGATAAACCTCGCCGTTTCCGAGACCATCCCCCGTTCCCTCAATATGAGACATGGTGTTGGTTTTCCAGTTGTCGATTATCTGGTCGAGATAACGCCAACGGGTACAGACTTTTACCGTGCGTGCGGTTGTTGGTGTGCTCGTGTCCGCGTTACCCACTATGCAGCGCACCGTCAGGGGTGAGGTTGCCGCCGGGTATCCAGGGGCGAACGGGCTCTCTGGAAACGAGAAACAAACGTCTGCTGGTGGCGATGACACCCTTATGTTGTCGATGACGGTAAAACTCGCGTCCAACATAGAGTCCGAGTAGACCGTCCCTGACCGGCGCAGTCTTAATTTGATTCTGCCTCTGTAATCTAAGGTGCGCCGGTATCGTGTGAATTGGTTGATCTCCGTGGCGGCAAGTGTCAGCTCGTCCAAGGGTTTCCACTCATAAAGCAGTTCGCCCGTTTCACTGTTGGCGAGAAAATGAACAGGGTTTCCGCTGGCCGCGTCAATCATGTTTGTTGTGATCTCAACGGTGATCTGTGTGGGTTTGGTGGACAAACTATTGATGGCTTCAAAATAGACTGTCCCGATGCCGTCCTCAAATACGGGGGACTCGATTAAGGCGCCCAGCGTGTTTCGCATGTTTGCCGCGAGATTCGTTACTGACCCCGGAGGCACCACAAACCCAGAAATCATGGCAGACCCTGTGCGACAGGAAAGAAGCCTCCATCCTGTTCGGTGATAGTGGTTTGTCCCGGCAAGCAAATTCGCCAGAGGACCAAAGTTCCGGGGGCCTTCGTGTACCCAGGTCGGTATCGGGGCATTATTGGTTAGCGCGTAGTCATCGAATAGCAGGACACGGTTTTCGGGTAAAATCGAAATGAGCGGGCCGCGTGTCCCGTTACCCGCATCGGCTTGGTGGGGGATTGCCGTTACCTGGGATGTGATCAGAGTCGAGTTTACTGTTTCAGAGCCGGCACATATCCTTAGAAGCAAAAGCGTCAGAGCCGCGACCCCAAAGGGTTTTGACTGACCGGCTATCCGCAAGCTGTGAGAAAGAGGTCTCATTTTTTGTCCGGAAAGAAAATCCCGTCCAAGGGCAAGCGTTCCAACCCTCAATAGCTGAAAGTATGAACCCCTTACGTCTTAAAAGTCAAGCCCTCATGGGACAAACAATATTCAAGTATATGCTAATGGAGAGTTGTTGCCATGCCGCATTAATCAAACTTGCGGCTTTCCCCCGGCGGGGCTTGACAAGTTCGGGAAACAGGCGTATACGTGCGCCGCAAAAGGCCTATGCGGCCAAGTGCGCCGTGAGAGAAGGGCCTTCATAGTGTGTTGAGAAGGAGTTTGCTGTGTACGGTGTGCCTTTGCACGCGATGCAGTTGACTTTGGACCTGATCGATCAGGAAGAGGAGCCTCCGCAAGGAGAACCCCCTCTTTTTTCTTTATCCGCCCCGTTCGTCGGCGGAAAACCGCGCCTGATAATGACTCCCGCCGTGTCGGCTCGCGCCCGCACGCTCCGGATGAGCCCGCAGTGCCGCGCGTTTCGTAACCGGTTCTTCCCGCAGGCGTCTGACGCGCAGTGGTCGGACTGGCGCTGGCAGCTTCAGCACCGCATCCGTGACCTCGACACCGTCGGGCGGATGATCCCGCTGACGACCGAGGAGCGTACCGCGCTCGAACTCGGAGGACGCATCCTGCCGATGGCCGTCACGCCGCATTACATGGGGCTGGTCTCGCCTTCCGACCCCGATCAGGCCATCCGCCGCTCCGTGATCCCCACGGTGTATGAGATGCGCCGCTGCCCGGGCGAGGCCGACGACCCGTTGGGCGAAGAGCACCAGAGCCCTGTCCCGGGGCTCGTCCACCGCTATCCCGACCGCGCGCTGCTGCTGACGACCGACTTCTGCTCGGTCTACTGCCGCTACTGCACCCGTTCGCGCGTGGTCGGCCAGAACGTGCTGACCCCCAACAAGGCGCGTCTTCAGCGCGTCTTCGCGTACATCAGGAGTCAGCCGCAGATCCGCGACGTGGTGGTTTCCGGCGGCGACCCGCTCACCTTGAGCGACGCACGGCTGGAGTTCATCCTCTCCAACCTGCGGGCGATCCCGCACGTCGAGATCATCCGCATCGGCACGAAGATCCCGGCGGTGCTGCCGCAGCGCGTCACGCCGCAGCTTACGCGCATGTTGCGCAAGTACCATCCGCTCTGGATGAGCCTGCACTTTCTCCATCCGGACGAGTGCTGCCACGAGACGGTCAGGGCCTGCGGCATGTTGGCGGACGCGGGCATCCCGCTCGGCTCGCAGACGGTTCTGCTCAAGGGCATGAACGACGACGCCGAGGTGATGCGGCGGCTGGTTCATGGTCTCATGCGGATGCGGGTCAAGCCGTACTACCTCTACCAGTGCGACCCGATCTTGGGCTCGGAGCACTTCCGCACGCCCGTCGCCAAGGGCGTCGAGATCATCCGCAGCCTGCGCGGCCACACCAGCGGGTACGCCGTGCCGGCCTACGTCATCGACGCGCCCGGCGGCGGCGGCAAGATCCCCGTCGCCCCCGACTACGTGGCGGGCAGGGACGCCGAAGGCAACCTGCGCCTCACCAACTACGAGGGCGGCGCCTACAGCTACCCGGACTACATCGCGGAATGAGGGCACACATGCTGATCGGACTGACCTACGACCTGCGTTCGGATTACCTCGCTCTGGGCTATTCCCTTGAGGAGACGGCGGAGTTCGACAAGGAAGAGACCATCGCGGGCATCGAGTCCGCCCTGCGGGAACTCGGCTATGCCACCGACCGCGTCGGCCATGCCAAGGCGCTGATCCGGCGGCTTGAGGCTGGCGACCGCTGGGATCTCGTCTTCAACATCTGCGAAGGCCTCAGCGGCGTCGCCCGCGAGGCGCAGGTGCCCGCGATCCTTGACCTCTACGGCGTGCCCTATGTCTTCTCCGACCCTCTCGTGTTGGCGCTTACCCTGCACAAGGGCATGACCAAGCGTGTCGTCCGCGACGCGGGCGTGCCGACCAGCGACTTCCTCGTCTACGAGACCCTTGAAGACCTCGCCGGGCTCCGCTTCGGCCCGCCCTTCTTCGTCAAGCCCGTGGCGGAAGGCACCGGCAAAGGCTGTTCCGCCACGTCGATTGTGCGCGACCTCGCCGGGTTGGCGTCCGCCTGCGACGACCTCGTCGCCCGTTTCCGCCAGCCCGCGCTCGTCGAGCCCTATCTGGCCGGGCGTGAGTTCACGGTCGGCATCGCCGGCACCGGGCGGCGCGCCGAAATCGTCGGCGCGATGGAGATCGTCCTGCTCGAAAACGCCGAGAAAGGCGTTTACTCCTTCGATAACAAGGGCCATTATGAAGACCGCGTCGTTTACCGTCCCTGCCCCCCTGCCGACCCCGTGGCGGTTGCCGCCGGGTGTGTCGCGCTCGACGCGTGGCGGGCGCTCGGCTGCCGCGACGGCGGGCGCGTGGACATCCGCTGCGACGCCGCGCAGAATCCGATGTTTCTTGAGGTCAACCCGCTCGCGGGGCTCAATCCCAAGGACTCCGACCTGCCGATCCTCGCCCGCATGGCGGAGGTCTCTTACACCGGCCTCATCGGGCGCATCATGGCCTCGGCGGTGGCGAGGCTGGACGGGCGGCCATGAGAATCGCTATCGTACACCAGCACGTCCCCGCCGATGCCGCCGCCGACGAGCGTGATGTGCTCGATCAGACCGCCGCGATCCGCGACGCGCTCGACGGGCGCGGCCACGTCGTCTCCGTCCTTCCTTGCACCGCCGACCTCGGCAACGTGCGTCGCAAGCTGACGCTGCTGGCGCCGGACGTCGTTTTCAATCTTGTCGAAACGCTCGAAGGTTCGGGGCGCCTCATCCACCTCGCCCCCGCGCTGTGGGAGGTGGCGGGCATCCCCTTCACCGGCAGCTCCTCCGAGGCGCTCTACCTTACCACCCACAAGCTGCTCGCCAAGGAGCGCATGTCGGCGGCGGGGCTGCCGGTGCCGGAATGGATCGACGGGGGGGGAGAGGGCGCTGGGTGCGCAGCGCAAGAGGCCGACTGGATCGTGAAGTCCGTCTGGGAGCACGCCTCAGTCGGTCTGGATGACGCCTGCGTCCTGCGCGGCGTGAGCGCCGAGGAGGTCGCGGAGCGTGTCCCCGCAGGGGCGTTCGCGGAGCGCTTCATCGACGGGCGCGAGTTCAACCTCGCGCTGCTCGCCGGGCCGGACGGGCCGGAGGTGCTGCCGCCCGCCGAGATCGTGTTCGAGGGGTTCCCAGAGGGCAAGCCCAAGATCGTGGGGTATCAGGCCAAGTGGGATGAGGCGTCGTTTGAGTACGCGCACACGGTGCGACGCTTCGCCGACGCGCCTGCCGACGGCCCGCTGCTGGCGGAACTCCGGCGGCTGGCGCTGCGTTGCTGGGACGTTTTCGCGCTTGGCGGCTACGCGCGCGTCGATTTCCGCGTGGACGCGGCGGGTCGCCCGTGGGTTCTGGAGGTGAACGCCAACCCCTGTCTCTCGCCGGACAGCGGCTTCGCGGCGGCGCTCGCGCAGGCGGGCGTCCCTTACGCCGAAGCAATGGAGCGGATCGCGCGTGCGGCGGCAGGCGGACGTGCGGCGGAGGCAAGGCCGTCTGCCGCCGTCGTCCGTCCGTCGCCTGCGGTGAGCGTGCGCTACGAGGTGACGCCCGGCGACGTGTGGATCATCCGGGAGGTCACGGCATCGACCGGCTACTTCCACGACCACGAGATCCCAGTGGCCGTCGAGCTGGTGGAGGAGCGCCTCGCCAAGGGCGCGGCCTCGGGCTACGAGTTCGTGCTGGCAGAGTCGGGCGGGCAGGTGGTGGGCTACTCCGCGTTCGGTCCGGTGCCCTGTACGCAAAGCAGTTTCGACTGGTACTGGCTGGCGGTGAGGCCCGAGTTCCAGGGCGGCGGGGTGGGCCGCCTGCTGCTGGCGGAGACCGAGCGCCGCGCCCGCGCGATGGGCGGCACGCGGCTGTATTGCGAGACCTCCGCGCGTCCGCAGTACGCCTCCACCCGCGCCTTTTACGAGCGCATGGGCTTCACGCTCTGCGAGGTGCTGGAGGATTTCTACGCGCCCGGCGACGGCCGCGCCACCTACTGCAAGCCGCTGGACTGCGGAATCGCAGGCGACGAGGAGTCTCCAGACATCTCCTGATATTGGGCGGTGCTGGCCTCGGCATAAAGACGGATAAAGAGCCCTGCATGTCGATTCAATTCGCCGTCAATCAGTCTGCCGTATGGAGGGGAAATGCGCGGCAGGATTTGCCGATATTTGTTTTAAGAAAAACGCCTTGCCCGTACCGCTTTTCTCATGCTAAGATCAAAAAATGACGGCGTTGTGTACTCATGGTCTTACAGGAGTGGGTAAAAACGCGTTAAAACGGGCCGGAAAGAGAGAAAAATGAGTGTTTTTTTGGGCATGAGCCTAAAAAAGAATGTCGCAAAAGGCGTGAGATTGGCGGGAAGCATGGCTTTCCTGTCAATCGTTTTTGTTTGCCTTGCGGGGATCGGATGCAAACGCAAAGCGGCGCCCGTTGTCGAGCCGGAGTTGCCGCATGTGTTCACCAACCGGATGCACGATGTGACGTACGTCGAAGCGCTTAAAGGGAATATGGGTGTCCAGCGGCAGTGGGCAGGCGAGCGTAACGAGGTTGTTGAGAAGATGACGGCGTTGATCGAACGCACGCGGGCGGCACTGCCCGAGGGTGCCAGCGATGAGGCCGTAAAAGCCGAACTGGACAAAAGCGCCGAGTGGCGCGAGCTTGAAGCGCAGAACGCGCGGCTGATCGGCGAGATTGAAAAGACGCTGGCGCAGGCCAGGGAAACGGTTCGGCAGCGGATGCTGGCTGAGGCGAACGACCTTAAGGCTGTTGCCGAAGGGCGTGCGATACCGGCGCAGCCGCCGGAGCGTAAAATACCGTAAGTTTCTTATCTGACACGATTTAAGGCTATAATCAGGAGAAGAATGCGCATGAAAATGAGCCATGTGAAGAACGCAGCAAGTAAGATCGCTTTCCCGATGGTTGTGTGCGGGATGCTTTTGACCGGATCAGGCGCTATGGCGCAGGCTGGGGTCGGTGACATTTGCAGTGTCCATCCGAACGGCACGTACGCTGTGCCCTTGCGCACATCGGGCGAAACCGTGAGTTTCTCGATCCGGTTATTCAGCTTGTACGGGAATTTCACCCGCCAGTATCTGGGCGGATTGGATCCGGTCGTGGCCGACGTCATTTCGCCATTCGAGATCCGTGTGGTCACCGGGAGCGGTCTTGCGTATGCGCGTCTGACGGGCATCAACAACTTGACGACGACGCCCCCGTACCGGACGGATTTGCGCTTTCAGTATACCGTCAAGGCTGGTGATTTGGCGTTCCCCATGCGGGTTTACGGGAGCGCGGGCACGGGGATTTTGAGCGGCGACCCGTACCAGTTCAATGACGGTCAGTGGCGAGTCTACAACCCGGTTACCACCAGCAATGCGGTGTGGCGGTATACGGCGGAAGTCAACTGGAACTCGGGATTGGGCGACGTCTTCGATCCGACGTTGGAGAACGCGAACATCCGGCTGCAAACGCTCAAGTTTGAGACGGACGCATGGACGGTGCCGCAGACGCGGACGATCGTCTGTACGGTTTCGACGGACGAGGCGGTCAGCAACAACGTGCCTTTCTACGTGTGGTCGGCTAATACCAACATCGCGCAGATCGTCGAGCAGCAGCCGGGCGAGGCGTCGACGCCGCTCGCGATCAACAAGGGCTTGCAGCAGACGACATTCCGCATCAAGGGTGTCGCGATGGGGTCTACGGAGATCTATCTGAGCCCGGCCTCCGGCCTGACGCCCGGCCTGACGAACTACATCAAGAAGGCCGTGACGGTGTCCGATCCCCCGCCTCCGACCGCGAGCGTTGTGCTTTCGAGTGGTCTGGACGCGAATGGACTGATGCAAGTCTCTCTTGATGAGACGGATACGAATGTCAACACCCTGAAGGTCGTGCTGTCCGAGCCGTACACGACAAACGTGACGGTCAGTTTGGTGACAGACCCGGCGGTACAGCAGAAACTTCAGTTCCTGACGGATCCCACCAACATCCAGATCGCGCAGGGCGCGACGGAGTCCGCGTGGATCAGCTACCGGGTGCGCGACGGCCTGTCCAGTGTCACCATCTCGCCGACCTTCAGTCTCCCTGCGGCGGCGAACACGTTCTATTCCATTAAAGAGAGCGCGACGGTCAACATCCGCAACGTCAAGCCGGTGCTGGTGCGCCCGGTTTCGACGGACGTGCTTGAGGTTTACCGTTTGACGCCCTACACCTTCGACTGGGAGATCAGCGATGTGGGCGCCGACGCGACCAACGGCATGAAGGTTGTGTGGCTCTTCGGCGAGACCGGCGTCACGAACCGTTGGGGTAACGGCGCGGTCGGCACGATCTCCTACACGTTCATGACGGCGGGCATCAAGACGGTCAAGGTGCAGGCGATCGACAAGGACGGCGGGTCGTCTGACCCCGTTTACTTCACCGTCGATGTCAAAGAGCCGCAGCCGCGGCCTAAAGCTCGTGTGGTGACCTCGTCGCGCGTCTACAGCGAGACGGATGTCAAGAATGCGGGCGAGTACTTCTTCACGCTGTCGGAGCCCTTCCCCAGCGATGTGACCATCGGACTGGTCACCGATTCGCTGGCGACCCAGTCGCTGGTGTTCGCGCACTCGAATCCGGTGACGATCCCGGCGGGGCAGACGAATTCCGCGCTGGCGCCGATCAAGTTCAGCATGCCGGATGGAACGGCCAGTACCGAAGGCGGCATGGTGTTGACCCCCGTGGTGCTGGGGGATGTGGCCGCGACTGAGTATTTCGGCGTTGACTCACTCTGGATTTATGTGACGAATGCGCCGCCGGTGGTGGACAGGCTGATGGGGCACAAGGTCGTCGGCAACACGATCAGCAATGTTGTCAGCATCCCCGCGAATGTGAACACCGAGTTCTCGTGTAACATCAAGGATGTTACGGCGGACTTGGGCTCGATCAGGACTTACTGGGATTTCGGCGACAACACGGGGACATTCACGGCCACTTCCGTGCCGGGGTCGACCAATACGGTGCGCGTGGCGCTGATGCACAAATACGCGGTCCCGGGAACTTATACCGTGTGGATGTGGGCCGAGGATAAGGACGGCGGGCGCTCGCAGGAGGCGCAGTTCAATGTGATTGTGCAGCAGGCCCCGACCGTCACGGTGCTTGCGCCGTCGGGCGCGTTGTCCGAAAAGCAGGGTGTGGGCGCTTTGGACTATGTGATTGTCCAGTTGTCTTCCGCGTTCACGAATCCTGTGACTGTGAATCTGGCCGTCACGCCCGCGAACAGCGCCGCGAACGGCACGATCACGTTGGGCGAGTATTCGGTGGTCTTCCCTGCCGGGACGATCGGGCAGACGGTGGAGCGCCAAGTCACGATCAGTGACATCAAGGACGGCACGGCGTTGTCGCAGAGTTCCGGTTTCAGGATCACGCCGAGCGTTTCCGCGACGCTTGCGGCGCAGGCGTTCTACACCAACAACATGGTTGCGGGAACGGTTCGTATCTTCAATGAGGCACCGGAGCTGACCACCACTCCGCCGGAGTCGCCGATTACGGGGACAGAGGTTGCCGCGATTGTCACTCAGGATGCGGAGGCCCTTTTCTATTGGAACGTCAAGGACGTGGCGGCCGATCTGGCGACGATCACGACCACGTGGTTTTTTGGGAACCGGACGGTGACGCGCGTCGGTGCCTCGGGGGTGGTCACCAACATCTTCGATTCGTCGGGTGACAAGATCATCCGCGTGGTTTCGACTGATAAGGACGGGGCCTTCGATGAGGTTTATTTCAAGATCCGCGTCCAGTTGGCCAAGACGGTGGATGTGGCGCCGATCGGGCCGGTTCTGGGCGGTACCTACGCCAGCGCACAGGGTTTGGGTAACGGGTTGATTCTCACGGATACCGCCGAAAAGCGGATCATCGAGCAAAACGTTTATACCTTCAAATACCACCCGGAGGTGACATCTGCCAAATTGACGGCGGTCCCCTACAAGACGGGCCCCGGCGGCACATATACCCTGACGAACTACATCAACCGTGTTCTCGGCATTCCGGGAGAGACGGCGATCGGTACACCGGCGACGTCGCAAATCTACGACAGCTTCTTCTATGTCTGGGTTGGTGCCGACCAAGGTTTGACGCCTGCTGAGTCCATCACGCCTGTTGCGGTGCCGGTTGTCACGGTGACCTTGCCTGCCGCGCAAGCGGGGGGGACGGGAAGTGTGGATATCCGCAGTATTCAGGCGGTGTTCAGTCGTGAGTGGCATCCCACCGATAACCTCGGTGATATCAACAACGACGGTATTCCTGACCTGATTGCGATCAACTGGGGCTTGCCGGCATTGCTCGGAAGCGATCTTGCGAACGCCCGTGGATACAATGGTGATGCTGATTTCCTGCCGGGTTCGGCCAGTGACGGAACGGGCATGATCGCCGGGCTGACAAATGTGTGGTCGGCTGTTGGTACGCCGTTCACCGCCTTCCTCGAGGTGCGCGGATATCATGAAGGCTTGAACAGCACGACGTATGGTTCCGATCGGTATTGGGGTCCGGGCGAGGAGGAGGCTTATGCCATGACCGGTATCGTGCCCGAGCGCCCGACGGATCCGAACAATCCGGATACGGACGGCGATGGATATCCTGACGGTTGGGAGTATTATTTCTGGTACAATGCATTGGTTCGGCATATGTCGGGTGAGCGTTACAACCCGCAGGATGTCGCGCAGGGTATCGAGATCCCGTGGAATGATATTTATGCGAAGTTTGATCCGCTGGTTCCGTCGGCAGACCTCTACGGAGAGCGCGATCTGGATGGCGACGGCTTGACCGATTTCGAAGAGCTGGCCACCGGCACGAACCCGATCCACTGGGACACGGACGGCGACGGCATGTGCGACGGGTGGGAAGTTTTGCGCGGGCTGAATCCGAGTGACCCGCGTGACGGCCTTGACCGGACGCGCAACAACCCGGACGGTGACCACATGGCGATCTCGGTGGTCTCGCGTGATTTCGTCACGGATGACGCAGGTTCGACCTACCTGCGGGCGTCGGACGGATCTTTGAACAGGTGGTATCACTACGGCAATACCAACGCGCCGATCGCGCTTGGGCGGCCTGTCACGCTGCCGGGAGGGCGGATTATCGACGAATCCCTGACGGCCGTGACCAATGTCCTTGTGTTGCACTTCCAGGTCTTCCACGAGTTCGGGTTTGATCCGCGCACGGCGTGGGTCGGCTCGGTCGGGCGCGTGCCCACATGGGTGCGGAACACGCCTGTTCCCGAAGGCTGGGCGGACATGGTTGCTTCGGCGGCGTCTTTCGCCCGGTTCCCGGCTTGGGCAGGGAGCGATGCGGCGAATACGCGTCCGTTCACCTCTCTGGACGAGTATCTGTTGATGAAATTCATGTCCGAGAACCGCGTGGGCGGGGCGGGCGCGAGCATCGGCGCGGGTGACGCGGCGAACAAGACGCTGGAGTGGAGCCGCTGGTCGACACATCCCAGAACGCCTGATACAGATGCGACGGCAGCGTTGGCAGACGGCGTGCCGGACGGATGGGAACTTTATGTGTCGTGTGCCCCCGGGACGCGGGCAATGAGCATCTCGCCATGGTCGGCAGAAGATTTTGACGACGATGTCGAAACACCTACGCCGCTGGGCGACGGGCTGACGGTGCAGCGTGAGTTCGCGGGCGTTGACTCCTGTGCGGCCTATGCCAATCCGGCTCTGTACGGGGCGGGACTGGCCACGGTGACGATCACACGTCCGGCCATCGACGCGCTCTGGCTCAATAAGTTCTGGCCGACCAACCCGTGGGTGAAGGACACGGATGGCGACGGGCTGAATGACGCGGCGGAACGCGCGTTCATGTACGGTACGCCGTCGGATGATGGTTCCACCTGCATCGTGGGCGGTGGTATGAACCCGAACTCGGTGGATACGGATCGGGACGGTCTCCCTGACGCATGGGAGAACGAGTTTGGTGCCCCTGTGAACCGTGTCAGCGGCGGTGTCACAAACGTGGTCGCGGGCATGGACGGCACGGTGAATGACGCACGGAATGACAACGATCAGGACGGCCTGCTGAACTATCAGGAATACTGGGTGCAGGCGTTGCGTCACCTCCGATACGACTTCCCGGATGTGGGTGTGACCGGGCCGATCACAGGCAACAGTGGCCTGCCGATGGATATGAGCTTCCAGCCTTACATGTTGTTCACGCCCGTGAACAATGCGTGGGACGTGGCGCAATATCCGTGGGGCGATGCGAATCCGCAGCTCTGGTTTATGCCGCCGGTCGGGCCGGCGAGGCGGTATGTCTCGACGGATCCGCGCGATCATGACACGGATCAGGACGGCATGGACGACTATTACGAGTTGTTCCATGGGCTTAACCCGATTCTCGGCAACGGCATTCTTGCCAGCGGGTTGGATGACCGGGTTGGTCGTGCATACATTGACCAAGGCGTGTGGACGATCGACTGGGGCACCATGTTGCTCGGAAACGACTGGGGTGCGGGGCTGCCGCGCGACTTCGTAACCTATCCGTGGCTGGCCGGCATGCCGGATTCTGATCCGGATGCGGATGGCCTGTTGAACGTCGAGGAGGCGTTGCTCGTCAATACCGCTGCGCCCGCGCACTCGAACACGGATCCGACGCCGCTGTGGATGACGGATTCCGGGTTCTTCCCGGCTCCGTTCACGTACAGCCCGATGAGCTTTACGACCCGCTTCTATGGACCCGGCACGCCTACGACGCCGATGTTCTTCTGGCCGGGGAGTGCGCCGATCCCTGATGCGTACATGATGTACACCTTCGAGATGAATGAGGGGTACGACACGGATAACGACGGCGTTTCCGACAAGGCGGAGCTGGTTTCCGGGCCGAGCGGAAACAGCGATCCGCAGGATCACGACTCGCCGGCGCGGCGTCAGGCGCTTTGGTTTGACGGCGCACAGTCTGCGGCGCAGAACTTCTTGGGGAACTTCTACGGTGCCGAGGGCCTGCAGAGCTTCACGATCGAGTTGTGGGCGAAGCCGGAAGCGATCAAGGCGACCGAGCAGGTGCTGTTGGAGCGCGTGTTCCTTTACGGGCAGAGCGATCTCGGCTCGCCGCTTGTCCGGCCACGCCGCAATTTCCGCGTCGGTATCGACGCTAACACCGGGCGTATCTTCGCGATGTTCCAGAACGCAGGCGGACACGACGACCATACGGGTGTCGTGTATGCGTATGGCCGCGTGATCGTGCCGGGCGAGTGGGTGCATATCACCGCCCGCATGGACGGCAACGCGGGGGTCTTCATGCTCTTGATCAACGGCGAAACCGCCGCCACGGTCAACACCACGCTGTTGCCCGCGAACGGTGTTATCTCTTTGGCGATGGATCCGGCGAATCCGGATTCGCCTTCCTACACGGTGTTCTCTTCCGGTGTGATCGTCGCCGGCGCGGCGAACGATGACCCCGTGACACTTCCGCAGTCGTGGGGCACGTTCCACAGTTTCTATCAGGGGTGGATCGACGAGGTCCGCATCTGGGACGGTGCGCGTGCCACGGCGGACATCCAGAGCGACGTGCGCAAGCGTTACCGTCGCGAGGATCTGTTGGCGAACCGCGCGGCCGTGATCGCTGATCTCGGGACGGGTGCATCGCGTGTCATCGGCAATCCGCGCCAGCTCATTCCTGAGCTGCTGTACCACTACACCTTCGACAACCTCTTCAGCTCGCACAACGCGGCCTCGGTGGCCACGGTGCCGCGCGGGTTCAACGATCCGGCGGTTGGCGTGAACCGTCCGTTCTCCTTCATCTTCTGGTGGGGAGCCCTGATGGGCGGCGTGAACAGTCAGGTCTATACCGATTACGGGTATGTGCCGTGGATCGAGAACGGGGTCGAGCATCTGCCGCGCGTCGACGGGACGGTGCAGAACTCCGTCTTCTGGTCTGAGAACGGCGCTGGCCCGTACACGGGGCAAAGCAACCTCTTCCCGAACAGCGGTGACCCGTACGGCATGATCTACCGCACCTCGCCGACGCCGCCGCTGGCAACGGTCGAGATCAAGAGCGATCTGTTGCCGTTGGGCATGGCATGGGCCAAGCAGTCCGATGACATGTGGGATCAACACGGGCCGAGCGGAAACTGGGCTGACGCGTCTGTGGATACGGACAGTGACGGCCTGCCCGACTGGTGGGAAATCCTGCACGGGCTTGATCCGACAGTCGGCGGAATCACGGCGGACGGCTGGAACGGGCTCTTCCCGGGCGGCGGAGGCATGACGAACGGTGAGCGTTACCTGCGCGATCTGGCTGCGGGCTGGCGTGATGGGGACACCATCGGTTCGGGGCCGACAGGGCCTGTGCAGACGGCGGACTCCGACGGTGATGGCATGCCCGATTGGTGGGAGAGCCTCTACAACCTCAATCCGTTCAGCGCCGAGGGCAAAGACGGCGCGGGCGGCGATCAAGATTTGGACGGTCTCTCGAACTATGCGGAATACCTGATTTCCGAGAAGCACGGTAATCTCTTCGGTAACCTCATCTTGAGGCCGAGCCAGATCCGTACGAACCCTGACCAGACGGTTTCCGACTACTTCCTGAAACCGGGCGGCAGCCAGCTCTATCTGGGGCAGATGTTCTCGGATCACGACTTCATGGAGGATACGTGGGAGGATCGGTATCCGCTCACCTATATCAACCGTTATGTGTACGATGCGCATATCGACAGCGATGATGACGGGTGGTCGAATTGGTCCGAATGCCGGTATTCTGCCGCTGGCGTGAACGTCCGTCCCGACCGGATCATGAGCACTGGGCTGAACGGCGTCATGAACTACGAGTTCCCGATCCCGCTGATCGAGACGTCGATCCGTTACAACGGCATCAGCGGTGATGGCGCGTTGGTCGTGCATGCATATTCGGCCGCGGTTTCAAACGGCCAGCCCAATGCGGTCTTCCGTCTGCCTGCCGGTGCCACGGGCGTCGCCAAGACGTATATGGTCGGCGACTGGAAACCCAAGACCGTGAACGGCGTGCTGAGTCCGGGCGGCGTGCAGCCGGGGACGATCACCTACACGTTTACGGATTCGTGGACCGGGTTGTCGATGCCGACGGGCTTTGACCGTGACGGCAAGCTCTACAGCGGGAATGTGGCAGGGGATTACACGGAGATCGGCACGATCGATTACGCGACGGGCGAGTTCTCTCTCGACCTGAACTATTATGCGGGAAGTTGGATCGTGCCTGCGGGCAATCCGGCCACGCTGACACGCAGCCAATACGTCGATGTCGAGATCTCGTCCGTGGTGATCGGCTACACGGCACGTCCCATCACCGGATGGCCGAAGCAGGTCTACCTTGGCCGTGCGGACACGGGTTATATCCGTGAGGGGACGAATCACTTCTTCGTCTTCATGGATCTCAACAACAACGGAACATGGTCTGCCGGTGAACCGTGCGGTGTCTCGGCACCGTTCTCGACCGAGATCGGCTGGCACCGTAACCGCATCAGCGTCGAGCTGACGGACTATACGCCGGGATACCTGCGTATGGATCTTTTGGCGAATCTCCGTTCCGAGGATATCTATTTCGGGACGGGCGGCACCGGCGGAACAGGCGGCACGACAACGACTGGCGGCGGGAGCGTCAAGCGTGTCCGCGTGCAGCGCCGGTTGGTTGACGGGCTGAGCAGTTGGCGAAAAGTGGTTGTGGATCGCGTGTTGGACTCCTCCTTCCCGTATCTCCATGAAGGGTTTGTCTTGCAGCAGGGTCAATATGCGTTGGACTGGGGCATGGTGGAGGTCACCGCCGGTCAGGCCAAGAACACGGTGGTGTACGAGGTGTATGTTGACGACGACCGCGTCGATGCGAATCTGACGGGCGGCGCGACATATGTCTTCACGAACACATTCGACACCGTGCGTGCGAAGGCCTCCGACCTGTTGCCGAGCGGCGGGTATGTGTATTCCGCGCGTCCGACCTTCAAGTGGAAGATGCCGAGCGGCTACAACGCCTTCACGCTGGAAATCCGTCAGGCGGCTTCCACTGCCGGAACGCTGGTGTACTCCTCAGGGACGATGCAAGTGCCGCCGCGTGATAGCCAAGGATATTGTGTCTGGGAGGCGCCGATCTCCGCCAACGACCGTCTGGCGACGGGTGTGACCTTTGACGCGAACAAGGTCTATTACTGGCGTGTGATTGCGATGAACGCCAAGTTCTCGACAGCGGTGGTTGCCGATACGCAGTGGTCTGACTTCAAGTCGTTCCGCCTGAACGTGAACGATCCGACGCAGGCCGGTTACGGGTCGGTCAATGCGCGTGTGAAGTATCACGGGCCGGCTGGTGTTCTGGCGAACCGGGTCAAGGTGCAGGTTTTTGCGAACGCGGGCTTTTCGGGGCTCCCGTTGGCCGAATATACCGTCAAGGCCGCTGATTTGGCGTCTGTCAGTTCGATGGCGGCACCGGTGGTGAACGCCAAGATCGGCGGTCTCGCCGTGAACAGTGCGCACCGTCCGTACTACATCCGCGCCTTCATCGACAGCAACCAGAACGGGCGCCGTGACGTTTGGGAGTCGTGGGGTTATGCGAACTACTACGGCATCACGGAGTCGATGTTCGACCCGCGCCCGGTGATCGTGCGGGATTCGACCAATCCTGAAACGTACGACATCGTGATCGAGGATACCGACACGGATCAGGACTGGTTCCCGGATGCGTGGGAGTACGAGCAGAACCCCGGCGCTGCGAACTTCCTTGATCTGATCGGGCCTGCGACGAACGGGAAGCCGAACAACGAGGTGAACCCCTTGCTGGAGACGGCGGGACGTAGCGCGGCGGGTTTCGTGATGGCTCTGACGTTCGGTTCGACGGACAGTGACGGTGACGGACTGGATGACCTGTCCGAGCTGTTGCTGGGGTCGGACGTGCAGTCGGCCTCGACATCTGGCGACGGGTTCTCGGACGGCGACAAGGTGGCGCTGGGGCTCGCTCCGGCGGACGTCCTGAGCTTGAGCCTGACCGGATTCGGCAAAGGCGTTGACGCGCAGGCGCTGGTGCAGTGGTCGGTTGGCTTGCAGACGGCCGACGGCGCGAACCGCTCGACGGTACAGGCGCTCTCGACTGCAAGTTCGGGAGTCAAGACCTACCAGATCCTTTACAGTCCGTCGCTGTCGAATCCCGAGTGGATTTGCGTGAAGACGGGAACGGTTGAACTGTCGGGCGTGCAGACGCTGGTCAGCGAGGTCGAGGCCTCCGTTGGGGTCGATCCGTTGAAGGGCTTCTTCCGCGTGCGGCTCGTGCCCTGATCGGGCGCGGGTTTCTTCCCGGACACCCGGTGAACGGGCACAGGGCGGCTGCCGTGGCAGCTTGCCCTGTGTCCTTGACGGTGCCGGGAGCCGGAAGAGTAAGCCGGGACCGTTGACGGCAGGACGTTTTTGCGGACAGGACTTTAGGGACGTGGGTCAAAAATGAGCGTTATGGGTGGTAGCAAAAACAGGGTGATGGTCTGGGCGGCAGCGCTGTTTCTGACGGCCGCGTCGCTTCGTGCGGCGCCGTTCGCGAAGACGATCCAGTTCCAGCAGCCGGACGGCACGCAGGTGGAGCTGTGGGGTGAGGGCGACGAGTTCCACGCGGTCTTCGAGCACAACGCGTACACGGTGGTTTTCGATCCGGTGCGCAAGGCGTATGTCTACGCGCGGCTTTCGGCGGACGGCGCGGAGCTGATTCCCACGCGGCTGGAGGTCGGCAAGGCCGATCCTGAAGCGAGCGGGCTGCCTAAGCATCTGCGCATCACGCCGGAATCGCGGCTGGCCAAGGTGCGGACGCGGTTCGAGAAGTGGGACGCGGGGATGGAGATCACCGCACGCTGGGCCGAGCAGAAGGCGGAGCGGCGGCAGTACGAGAGTCAGGTCGAGTCGGGCATCACGCCGCTGGCGCCGCCGAACTTCACGGTGACGGGTACGAAGGTCGGCCTGTGCCTGCTGATCGATTTTGATGATAATCCCGCGACGATCCCGCAGGCGGAAATCATCAACTTCTGCAACGGCGACAATTACACCGGGTACGGCAACAACGGGTCAGTAAAAAAGTACTTCCTCGACAACTCGAACAACCTGCTGACGTACACGAATGTGGTGACGGCCTATATCCGCATGGCGCAGCCCAAGACCTTCTACAACGACACATCGCAAGACGCGGGTTCGCAGGGCAATCTGCTGATCCGCGACGCGCTAAACATCCTGAAGGCGTTGCCGAACTACACGACGGAAATTCTCCCTGCGTTTGAAAATCTGACGGTGGACGCGAACAACCGTGTGACGGCTTGTAACGTGTTTTATGCGGGCGGAAATGGCGGTGTGTGGAGCATGGGACTCTGGCCGCATTCGTGGTCGCTTTATGAGGTCGGGCAGCAGGAGCTTTCGACAGGCGGGAAGAAGGTCTTCCGGTATCAGATCACCAACATAGGGAATTCATTGCGGATCGCCACGTTCTGCCACGAAAACGGGCATATGCTCTGCGGGTATCCCGACCTGTATGACTATGACTATGATTCGAGTGGCGGGGCGGGAAATTTCTGCCTTATGGGCTATGGTGGCGGTAACGACGCGAATCCCGTGCAGTTCTGCGCTTACCTCAAACGCGCGTCCGGCTGGGCGACGACGGTGAATTTCACTGAGTATACCTGGGTTCCGGGGACGCTTGTTTCCGCGCTGGGGCAGCCGGATTTCAACAAGTTCTACCGCTATCAGAAACCGGGGACGCCGACCGAGTATTACCTGATCGAAAACCGGCAGAAGGCGGGACGCGACGCGCATATCCCCGGAGGGGGTATCGCGATCTGGCACATCGACGAGCTGGGCAATCGCGATGACCAACGGTTGGCATACAACGCGCTGCACCAAAACTTCGAGTGTACGTTGGTCTGCGCGGATAACCAGTGGCACATGCATCGCCACCCTTATGACGACGCCACCGCGAACGCGGGTGACGCGCAGGATCTCTACTACGCGGGCAACACCGCGCCGTCGTATGGCGGCGTTTTCAGCGACACGTCGGCGCCGAGTGCGCGGTGGTGGGACGGCAGCATGTCGAACATCGAGCTGCGGAATTTCTCGGCCAGCGGTACGGTGATGACCTTTATCCAGCCCGATCCGGTGCCGCCGACGATCATCTCGCCGGACGTGCTTCCGTCCGGGCGGGTCGGGACGTATTATTCCTACGCGCTCTTGGCGACAGGCGGGGCAACGCCCTATGTGTGGCAGATCATTTCGGGGGCAACGCCGGATGGGATCACCTTTACGGCGAACGGTCTTTTGAGCGGGATGCCGGAAACCGCAGGGACGGTTCAGTTCGAGGTGGTGGTGACCTCGGCGAGCGGTCTGGCTGACACAAACCTTGTGAGCCTGACGATCAACGCGCCATACGGGATCCCGTATGGCGAGACGTTTGAAACGCTGATGTCGCATACCCTGATGCCTGACGGCTGGACGCAGGTGTCCGTGAGCAACAACATCCCGTGGGGGTTTGTCAACGGGAACGGCATGACATTACAGAACCCGCGTGAGGCCTACAGCGGATCACGCAACGCGCGGCTGATCGTCGAGTCGCCCAGCTTGATCGGTTCAAAGACCCGGCTGGTCTCGCCGTGGATCGTGTTCGACACGCCGACCGCCTACGCGCAGCTTTCGTTCCGGCACTACATGCAGAAAAAGGACAACATTTTCCAAGACACGGTGCGGGTGCTATGCCGGTCCACGCTTGCGGACGAATGGCAAGAAGTGGCGAATTTCACGGCGGCGACAGGTGTCTGGACAAAGCGGACGGTGATGTTGCCCGGCCCGCTCGCCACCTGCTATATCGCGTTTGAGGGCACGGCCCGACTCGGGTACGGCGTGCATATCGACGATGTCGAGATCGTTGATGCCACGCCTCCGCCGTTCGGGTTTTCGACGTCCAGTCCTCTTCCTGACGCGGTTGTCGGCCAGTCGTACAGTTTCGCGCTGGAGGCGGCAAACGGGGTTGAGCCCTATACCTTCAACTGGGTATCCGGGACGTTGCCTCCGGGGCTGGGCTTTGCGGCAGGGGTAATCAGCGGAACGGCCACGACGGTCGGCAGCGGCACGTTCACGGTGGAGGTCGTCGATGGTGCGAGCGGCAGCACGACGGGCGTTTTCACGGTGAATGCGGTCTTGCCTCGTGTCGGGTTGTTCGTCGAGACCTTTGAGCACGGCGGGGTGATTCCTCCGGGATGGCGGCAGGAGTATTCAAGCGGGCAGCTTCAATGGGCGTTCCGCAACGGCGGAGGCAACGCGGACACGTTCCGGCAGCCCGCAAGCGCTTACGAGGGCTACTACAACGCGGTGCTGTGGGTTGACTCGACCTCCAACCACACGACGCGGCTGATCAGTCCCGCGATCAACCTCGGCGCGGCACCGAATGACCCCCGCCTGACGTTCTGGCACTGCATGAGGCCGCTCGGGGCGAATCAAGACCAGTTGCGCGTTTATTACAGGCCCTCGAACAGCGGGGCATGGACGTTTCTGGCGGCTTACACCAATCCGGTTTCGGATTGGACGCAGCAGTCGCTGGCGCTGCCTGAGCCGAGCACCAACTACTATCTGGCGTTCGAGGGGACGGCGCAGTTCGGACACGGCGTGTGCATCGATGACGTGCGCGTGACGGACGGTTCGCTCGCACCGATCATCGTGACGCATTCGCCGTTGCCGCAGGGGACGGTCGGCGTGCCTTACAGCAAGACGCTTGTCGCCGTGGGCGGTGTCGAGCCGTATGCGTGGTCGCTGATTTCGGGGACGCTGCCAGCCGGCATGTCGTTGAGTGCGGGAGGCGTGCTCAGCGGCACGCCGACCGGGACGCGGGACACGACGCTTGCGGTCCGCGTGGCGGGCGCGAACGGTTTCGCTTCGACCAACCTCTTCCCGCTGACGGTGACGAATGTGCGCAAGATCCCTTACGCGGAGAACTTTGAGAGTCGCCGCGCGCGGCCGCTGGGGTGGTCGGAAGAGTACGTGTACGGGACATCTTCCTTCAGTTGGCAGTATGCGAACGGCAATGTCTCTGTTTCGGACACGCCTGCCGCTGCGCAGGAGGGCACGAACAATGCGGTGTTCGTAACTTCCAATACAACGGGTTTCAAGACGCGGTTGATCTTGCCGATTCTCGACATGGGCGTGGGCTCTACAAACATCCAGCTTTCCTTCTGGCTGTGCATGGCGAAGAGGACGAATCAGGACGAGCTGAAAGTCTTGTACAAGACGAACGAGAACGAGAGCGTATGGTCGGAGCTGGCGTATTTCAAAAACAATATCCCGGCGTGGACGAATGTGGTGTTGGATATCCCGAATCCGACGCCGCGGTACGTGATCGCCTTTGAAGGTTTTGCGCGATACGGCAAGGGTGTCGCGATCGATGACGTCCAGATCCTTGGCGACCGGAACGAGCCGATCTCGGCGTATGACCAGTGGAAGCTCGACATGTTCGGCCTGAACGCGGACGACGATCTCGTGGCCGGCAACGACGCCGACCCGGACGGGGACGGCATCCCGAACTGGTTGGAGTACGCGTACGGGCTCGACCCGATGTCGGCGGACGGCACGGGGGTGCTGCCGACGGGCGGGGTGGTGGCGGGGTACCTGACCCTGAGCTACCGCGAGGGCAAGGCCGCGACGGATGTGCTTTTCGAGGTCGAGGCGTGCGACAACCTGCTGAGTCCGTTCTGGACGACGGTGGACGTGTCGGAATACGGGCGCGACGACAGCAACACGTGGTGGCAGGTGTTCATGCGGCATGACGTGTCGGTGACGAACGCGCCGCAGCGGTTCCTGCGCCTCAAGGTCTCGATGCCGTAACCGTTCGGGCGGCCCCGCAAAACGCGCGGCCGCCCGCTCCGCTCTTCCCGCCGCGCGCGGTCAGACCTCGTGCGGGGTCTTGGTGAGCACTTCGCAGCCGGTGCGCGTGACGAGGATCACGTCCTCGATCCGGATGCCGAACTTCCCAGGCAGGTAGATGCCGGGCTCGACCGTGAGGGTCATGCCGGGCTTGAGGGCGGTCTTGCAGACGTGGCTGAAGTTGGGCGATTCGTGGACTTCCAGCCCGATCCCGTGGCCGAGGCCGTGGCCGAACGCGCTGCCGTATCCGGCCTTTTCGATGTGTTGGCGCGCGACGGCGTCGATGTCGCAGCAGGGCACGCCGGGCCGTATGGCGCGGATGGCCTTGCGGTTGGCTTCCTGGACGATCCGGAAGAGGTCGCGGTAGAGCGGCGGGGGCGTGCCGAAGAAACGGCAGCGCGTCATGTCCGAGCAGTAATGATCCAGCTTGAGGCCGAGATCCAGCAGCAGCGGCTGGCCGCGCCGGAGGACGGTCTCGTCCGGGGCATGGTGGCATTCGGCGGCGGTTTTGCCGACGCAGACGATGGGCTCGAAGGATTCGATCTGACCGTAGTGGTCTGCCGCGCGGCGGACGAGGTTGCGGATCTCCCATTCGCTCTGGCCGGGGGCCACCTGCCGCATGAGGGCGGCGAAAAGGCAGTCGTTGGCGGCGACGGCGGCGCGGACGGCGCGTTGCTCGGCGGGGGACTTGACGGCGCGGAGGTCGGATAGATGTTCGCTGACGTCGATCCATTCGCGGCCGGGGAGAGCCTCTTTCAGTTGCCGGTCGCGCGCGGCGGAGAGGGAATCTTCGATGCCGATGCGGCGCCAGTTCTTGCCGAGCTTGGCGAGGGCGTCGTGGGCTTCGGCCTTCGTCCAGAGGTTCTCGCGTTTCAGCCACGGGGCCTGCCTGCGGGCCATGGTGAGGTAGCGGAAGTCGGTGAGGAAGAGCGGCCCGTCGGCGCGGGTGAGGAAGAGCCCGTTGGAGGTGGCGAGGCCGGTGAAGTAATAGCGGGAGATGTCGGCGTAGAGGAGGATGGCGTCGAGGCCGAGGCGTTTCTGGAGCGCCTGCAGGCGGCGGATGCGGGACTGGAATTCGGCGGAGGGAAGGTGTCGCGCGGGGCGGGGGGTTGTCATGGTGGCGGGGCTCAGATGGTGTAGTCGTCGGGGATGGGGTAACCGGGGCGGATGACCGGCTTGGGGGTCTGGTTGTAGACCTTGGAGCCGGGCGGCACGGAGTGGATGAGCCAGACGTTGCCGCCGATGACGGCGTCGTGGCCGATGACGGTGTCGCCGCCGAGGATGGTGGCGCCGGCGTAGATGACGACGTTGTCTTCGACGTCGGGGTGGCGCTTGACGCCTTTGACGAGCGCGCCGGTCTCGTCCTTGGCGAAGCTGAGTGCGCCGAGGGTGACGCCCTGATAGAGTTTGACGCGCTTGCCGATGCGGCAGGTCTCGCCGATGACGACGCCGGTGCCGTGGTCGATGAAGAAGCCGGGGCCGATGGTGGCGCCGGGGTGGATGTCGATGCCGGTCTTGGAGTGGGCGTACTCGCCCATGACGCGGGGGATGAGCGGCAGGCCTTGCGCATAGAGGGCGTGGGCGATGCGGTGGATGGTGATGGCGTAGAGGCCGGGGTAGCTCATGACGATCTCCATGGTGGACATGGCGGCGGGGTCGCCCTCGTAGGCGGCCTGGATGTCCTGCTGGAGGGTGTCGCGGATGGCGGGGAGGCCGTGGAGCAGCGCGGTGACGGCCTGCTGGGCCTTGGCCTCGCAGTCGTCGCAGTTCTCGCATTTCGCGCGGCGGCAGGCGTACTCGAAGGCGCGGTGGGCCTGATCGCGGAGCTGGAGGGCGATGTCGCGCAGGGTGTCGCGCAGGTGCGTATGGCAGGTGTCGTGGGCGACGGGGGCCTGCCCGTGGCAGCCGGGGTAGAGGACGGCGAGGAGCTTTTCCAGAACGCCGATGATCGCGCCGGTGCCGGGCAGGTTCACGTCGCGCTCGGTGTTGGCGACGGGGCAGTTGCGGCACGGCGAGAGTTCGTCGGTGAGGGCGCCGAGGTTCGCTTCAAGCCATTTTTCCATGGTCGTCTCCTTTCGGAAGTCCCGTCAAGGGCGCGTCTTGCGGATGCGGACGATGACGTGGGAGGCTCCCAGATTCTTCAGGCCGAGGGACAGGAGCGCACGTTCGGTGCCGCTGTCCCCTTGGCAGATGAGGTCTGCGACCTCGATGCCGTCTTCGCGGCAGAGGGCGAGGAAGTCTTTGAGGGTGAAGAGGTGGATGTTGGGCGTGTCGTACCACTCGAAGGGGATCTGCTTGCCTTTGGGCATGCGCCCGTTGAAGAGCAGGCGGGTGCGGACTTCGAGGCAGGCGAAGTTCGGGAAGGTGATGACCGCCTCGCGCGCCACGCGGAGGATCTGGTGGAGCAGGTCGCGCGGGCGTTTGATGGTCTGGAGGGTCTCGCTGAGGATGGCGACGTCGTAGCTGTTGTCGGGGATCATGGCGAGGCCGTCGTCGATGTCCTCAAGCAGGATGTCGCAGCCGGAGCCGATGGCGTCGATGACGTGCTCGACGTCGATCTCGACGCCATTGCCGTTGCAGCCGCGGCGTTGGCGCAGGAGGCTCAGGAGCGCTCCGTTGCCGCAGCCGAGGTCGAGCACGCGGCTGTTCTCGGGGATGAGGGCGACGACTTTCTGGTAGTTGTTGGACTGCCATTCGGGAATGCCGCTCGCGTCGGCCTCGGCGGGGTTGTCGGGCATGAAGGCCTTGACGACGCGCCGGAGGTCGTTGGTGTGCGTGAGGAAGGCGTCGTGGCCTGCCGCCGCGTCGAGGTGGCAGTAGGAGACCGGCTTCTTCTGCCGCAGGAGGGCGGAGACGAGTTCCTCGGACTGCTCGGGCATGAAGAGCCAGTCGCCGCTGAGGGAGACGACCAGCACGCGCGAGACGACGCTGGCGAAGGCGGCGTCGAGAGAGGCGTAGCGCTCCTCGATGTCGTATTCGTCCATGGCCAGCGTGATGTGCAGGTAGGAGTTGGCGTCAAAGCGCTGGATGAACTTCTCGCCCTGATATTGCAGGTAACTCTCGACTTGGAAGAAGGTGCCGAAGTTGCGTTCGAGGGCGTTGCGGAAGTCCGGGTCGGCGCACAGCCACTCCGGGCGTTTCTCGCGCCCGAACTTCGCGTCCATGAGCTGTTGCGAGAGGTAGGTGATGTGCGCCAGCTTGCGGGCGCTGGAGAGGCCCTTGTGGGGCAGGTGCTCGCTCTCGTAGTAGTCGCCCGCGTTCCAGTTGGGGTCGCCGACGATGGCGTGGCGCCCGACGATGTCGAAGGCGAGGGCCTGCGAGTTGAGGCTGGCGGCGGAGGCGACGACGATGGCCTTGTCGATCTCGCCGGAGTAGCGGATGAGCCACTCCAGCACCTGCATGCCGCCGAAGCTGCCGCCCATGACCGCGGCGAGGCGCGTGATGCCGAGCTGGCGCAGGAAGAGGCGGTGGACCTCCACGATGTCGCCGACGGTGATCTTGGGGAAGGCCGAGCCGTAGGGTTTGCCGGTGGCGGGGTTGATGGAAGAGGGGCCGGTGGTGCCTTTGCAGCCGCCGAGGATGTTGGCGCAGACGACGTGGTAGTGGTCGGTGTCGATGCCCTTGCCGGGGCCGATCATGTCCTCCCACCAACCGCTGGGTTCGGTCTCGCCGGGGCGCAGGCCGACGACGTGCGCGTCGCCGGTGAGGGCGTGGCAGACGAAGACGACGTTGTCGCCGTCCGGGGCCAGCGTGCCGCAGCGCTCGTAGGCGATGCGGATCTCGGGCAGGACGCCGCCTTTCTCAAGGCGGAAGCCGCCTTCAGGAAGGTCGAGCGTGAGGGTCTGGGGTGTGACGAGGCCGACGGTTGATGGAATGGATGTCTCTTTGATCGTGTCCCTTTCGTTGAATCGACGCAAAAAGATAACACGCCGCCCGCCGTTCCGCCAGTTCAAAGAGGGCGCGGGGGCCTTCGCGCGAGGCTTCCGCCGGACGATTGCGCCACGATTTCCTTTGATTCCGCCGGTGCAAAGGGTAAACTTCCCTCCCGTTATGGCTTATCAAGTGTTAGCGAGGAAGTGGCGCCCGAAAGGGTTTGAGGACGTGGTGGGGCAGGAGCATGTCACGCGCACGCTGAAGAACGCGATCGAGACGGGGCGCGTGGCGCATGCCTACCTGTTCGTGGGGCCGCGGGGCATCGGCAAGACATCGCTGGCGCGTATCTTCGCCAAGGCGCTCAACTGCGAGAAGGGGCCGACGGTCTCGCCGTGTGACGCATGCAGCATGTGCCGCGAGATCGCGGCGGGCAACGCGTTGGACGTGATGGAGATCGACGGCGCCTCGAACAACGGCGTGGATCAGGTGCGCGACCTGCGCGATCAGGTGCAGTTCGCGCCGACGCACGGGACGTACAAGATCATCATCATCGACGAGGTGCACATGCTCTCCACGGCGGCGTTCAACGCGCTGCTGAAGACGCTGGAGGAGCCGCCGCCGCACGTGAAGTTCATCTTCGCGACGACGGAGGGCGACAAGGTGCTGCCGACGATCATCTCGCGGTGCCAGCGGTTCGACTTGCGGCGCATCCAGACGCCGCTGATCGTGGAACGGCTGCGGCACATTTGCGGGGCGGAGCGCATCACCATCGAGGAGGACGCGCTGCTGGCCGTGGCGCGCGGCGCGGAAGGGGGCATGCGCGACGCGCTGTCGTCGCTCGATCAGTTGATCTCGTTCAAGGGCGACGCGCTGACGGAGGACGACGTGCTGGCGGTGTTCGGGCTCGTGTCGCGGCGGGCGCTGGAGAATCTGGCGACGGCGGTGCTGAAAGGCGACATGGGGGATATCCTGAAGTTGGTGGACATGTTCGACAGCGCGGGCAAGGACATGCGGCGGCTGACGGTGGAGCTGATGGAGCATTTCCGGAGCCTGCTGGTGTATCAGTACGTGGGCGGGGAGATGGCGAACCTGGACGCGACGCCGGAGCAGATCCGGGGGTTGGCGGAGCAGGCGGCGCTGACGGACCCGGCGCGCGTGATGCAGATCGCGGACCAGTTGGCGGAGATGGAGGGGCGGCTGCGTTACGCGCTGTCGGTGCGGACGCTGATCGAGATGACGCTGATCCGCTGCGCGCGGATTGCGCGGACGGTGACGCTGGACGAGGTCATGAAGCGGCTGAACGCGATCCGGGCGGCGGAGCCGCCGGCTGCCGCCGCAGCGGCGCCCGCGCCTGCCGCCGCGAAACCGGGTGTGTCTGCGGCGAGCCTGTACGACGATCCGGCGCTGCGGCACGTGCTGCAGGAGTTCGACGGCAAGATCGTGGGCGTCGAGGACGCGAACGACTGAGGGCGGGCGTCAGCCCGCTTTTTCCAGCAGGGCGGCGAGCTGACCGACGTGTTCGAGGATGTAGTCGGGGCCGAACCCGAAGCGGGCGAGGTCTTCGCGCTGGGTGACGCCGGAGAGCACGAGGACGGTCTCGATGCCGGCCTCGATGCCGGAGATGATGTCGGTGTCCATGCGGTCGCCGACGATGAGGGCGTTCTCGCGGGGGCAGCCGAGCAGGTTGAGGCCGGTGCGCATCATGAGGGGGTTGGGCTTGCCGACGAAATAGGCTTTGACGCCGGTGGCGAGTTCGATGGGGGCGACGAGGGCGCCGCAGGCGGGGATGATGCCGTTCTCGGCGGGGCCGGTGAGGTCGGGGTTGGTGCCGATGAGCTTGGCGCCGCCGCGCACGAGGGTGACGGCCTTCTTGATGGTCTCGTAGGTGTACATGGGGGTCTCGCCGACAACGACGTAATCGGGGTTGACGTCGTTGGTGGAGAAGCCGGCCCCGTAAAGCGCGTTGATGAGGCCGGGCTGGCCGATGACGTAGGCGCTGCCGCCGGGGGTCTGGGAGGCGAGGAAGGCGGCGGTGGCCATGGCGCTGGTGTAGAAGTGGGGCTCCTCGATGTCGACGCCGAGGCGGTGGAGTTTCTCGCTCAGCTCGCGTGGGGAGCGTTCGCTGCTGTTGGTGAGGAAGAGGAAGGGCATGCCGGTGCGGCGGAGCCACGCGATGAAGTCGAGGGTGCCGGGCAGGATACGGTTCCCGTGATAGACGACGCCGTCCATGTCGCAAAGAATCCCGCGGATGGCGGCGGTGGGGAGGGTGTTTTTCATAGGGTGTCTTCGGTTTCGAGGTGTTTGATGAGGGTCATGCAGAGGGCGGCCGAGTTGGCGGCGGCGCGGTGGAGGAAGGCTTTGAAGTCGATGGCGTTGTCGCCCTTGCCGGGGACGTCGCTGAGGGCGCGCAGGATGAGGAAAGGGACGCCGAAGCGGGTGCAGACGTGGGCGATCGCGCCGCCTTCCATGTCCACGCACTGGACGTCGTCGCCGAAGTGGCGGCGGATGTGCGCGAGCTGTTCCGGGGTGTGGATGAAGGCGTCGGCGGAGCCGAGTAGGCCGTGGTGGCAGGTGAGGGGGACGGGGTGCGCGGCGAGGGCCTTCTGGAAGCGGGCGATCAGCGCGGGCGAGGAACGGAAGCGCGGCTCGCTGCCGAGCATCTGGCCGTAGGCGAAGCCGAGCGGGGTGACGTCCACGTCGGTGTAGGCGATCTCCTCGGGGACGACGAGGTCGAGGATGGCCTGACCGGGGCGCAGGCCGCCCGCGCAGCCGGTGTTGATGACGCAGCCGGGGTCGAAGTCCGAGAGGAGCAGGGCGAGGGTGCAGGCGGCGTTGGCCTTGCCGACGCCGGACTGGGCGATGACGAGATCCTGTGCGCCGTGCCGCGCGTGGTAGAGCGGGGTATTGAAGTGGACGCGGGCGTCGTGTTCGGGGAAGAGGGCGAGCAGCGCGTCGAGTTCCTCCCGCATGGCGGCGACGAGGGCGATGGGTTTGTTCATGCGCCTAGTTTCGTATGATTCGCGGCGCGTGTCAACCGGCGGTGTCCGGGGAAAAACGCGGGCGGCCCCTTCCGCCCTTGAAACCGTCGGCCATAGGGGATAAAATGCCGCACTATGGAAACGAACAAGCGTAAACTGTTGCTGGTGGATGACGATCCGAGTCTGCTCGAGACGTTGGGTGACTTTTTGTCGTTCGAGGGGTACGAGGTGCTCTGCGCCACGAGCGGCGAGGACGCGCTGATCAAGATGCGGCCGTTCCAGCCGGACCTGATCATCCTCGACATGGGGATGCCGGGCATGGGCGGCAAGGGTTTCCTCGACCGCATCACGAACCCGGACGGGAGCACGCTGTATCCGGTGCTGGTGCTGACGGCGCGTGCGTCGATGGCGGAGTTTTTCGCGGACAAGCAGATCGCGGGGTTCATCGCGAAGCCGTGCGACCCGCCGGACTTGCTGATGGAGGTGGGGCGCATCCTGTTCGAGACGGCGAGCGAGGGGTATCACGTGACGACGCCGCAGGTGACGCGCCGGCTGGTGGTGGCCGAGGGCGAGATGAAGCTGCGGCAGACGCTGGAGGTGGAGTTCACGCAGGCCGGGTTCGAGGTGGCGGCGGTGGCGACGGGCGCGGACGCGCTGGAGGCGTGCGTGACGTTTCAGCCCGACGCGGTGGTCATGCGCTTGGAGCTGGAGGGCATGAGCGCGGACGAGGTGGTGGCGCTGATGAAGCGGCTGCCGCACACGCGCGCGGTCAAGGCGGTTGTGTACGGGTTCGACCTGCCGGAGGCGCAGTTGGAGCACGTGGCGAATCTGGACATCCCGCAGAACTGCATGATCAAGGATTTGTCGGTCAACACGATCATCGACCGCACCATGGCCGTGACCGGCGGGAAGTAATCCGTCGGCGGGTCTGAGGCAGGGGGCGGTTCGGGTCAGGAGGCGAGAATGCGTTGTCCCAAATGCGGCCATCTGGACGACAAGGTCCTCGACAGCCGGGCGGCGCGCGAAGGCGCGTCCATCCGGCGGCGGCGGCAGTGTCTGGCGTGCGAGTGCCGGTTCACGACGTACGAGGAGATCGTCAAGGACGAGTTGCGCGTGATCAAGCGTGACAACCGGCGCGAGGAGTTCAGCCGCCTGAAGCTGGAACGCGGGCTGATGCGCGCGTGCGAGAAGCGCCCGGTGAGCGCGGATCAGATCCACGATCTGGTGGATCAGGTGATCGAGAGCTTCGAGGGCGAGGGCGAGGTGACCTCCGAGCAGATCGGGCAGGCGGTGATGACGCGGCTGCACCGGCTGGACGATGTGGCGTATATCCGTTTCGCCTCGGTCTACCGGCGGTTCGCGGACGTGAACCAGTTCCTCAAGGCGGTGAAGGACATGGTCGAGACCTGACCGTGTGCCGTGTGCGGGGGACGCATGTACAAGCTGACGGTCTACATTCCCGAGTCGCATCTGGAGGCGGTGAAGGCCGCGCTTTTCGCGGCAGGCGCGGGACGTTACGCGGCGTATGACTCGTGTTGTTGGCAGGTGCTGGGCACGGGGCAGTTCCGTCCGCTGGAGGGCAGCGCGCCGTTCATCGGGCAGGCGGGCAAGGTGGCACGTGTGCCGGAATACCGCGTCGAGATGATTTGCGCGGACGAGGCGGTGGCGGCGGCAGAAGCGGCCTTGCGTGCCGCGCATCCGTACGAGGAGCCCGCGTTCGATTTCGTGCGGGTCGAAACGGGTTCCGGAGCGTAGTCTGGCGGCTTTGATTGCGGGTGCGCCCCGGTTCTGGTATGATCCTCCAAAAATTTATGAATAAAAGTCTTTGCTGTATGGCGGCTCTGTTCGTCTGCACGATTCTCACGAAGGCGCGGGCGGAGGAGGGTTTTCAGGGATTCGAGTTTGTGAGGTCCAAGGCTGCCGAATTGGCGCGGGAGCCGTATAAGGAGTGGGCCCGCGATCTCTCGGGAGCGATGCCCAAGCTCTCTTACGACCAGTACCGGGATATCCGCTTCAACCCGCGCAAGGCGGTGTGGCGGTATGACCACATCCCGTTCCAGATGCACCTGTTCCATCCGGGCTGGATACAGAACGATCAGGTGGACATCCATGTGGTGAACGGCGGGCGCGTGAGCGCCGTGCGGTATGACAAGGACTTCTTCGATTTCGGCACGAACGCGGTGGGCAGGGTGGACGAGGAGCAGATGCGCTTCTCGGGTTTCCGCCTCCACTATCCGCTGAACCGGACGGAGTACCTTGACGAGCTGGTGGTGTTTCAGGGCGCGACGTATTTCAGGGCGCTGGCGAAGGATATGGTCTACGGGCTCTCGGCGCGGGCGGTGGCGGTGAACTGCGGCGGGCCGGGGCCGGAGGAGTTTCCGCGGTTCCGGGCGTTCTGGGTCTGCCGCCCCGAGCCGGGGGAGGCGTTCGTGCGGGTGTACGGCCTGTTCGACAGCCCGAGCCTCGCCGGGGCGGGCGAGTTCGTGATCCGGCCGGGCGCGGTGACGGTGATGGAGAACCGCGTGGCGGTGTACGCCCGGACGAACATCGCGCATCTGGGGATCGCGCCGCTGACGAGCATGTACTGGTACGGCAAGAATTCGGCGCGGCGGTTCGCGGATTTCCGCCCGGAGGTGCACGATTCGGACGGCCTGCTGATGCTCAACGGCGCGGGCGAGTGGCTGTGGCGCCCGCTGGCGAACGAGGGGACGTTCCGCCTCTGCTCGTTCGGCGACCGCGACCCCAAGGGGTTCGGGCTGCTGCAGCGCGACCGCGCGTTCGGCACGTACGAGGACTTGGAGGCGCACTATCAGGATCGCCCGTCGGCGTGGGTCACGCCCAAGGGCGGGTGGGGGGCGGGTGCTGTGCGTTTGCTGGAACTGCCTGCGGAGGACGAGTTCGGCGATAACATCGTGGCGTTCTGGGAGTCCGCCAAGCCGTTGGCGGCAGGGCAGAGTGTGGAGTACGCCTACGACCTGCGCTGGTTCCGCGACGATCCGGCGCTGCCGCCGCTGGGGCGCGCGCTGACGACGCGGGTGGCGGATCTGCCGGAGTACGGCAGGAAGGCGGAGGACGACAAGCGCGTGACGCGCAAGTTCGTGCTGGATTTCTCTTGGCCCACGGTGGCCGCCGACGCGGAGGCCGGAAAGCTGGAGGCGGTGGTCAGCGCCGAGGGCGCGACGCTGACGGCCCCGGTCGGGCAGCACAATCCGTACAGCAAGACGTGGCGCGTCTTTTTCCGGGCGACGGCCGCTGCGCAGGGGCGCCCCGTGGAGCTGCGCGCGTTTGTGCGTCGTGACAACCAGCCGGTGACCGAGACATGGATTTATCTCTGGAATCCATAACCCTCCCGCCGTGGGATCCGCTGCGTGCGGAAGAGTGGAACGACGCGTACGAGAAGGTAGAGAACTACCTCCGGGCGTGCCGCGTCGGCAGCCATCTCCAGCGCGCGCGTCTGGCGGCGCTGGTGCTGCAGCGGGTCTACGACCGCAAGCAGGCGGAGTTCGCGGTGGCGGACACGTCGCTGCCGGAGTTGGCGATCACGGAGGTGCGCGAGCGGATCGCGGAATGGATCGGCCACTACCTGCCGCCGCGCACGGACGGGCGGGCGGTGAACCTCGGCGAGGGGATGCTGGCGATCTATCTGTGCGACGGGCCGGTGCGCTGGCCGTATGCGTTTCTGGACTCGTGCCGGATGCCGCCGGAGTACGTGGAGGCGCTGGGCGCGCGGGTCGTGCGCGCCGGGCCGGATCTGGCGGTGAGCAGTATGGTGCCGCGCGAGATCGATCTGGGGCTGATGCCTGAGCTGGTGGGCAGCGCGATGGAGACGTTCGAGTCGGTGCCGCTGCTGAAGACGGCGCTGGCGTGGCTGCTGTTTTTGGGCTTTCTGTTTTTCCTGTTCTGGTACACGCGGTGAGCGTGGGTTCTTGCGGTTTGCGGTGATGTTATGAATGAGACTCTCGACCCTGCGGCACCGGTGACGGTACAGGTGGTGAACCCGGCGCGGCATTCCGCCCGGCGCCGCGTGCTGTTTTTCTCGTGCGTGCTGGTGCTGACGTCGGTGGCGACGTGGGTGATGGCGGACATCCTGTGGCGGGGCGGGCTGAGCGGCGTGGAGAGCGCGATGCTGGCGCTGTTTGTGCCGCTGTTCGGGATGGTGGCGTTGGGGTTTGTGCAGGCGTTGATCGGGTTCGTGGTGTTGCTGCGTGAGCGGGACACGTATGAGATCGGCGTGACGCTGCCGCCGGAGGCCTCCGCAGGCGGGGCCGCGACGCTGCCCGCCACGGCGCTGCTGATCCCGATCTACAACGAGGACGTGAGCCGCGTCTACGAAGGCCTGCGGGCGATGTATCTGGCGCTGGCCAACGCGGGGCTGATCAGCCGGTTCGATTTCTTCATCCTGAGCGATTCGACCGACCCGAACAAGTGGATCGAGGAGGAGGTCGGCTGGATCGACCTGTGCAAGCAGCTCAAGGGATTCGGGCGCATCTTCTACCGCAAGCGGCATATCCCGCTGAACCGCAAGAGCGGGAACGTCAGCGACTTCTGCCGGCGGTGGGGGAAGAACTACCGCTACATGATCGTGCTGGACGCGGACAGCCTGATGGAGGCGCGGACGCTGGAACGGATGGTGCGGCTGATGGAGGCGAACCCGCGCACGGGCATCCTGCAGACCGCGCCGCAGCCGATTCAGGCGCAGACGCCGCTGGCGCGTATGTTGCAGTTCGCGGGGCATTGCTACGGGCCGGTCTTTCAGGCGGGGCTGAACTACTGGCAGTCGAACAACGGCAACTTCTGGGGGCATAACGCGATCATCCGCACCGCGCCGTTCATCGAGCACTGCGCGTTGCCCGCGTTGCCGGGGACGCGCCACTCGCGCTTCATGAGCCACGACTACGTGGAGGCGGCGCTGATGCGCAAGGCCAACTACGAGGTCTGGCTGGCGTACACGCTGGGCGGCTCGTTCGAGAACCTGCCGCCGACGCTGACCGACTGCGCCAAGCGCGACCGGCGCTGGTGCCGCGGCAATTTCCAGCACAGTTGGCTGCTGATGGCGCACGGGCTGATGCCGCTGAACCGGCTGCATCTCTCGCTGGGGATCCTCTCGTACCTGTGCTCGCCGCTGTGGCTGGCGTTCATGGCGCTGGGGTCGGTGGCGTTCCGGCGCGAGGTGCTCACGCCCGGGGTGCCGTACGACGCCGACATCGGGATCTCTTCGTATCTGGATGTCGGCGGCGGACGGCTGGCGCTGATCCTTTTTCTCGTGACGCTCGCGATGCTGACCCTGCCGAAGGTGCTCGCCGTGGCACTGATCCTTTGCGACGAGAAGCGGCGCAGGGCGTTCGGCGGCGGATGGCGCACGGTGACGGGGCTCGTGACGGAGCACGCGCTCTCGGCGCTGCTGGCGCCGATCCAGATGCTGTTCACCTCGCTCTCCGTCGCGTTCGTGCTGCTGGGGCGGGAGATCACGTGGGGCGCCCAGCGCCGCGACGCGGAGGGGTTGGACTGGCCGGGCATCCTCCGCGCGCACGCATGGCACACGGCGGCGGGACTGGCGGGCGCGGAGGTGGCGTACCGTATCCATCCGGCGTTCTTCTGGTGGACACTGCCGGTGACGCTGGGACTTGCGTTGTCGGTGCCGCTCTCGGCGCTGCTGGCGCATGAGCCGTTCGGACGGCTGCTCAATCGGCTGGGGCTTTTCCGCACGCCGCCGGAGACGGAGCCGCCGCTGATGGTGTCGCATCTGGAGAAGAATCTTGAGCTGTGTCGTAGCCAGTTGCCGCCGCCCGGCTGGCTGCGCCGGTTTTACGGGGTTGCGCAGGTGGCGCTGGATCCTTACATCAACGCGGCGCATGTCTCGCTCTTGCGGGTGAAGCGCAAGCTGAGTTATCCGGTGACGGCCTCTTTCCAAAAACTGCTCGAACGGCTGTTGACGCAGGGGCCCGCGGCGCTGACCCGGCGCGAGCTGCTCGCGCTGCTGCGCAACGCGGATTCGGTGACGGAACTGCACGACCGGCTGTGGAAGACGCCCGACCGCCAGTTGCCGGATTGGTGGAAGATGGCGATGCGCCACTACAATCTGCTCACCGGCAAACCGCGTACGCCGCTCTACCGCTGAGGGTCAGTCCTCACATAAGGCGGAGGGCTCACCATTTGTTTAGGGAAGGAATATATTTTGAATTCCATGGATTTAATTTTTAATGTGTTTCTTGCGGGTTTTTACGATAGTGCTTTCGCATCCGTATAAGAGGGCGTCCCATGAGCAATCGAGTGCTTCTTTGAGTCTGGCGAGTGTTGCAACAGTCATCCCCGATTCGCCTTTTTCAAATCTTCGGATGGAACCATTATGTAGGGTGGTAACTTTCGCCAACCATTCAAATGTAACTGGATGTCCACCCGGTGTCTTCGAGCCAGTCCGAGCTTTATTAAGGTTCTTTCCGACAATCCGGTTTAATCTGGCATCTTCCGTGAGTCGGTCATTGTATTCCTCACTATTTTGGTTCCTTGCCATTTGAAACCATTTTCACTCGGTTTTTGCGGATTGGTTGTGCATATATGCAGATTGCTGTTGCATATATGCGATTGGTTTTGTAAAACAGTATCCGTTATCGATGGCGCTTGCCTTGGTATGGTAAATTGTTACGGAGCTATCAGGGGAATATCATGCACCGATGGTTGAAACTCTTGTTGCAAATTATGGTGGTGGAAATTCCATCATGGTGGGAGAAACCTCTTTATCGGGCAGCGTTCTTTTTGTTTACATGCCACTGTACCCTTCTGAGTTCGAAGGTGCCGCAGCAAGGGTTAGAAACAAACCCGTTTGCAATTCCGGAATTGATCGGTCTTTACAAGGAGGTGGAAAAGGTGGTTGCCGCGCCTCTTTCGCGACAGCCATCTATACCGCCCGCCGCGCAGCCGCAGAGCCTTTCCGGGGAGCCGTCCGGGCCGTGCCGCGTGGTGTTCCAGTCCACGCCCGCGTCAGACCCGAGGG
>Ga0208244_100286_pt1 | contig 56289 bp, 49 predicted proteins | sample SubbioCR12Aug_5A_FD_184828 | JGI IMG/M metagenome (GOLD analysis project Ga0208244, IMG submission 184828) | Serpentinite rock and fluid subsurface biosphere microbial communities from McLaughlin Reserve, California, USA - CR12Aug_5A (SPAdes) | ecosystem: Environmental > Terrestrial > Deep... | reverse complement strand
CGGGTTAAATTTTGACTGGGTCGATTTCCAACAGCCGCCGATCATATCGGCAAGCGGGCGTATTGCCTAAAAATAGGCTCTTATGGTTTTTTTGATATCGAGCGCTGAAAATCGTCGAAAGCGGCGTTAGTGAGTCGTCCAAAAATTTATTTTGAGGCGAAATATCCGCCCCTTTTTCACCCGTGAATCTGGAAAGCGTTACAGCGCAAATGGCTCTTATTCGGCTAACAGAGCTGCAATAGCTGACTTGGCATTACACTGAGCGGTTATTTGAGCTAACTGTCCTTCATCCAACCGATGTTTGATAGCGTCAGCGCCATTGAAGTCAAATACTTGATAGTCCTTTTTGGCAAAGGTAAGGATCTGGCATTTCTTGAATGGCTGATTTTCAAAGGGCATCTCAGTGGCCGTCAGTTTTAAGGGCTCATCCTCTTCGGAACCCGGCGCATAAATTATAAAGTCACCTTTCATCGCCAGCACCGCACGGTATTGATTGGCAGTCGTCAAATACAAATAGCCGACCTCAACGTCTTTTTCTTTTAATCTCATCTTGTTAAATTCCTTGATTTATTCAGCATAAGGTTGGATTTCCTGCTATTCGCAACCCAACCATTAACGCCACCATGGCCTTGTAATGTTGGGTTGGCTATCGCTAACAGCAATCTACGCGCTGCATCACCTGGTTTTATTACTCCGCTGAATAGTTACGGAGAATTTAGTTAAAATAACGAATAATTTCAACTGAAGTTTTCCAATAATTTCAAAAACGGACAGCCATTATGCTTGGGCTGCAGGAATTATCGATAGAGCCTGTGTAACCGGTGGCAAACCTATAAATAAATCTTCGTTCGCGTAAGGCTGAGGCGTCATCCCGGCAGGGATCGCCGGGATCCAGGACACAAGGACGTGCTACAGCCCTCGCCATCCATGGCTTCTGGGCTCATGCCGGGCTGTCCTGCCCGGCACCCTTCGGGCGAGTGCCAATCCCTGCCGGAACGACGGTAACCATTAATACAAACAACGCTCTCTAACAAGCGTGGAAATCCCTAAAAAACTGGGAAACTTCAGATTTCAAATGGGGCAAACATTCAAAGTCAATGTCGAGCCGGTCTTCGGTCAGATCAAGAACAGCGGCTTCCGGGGTTTCAGTGTCCGAGGCAAGACAAAGTTGCCAGTGAATTCTCGCCGATCCACACCAAATACAACTTTAAAAAATGGTCAAAGCGATGGGTGTGGGAATAGTGAGAGTCCAAATTTTGGGAAAGGGGCATTAAATCCCACCCGTTAAACAAATATAGGGCTTATCGCTAGGCTATTCTCGGACAAGGCTCCTAAACTTCTGCAGCTTCAGTAGCCAATCGTTCTGCACGGGCCAATATGGCTTGTTCGCCGAATCCGCGCTGCCTTTTATCCCGCTCGATCAGCGCATAGGCTGAGTGATTGTGGATAGACTCGAAATTTTCCGATTCGACGATATAAGCGCTGATGCGAGGTTCTGCCTCCAGGCGGCTTGCCACGTCCCGTACCATGTCTTCGACAAATTTGGGATTATCGTAGGCATACTCGGTGACATATTTTTCATCAGGCCTCTTTAACAATCCGTAGATCTGACAAGAAGCTTCCTGCTCAACCAGTTCTATCAATTCCTCCAGCCAGATAAAATCTTCAATCAGCACGGTCAGGGTGACATGTGAACGCTGATTGTGAGCGCCACGGTCTGAAATGGTTTTGGAACAAGGACACAGGCTGGTTACCGGCACGATCACTTTGATCCTTGTTTGAATTTGAGTGCCGGTAATTTCACCGATCAGACTGACCTGATAATCGAGCAAACTGCGCACTCCGCTGACCGGTGCGGCTTTGTCGATAAAAAACGGGAAGCGCATTTCGATATAACCTGATTCGGCATCCAGCCGTTCCGTCATTTCCGTCAACATCTGCCGGAACGACGCGACGCTGATTTCCCGGTCATGCTGATTGAGTATCTCAACAAAACGCGACATGTGGGTGCCTTTAAAATCATGCGGTAAATTGACATACATGTCGAATTCAGCAATTGTATGCTGCTCACCTTCTGCACGGTCTTTCACCCGAACCGGATGGCGAATAGCCTTGATACCGACCTTATCAATGGCAATGCGCCTTGCATCGGGAATGCCCTGCACATCTTTTAACAGGGATTTAGGCAAAATCTTATTCATCTTTATCATCTCAGATTTAGGTCTTAGGCGTTTGTTCGCGTAGCGCAGTCATGATTTCTTCGGCCAGTCCTTTAATTTTGCCGGTCGTAATGAGTACCAAACGCCCCCGGTTACCGGTTTCAGCACGATTTGGCAGCGGAACAGGTTGAAAAAGTCTTCCTGTGATGCCATGCACGACCAAAGGCTGGTTGTGTTCAAGAGTAAAAACAACACCTTTTAGCCTGACAATGTGTTCGCGATGCGCGTTCAGCAAATTTTCCAGCACGGTTTGCAAGCGTGACCAGGCCATCGGTTGATCAAAATGCAGGGAGATACTGCTAAAGCCGTGATCGGGAGCATCAATGGCAGCCAGTGAGCCGACCGCCCGAAATTTGCTGCCAAAATTGAGCAGTTCTTCCGGGTCAAATTCGCCATTTATAACGTCCAGGCGAGGCGTTGCAGGCGCCAATTCATTGAGCCTGTCGTGCAAGTGCCGGATCTGTCCGGAATCAGCCAGATCGGTTTGCGTTATTACCAGTTTATCCGCCCAGGCTATCTGAGCTTGGGCCTCGGGAAACCGGTTCAGATAATCATCGGCAGCAGTGGCCGATACAGTCGCGATCATGCCTTGATAATGGTATTTGGTCGATAGCCAGCGTTCATTCAACAAGGTATCGAGAATAGGTTCGGGACTGGCAACACCGCTGGTTTCGATAAAAATCCGGCTGAACGGTTTATCGGATTTGTCATCCCAGGCCATACGCAGGTTTTTGAGCAATGGCGCAAGCGATCCGCGAACCTGACAGCATAAGCAACCGCCCGATAAAGTGGTCAACGGAATATTGCGTTCCTTGATGAGTTGTTGATCGATAGGTGTGGCACCAAACTCGTTGATAATGACCGCAGAATGCGGCTGAAATTGCAGCAAGCGGTTCAATAGCGTCGTTTTGCCGCTACCCAAAAAGCCGCTGAGTACCACTACAGGTATTCGTTCGACGTTTTTTGACTTGATCATGAATGGCTTGACAAATAAGGGTTTCCGCACGAATGCCTGATAAATCGCTCGTTATCGGATTGATTAAAACTGACATCGGCAACGGCAAAACTATCCAACTTAAGATTGTAAAATTGATCGTAATAGTGTTGTACGCGGCGTTCTATTTGCTTGTCGAACCCTGGCTGCACAATTTGAGCCGTGCCGTTGCGCCGCTCGACAATCTCGCCATCTTTGACCACTAAATGCCCGTTTTTAAACACGAGAGCGGCATGACCGAACATTGCTGCTTTGTCCGCTTGTTCAGTGTAAACGGCAATATCGGCAACGGCACCCGGCATTAAATGCCCCCGATCCGCCAAGCCTAATAATTGAGCCGCCGCGGTCCGCGTCATGATCGCAATGTCATACAAGGTAAACTCTTTATGTAGATCTTTAAGCAACGACATTGCGACCGCTTCCTGATTCAACTGTGCCATACACTCCAGGCGATAGTCTCTATCCATTAATAAACGGATCAGAAAAGGGTACATGGTAAAAGGTCCGCCATTGGGATGATCGGTTGTAAAAAACAGACGCCAGGGGTCTTCGGCCAGCAGGAATATCTCAAGACCGATTAACCACTGCAAACTGTTGACGAAACTGGATTCTTTATAGCGATAAGGAACAACGCCGCCGCTACCCTCGCATTCCGCATCCCAGGTCACCCATTTGTTGGGCGAGGCGTCATGTCTGCGGCTGTATTGGGCGATCACGTCTCCGGAGATCGTCACTGTTTGCGCAAATAGAACCTGCCCTACGTCCATCGTAATATTCGGATGTTTTTTGAATCCATCAATCAGCTTGGCCGCAGCGGTCGAAAATCCACGCTCGCCTTCGTTACCGTAACCGTAAAACTGGATATGCGCCAAATGCATAGGCAAGCCTTGGGCTGCCTCCATGGTTGCCAGCGCCGTATCGACATTGCCGGGAATGCCCAAATTATTGCAATGCACATGAACCGGATGCGGAAGCTGGATTTCGCAAGCGGCACGTTGCAAGGTTTGCAGAATATGCCGCGAACTTAAACCGTATTCAGGAACCTGATCATCCAGATCAAAACTGCGAGCATTTGACTTAAACGCATTCGCTCCTCCGGCGTTAATCACTTTTAACCCCAGACAGCGGGTGGCATGCAACGTCCAGGCTACGTAATCGTTTATCTGATTTTGCGAAACTCCGGTCCGTAATAAGCGCAATAAATAATCATCATTACCTAATATCGCAAGTCCCGCTGTATCGATGATAGGAATATCCGCCATTTGCAGATGCGCATCCAGGGCATTAATCGGCAGAACAGCGGGTTCTACAACTGTCGTATAACCCATGATCGCATAGCGGTAACCGGTTTCGGTCGCCGACCATCGCCCCGTACTGAAAGGATGGTTGAGCTTGCGGGCCAGAAAATTGCGGTGTTGTTCGGGCAATAACAAACGCGCAGTATTGACGTTGCCTCCGGCAATATGACTGTGGATATCAATGGCACCGGCCATGACGACTTTTCCGGTTATGTCATATTCCACATCGGCAAGGCTGGCAGATTCAGGAGGATTGACAATGACTCCGCCGCGAATATAGATATCGCTGACAACACCTTCTTGCTTTTGGGCCGGATCGTATATTTTTCCGCCTTTTAACCGAATCAACATCTTTTGGATTCCCTTAACATAAAACAATCATCAAATTCTGCATTCATCCAAGGCACTGAAAAACGATTCACGGGGCAAATTACGGCCGATGAAAACCATAACGCTTTTACGCGTTTCGTCTATTGGCCAAGGCTTGCCGAAATCGTAATTCATCAACATATGGACCCCTTGATAAATTACGCTGGCGTCATGACCTTTGATATTCATGATGCCTTTGTAGCGAAGCATGTCCTGTCCATAGATCTGAATCATCGCATCCAGGAACGCAAGAATGCGTGAAGGTTCAAATGCTTGATCGCTTTGATAGACGAAGGATGTGACCTCATCATCATGCTCATGACTGACGTCTTCAAGAAAATCAGGCTCAATCTCTAAAATCGTTTGTAAATTAAAGCCGCGAATGTCGAGGATGTCACTTAAATTGCACACCCCGAAATTAGCCTGTTGAATCGGGGCACGCGGATTCATCGCCCGCAATCGTTTTTCCAGGCTATTCAAGTGCTCCGGTTCCGACAAATCGCTCTTTGTCAGCAGCAAACGGTCGGCAAACGCAACTTGTTCCTGGGCTTCATGATGTTCATCCAGTTGTTGCTGCGCGTGTATGGCATCGACAACAGTGATAATCGCATCCAGCGAATAAAATTCAGCAATCGCTTCTTCTACAAAAAATGTCTGGGCGACGGGCGCAGGATCCGCTAAACCGGTTGTTTCGATAATGACCCGGTCGAAATGAATTTGCCCGGTTTTATGCTTTTCGCTCAACTCGCCCAGAATGCGCACCAAATCGCCGCGTACCGTACAACAAATGCAACCATTATTCATTTCGACAATTTGTTCTTCCCCTTGAATCAGAAGATCATTATCGATGCCTTCCTCGCCAAATTCGTTTTCAATGACCGCGATCCGGTGACCATGCTCCTCGGATAAGATGCGATTCAACAAAGTGGTTTTTCCGGCACCCAAAAATCCGGTCAGAATGGTCACGGGCACTGGATTGAGTTGTTTTGACTCGGTCATGCATTATCTCCGGTGTATTGCTTAACGATAGGAAAAGGGGAATGATTATTGCGTCTTTACTGACGCTAAAAACGAGTGGGCAGGCATTTTTCAGTTAGAACCCTCAGGCAAAATCCAGGGTGAGCAATAACCGACGAGGCAGATCGGCGCTGAGTTTTGGCGAACGATGCACGGCTCCGTGCAGTTCGTTACCTGTCCAATTGATGCCTTTCAGAAGACCGACCGAAAAGGTCGGCATGGTATGAATAAAGCTTGAATCATGAACAATTTCTGATGGGTCATCCTTGGAATCATGCCTGACAAGAACCGGTTTCATGCGCTTAACTTCTTTGTCTTTAAGCCATTCTGTGCCAATGCCGCCGTAAGTAGAAACCAGGCGGCACGGAACCGCATCGACATGAAACTTGGGGCACATCGGGCGATCCAGGGTTCGCAGTCGTAAACCGACCCGTTTAAGGTCAAACAAATCGCAAAACAAGGTGGTCAGGTGAGTAATGTCCTGACAAAAAGCGGCATAGCCTTCGATGCGTCTTGCCGCTGGTAGCAACCCGGTAAAATCAAACGTATTGACCGCTAAATTCTCGATAACGCTGATATCGACGGCGCTTTGCAGCAACTCGTCAATAAAGGCTTGGACGCGAGGATCAATTGCTCGATTTATCTGGCAAATATTGACACTGTCTTGATAAATTCGTGTCAGATCGGCTAAATCATCCGAAATTATCGCTTCCGAATAGGCCGGTTTAAAAATAGTGCGGGGATTGGCGGACATAATTTCTTCCTCGTTCTTTCAAAATGTTTTATTCCATCTCAGCCGAAGCCGGTTCAAGCCACTGTGGAAAATCATCCTGGAAATGCCTCCAGGCTTCAGGCCCCAGATCTAATTCATCATCGGACAAGAGACAACTATCCAACTCTTGCCGGGTTTGATCGGCATTGACATTTTGACCGATAAAAACCAGTTCCTGGCGGCAATCACCAAACTGCGTCTGCCAGTTGGCTTTAATATCGGCAATATGCTCTTCCGGCCATTCAGACTCAGGCACCGAAGCCCACCAGCGTCCGGCACAGCCATGCTGCATCATGCCGCCGGCTTGTGACCAGGTGCCTACCCATTCGGGGCGTGATGCGAGCCAGAAAAATCCTTTGGAACGCAGCAAGGTACCGTTATCCCAATCACCCTCATGCAAATAGTCATAAAACCGGCCCGGATGAAAAGGGCGGCGAGCGCTATAAACAAAACTGGCAATGCCGTATTCTTCGGTTTCAGGCTGATGCTCGCCACGCATTTCTTGTAACCAGCCCGGCGCTTGCGCGGCTTTGTCAAAATCGAATTTTTCTGTGTTTAACAGTTTAACGAGCGGCGCCTGTCCCATGACCATGGGAATGATCTCTGCATCGCGGTTTAGCTGCCGCAGTATTGCTGTCATATTGGCTATCTCATCGGTACTGACCAAATCGATTTTGGAAATCAAAATGACGTTGCTGAATTCGATTTGATCGACCAGCAGATCGGCGATATTGCGCTCGTCATCTTCGCCTAATTCCGCATTGATTTCTTTCAGTGATTGCGCTTCCATGTAATCACGCATGAAATTGACGGCATCAACGACAGTCACCATTGTGTCCAATTGAGCAATATCCGATAAACTAACGCCAAGTTCGTCTCTGAAAGTAAACGTTTCAGCGATCGGCATCGGCTCTGCGATCCCGGTAGACTCGATCAGTAAATAATCGAAACGGCCTTCGTTAGCCAATTTTCCGACTTCAACCAGTAAATCTTCGCGCAATGTGCAACAGATACAACCGTTGCTCATTTCGATCAGTTTTTCCTCGGAGCGGCTCAGCGATAATTCGTTTTTAACCAGGGCCGCATCGATATTCACTTCACTCATATCATTAACAATTACGGCAATCTTCAAGTTTTCCCGGTTATTCAGGATGTTGTTCAGCAGCGTGGTTTTTCCCGCACCTAAAAAGCCGGACAGCACTGTAACGGGGAGTTTGCGTGACAAATTTTCAAACATTTTAAAACCTCAATGAATTTTACAAATGTTATAACATAACATTTGTAAAGCACAAAACACTTCCCTTCTTAATGCCGCTCACGTCAGTGTTACACTAGCCTTTTTTGAACCGCCAAAGTTAATCGAATTGATCCCGCTAAGTCTTTATATCCATATTCCCTGGTGCATCAGAAAATGTCCTTACTGCGATTTTAATTCTCATGCGGTCAAGGGCGAGCTTCCGGAACAGCGCTATGTCTCGGTGTTATTAAGTGATCTGGACCATGATCTTCAGCATTTTGCGATAACCCGGCCGATCAGCAGTATTTTTATCGGCGGCGGCACACCGAGTCTGTTTTCGCCGGAAGCGCTCAATAGTTTGCTGGAAGGCATTAAACAGAAAGTCGGCTTTTCGGATAATCTGGAAATTACGCTGGAAGCCAATCCCGGCACTTTTGAGCTGGATAAGTTTGCAGAGTTTAGAGCACTGGGGATCAATCGCCTGTCAATCGGCGTTCAAAGCTTTAATGATAGCTTGTTGCAAAAACTCGGTCGGGTACATTCGTCTAAAGAGGCGATTCGTGCCGCAGAAACCGCACATCAGGTAGGATTTGACAATTTTAACCTGGACTTGATGTTTGGGCTGCCCGCTACGGACAATCACAGCAGCCGGACCGACGTTGAAATGGCGATCAAACTGAACCCAGCGCATATTTCGTTTTACCAGCTTACGCTGGAACCCAATACCTTGTTTCACAAGTTCCCCCCGCAATTGCCCGATGATGAGCATATCTATGCGGAACAGCAGGCCTGTCAACGGCTATTGGCGGACCACCAATACGGCCAATATGAAATTTCGGCTTACAGTAAGCCTGATTTCGAGTGCCGCCATAATCTTAATTATTGGCAATTTGGCGATTACCTGGGTATCGGCGCGGGTGCGCATGGCAAAATAAGCGCTCATCTGCCAAAGGGCATATTCCGCACCGCCAAGCCCAAAAGCCCCGAAATTTATCAAGCCCAAACGCATCGTCAACCGGGCGTCGCGATTGAAACCGATGTATTGGCATTGGAGTTTATGATGAACCAGCTCCGGCTTAAAAAAGGATTTACGCAGAGCCATTATGAACGCATGACAGGATTAAGCGCCGAATCGTTGCAACCCGCATTGGGCGAGTGCATCAATCTGGGTTTGATCTGCCATGAAGAGGGGGTTTACAAATGCAGCGAAAAAGGCTGGAATTTTCTGGACTCGGTGCTCGAAAGGTTCATTCGTTAGCACACGCGGGTTATACTAATCGCTGTACTGACAATCTTTAAGCCCTTACTCGGAAGCCACTTAAACTATGCTTGCTTTTCAAAAAGACTTTATTCACTACACATTGGACTGCGGCGTACTGAAGTTTGGTGAATTCCAGCTCAAGTCCGGTCGGACCAGCCCCTTTTTTTTCAATACCGGTTTATTTAAAACCGGTGCGCAATTGGGCAAATTGGGCGAATTTTATGCCTATGCGCTCATCGAATCCAAATTGCCTGTCGACGTGTTGTTCGGCCCCGCTTACAAGGGTATACCGCTGGTTTGCGCCACGGCAATCGCTTATGCGCGGCTGACCGGCCAAGATATTCCGTTTGCTTTTAACCGGAAAGAAGCGAAGGACCATGGAGAGGGCGGCACTCTCGTTGGCGCGGAATTGGCTGGTAATATTCTGATATTGGATGATGTGATCACCGCAGGAACCTCTGTCAGAGAATCTGTCGCCATTATCAGAGCCGCGAATGCCAAACCAGCCGGCGTGCTGATTGCGCTGGATCGCCAGGAAAAAGGCGAAAACCAATTATCGGCAACTCAAGAAGTCAGCACCACTTACGAAATGCCTGTATTTTCAATTATCAGTCTTGAGCACATTATCGAATATCTGACTGAACAGCCTGAAGCCACGGCCTATTTAGTCAACATTAATGCCTACAGGGAAAAGTACGGCGTCACAAATTCTCATGTCGAATGATTTATAGCCGCACCTGACTAACAGTAATCAAGATATAGTCTACAATTACCCCGAAACAGGTTTTACCGACTTGACCCCTGCAGACCAGTGACAGCAAAAGGCTTGCCATGAGGAACTTGGAATTTAAAGAACAACTGCACGAATATTCGCAGTGGCGCAGCCAATTGATACAAGCCATTGAAATGTATCAAGAATGGCGGCAACGTTATGCCATGAACGATATTCACAGCACTGAAATGCTGCTCAATATACTTCATGGTCTTGAATCTGATCGGATTACACTGGCGTTTGTTGCAGAGTTTTCCCGAGGAAAAACAGAACTGATTAATGCTCTGTTTTTTGCAGAAACAGGCGTTCGTTTACTGCCCTCATCGCCTGGCCGCACCACGATGTCGCCTACCGAACTTTTTTATGATGAAAAAGGCGGGCATTATATTCGCTTACTCAATATCGAGAGCCGACTCGAAGATATTTCTCTCAGTGAGTACAAAAAAAAGCCGGAGCGCTGGAACCAGATCGATCTGGATTTTGATTCCCCGACTCAAATGCAGGAAGCATTCAAAGAGTTAGTCGCCACCAAACGAGTGTCTCGCGAAGTCGCCGATAAACTGGGGCTTTGGAATGAAAAAGAGGCTGCTGAGCAGGGCATCGTCAACCCGGAAACAGTGGAGATTCCATGTTGGCGTCACGCGATGATAAGTTTTCCTCATCCTTTACTCAAAGAAGGCTTGTGCATACTCGATACTCCCGGTCTAAATGCGCTGGGCACCGAGCCCGAGCTGACGCTGAACATGCTGCCCAGCGCACAAGCCATTATTTTTGTCTTAGCGGCCGATACCGGCGTCACCAAAAGCGATCTGGAAATGTGGCGTAACCACGTCAGTAATACGCGTGGCGAACGAAAGCAGGGCCTGGCCGTAGTCATGAATAAAATTGACGCCATGTGGGATGATCTGGCCGGTGATTCAGGTTATGAAGCATCGATAAAATCTCAAATCAAAACCTGCGCATCCATTCTGAATATTGATGAATCCCTGGTTTTTCCTGCATCCGCCAAGCAAGCCTTATTGGCTAAAGTCAAATCGGATGATGCCTTATTGAAAAAAAGCCGGTTGTTCGCACTGGAAAACTACCTCGCGAATGACATTCTCAAGCAACGACGCACTATTATTCTTAATACTATCAAGCGGGATATCGGCTTCCTGGTCACCGAATCATCGAATTTAACCGATACAAAGCTCAATAATGCCGCCAAACAACTGGAAGAGTTCAAGAAGATAGATTTTGAAAACCATGAAATGACGGACAAGCTGATGGCGGAAACCCGCGATCGTCAGCAACATTACATGTTGAATATTGAGAATTTTCAAGCCAGCAGAAAAGTGTTTAGTGTTCAGGCCAAAATTTTGGTCGACTCCCTGTCTAGCGAACGCATTGATGAAATAATCAAAAATATGCGTATTGAGATGGCTAAAAGCCTGACGACTTATGGAATGAAGCAGAGCATGCGCAAATTATTCGACGAATTGCGCGATGTTTTGCAGGACTGTGTCGATACCACGAATGAAACCCGGAGATTGGTCAAAGCAATTCATAAAAAATTCCAGGATGAATACGGCTTTAAGGAAATAGAACCCCAGTTGTTTTCGATCAAGCAGTACCAATTTGAACTGGAACAAATTTTTGAAGAAGGTGAGGCGTTTAGAAACAGCGCACGCACCACCATGACCGAACAAAGCATCGTAATCAATAAGCTCTACTCAACGCTGATTAATAGAGCGAGAGCGATATTGAAAACGGCCAACAAAGACGCTACGACATGGTGCAATAGCGTTCTAACGCCACTGATGCATCAGATTAAAGACCATAAAAAACAAATTGAAAGCCGACTGCAAATGCTGAGAAAAATCAACGACTCAAAAGGCAGCGTAGCGGAAAACATTGCACAACTGGAACAGGAACTGGAACCGTTGAAACGACAAAGGAATGAACTGAGCACCATTATAAAAGCCATGCAAATGGAACCGCCTCCCTCAATGATAGAAAATAATCGATAGCCTTTTTGAAAAGGTGAGTAATTTCACCTTTTCAAAGCCTAAGGGCAACAGGCACACCTTACCCGGCTGAATCTCCAACTCGTAGGATGCGGTAAACAGCGTACACCGCATCTTTCGCAATTGATGCAAGCCTCACCCCATCCTAAGCCCTCTTAAATCTCCCGCTCATTCTGTAATGGCATTCCTTACTTTAAGCCCTTTCAAAATGATTTGAATAAACTTCTGCCCGCACCTGATCACAATACAAGGTAAAATCGTCTCTGAGATTAATGAGCCTTAATGGTCTATTCTTTGCCGAACGAGGCATCACTATGACTTGGCTTTACCCAGCCACATTCATTCAGGGGAGAGATTTGTGGGAAGATATGATTTGTATGAACGAAAAAAGCCAATAGGTTTGATCATAACCCTATTGATCATTTTAATGGCCGCACTCGCAGCGGGCGCTTGGTTTTATATTAATCCACAAGTGGTTGAGACCGGTAATTCGGGATTGACGACGCAAGAGTTAGCCTTGCCTGCTACATCGAATCAGGAACAAGGCGCGCCAGCCAATACACTCAATCTATCGTCAGAAACAGAGCCTAAAATTAGTACGGAAGAACCTTCTACAGGCAGTGGCCCGGCGTTGCCTGCATTGGAAAATAGCGATGATTTTTTTCGCGAACAGGCAAACCGATTATCACCGGGTTTTAGCCCGTGGTTAAAAGAGGATGAACTCATTAGAAAAGTGGTCATCATCGTCAACGATTTTTCTCAAGGGCTCCGAATTCACAAGCATATGAAACCGTTTACTTTAACGGAAACTTTCATTGCAGAAAAAGATGACCAGGGCCTGTACCTCTCGCCCAAAAGCTATCAACGCTACAATCAACTGGCTTCAGCGATTGACGACATTAATGTTAAAGATGGATTACAAACCTATCGAACGTTGAATGCGCTTTTTCAACAGATTTTCAAAGAATTCAGCTATCCGGAAAGTTACAGTGTGGATGATCTTTTCCAAAAAGCCGCTGCCGAACTATTGACTGCTCCGGTCATAGACTCGCGTATTGCTCTGGTCAAGGCCACGCTTGGCTACAAGTTTGCTGACCAAAAACTTGAGACGCTTAATCCTGTGCATAAACAAATGATCAGGATGGGGCCTCAAAATACCCGAATCATTCAAAATAAACTGCGCTTGTTGACCGAAGGCCTCGCCAACATGTCGCCATAGCGTTATAAACGGAACCAAGCAGGGACATAAAATGATTTACCCCGGCTTGGTTCAACTGCTTGGATGAAACTTAAGCCTGAAATCCTGATCAGCCAACGCCGGAATTTTATCTTCCGATACCGGCGGACTAAAATAATAGCCCTGAACCTGGTGACAACCTAACCCCCGCATGACCAGTGCCTGCTCGATGGTTTCCACGCCTTCGGCAACCAGCGTGTAGTTGAGCGCATTGGCAAGTCCGATAATGGCGCCCAGCATAAGCGGAGTCTGATGGCTGGAAAGAACATCCTGAACAAAGACCTTATCCACTTTGAGTGTATCAATCGGTAGCTCTTTAAGCGAGGCCAGCGATGAAAACCCGCTGCCAAAATCATCGATGGCGATCCTTACACCAATTTCCCTCAGTTGCCTGAATACAGTCAGATAACTTTCCTGTTGCATCGCATTTTCAGTCACTTCAAGTTCCAGAAAACGTCCTGAAATGCCGGTTTTATGCAAAATTTCACGAACCGTAGCCAATAACTCGGGATCACGAAAATGGAAAGGAGAAATATTGACCGATACGGATAGCGAACTCCAGCCTGCTGCATGCCATAAGGCCAATTGTGAACAGGCGGTTGTCAGCACCCATTTTCCCAACTCGATAATAAGACCCAGATTTTCAGCCAGCGCGATAAACTCAAATGGACTCACTAAACGTCCATCCGGATGCTGCCACCGTATCAAGGCCTCAACACTGACCATTTTGCCGGTTTGCAGTGTAATTTGCGGCTGGTAATACAAGATAAATTGCTGCTTTTCAAACGCGTCTCGCAGTTGCTGCTCTTTTTTCATACGCTGTTTGACTTGCAAGGTCATTTCCGGCGTATAAAAAGCAAAGCGTTGTTTACCGGCTTGTTTGGCAGAATACATCGCCGCATCAGCGGCCTTCATAATTTCAATTTCATCACGCCCGTCTCGCGGATAGATGGCAACACCGATACTGACACGCGGCCTAAGCAAGTTGCCATCCAAATTCAACGGCAGGTTGATCTGATTTAAACACCGTGTCGCAACTTCCGCCACACTCTCTTCATCGATGATGTTATCAACGATGATGCAAAATTCGTCACCACCCAAGCGTGCAGCAAAATCAATATCCCGGATAACCAACTTGATGCGTTGCGCAATCGCTTTCAAATATTGATCGCCGACATTGTGGCCAAGTCCGTCGTTGATGTCTTTGAATCCGTCCAGATCAAGATACAGAAACGCAAATTGCTCGTTGCGCCGGGCGGCGCTCTTAATAATGCCGTCCATGCGTTCGTGATAATAAGTCCGACTGGCGAGCCCGGTCAGGCTATCGAAATAGGCCAGGCGGTGTATCTGTTTTTCGGATTCTTTTTTATGGGTTATATCCTGAACGGTGCCGGTGATAATGGGATTGCTTAAATCGGTAATCGCCTCAATCTCCTGATGTACAAAAACAATTTCGTAAGGCGTAATTTGCAGCCGATATTCGGTATGCTGAATAGAGGGGTTATGAATTGAATTACGAATGATATTGCTGACGAAACTCCGGTCCTCAGGATGAATAAGCTCGAGAAAACCTTCTAAGGTGTTATTGAACTGACTTGGATTTATCTCGCAAAGTTTTGCCAAATGAGATGACAACTTAAAGTGATTGTTCTTGCTGTCCCAGGTCCAATAACCCAAGCGCGCGATACGCTGGGCGGCATCCAACTGGAGCTTGCTGCTTCTAAGTTCAGAGGTGATTTGCCCGGTCCGTAATATAAATTGCAGGCGATGAGTCAGGATGGTGTAGTTTAACGGTTTGACAACAAAATCCGTGGCGCCGGCGGCAAAGGCCTTATTAATGGATTCGGTGTCACCCAGACCGGTCGTCATAATAATGGGGACATCGGCCAAATCCGGAAGCGCTTTGAGTTGTTTGCACGTTTCAAAGCCATCAAGTTCATCCATCATCGCATCCAACAGAATAAGGTCAGGAATGGTTTGTTGAGCCTTGACGAGGGCTTCTTTACCGTTCGTTGCCGTTTCGATTTGAAATCCGGACGAGCGTAGCACTTCACTGATCACCATCCGAAAACTGGCGTCATCGTCTACCAGCAAGATGTGCTGCCATGACTTTTCGGCCTGGACAGTTTGAGTTAAATGCATTTCAAACGGGTTGATCGCTTCATGTAAAGCGGCTATGACGGTGGGCAGTTCGTCTGTCAGCGCTTCAACTCTAAGCGGCATAATATCCAATAAATTTTTCTTGGCTTTTGTTTCTATTTCGTCCGCCAGTTTCGCAATTGAATCGGCGCCAATGTTAGCCGATGCCGATTTAAATGCATGGGCCAATGACGCTAACAAAGGTGCATTTCTATCGTACAGGGCATCCCGGATTTTTTCGATTTCTGATGCGGCACTGTTCAGATAAAGTTCGACAGCCTTGTTCAGCAAAGAAGAGCCGTCTTCAGTCCTGATTTCCCGTAATTGGTTCAGCGTATCGAGGTTTAAAATGTCCAAACGTGATTGATCAATAGTCAATCCGTTAAGAAGAGCGACACCTTGAGGTTTGTCGCTGGGCTTCAACCATTTTTCCAGCTCCGCCATTATTTGCTTTTTGTTAAATGGCTTGCTGATATAGCCATTCATACCTGCGGCCCGGCATTGTTCCATGATGCCTTTCTGTACGTCTGCAGTCAGAGCAATAATAGGCAAGGTTTCGTTATTTTTGCCTAACTGCTGACGTATCGTGCGAGTCGCTTCAAAGCCATCCATAGTGGGCATATGGCAATCCATTAAGACCAAATCGTAGTGTTTGTTTTTGACGGCCTCGACGGCCTCTTGTCCGTTATTAGCAATTTCCACGTCGCAACCGACCGCTTTGAGCAAGCCTAAACCGACTTCCTGATTGATAATGTTATCCTCAGCCAATAAAACGAGACCCTGCAATGACTTAACTGGACTGATTAGAGCATTCTCCATCCCACCATTACTCAACGGGGTGTTGCCGGATAGCTCAAGTAAACATTGCAAAAGTTGCTTTTGAAAGATCGGCTTGTTCAGGGTTCGATAAATACCGTACTCGGAGTATTTTTCGAAATCCATTCCCAAGGCATCAGAACTTAACATGATCTGCTGCAAGGGTTTAATCATGGGGTCGTTTTTAATGCTTTTGGCAAGGCTCAGCCCATCCATATAAGGCATGTGCCAATCCAGTAAAGCAATCTGGTAAGGCTGCCCAAGCGCTGTTGCCTGACGAAGGTCTTGCAGGGCTTTTTGTCCGTTATCGACCGTTTGAACCTGTATTCCCCAGTAACTCAACAGGTCGAACAAAATATCGCGATTAGTTACATTATCATCAACGACCAGTATTTTCAGATTTTTGAGAACCGAAAGCTCAGGAAGCCGGTTCTCTGCAAGATTGCCTTTTTGCAATGTCAAACAAAAATAGAAACAGGCCCCTTTGCCCGGCGTGCTGATTAATTGCAGATCGCCGCCCATCAATTGAACCAGTTTGCGGGAGATGGTCAGTCCTAGTCCCGTTCCACCATGACGCCTTGTAATAGAACCGTCAATTTGAGTAAAACTCTCGAAGATGGCTTGTTGCTGCTCAAAAGGAATACCCGGACCGGTATCGGCTATCTCAAATTTGAGCTGTATGCTTTCAGACGTTTCAACAGACTCCAACGGCCGGACTTTGAGCTCTACCTGACCCTGTTCGGTAAATTTGATCGCATTGCCCATTAAATTTATGAGAACTTGCCGTAATCGCTCAGCATCGCCTATGACTTGAATGTGTAAGTCATAGGGCAAATTAAGCAGAAGTTCCAGATTTTTTCTATAGGCCTGATCAGTCAGAATTTCCGTGGTTTCTTCCAGCAAACGGCTTAAACAGAATTCTGTTTCGTTGAGCTTGAATTTACCCGCTTCGATTTTGGAAAAATCAAGAATATTGTTGATGATGCTCAACAAAGACTCTGCCGAACGAAAAGCGGTTTCCGCCAGCCGCTTTTGGCGAGAATCGAGTTCCGTGTTAAGCAACAGTTCGGTCATGCCCAGCACGCCATTCATAGGTGTTCTTATTTCATGACTCATTGTGGCCAGAAATTCGCTTTTTGCTTTGCTGGCCGCTTCCGCGCCCTCTTTTCCTTTTACAGCTTCTTCGGTGGTAAGTTGTAGCTGAATATTTTTATCAAATAGTTCGGCCGTGCGATCGGCTACCTGCCTTTCGAGATGCAGCCGATATTCGTCCAACTGTTTATCGCGGCGCTCTATTTCTCCCAGCATTTTGTTGAAAACACTGGAAAGCAGGCCAAACTCATCCGTTCCGGATTGAACAACACGGGCGGTGTAATCTTTTTTAGAAGAGACCGTATCCATGACCTTCATTAAATTCATCAGGGGCATGGAAAATATTTTCTGAAGCCGCGCAGACAAGAGCAATATCAGCAGTAGGCTGCCGAAAATAGCCAATCCCACGATGAAATAAAAAGTACTTAGATCCTTGTTTAACTTAGACAGGTCATTAATGAGATGAACAGAACCGATGATTTGCCCATTCAGCATGATGGGATAGAGCAGATGCAAAAAGCCCTGGTCATCATACTCAAAATCATCGATAACCTCAGCGGAGCTTGTGCCGCGCCAATAATCGGATTTTAATCGGGCCAGCCAGCCGGATCCGTTTGGTTCAGATGCCATATTAAGGGGCTTGGCGAGCTGAGCGATTACTTTGGCTTCAGTCCATGACTTGTGAAAATCCGGATGCTGCTGGAATGTTGCGAAGGGTTGTCCTTGAAGCGTATAAATATAAACCGCAACAATATCCTTACGCGAAGAAAATCCGGCTAATGACTCTTCCGCCGTTTTAGGGTCGTTAAACGCCAATGCCGCCGAACTGTTCCAGGAGAGAACGCTGGCTAAAGAGATCAATTCACCTTCAACAGCCCGCTTGATGCTTTGATATTGAAAGGTCACCATTGCGACTGTGACTAGCAGCATCGCAAAAATGGCTGTAAAAGCCATTATCAAAATGAGCTTGGTGCGAATTGAAACGTTGCCTATTCTAAGCATTATCCATGTCCTTCAGGGATTTTCAGTGATGACATTAGCCACCTTGAGCAAACGGGCGCTCATTATGAACCCCGCTTGCCGAGCTAAATCAAGGTTGATATTCAAGGTTAATTTATCGTTATTTTTTTGCAGGTTCACGATGCCTTTAAAGGTGGTTAATCCTTCGGTATCGTCGACAGTCAGGATAGGCTTGCCTAATGCTGCAGCGTGAAGCTGAGCGAGTTGAAGCCTATCCTGGCCGCTGATAAAAACAATATGACAGTCATCAATGTTCCGGTTACGGTTGATATTGATAATGACGACGGAATGCTGGCCAATTTGCTTGTCTGAAAGCTGCTCGAAGGCTTGTTGCACGATATTGTCACCTATCACGCAGAGCCGTAAATCTTCATCTTCGCTTTTAAATGCATGCTCAGGCCATTCTGTGAATATCGCAAGATTGAGTGTCACCGCTGTTTTAACCGCAAACTCTTCCAGTGTTTCAGCATTAACGCTCGCGCACGATAATGCGCCCGTCCATAACAGGGCGGCAAAGGCAAAAGACCTCGATTTTGAGGGCGTTTGGTTATTTACCCCCCCGATCTTTAGAATGAACTTTGAAATGGCAATCATCATTTAAGAGGCGCTATAAACCCATTCTAGACGAATACTTTGGACTAAAATTGCCAAGCCAACTTGCCATAGAAACCTCTTTGGTTTTCTTTAGGTTGGACAAAATTTTCACTGATATATTCCAGTTGGCTGTCATTCAGTAAATTTTGACCGACTAGCGATAGCTCGACATCTTTGTGGATACGCCAACCCAGGCGCATATCCATCGTGATATAGCTATCAACCGGTGAAGAGCCGACTACGGTGAAGGCGCTGGCATCATCGGTATAACGCAGCCAAATATCCCAGCTGATATCCTTCCACGGGTTGATTGAAGAGCGTAATGAAACCTTGTGCTGCGGGGAAATAGCCTCTTGATAATACTCACTGTTGTGAAGATGAGTTTCAATAAAGCTGTAACTCAAATCCCAGCGCCAGTTGTCCCGCATTTGCCAGACTACCGAGGTTTCAACACCGTAAGTCTCTCCCGAATTGCCATTGTCAATAATGAAAGGTTGAGTGATATAGGGATTTACCGTCGGCAGGATAGGCTGCCCGGGACTAAATGATCGCAGGCTTTTATAGTCGTTAAAAAATGCCGACACATCCAGAGAAAATAATTTGGCAAAGGTAAAGCGGTAACCCACTTCATAGGCGAGCAGTTCTTCGGAATCAAAGCTATTAGACCCGTTAACTGTCAATTCAGTAGGAACGCCGAATGGTGATTGTCCGGCAGGAATGACGCTTCCACGCAGGGTCATATCCGAATCAATACGCGAGGGGATTCTGACCGCTCTGGAAACGGCCGCCCAGGCCTTGTGTGAGGGATGCGGTGTCCACATGAGCCGTGCGGTGGGCTGATATTCAAAGCCGGTGTAATCGTTATGTTCAAATTTTGAGCCCAGCGTAAGCCACAAGGTCTCATCAACCAGACTTATTTCATCTTGTAAAAAAGCACTAAAATATTGGTCACCTCGGTTCTGTGGATCAAAAGAAATTGCGGGTGTCATATCGAACCGGGTTTCCGATTCACTATAACGATACCCTCCCCCCCAAATAATGTCATTCCAGCCGTTCAGGGCAAAGCGGTGCTGAAAATCAATATCGTAGGTGTTGCGTAATTCATGAATATAGATATCTTCCCGATCATACCGGTCGTAGTAAAGTTGCATGGTATAACTGGAGGTGGATGAAAAGGTATGCTGCAAGCGTCCTAGTACATTTGCGCCATAGACTTGGGCAGTATCGTTAACAAAAGCGGCGCCATTTGGCGTATCAAATACGGGGTAGTTAAGCTTTTGGTTGAAATTGCTATGGTATGCGTCACCTTGAACGGTAAACGCATCCGCATTGGTTACTAATGAATCGACTCTGAAACCGCCTTGCACTTTGTCCCAATCGTCGTTTGACCTGGATTGGTCTTGACTGATTAATTCATCTCTTTTGAAGCCTTTCATATAGGCCCGTCCGGTAGTATCTTTACCTAACTGGGTCCCGTAACGTGCAGAACCGAATCCAAGTTCTTCGGTTCCGCCACCGCCTGTAACCAAACCGCCTTGCGTATCGGCTGAGTGCTTGGTAATGATGTTGATGACGCCGTTGACTGCATTAGCGCCCCATAGCGCGGCGCCGGGACCTCTGATAACCTCAATGCGATCGACATCTTCCATCATGACATCTTGCATTTCCCAATAAACACCGGAGAATGCCGGGGTATAAATATTCCGCCCATCAATCAACACCAGCAGTTTGTTGGCAAAGCGGCCGTTAAATCCACGGGATGAAACAGCCCACTTATTGGCATCAATACGCGCAACATCTATACCGGGAGCCATCCGTAATGCATCAGGGATAGTGGTAACGCCGGACCGCTTGATGTCTTCATTACTGATGACAAAAATAGCGGCCGGAGCGTCGGAAAGAGACTGGGCTTTTTTGGAAACGGAGGTTACTTTGACATCTAATAGTTCTTCCAGATCAAGTGCGTAAACATCACTTGCGTCCTCCGCGTTGATAGCCGGTGAGGCAAGCATCCAACCTATCAAACCAAATATAAGGATAGCAGTGATATTCATGGCATTTCGGGTCAGGGGAAATCAAAGGGGTGTTGGCCGGTTAAGTTTAGACTAAATCCATTAATCCTTTTTTGATGCCCCTAAAATGAGTAGGGGTGATGTGGTTTAGCGCCCTGCGTTAATTAAATGGAATACGCTTATAGGACGACAGGCATTGGGGTTAAAAATGTGTGAATGCCGCATCTGAAACACTTCAGTTGTTATATACTTCGCGCGGTCAAAAACCATAAAGATCAATGGAAGCTAAATTGCATCTTGCCTAATACTATTTTTAAATCCGGATTAATTACACCTCTATGAAAAGTAATGTCGTCGATGCACGCATTTCACCCGAAAGTCATTTGTCGGTATTGTCCAAAGCTGAAGTCAATAAATTACTTGATACCAGCCAGGGCGGTTTGTATCAGCTGCTCAGAAGTTGTTCTTTAGCCGTTCTCAATTGCGGTAGTGCTATGGATGACGGGAAAGAATTACTGGAGCAGTATCAATCATTTGAAATTGCCGTGATTCAGGAGCAAAGAGGTATCAAGCTGGAATTGAAAAATGCTCCAGCCAATGCCTTTGTCGATGGACATATGATCAAAGGGATTAAAGAGCATCTGTTCAGTGTGCTACGTGACATCATTTATGTCAGTGATGAAATCCATGACAATCCAAAATTTGATTTACAAACTACAGATGGCGCAACGAGTGCTGTTTTTCATATTTTGCGAAATGCAGGGGTATTGCGTGCTCAAACCGACCCGAAATTGGTCGTTTGTTGGGGCGGGCATTCCATTTCCCGCGAGGAATACAACTATACCAAGCAGGTCGGTTATGAACTGGGATTAAGAGGTATGGATATTTGCACCGGCTGCGGCCCCGGTGCAATGAAAGGCCCGATGAAAGGCGCCACCATAGGCCACGCCAAACAGCGGATCTCTTTGGGCCGTTATGTCGGTATTACTGAACCGGGCATTATTGCTGCCGAGGCGCCTAATCCCATCGTTAATGAATTAGTGATTCTGCCTGATATTGAAAAACGCCTAGAAGCGTTTGTCAGAGTCGGGCACGGGATAGTCGTTTTTCCCGGTGGCGCCGGTACTGCCGAAGAAATTCTTTATTTGCTGGGCATCTTGTTGCATCCGGACAATGTCGAAATACCTTTCCCGTTGATTTTTACGGGCCCAAAAGCTTCTGAAAGTTATTTTAAGCAGATCCACCAGTTTATAGGTGACACTTTAGGTCTTGAAGCCCAGCAACGTTATAAAATCATTATTAATGATCCGGCCCGGGTTGCCCGAGAAATGAGAGAGGGGCTCAAATCGGTCAGAGAATATCGAAAACACAGAGATGATGCTTACTACTTTAATTGGTCAATTACAATCAGCCCTGATTTTCAGCAGCCCTTCGAACCGCATCATGAAAACATGAGCAATTTAAAACTGCACGGTAATCAGCCTCGTCATCATTTGGCAGCCAATCTGCGGCGGGTTTTTTCCGGTATTGTTGCGGGCAATGTCAAAGCCGATGGCATAAGAGCCATCGAACAATTCGGCCACTTTGAAATAAAAGGCGATGCCGAAATCATGGATCCTGTGGATCAATTATTGAAGGCGTTTATATCCCAGCAGCGCATGAAGCTGCCGGGAAAAACCTATGTTCCTTGTTATCAGATCGTTAAATAATTCAAGACACTTGAAAATTTACTCGTTGACTTTAATGAGCCAGCCGCCGGTTCCTTTGCATTGATTGGGACCGTTCGCGGCAATGTTGATTCTTGCGAAGCTGCCGGCTAAGGAGTTGGGAAGTTTGCCGGATACATTATATTTACCGCCTTTAGGCGTCACTTTGATGTCAACCGGTTGATTTTTGATGGTCACTTTAATACTTTCCGGATTACTGACAGTAGCCGCTGTAAATGAGAATTCCGAACCAACAGCAACCTCAGCCTTTTCGGGCGGAACAAACTCCGAAAAATAAGGCTTTTCGCAGGCTTTTTTACTGCTGCTGCTACTGCCATAGGCCCATAACTGAGTAGGCAGCGTGAGTATAATGAGTGCATTTAAGATTAAACGTGCTTTCATAGATCTCCACCTTTTTATGATATTTATTATTATGATTGTAAAAATAAGCTAACTTTCTGAATTTACAGAAGCTAAGATCTGACTATCAGCGCTGGATTTTGTAACGTTGTTAATCCGTTCTGACCCAAAGCAAGAACAGTTCAACCCGTTTTTTAAGATCGCTGATTAAGCAGAACCATCGAAAGTCCCTTACCGGTAACTTATCAGGTTTTTAAAAAATGCTTAATTTTATGATCTGTGGATTGATTTGGGTAATGCGGAATGAATAGCGGAGAGTTAACTGACACGTTGTCTGGCGGCGTAAAACGCTCTTATCGAAAAATGGAGGGGCTTCCGAATGTAATGTAACATTCGGAAGATCCTCAAACTAAACTAAGACTCGTCCCTGCCTAATTCAAGTATTGCTTGAGCGTGCGTCAACGGTTCTATTTTTACCGTATCCACACCCTTTTTTACGATGCCCAACTCTTTGGCAGCAGCATAAGATAAATCCATCTCTCTGTGCCCGGCATAAGGACCTCGGTCATTGATTTGAACAACTACACTTTGGTCGTTTTTAGGATTTGTAACTTTTACATAAGACATCAGCGGTAAAGTTTTATGAGCCGCTGTCATAGCATTCATATTAAACTTTTGACCACTGGCCGTTTTTTTACCGTGAAACTTAGCGCCGTACCAAGATACTTTGCTTAATGGTTTATTACGAATTCTCTGAATCAGATTTCTTTTAGCAATTTTTTTGGTTGAGTGTTCATCAAAATAAAGACCCTCACCGTAAGCCGTTTTAACAGGGCTTCCGACATAGGTTCCGATTACAAACGCACACGTTGCCAACATGATTTTACTCATAATTTAACGCCTTTTCTCATTAACTACGGTTCGATTCTAACCGGGCAAGTCTTAAGCTTTTCTTAAATAGGACTAAAAACAGCCTATTTGAATTTTAAAAATGTGAACTAATAGAGATACTTAGAAAAATACGCCCTCTTGTAAGCGTAAGAGGGATAAGGGATGACACTTAGATAAGCTCTATTTTTCTAATAATACGTGCCGTTATTTTTTAGTCTTTTGGTTAGGCTGATTTAGGTCAATGCCTGCCTTTTTTAGTTAATGGGCAATTTTCTGGAAGGAATGGCAACGCAAATTGTTTGCTAATCACGTGATCCAGCCATCAAAAAAAAGCACTAGTCCGGCTTTTCGGTTGTCAATATTTAACCTGGAAACTACAATCGACATGAACTTTTATGGGTTCCCGAAGTAATTGGGATCCGGCAAATCAGGGGGAAATTATGGCAACACAAACAATTAACTCATTTAGAAGTATCACGTTAATGGCGCTTTCCCTGCTTTGCAGCAGTGTTGCCTTAGCAGACGAGCAAGAGGATATGCAAAACCGCTTGAACGAAATGGTGATGTCACAGCCATTTAATGTCGCAGACAATGCAAAATTAGAAGCCTACATCGAAGAAGCAACAAAACAGGGCACGCCTCCTGTGTCCACACCCAGTAAATACTGGCGAAAGGGCTATACCTGCGCGGACCTGCGCCGTTATTCCTGGAATGATTACAGGGATTGCAGCTATTTCCATCGATATAACGGCTATTATTGGCCTTATTAATTAAATCAAATTTGCTAAATTTCATACAATTTAAAACTTTTTATCTGGCGTAAACACTTTAAGGGGATGTTAATGGTTAATTTTAAAAGAAAAACACTTTCACTGATTGGGAGCGCAGCAGTGGCAGCTCTGCTATTAAATGGATGTTCAGCAGTCCATACCTCTATTGCAAAGAAAGATCTGGACGTTCAAACGAAAATGAGCGATACGATTTTTCTTGATCCGGTGGGCCCTGATAAGAAAGTGGTGTACCTGGAAGTACGCAACACTTCTGACAAATCCAATTTTGATATCATGGATCCCATTCGCCAATCCTTACAGTCGCGAGGCTACGTGGTTACCAATGATCCGGAACGAGCTCATTACTGGTTGCGGGCTAATATCTTAAGTGTCGGCAAAGCCAACCCAACAGCTGCAGAAACGGCATTGGGTTCCGGATTTGGCGGCGCGCTGGGCGGTGCTGCTGCAGGTGCAGCAATCGGCGGCGGCTTAGGCGGCTGGTCGGGCGCTGGAATCGGCGGACTTGCCGGCGTTGCAGTGGGCGGTTTGGTTGAAACCATTGCGGATGCCGCTGTTCATGACACCACCTTCATGGTTGTGACTGATATTGAAATCGCTGAAAAAGCCAAACAAGGGGTGACGATCAGGCAGGACAGTCAACAGAATGCTAAACAAGGGATTGGCGGTTCAAGAACACAAACTTCATCTGAAGTCAGCGATAGAAAAAAATACCGCACCCGGGTCGTTAGCTCTGCAAATCAGGTCAATCTTGAGTACGAAGAGGCAGCGCCAGAGTTAACCAATGGTCTCGTTCGCTCTATTGCAGGCGTTTTTTAGTACGCTAAAAACACGCTGATTGTTATCTGCAACAAACTCATCATGAACAAGGCCCATTGCTTTGTCATGGTGAGTGACCCAAAAATGGCTACAACAAAGCCGCCTAAAGCCAGTCCGGCAGCTAAAAACCCACTATCACCTTAGAAACTTTTTCTGCCCCCAGAGCTTTCCTAAGAGAAAAGCCTCTAGCCGCGGCTATAAGACTTTCACAGGAAATTAAACCCGTGGCTCAATCTACAGGTTTGCGCATCGTCACGAACTCTTCTGCCGCTGTAGGGTGAATGCCTATCGTCGAATCAAAAACGGCTTTTGTCGCTCCGGCCCGGATTGCAACCGCCATCCCCTGAATGATTTCAGCCGCATTCTCACCAACCATATGAATACCCAGCACTTTTCCGGTGCTTTGCCTTACAATCATTTTCATAAGCGTCTTTTCATCCAATCCGGAAAGAGTATGTTTCATCGGTTTAAAAACAGACTTATAAATCTCGATATCCTGGTAACGCTTTCTTGCTTCGGCTTCCGTCAAACCGACAGTACCTATATTAGGTTGACTGAAAACGGCCGTAGGAATGTTGTCATAATCAACAGGCGCGGGACGATCGGAATAGAGCGCATTAACCAACGCCATCGCCTCAGCAATAGCTACCGGCGTCAAATTGACTCTATCGGTAACATCACCCAGCGCATAAATCGAAGAAATATTGGTTTGATAATTTTCGTCAACCTTGATTGCGCCCTTGCTGCTGAGTTCCACACCCAGCCTCTCAAGACCTAATCCGGCAATATTCGGTATCCGGCCGGTTGCATATAAAACAAGATCGGCTTCAAGTGGAACAGCCTCTCCGGTTTGCACGGTAAAACCGCTGTCTTTTATTTCTACGGATTTGATTTCAGTGTTGAACAGGATTTCTATCCCTTTTTTGCGCATTTCCTCTACACAAAATGTTCTGACATCGTCATCAAAACCTCTCAGCAGTTTATCGCCTCTGTAACAAAGCGTCGTTTTAACGCCCAGGCCGTGCATGATTCCAGCAAATTCCACTGCAATGTAGCCGCCTCCAACTATCAAAATTCGTTTGGGAAGTGTGGCTAAGGCGAACATTTCATTTGAAGTGGCCACATTTTCTTTGCCCGGAATGTCAGGCACAAAAGGGCGTCCGCCGGTGGCAATCAGAATTCGTTCGCAAGAAAATTGCTGCTCGCCCACTCGGACCGTATGAGTGTCCAGTAGCTCTGCTTTACCATGAATCAGGGAGACACCTGAATTATCCAGCAAACCGCCGTAAATGCCTTGCAAGCGCTCGATTTCGCGGTTTTTCTGAGCCAACAAAACGGACCAATCAAAATGCGGCTCGGCGACCGACCAGCCAAAACCTTGCGACGCTTTAAAGTCTTCGCTGAAGCGCGAGGCGTAGACAAACAGTTTTTTGGGAACGCAACCCACGTTTACACAGGTGCCGCCCAGATACAGGTTTTCGGCAATTGCGACGCGGACGCCCATCCCGGAAGCGGTCCGGGCCGCGCGAACGCCACCCGAACCGGCACCGATCACAAACAGGTCATAATCATAGTGAGTCATTTGAATCCTTTAGGATCGATTTTGAAAGGTTGAAAACAGGACGTTGCATTCATGCTTTACAAGGATGACTTCACACGTCCTGAAAAATCAATGGTCTGCACCCATCCGACAGGCTCCTAGCAGTTACCGGTCTATCAGATAAGCCAGCATTGTGTCTGCATCGCTAACCGTGAAAGGATCGTCTGGGCAATTGTCGGAAAGACCCGGCTCACTGAACACCTTGACGATTGCTTTATCGTCAACCAGCATGGAATAACGCCAGGAACGGTAGCCGAAGCCCAGGTTTTCCTTTTTGACCAGCATACCCATGCCCCGGGAAAAATCCCCATTTCCGTCGGGCAGCATTTTCACATGCTCAATACCCTGGTGTTTCCCCCACTGAAACATCGTGAAAGCATCGTTAACACTTAAGCAATAGACCTCATCAACGCCTTGATCGATAAGTTCCTGATATTTTGCCTCATAACCCGGTAAATGCGTGCTTGAACACGTGGGCGTAAATGCTCCCGGCAATGCGAATAGCACTATTTTTTTACCTTTGAAAACATCATCGGTGCTGACATCCTGCCAGCGAAAAGGATTATCGCCTCCGATACTTTCATCACGGACGCGGGTTTTAAAAACTACAGTTGGCACGGTATAAGTCATTTGATTTCTCCGGAAGTTGATTCAAACCTGTTAATGATGAGCGAGTGGCTTATCGGTAAACAGATAATCACGTAATTCACTGTCCAATTTAGGATCCTGTCTGCGTATCCATTCCAGCAGCATTGCCGCGTGCTCTTTCTCTTCATCGCGGTTATGTGCGAGTATGCCTTTCAGCTCATTATTCTTGCAGGCGTCGACTCTTTGGTTATACCAGTCGACCGCTTCGAGCTCCTCCATCAAAGAGGTAATGGCTCTGTGCATATCCCGTGTTTCATCAGAAAGCTCGTTAATAGATTCGTGATAACCTTCATTTGACATGGTTGATCCTCGTTAAAAGGGTTAAAAAGTCTGCCGAAGTGGGTTCATGTGCAATAGTTTTTATCGTCACAGCCCCCACTTTTTTCAGCACAGAAGCAGCTTATCGATCATTAAACTTAATTAAAAATTGATTGTTACTATGAGAACAATTGATTTCATCAATAAAAAGCCATGCAATGACTTTAGGGAATCGGGATTAAATCACTCGCAGCTGAAGAAGCAGCGCTATATCAAGGAGGGGGACGAGCGCCCAAAATCCCGTTCAGGCAGCTAGAGGGCTCAGAATAACGGCATTTTGGGGTAGACAACGGCTCTGATCAGAACGCAGGGAATCAACTTGCTCGTTGATTCCTTAGATGACAAGGTGATTGATTTTTTCTAGATCAGGCGCCTTCCTCTTTATCTTCTTCATTCGTCATATCCGATATGGCTTTCAAGCGCAAAATAGCTTTGTAGTTAACGCTATTCTCCGGATAGTTGCCTTCTTCGTCGGTTGCTCCGGCAGACTGACCCATCAGTATTTCCAGAGTTTCATCGACATTTGAAACCGTATAAACACTGAATAATCCTTGGGCGACAGCGTCTACCACTTCCTTCATGAGCATCAGATTACGTTGATTCGCTTTAGGAACAATGACGCCCTGCTCACCGTTTAGCCCGCGAGCCTGACAAAGCCTGAAAAACCCTTCTATTTTTTCATTGACCCCGCCTATTGCCTGCACCTCACCGTATTGATTGATGGAACCGGTCACAGCAAATGTTTGTTTGATTGGTGTCAATGTCAAAGCCGAAATCAGACTGCACAGCTCAGCCAGAGAAGCACTGTCGCCGTCAATATAACCGTAGGATTGCTCTATCGCGATGCTGGCGGAAATGGCCAGAGGAAATTGCTGCGCGTAACAATGTCCCAAATAGCCGGTCAGGATCATCACCCCTTTGGAATGCAAGGCCTGTCCCAGTTCCACTTCCCGCTCAATATCGACTATCCCGCGGGAGCCCGGATAAACCGTTGTGGTTATACGGGCAGGGGCACCGAAACTGCTGCCGCCGATTTCAAGCACCGTAAGACCGTTCACTTTGCCGATGGCACCGCCTTCGGTATCAATCAGAATAGTGCCGTCCAGCATTTCTTCGAGTATCGCTTCAGAAATTCGCCCGTTGCGATGTTCTCGCGCCGCCAACGCTTTTTCTACAAACTGTTTATCGATGACATCAACAACCGCCTGCGTACTTAATAAGTTGGCTTCACCTATGATTTCCAGCGAATCGTTGATATGCGCAGACAAGCGGCGCTGATGCTCTGCCTGACGGCAACTGTGCTCGATAAGTCTTTCAATCGCGCATCGTGTAAGTGGTTTTGCTCCGGAATCAGCAGCTTGCTTAACCATCAATGTCGCAAACTGCTGAATGGATAACGGCGTAATTTTGATATGGTCATCAAAGTCGGCCAATATCCTGAACATTTCGTTAAATTCATTATCCAGTTCTTGCAACAAGTAATAGATATCCCTGGAACCGACCAGGATCACTTTTATATTGAGCGGAATAACTTCCGGCTTAAGCGTCATGGTATTGATGCCCAATTCAGAATAAGGCGACTCGATTTCAATTTTGCCGGATTTCAACGCCCGTTTCAGGCCTTCCCAAACAAACGGGTAGTTCAACAGTTTATCGGCATCAAGAATCAGATAACCGCCATTGGCCTTATGCAGGGAACCGGGGCAGATGCGCCGGTAATTGGTGACCAAGGTGCCTTGCTCATTCTGATATTCGATGCGGCCAAACAGGTTTTGATAGATAGGATGGGGTTCGTAAATGACCGGTGCGCCGCTGCCCTGCTTGTAATCGAGGAGAATGTTAGGCGCGTAGCGCTCGACAAGCAACTGGCGTTTGGTTTGATTATCCCGGGAATCCATGAATGGCAGATTCGCCAGTTCAATGGCAATGCTGTTACGCAAATCTTTTTTAATTTCAGCCAGATAAGTGATGACATCATCAATATTCTGATACTGCTTTTTCAACTCTTTAAACAGCGGCGTAATCGCTTGTGTAATCGTTAAATCGTCCAGTTCCCGGATGTCCTTAACCATCGCCCGGCGCCATTGCGGCAATTCCAGCAACACATCGCTCAGAAAATTTTCCAGTATTTCCACCTGGGCTTTAAAAGCCTCGCGCTCTTCCTGAGGAAGCTGGGTAAACTGATCTTCGTCCAGGGATTTATTATCCCGAACGGGGAGAAAGGTGATCGTTTCGCTCTCCCGATAAACCGCAATTCCTGCCTCCTGCGCCCGGTTCTCAACCTGACTCAATGCAGCATTATATTTCTGATTGAACGCCCGTTCTATGGCGCTCTTTTTTTGCTGGTACGTCGGGCTTTCAAAAACAGCGGGAAATGTCGCCAGTAAATTATCGATTAATTTATCAATGTCTTTACTGAATTTTGCACCGACGCCCGCCGGTAATTCGATGGCAACGGGTTCACGAAGATTTTCAAAATTATCGACATAAGCAAAACTGGGCGGTGCAGCGTGATGTTGTGCCAGACTGTCCAGATGGCTGGTAATCATCGACAGACGCCCCGTACCAGGCTCTCCCATGACATAAATGTTATAACCGGAATTCTGCATGCTGACGCCAAATTCCAACGCCGATTGCGCCCGGGTCTGTCCCAGAATGGGGGGTTGGGATTTGGTGGTCAGCGAATAATCAATTTCCTGGAGATCGATGGTTAATCTCAGGACTTCCGGAGCAAGGGGAAAATGTTCGGACATGGATAAAGGGACTCGACAGCAAACAAACCGTTGATTCTACCATTTAAGCCGGGAATTATGTTTAACCTGTCGCCTCGTCATGAGCGAAAAGAGCCGTTGACGCTCATAAAAGTACAACCGATTTTGATTTTAGTGACAAGCCTGAAACCCAAACAAAGCCCGGCAGCCTTTATAGGGCTTGATTCCGGCTGAGCTATTTTGATGATAAAGCGGCAAATAATCAGTTTTTTCCGTCATTGAATTGTTCGACCATGATATCCAGCGTTCTGCTGAGTTCTGACAAGTCTTCGCAGGATCGGCCCGCTTTAGCTGCGTGACTGGAAGTTTCCTGAGAAAGCCTGTCAATAGCGGCAATATTTCGGGCTATTTCTGCGGAGACAGCATGCTGTTGCTCCGCCGCAGTTGCAATTTGCAAGGTCATGTCACTGATGGTGTTCACCGAATTATTGGTCTCAATCAATAGTTGTGTCGATATTTGGCCTTGTTCCGCGCTTTCAGAAGCTTTTCTGCGCACTTTAGCCATTTCTTCTACCGTCCTGCTAGTTCCCTGTTGCAAGGCCTGAATCATCGAATTGATTTCCTCGGTTGACTTTTGGGTACGTCCTGCCAAAGTCCTCACTTCATCGGCAACCACAGCAAACCCGCGCCCCTGCTCTCCTGCCCGAGCCGCTTCTATGGCTGCGTTTAAAGCCAGCAAATTCGTTTGCTCGGCAATGCTTTTAATCACATCCAGCACACCGCTGATATCCAGACTGTTTTTGGCCAAATGCTGAATGGCCGTTTCCGCGCCATCGATTTCTTGGGACAACGAGCTTATCAAATCAAGTGTTTCAGTGACACGCGACAAGGTTTGCTTTGATTGGTGATTGGCGTCCGTCGCTGCTTTCGCGGCATTACTGGCGCTTCGGGCAACTTCATCGATAGTACCGGTCAATTGCTGAACAGCACTGGCGATACTGTGTGTTCCTTGGAGCTGATGGTGCATGGCCGCCGTCACCTCGTTGACGGCAGAATTTGTCTCTTCGGCTTTTTGTAAAAGCGTTTCAGTTGACTGAGTCAGGCGCAGAATGATCGTTCTTGATTTTGCCTTAAGCAGTTTGAACGTCAGCAGTAATTGGCCTGCCTCCGTTTTATCCCGGGTATAGATATGTTGCATTAATGGATTGTTGACCTCATTCCTGGCCATCTGCACGACATCTTGGAGTGGCGAAAGAATTATCCTGATGAGTAATGAAGAAACCAGTGTCACCAGGGTAAAAGAAATACCGGCCGATACCGGGCCGATTTCTCCAATTAGGAACAAGGCGAAAAACAAAACAGCGAACAGCAATGCGTTGCCTAACATAATCCGACCGAGAATACCCAGGCGTCCGGGGTTAAGATCGGCTGATGTCCCTGTTTGTATGTTTTTATAAAGTTGTTCGGCGCGATCCAGAATTTCACGATCGGGTTTAACGCGAACCGATTCAAAACCGATAACCCGGCCTTTTTCGATACGAGGGGTGACAAAAGCATCAACCCAGTAATGGTCGCCGTTTTTGCAGCGATTTTTAACGATGCCCATCCAGGGTTTTCCCGCACTGATCGTTCCCCACATATCCGCAAAGGCTTCACTGGGCATATCGGGGTGCCGGACAATATTGTGATTATGATTCAGCAATTCATCTTCACTAAATCCGCTTAACTTGATGAAGTCAGGATTAACATAACTTATAACGCCATTAGGGTCTGTAGCCGAAGTCAGAACCATTGCATTGGGGTAATCAATAGCGTTTTGGGTAACAGGAAGGTTCTTTCTCATGATAGCCCCATAGTTAGTTTCATGTTTCCAAAGAGTGAAGTGCCAAACAGCTGTAGCTTAATTCTCCTGCAAAAAGCTTAGCTGATATTGCATTCCACGCAGAATAAGATTCATATCACTTGTTCGGGTGTTTATGGGTAAGAAGCTTGACGCAATCCGGAAATTCAATAGCGTTCGCATGAGGCGTTGAACGTTTGCAGCGGCATCATCCCGGATTTCGCTTAAGCTTCATCCCGGCTACTTTTTGTCCCGCTTCAAACGGTAAAGCGCCGAAATATCCTCGTCACCAAAACCTTGAGCCATCAATTGTTCATAATCTTCCACCGTCTTATCCGACAGCGGTATGGCTGATCCTGATTTTTCAGCCATGTGCCGGCAAATGTTCAGGTCTTTGTGGTGCAGCGCCAGCTTGAAGCCCGGAGCAAAAGTGCCCTGGGTCATTGTGAGGCCCCGGTGTTCCAGAAACCAGTTGCCTGAGGCGCCACCGGAAATGACATCGACGACTTTATCCATGGGCAAGCCTTGTGCCTGGCCAAACGCCAACGCTTCGGTGACAGCCTGGCTGATGCCTGCGCACATGATTTGATTGACCGCTTTGGTCGCCTGACCCATGCCTACCGGACCCATGTGGACGATGCGTTTGGTCATCGCGGCCAATACCGGACGAACGCGCGCCAACGCGTCGACATCCCCGCCCACCATCGTGACCAGTGTGCCGTTTTTGGCGCCTTCAACACCACCTGATACCGGCGCATCCAGAAAGTCAGCCTGCTTTTCGGCCAGAATGACTGACGCTTGAAGCGCAGTGTCGCTACTCACGGTGGACATATCGATAACGACAGTCCCAGGTTTGATTGAGGTCGCAATCGCGTTAACCACCGCCAGCACATCCTGATCGGCTGAAATGCAGATCAGCACCACATCCACTACTTGCGCCAAATCGGCAGGATCAGTGTGTGCACTCACCTTAAGTTCATCAGCCAAATCCTGCGCTTTACTTTCCGTGCGGTTGTATACGGCGGCCAGCAACCCGGCTTTGGCCAGATTTCTTGCCATGCCCAAACCCATGGCACCCAAGCCGATCAAACCTGCTTTCATGTTATTTCTCCAGATACGTGTATGAAACCAAACCGGCATCCAGTTCTTTCAGGTACATTTGGCGCAGTGTTTCGCTGATATCGCTGAGCGCCAGTTTTTGCCGGTACGCCGCTCTTAATTCTTCCGGATTGATATGCACATAATCCAGCAAGTCACCGACATTTTCGCCGATCTGCAAGTCGGAAAAGTGGTAACCGTTGGGATCCAGCTCGATGTTGATTGAATGGGTATCGCCGAACAGATTATGCATATCGCCCAGGATTTCCTGGTAAGCCCCGACCATAAAAAAACCGATCAAATAGGGCTCATTTAAATCGATAGCATGCACAGGCAAGGTTTTTTCAATATTCTGTCCGTCCACATAAAGGTCTATCACGCCATCGGAATCGCAGGTCAGATCTTGTAATACGGCGCGCCTATCAGGTTGCTCGTTAAGCCGGTGAATAGGCATGATGGGGAAAACCTGGTCTATGCCCCAAATATCGGGCAATGATTGAAACAGCGAGAAATTACAGAACACTTTATCGGCCAGTTTCTCGTTAAGCTCGGCAAGAATGGATGATTCGCTGTGAATATTCGGGTTGAGCTGACTTTTGATTTGCTGAAAAACCTGGATCTGTTGTTGCTCGGCGGTTGCCAGTTCGGTCAAGCCGAGTTTACCTTGAGCGAATGCCTGACGCGCCTCGGCCAGGACGAATTGCGCATCATGATAAAGCTCGGCGATATTGTGTACCGGCTGCATCTCGGGTTCACCCGATTGACCGATATAGACTTCAAGATCGGTAACATTCGTGATCAGTACCGCATGATGCGCGGTCAGTGCGCGGCCGGATTCGGTAATAATGTTGGGGTGCGCGATGCCGTGTTCACTGCAGCTATCGGCGAAACTGCGAACGATATTTTGCGCGTACTCTTCCATGCTGTAATTAATGGAACATTCCCGCCGCGAGCGGCTACCGTCATAATCGACGCCCAATCCACCGCCGGCGTCAACGGTATCAATGGGGGCGCCCAGTTTGTGCAACTCCACATAAAACTGACCGGCTTCTTTAAGCGCTACCTTGATATCACGGATGTTGGCGATCTGAGATCCCATGTGAAAGTGCATCAACTTCAGGCAATCCAGCAAGTTTTCTTGCTGGAGCCGGGTGATCAGATGCAGAAGATCGGCGGCATGAAAACCGAATTTGGATTTTTCGCCGCCGCTGTTCTGCCATTTACCGGCGCTGATGCTCGATAAGCGCACACGAACGCCAAGCTGCGGCTTTATGTTGAGTTGCGCGGCTTCCTGCAAAATCATTTCCAGTTCCGATGGTTTTTCGATGACGATATAGACATTCATCCCCATCTTTAAACCAATCAGGGCCAAACGGATATACGCGCGGTCTTTGTATCCGTTGCAAACGATCAAACCGTGTTTGGATAAAGCCAGTATCGCCAGCAATTCCGGTTTGCTTCCGGCTTCCAGTCCGACATTGTCACTCGCCAAAATGCCCTCTATGACTTTACGCTGCTGATTGACCTTGATCGGATAAACCGGCGTGTAATGACCCTGGTAGTGATTATTGCGGCAGGCTTTATCAAATGCTTGCTGCAATTGTCTGACCCGGTTTTTCAAGATATCGGTAAAACGAACCAGTACCGGCAACGACAGGTTTTTTTCTTTCAACGTTTGGGCGATTTCAAATAAATCCAGTTCCACCGGAAGATCCGGATCGGGTTTGACTGATACCCGTCCTGCTTTATTGATGGAGAAAAAGCCATCTCCCCAGTTGCCGATTGAGTAAACTTCCGCTGATTCTTCGATGGTCCATGGTTTTGATGGGTTAGGTTGCACGTCTTGCCTCTGTTCCTAAATTTCGGTTACTTATCACGTTGTTGTGAATGGCGAAAGATCTTAAATTTGGAGAGGCTGATTTGTACAGCGCTTCCCCTTATGTCACAAAATTCTAATATAATGCCCGTATTATTGTTTCATTTTAATTTCAGGAATTATCGCACATGAATCCCTCTGAATGGTTTACCGAGCAAGTCCCCGGTGCCGAATCGGCTTTTTCATTAAAAATCAAACGTAAATTGCACGAAGAACAATCCCCGTTTCAATTTATCGAAATATACGAAACCGAAACCTTCGGCAACCTGATGGTGATAGACGGTTGCACCATGGTCTCGACCCGGGATAACTTTTTCTATCATGAAATGATGAGCCATCCGGTGTTGTTCACGCATCCCAATCCCAAAAATGTCTGGATTATCGGCGGCGGCGATTGCGGAACCTTAAAAGAAGTATTGAAGCATCCAGGCGTTGAGCATGTCGTTCAGATCGATATTGATGAACGCGTCACCCGGCTGGCTGAAATTTATTTTCCTGAATTGTGTGAATCGAATGATGATCCCCGCGCCGAATTAAAATTTATCGACGGCATCAAATGGGTAAAAGACGCCAAACCCGGTTCCGTTGACATTATTATCGTCGACAGCACCGACCCCATCGGACCGGCGGAAGGTTTATTCGGTGCCGAATTTTACCGTGATTGTTTCAATTGTTTGTCGGATACCGGCATCGTCATTCAACAAAGCGAGTCCGCTTTATACCATCTCAAATTAATGGGCGAAATGCGTTCAGCCATGCAAGGCGCGGGCTTTGATCATCTGCAAACCGTGTTTTTCCCGCAATGTATTTATCCTTCCGGCTGGTGGAGCGCAACGATGGCATCCAAAGCCGATCTGGGTCATTTCAGAGAAATGGATGCCGCTAAAAAAGGCTTTGAAACCGTTTATTACAATAGCGATATTCATCGTGCGGCGCTTGCGCAGCCGGAATTTTTTAAGCGTGCTTTTGCGTAATAACTGCACGCTGTCCGGCGACAGGCTGGAATGCGCGAATTAAGCACGTTCAAACTGATCGACAGAATCACTACGCTCTTACGTTCTGAAGAGCGTAAGAGATATCTGGCGATGGGATTACAACCTATTCATGTGCAAATTCTGGAATATCTCGCGCAATGCAATAGACTGAGCGATACCCCGGCGGCAGTTACGGAGTATTTCGGGCTGACCAAAGGGACCGTATCGCAGTCTTTACAAGTCCTGGAACGCAAGGGCTATATAGAAAAAACAGCTAATCCGCTGGATAGACGGATACTGCATTTAAACTTATCACCGGAAGGCCATGACCTGTTGGACGAAATACTGGGTATTAATATGCTACCCCATGCCTGCAAAACCCTGAATGACGATCAATTCGAGGAGATCAACAAAGCCTTGAATAAAGCCCTTATCGCCTTGCAAGCTGCTAATAACCTGAGAAGTTTCGGTGTCTGCCATACCTGTAAAAAAATGTCCGAGGTTGACAATCATTATCTGTGTGAACTGACACAAGAGCCTCTGAGCCAGGATGATACGAAGAAAATTTGCCGGGAACATGTTCTGACGGATTCAGCGGATTAGCGTAAACTGTTACCATTACTTTTTAAATTATTTGAGCGAGTTTTTTATGTTTGATCCAAAAGCACTTGATGAAATTGCGAGCCGTCTTGCCTACGCGGTTCCACCCGGCCTGAACAACCTTAAAGAAGACCTGGAAAAAAACTTCCATGCGGTTCTTCAAGGTGCGCTGGGTAAACTGGACTTGGTGACACGGGAAGAATTTGACGTTCAAAAAGCCGTGCTGGCTAAAACCCGTGCCAAATTGGAAGACCTGGAAAGCCGCGTAGCCGCCCTGGAAAACCCGAGTCAGCAACAAAGCAACTGAGTTATTTCGCTGGTTTGATCCGCTTGATAACAGATACCCCTGGAAGTTGAATTTTCTCAGCCTCCAGGGTAATTAACCCTCCTTATATCGCACACTATGTCGCTGGCAATCGTATACAGCCGTGGCCGGTCATGTATTTCCGCACCACTGGTTACTGTCGAAGTTCATATTGCCAACGGGCTGCCTGCCTTAAATATGACCACAAACATACTGAAATAATAAATTATTGATGAAACATTATGCGTGTTTAGTTCAATAAAATGAATAAAGAGGGAGGGAGGAATCATCCTCCCCAAACTGGGGGCAAAGAACTGCCCTTTTTTATTTTTGACTACCAAGGAGGAGACAATGACGTCCCAAGGTAAAAAATTAGACGAGGTACTGGTTTACCTTAAGAGGGCAACCATAATTATAAATTTTCTTCAAGCAGTTCATAAAAACACGGACTGGATTATTGAACTTTTATCCAACTTGTCTAAGTAAGCAGTATTGGGGTAGCTTGCGCTACCCCTCTTATCTATCACATAACAATTACGGTTTTTTGAGTATGTCCCTTTCAGTAGTATACAGCCGTGGCCGGTCAGGTATTTCCGCACCGCTGGTTACTGTCGAAGTTCATATTGCCAACGGGCTGCCTGCCTTGAGTATTGTCGGCCTTCCCGAAACGGCCGTTAAAGAAAGCAAGGACCGCGTACGGGGCGCCATCATCAATTCACATTTCGACTTTCCAATGGAACGCCTGACCGTCAATCTGGCTCCGGCTGATTTGCCCAAAGAAGGCGGACGTTTTGACTTGGCGATTGCGTTGGGTATTCTCGCCGCTTCAGGTCAAATTGCGAAAAATCGGCTGGCTGAATTTGAATGCGTGGGTGAGCTATCGCTAGGCGGTGAATTACGCCCCATTTCCGGCGTCTTGCCGGTCGCCATACAAGCCAGAAACCAGGGTAGAGCGTTGATACTGCCCCGCGAAAACAGCGCTGAGGCAGCCCTGGTGCAAGGCATTCAACTGATACCGGCCGAACATTTGCTGCAAGTTTGCGCGCATTTAAGCGGCCAGCAGATTATTCAAACCGAGATTGAAAGTGCCGTACCGGAACCCTCGGATGATGAACCCGATTTTGCCGATGTGCATGGTCAATACCATGTCAAACGCGCCTTCGAAATAGCGGCTGCGGGAAATCATAATTTACTGATGCTTGGCCCGCCTGGCACCGGCAAATCGATGCTGGCATCGAGATTGCCGACTATCCTGCCCTTGTTGTCTGAAGAGCAGGCTCAGGAAACGGCTGCGATTGCATCGGTCAGCGATCAGGGATTGAATGTTGCCAATTGGCGAAAACCGCCTTTCCGTGCACCGCATCATACCGCCTCAGCAGCCGCGTTAGTTGGGGGCGGTAGCAATCCCAAACCGGGCGAAATCTCTTTGGCCCATAATGGCGCTTTATTTTTGGACGAATTGCCTGAATTTGACAGGAGAGTACTGGAAGTCTTGCGTGAGCCCCTGGAAACCGGACATATCACTATTTCCCGTGCTGCACGGCAAGCTGATTTTCCCGCCCGATTCCAGCTTATTGCGGCCATGAATCCCTGTCCGTGCGGCTATCTGGGCGATCCTTCAGGCCGCTGTCATTGCAGTTCAGAACAAGTTGCGCGATACCGTTCCCGCATTTCCGGCCCGTTGCTCGATCGAATCGACATGCACCTGGAAGTCCCCCGTGTTTCTCTGGAAGTATTACGGAAAGGCTCCCTTCAGGGCGAAGAAAGCAGCGCGCAAATCAGAATCCGTGTCATGAAGGCCCGCGATAGTGCCGTTCTCCGGCAAGGCAAAGCCAATGATGCGCTGTCCGCCAAGGAAGTCAAACTACATTGCCCGCTCTCTGAGCAAGGTCATCAATTGCTGGAACAGGCCATGGAAAAATTCGGTTTATCGCACAGAGCCTATCACCGCATTTTAAAAGTAGCCCGAACCATTGCCGATCTGGCAGGGTCCCCGACTATAGAAATAACCCACCTCAGCGAAGCCATCAGTTACCGCAAGCTGGACCGAGCGTTAAAATAATCAAACGGGGCAACAAGCCTAATTTGACTGAACCCTTTAGCGGCGATATCGATAAGGGTTATCAACCACCCTGTAACCTTTTTGATGCCGGGTATAGTAAGTGTCGCCTGCGACATAATAGTCGACACCCCGCTGCTTGATTCGATGATGCAGCCTTGGCAGCGTAATGACGATAGCCCCGACAGGCGCATCAATGAGCATATATCCGTTTTGATTCGGCTGATAAAAATAGCCCTCGTAATAATAGTATTCATTTCTGCCGAAATTGAGTCGCGAAGCGCCATAGGGTAGGGGATTAATATATCGGCCCGGGCGATAATCACTCCGATAAGGCTGCGAATTAGAACGCTGTTGCGGCTGAGTGCTGTGCCTGCGGACTTGCTGCCGTTCCGCAGGAGCAGAACGTGATTTCGTATAACTATGCCGCATTGAATTTTGCCCGTCATCCGCGCCTGCATCAATTATAAATACAAGACCAAGCCCTAGAAATAGGGCCAGTTTTGTAAGGTGATCAAACATAACGCCTCCTTTTATGTGCCATGTCATAAATTGCCAAGACACATTCAATGGGGATAAGTTTCCGTTGATGGACAAAGGCCAAATCAAGTGGCCTTTGCGCGCCCAGTCGTTTTAATTCAGAGTGATTATTTTGTCACTTCCGGTTTTTCTAACCGTCTTGTTTGAGCTTTTTCACGCCATTTGTCATGACGGCGCTGCTTCATTTCTTCCAGTTTTGTAAACTGCTCGGGAGTCAGTATTGTTTTTAACTGTGACTGGGTTTCGTCATGAATGGCTTTGAATTTTTCACCTTGTTCTTTGAATACAGCCCCTACTTTGGTTTGCTGCTCTTCGGTCAAACTTAATTCCTTGCTCATCCTTTCCATCCGTTTTTCCTGACGACCTTCATCGTCGCCTTTACCACCTGGATATGCAGCTACCGCCAAAGGAAATATCAGTGCCATTAGGATCGCTATTTGTTTGGTTTTCATAATAATGTCTCTCGGTTAATGATTGAAAAGAGAGCGTCTTATTGCCGCCCTTGAGACAAACTATACGCAGCAAATGCGTAAACAGTTTGCAGCGATTGTGAAATAAATGTGGAAGTTTTTACTCGCTTTTTTGCGGCTCATACCGATACCCGGCCCCGTAGACCGAGTGAATGATCTCTTGCCCGGGAATCAAGCCGGTTAATTTTTTTCTCAGTTTTTTAATATGACTGTCAATGGTTCTGTCAGACACAATACGTTGATCTTGATAGATCAAGTCCATAAGCTTGGATCGTGAAAAAATGCGTCCCGGTTGCTTATAGAGCGCATAAAACAACTGAAACTCGACCGAGGTCAGTTCGACATCCTGACCTTCATACTCGACTTTGTAACTTTCCGGATAGAGCGTCAGTGACTCCTCGGGTGGGGTTGTCATCGGCGTTTGCAGCCTGCGCAATACGGCTTTGACGCGAGCCACCATTTCCCTTAGGCTGAAAGGTTTACACATGTAATCATCGGCGCCCATTTCCAAACCCAACAACCTGTCGATCTCTTCGATACGCGCCGTTACCATAATGATGGGCACTTGACTGAAGCTCCGAATATCACGGCATATTTCCAGACCGTCCCGCCCCGGCACCATTAAATCCAACAGGACGAGATCAGCGCTGTTGTCTTTTAACCAGGGAACCACTTCACCCCCCTGACTTAAACAATGCGTCTGAAAACCGGCGTTTTGCAGGTAATCAACTTCCAGCTGAGCCAGTTTGAGCTCATCTTCAACGATCAGAATACGGCTCATGACGTCACCGGTAAGATAATTTGAATCGCCAGACCACCCAAAGAAGAGGGTTCCGCTATTAGTGATCCTTCATGGGCATGAACAATATTGCTGCAGATGGCAAGACCTAAACCGGCGCCACCCAGGTGACGGTTTCGCGAACTGTCAACCCGGTAGAAACGATCAAACAGGTGATTTAAATCCTGTTCAGCAACGCCTGGACTGCTGTCGGCCAATTCAATGACCAGATTGTCTTCTAAGCGCTTTACCATGATGTGTATTTGTCCGCCGTGATCGGTGTAGTTAAGACTGTTAGTCAATAAATTCCGGAATAATTGGGCCATTCTATCCGGATCCGCATTGATCTTTACCGGTTTGGCGAGGCGATTGGTAAAACGGATACTGATGTCCTTATGGGTGAAATCAGGTGTAAAGGCAGTCAGGTCTTCTTGTAAAAGCAACACAGGATCCAGCAGTTTTTTCCGGTAACTCAACGCGCCCTGGTCGGACAAAGCCAGTTGATACAGGTCATCCGTCAAACGATTGAGACGCATCACATCGCCTGATAATGATTCAATTGCTTGCGGAGTCAACGGGCGAATACCGTCCATCAATGCTTCCAGCTCCCCGCGCAAAACGGCCAGCGGCGTTCGCAGCTCATGTGAAATATCCGCCACCCAACGCCTTCGACTTTGTTCTGCCTGCTCCAATGCGGCTGCCATGTCGTTAAAATTACGCGCCAGCAAGCCCATTTCATCTGATGATTCAACAGGTAAGCGGGCCTTGTAATTACCTACCGCCAACTCTTTGGTCGCCGAAATGATACGCTTGAGAGGGCGCCCTAACAGGTATGCCAGAAACCAGGCGATTAAGGCGGAAAGGACTACCATCACCAACGCAATCCCGATCAACAATTGGGTTTGCCTTTTCATGTAAAAAATATCACTGGGTTGATTCACCGCACTCCCCGGCATCAGCCCCAGATAACCTACCGTTTGTTGATTATGTTGAATCGAATGCAAGGTTAACTGAGACAATGACTCTTGACGGCCAAAAATAATAGACTTTTCAGCATTCAACAGCATGACGCGCAATTCAAAAGGTGTGATCCGTCTTTGTTTGATTTTGTCTGACAATGCGGGCGGCCATTGGTTTTCCGGCTCCTGTTGCGCCTGCCTGGTGATATGTCTGGGTGGGCGGTGCCGGTGCGAGTTGGCGCGCCAGAGCAATAAAATCCAGCTCTGCTTGCTTGCCGCCAGTTTATCCCACCCATTATTTTCAGCATAATGCTCTTCCAACTCTTCAATCAGTGTACTCACCCGTTCTTTTTCTCTTTTTTCGACAAATTCTGTAAAACCTTTTTCCAGGGACCACCGAGTGAAAAGATGCATCCCCACAACCACCACTAAAGTTGTCAGTAAAAAGGTTAAGAATAATTTGACTCTGATTGACATGAATGGCTCGCAATGGGTTTGCTGACGTTTTGTTCAGAGAATTGTCATGCGCAATTGTGCAAAAAATAGGGAATACGGCATCTAACGAAGAAACAGTGCTGTTTTAAAGACTGACCGGCAATGCCCGGTTAGAACTTTTAATGCCGTTTGAGGGTAGGCGTTCGGCAGGATTGACGCCTCAGCCTAACGCGAACAAGTTTTTGCTGAAAATCGGGGGCTATGCAGAGAGTTTTGCTTACATCCTTTAATTAATTACAGTCTATCCCTGGGTTGTTTTGGCGTCTTTCTAATATCCTCGGCTGTGTTTTTCTTCGACCATCTCATCGATTAGCGCCATGACATCGGCGCTGGCTTCCTCCGAACGCCGCATCGAAGCAATGATATTCTCGAGTAACGATTGATTGACCTGCCAGTCTTCTCTCGATCCGCTATAGGCTTGTTGTGTGTATTTATGAACATCCGAATGAGGAAGGTTAATTTTTGCATAAGCATTGGTCGTTCTGAATTTTTCGTAACCCAGTCCTTCGAAATACCATTTGCCGAGCCTACAATGTTTATGGGTTACATTGATCGCTTCTGCTTGCGGACAATGTACCTGATTTTCAATGGCAATATAGCCGTTTTGCTTGTAAACGATATGATCCACTTTAGTCAGCAAGGCAAAGCTCTTGTCTTTTGCGTAAGCAATATAATCAACAGAGTCTTTTGCTGATTGCGATAACTCCGCAAATTGGCCTCTGAATTCGTTGACATGATCCATGATGTTTTGAGATATCTCGGCTGAGGTTTCAGCCTGATCACGCATTTGTCTCACGCGTTTATTGAATGAGTCCAGCGTTTTAGTCACTTCAAGAGCGGCATTCTTGGTATGTTCCGACAGATTTTTTACTTCCTCAGCCACTACGGCAAAGCCGCGGCCATGCTCACCCGCTCTGGCCGCTTCTATGGACGCATTTAAGGCAAGCAAATTGGTTTGATCAGCAATACCGGTAATCATGGACAGCGACTCAGTCACCTTTTTACTGTCATCGATCAACGCGCTGATCACTTCAGTCACCGAATGAATATTGTGATTGATATTGGTCAATGATTTACTGATCGTGTCAACGGAAGAGAGGCTGTTTTCAGCGTTATTGCCTGTGTTGGCTGCAATATTCTCCACTTTCTGCATTTGATCACTGATGCTGATTAAATCTTGTTGATTGGATTTCAGGTTATTCAATAGATTGGACGTATTGAGCCCATGTAATCCGGCTGAGAGGCGGTTCTTTTTAATCATAATTTCGTTTTCCGCCATCAGTTTTAAGGCAATATTGACTGATTTGGCTGAAGTTTTAATCAAGCCGGGAAAACCATCAGCCAAGGTATACCGGTCATGATTGCCTTTGGAGACCTGATCGAAACACGTTGTAATTTCCTTAAAATAGGATTCCATGATATCCAGTGTCTCATTTAACTCCCAGGCAATCTTGCCCAGCTCCCCCATACCTTTGGTACCGGTTATGCGATGATAAAGTTCGCCATCATTCGTTTTTAGCAGCACATTTTGTATTGCCGTTATGACTCTGAAATATCTGTTAGCTGAATTCTGGGTAATGAGTGCAATAGCGATCAAGGCTAGATTGATCAATAAATTGATCCATGAAAATTCGTAGGCATAGGCAGTGAAGGCCATATTCGCCAGAGCGAGCAAAGAAACGCTGACCGTCAAATAAAATACAATGGTTTTCAGGTAAGGGATATTTGCGCTGGAATGGTCTGAATTTGCACTCACCTTAAACTCCTTTGGGTTTGTATAAACCTAACACCAGGCTGTTGTAATTTTTTGCTCCGACTTGCGTTACCACATCAAATAAATAGGCCAAGGAAGCATCCGGCGCTTCTTTTATCGAAGTACGATTTTCAATTGCCAGCATTTCCTTATAAACCGGTATAAGCACGTCAAGAGCCGATTGTGGAGGCTTACGCCTTACCGAATAATAACCTTGCAACTTTCCATCCCGGTCATAATCCGGAGTGATATTGGCAAAGACCCAATAATAGCCGCCATCGGCGCACATATTTTTGGCAAACCCAAAAAACTCCTCGCCGGCTTTTAGGGTATTCCACATAAATCTGAAAACACCTCTGGGCATTTCCGGATGACGAATAATATTGTGTTGAACACCTAATAAACTGGATTCAGGGTAACCGGCAATTTCCATGAAGATCCGGTTCGCATAGGTAATACGGCCCGTTAAATCAGTTTTGGAAACAATAAAGTCCTGATCGCCCAGCTTTTTTTCATGGTTATTGGGCACTATTTTTACTTTCATATCACAACCTACGTTTAAATTTCTGGCTTAAGTCTAGGCGAAATTCTTTAAACAGGTAGTAAAAAAGGGGTTTTTAAAGTGGCACCCGAGCTTGGAAGGCAGGGTTAAGTATGGACGTTGAAACTTCATCCAATGAGTGAGCTGAATTTGATTTGCGGAGAAATTGGATTCGAACTGAAATCCGAAACCTGCCGCTGAAAACGCCTGTGTTTCCAGCGGCATCGAGACGAGACAAGTGAATTAATCGATGACGTTATGTCCGCGGTTTCTCAGACAATTTTTATAGGCACGTTTGAATTGATCTTCCGAGTCTATGCCCATCTTCGTTCCGCCGCCCATGGCACCCGCAGTTGCACCAATCGCGGCACCTGTTCCAGGGCTTCCGGCAATCGCGCCAATCGCCGCACCGGCTGCGCCGCCCAGCAATGCACCAACGCCAGCGCCTTTGGCTGTTTCCATGCCTGTTCCGCCTGAAGACTGGCGAGCGAGCTGATCACATTCGGCCATATCCTGGCTCAGGCGGAATGCGTTGGGGTCATTGTAGGTATCGACAGTCGGTGTCCAGCCAGTCTGGGTTGCACAAGCCGAAAGCAATAAACCGGTAGTAAGGGCAATTACTAAGTTGGACGTTTTCATGGTTGTTACCTCATTTTTAGTTTTTTATCAAAGTACATTCAAAGACCTGAATAGTCGGTGAATAACCTTTATCAATTGTTTTATAGAACATGCGGGTCACCCGATTCCGCTAAAAAACACGCTTTGAACTTATAGAATACGGCTTAAAGCTCACTTAAAACGGCTAAAGGCGCTTTGTTAACGACATCTTTTAAACTCCAGTAACCGGTAAGACCAATGAACAAGCCGCTGATAACAGGCAGTACTAGCCATAAATAGAAATTGGGCTGGTAATCCAAATTCAAAACAAAGGTATACAGCAGGTAAAGTAGCGTTTCTGAAAGCATCGCCGCCAATAGCCCCGAACTCAGCCCCAGCAAGGAAAACTCGATCATATGTGTTTTGCGTAAAAATGAACGATGCGCGCCCAGAGTCCGCATGATGGCGCTTTCATGAACTCTAAGATCAATGCTGGTGTAGACAGCGGCAAAAAGTACGGTAAATCCCGCCATTAACGCAAAATAAAGCAGATAATTGATCGCCTGGGTCAGTTGCGCCAACAGCCTGTTGAACTGTTTAAGTATCGCATCCACTTCCAGTATCGTGATGCTGGGGTATGTTTTAGCCAGGGTATTGAGCCAATTTTTCTGAGTTTGCGGAATATAAAAACTGGTGATCAAAGTGCTGGCAAACGAATCCAAAGTACCGGGCGAAAAGACCATATAGAAATTGGGCCGCATCGTATCCCAACGCAAATCACGGATACTGGCGATTGTTGCCTTAAGCTGTTCGCTACCCACGGTAAAGGTCAACTCATCACCCAGCTTCACACCCAGACTTTCAGCCAGTTTTCTTTCAACAGACACAAGCCCGGTTCGGTTATCCGTCCACCATTGCCCTTCGGTAATTTTATTTTCCTCAGGCAGGTTGGCTGACCAGGTTAAACTCAAATCTCTATGAATGGCCCGCTCCCCTTGAGACTCTTTACTGACCATTTTCTGAACCGGCGTTTCGTTGATTGCCACCAAACGGCCGCGCACCACCGGAAAAAACTGGCTACCGGAAATTTTTTGATCGGCCAATTCCTGTTTGAAGCTCGCCTCCTGATCCGGAAAGATGTTCAGTACAAAATGATTCGGCGCGTTTTCGGGCAATTGCTTTTGCCAATCGCTTAACAAGTCGTTTCTTACCGAAAAACTCAGCACCATCGCCATCAGCGTAATACTGAATGCTAGAATCTGACTGACGCTGGTTTGCCGGTTGCGCACCAGACCTTGTAGGCCGAACCGCCAAACGCTGCTGAGTCTGGGCAACTGCTTCTGGCAAATCACCAGCAATGCATAAATCAATAAACTCAGTAACAGCGTTAAAACGACGCCTGCGCCCAGAATCGTTGATGTCATTCTGAAATCTTCGGTATATCGCCAAATCAAAACGGCCACCAGCAGCAATGCCATGCCATAAATCAGCCAGGCACTGTTCGGTAACGGCGCAAGATCTCGCCTCAACACGCGCAAAGGAGACACTTGTTTCAGTCGCAGCAATGGCGGAAAGGCAAAACCTAACAGAATAGCCATCCCGGTACTTAAGCCCAAAAACACTGAAAAGAAACCGGGAGTCGCAATTTCATTGGGTATCAAATCTTTCAGCAGGTAAAACAGGCCGTACTGAGCGATAAACCCCAAAAGACAGCCCATCGAACTGGCCAATAATCCCAAAATTAAAAATTGAACCCCATACAAATACAGCACTTCATTTTGCTTACAACCTAAACAGCGAAGTAAGGCTGTGGTATCAAAATGGCGTTCACTGTATCGGCGTGTCGAAATGGCAATCGCCACTCCGGCAATCAAAACAACCACAATGCTCGATAATCCCAGATAGCGCTCAGCCCTTTTCAGCGCGTCGCCCAATTCAGGCCTGTCTTCATGAATATCCATGATTCTTTGAGACGGGTTGAGTTGAGGCTTGATTGTCGCCTTGAATTGGCTAATGGCCTGAACATCACCGCTGAACTGAAAGAAATAATGAATATGACTGCCGGGCTGAATGACTTGCGTTGCAGCCAAATCGTCCTCGGCCATCATGACCCGGGGTGACAAACTGTAAAAATCACCTCTTTTATCCGGCTCATGGGTAATGATGCGGGTAACGATCAACTGTTTTTCGCCTACCGTCAACGGATCCCCCACATTTATTTTAAGTGCGGCCAGGATGCGCTTTTCCACCCATACCTGACCTGGCTCAGGACCTTTGGTGACCGTTTCCTCCCGGGTCAAATCACCTTGGGTATTTCTCAAAAAACCACGTAACGGATAAGCAGAACTGACCGCTTTGACCCCGGCTAACAGCATTTCGTCATTTTCTATCAGGACACTGGAAAATTCGACGGTACTGGATGTATTTAACCCCAGTGAACCCGCCTGTTTCCGCCAGTTTTCATCAATGGGCGTAGGCGTTGCGATGACCAGATCGGCCGCTAAAAAATCGGCTGACTGCAAGACCATGGTTTTCTGCAAACGATCAGCAAACAAGGTGATTGCGGTTGAACATGTCACAGCGATCACCAATGCAGCAACGAGTATCGTTAACTCACCGGAACGGCCATCTCTGAACAATAATCGAAGCGCCAGGCTGAATCGACTCATACCATACACCCTGATTCCAGCCGGATTGTGCGTTGACAACGCTTGGCCAGTCCCTGATCGTGTGTCACCAAAATCAGGGTCGTCGCATTCTCGCGGTTCATCTCGAATAATAAATCAATGATTTGTTCGCCCGTTTTACGATCCAGGTTCCCGGTAGGCTCATCCGCCAATAAAATAGCAGGACCTGTGACGAAAGCCCTGGCCAAAGCTACGCGTTGTTGCTCGCCGCCGGATAATTGCCTAGGCGTATGTGAAAACCGATGTTTAAGTCCTACCCGCTCAAGCAGATGTTCAGCTTGCGCTTGTGAATTTTTAATTCCCCTGAGCTCCAGGGGCAGCATGACATTTTCGACGGCAGTCAACCCGGGAAGTAACTGAAATGATTGAAAAACAAAGCCTATCAGCTCATTACGGACCGCCGCTCTTCCGTCTTCATTCATTACGGTCAGGTCATGACCGTCGACAACCACGTTTCCCTGCGTCGGCGTATCCAACCCGGCAAGTAAGCCCAGCAAGGTTGATTTACCTGATCCTGATTCACCAATAATCGCCAAACTCTCTCCCGGTTTGATTTGTAAATCGACAGATGACAAGATATGCAACTCGCCGTCGCCTGTTGTTACGGTTTTGCCAAGATTTTTGGTGTAAATGATATCGCTTAATGTTTGTTTAGTTTGAGTCAGCATAATGTCCAAATATTTGTTTGCCGTATGGTTATCCATCGTTTCAGCGACTGCTTCAGCCGAAGTCATCGTCGTTTTGGGCGATAGTATTAGCGCTGGGTACGGAATTGAAGCCGGTAAAAACTGGGTTAACCTGATTGAGAAAAAACTCGAGGCGGAAAAGTTCCCGCACCGGGTATTTAACGAAAGTATCAGCGGTGACACCAGCGCCGGAGGACTGGCTAGAATTGACAGCGCTCTGGCTCGTCATAAACCCCAATGGCTTTTGCTGGAATTAGGCGCTAACGACGGTTTAAGAGGGCTAACACCGCAGCAAATGAAGGCTAATCTAACTGAAATTGTACTTCGCAGTCAAAAAGCGGGGGCTCAGGTACTTTTATTGGGCATGCGACTGCCTCCGAATTACGGGAAACGTTATATCGATATGTTTTACAACATTTATCCCGCTTTAGCTAAAGAGCTTAAGCTTAGCTTTGTGCCTTTTATTCTTGAAGATGTGGCTTTGGACAAAGCCTTAATGCAGCCTGACAGGCTTCACCCGAATACCGCCGCCCAGCCCATCATCGCCGAGAAAATATGGGGTCATCTAAGACCCTTATTAAAATAAAAATCCTCACCTCCTTTAACTTTCACACGTTTTGTAACCGCAAATCGATCTTGAACCTATCTCGAGAGAGCTTCCATGACCAGCCTGACATTGGAAAAAGCCAATACCATCATTAACGTAGCGCTCGCAACAGCCAGAACATTAAATTTAGCACCGCTTACGGTCGTCGTTCTGGATGATGCCGGACATTTAAAAGCAATGCAGCGTGAAGATGGATCAACAATGATACGGCAGCAAGTAGCCACGGCAAAGGCATGGGGCTCGGTCAGCATGGGCATGTCATCCCGAAGTCTTGCGGATGTCGCGGAGCAGCGTCCCAACTTTATGAATGCTCTTGTCAATATTGCCGATGGCAAGGTAATGCCGGTTCCTGGAGGAATACTCATACGTGATCATGATAATAGAATCATCGGTGCAGTAGGCATTAGCGGCGATGTGTCTGATGAAGATGAACGTTGCGCAATTGCCGGCGTTAAAGCCGCAGGATTTTGACAGCCAACCCTAATCAATGCTAAAGGCAGCAATCACCGACGGCAACTCATCTGCCGTGGGTGATTAATCGCCAAACTCAGTAATTCTATGGCCCTTTGTAATGCGTTTACTTTGCCGGTGCTGGCTGTCGAGCAGGCGCTTTCTCGGTCGCAGAGGGTACATCTGTCGGTGTAGGAACTGCGTCTGTTGAAGATACCGGTGCCGGTAACTTTGCGGCCTGTTCAATTTTTGTGAGCCGCATGCCTTCGCCGAACAGCGTACCTACCACCATGACCATAATCAAAGTGATTGACACCACCAGAAATCGAGTTGGTTTTTCCAAAAAAAACATGGGCCATTGAGGCTTGATCATCCCGGAAATAAAAAATATAACCGTCAAAATGCCAAGGTTGGCGGCTGCAATCAATTGTGGATTCAAAGTTTATACCCTCCTTACAGAAAAATAACGAATTATCGATAGTATCAAGTTTTTTTGCAAAGGCTATGGTGAATCTCTGTTAAAAAATCAATTCACAAAAAAATAAATTGCGCAATGATTTCCCGCCTGTCTTCTGAACTCACCCGGCCATTTTTTGGCCCTTATCAACTAATTTTGCCGTTAGCTATAAACGAACACACTTTGCATTTCAATTTTTCGAGGTATGTTAATTTTCCGTAAACCCAAGAATCTAAAACTTTTTTTACCTATAGGGGTTATTAATGAACAAATTTATTTCATCTCGTTTTTTGACGGGTGTACTACTTGCCGGTGTTTTATCATTTTTTGTGAACCCGGCGGCAACGGCTGCCGACACTGATCACGAAACTCAGTGCTTTAAAAACGTGCAGGGAAAAATTCCCTGGAATGAAGACAAAAATATGAACTGGGAACCTGAAAATGTTAAGCAACTCTGCAAGGGTACTTCTAAACCTTCGGAGCCGGGTGAATGCTTTCTCGCTGTAAATTCGGGCCACGTCAAATGGGGTAAGACCAGCATTGGAGGTAAATGGGAATGGAAAAATGTGATCAATTTATGTTCCGGTACTGACAATGCCAAGGAAACAGTAGACTGTTTTAATCAGGGTATCAGCACGGATGCCGATTGGAGAGATGTAATTTTAATGTGTCAGAGAAAACACAATAATGTAGTTGACATGAAATAAGCGGGGTATATTTGTCCCGGTCCATTCATTGGATCGGGACAAGCTGTTACTCTGAATACAGGAGGCTCCGCAACATTGCCGGGCTTTTTTTAGAAGAAAGCGTTAGCTATTGATTTTTAGTTGTTTAACAGGGAACTCCAGACCGGTTTGCCGCTCAACCTTAACACTCATCATATTTCTTTCATTACTGAGTCTAATAAAGCAAAATCCTTTATGTTTCCGGGTTATCTTATCGGGGTCGTAAAAAATAGCGGCAGGTTATAAAAACTCCAAAACTTATCGATTCAAAATTTATCAATGTGGCTCTTTGGGAGAGCACTAAGCGGATAATCCATTTTGATCGGTGTATTTGGACGTTAAACAGATCATCTGCCTCAGTATTGATCAAATGATGTAACTCTACAATGTTTGTATTCAAGGAAAAGCCAGCAAGGGAATACGGAAAATTTACCCGGTGTGCCCGTAAGAGAATCCGAAATCGCTAATGTGAATGCTCAAAAGATTTTGTCTTTTTCCGGCACAATAATTAATAATAAATTTGGGTCGATGACTCAAAATGGAAGGAAGCAAAATGCATACTAAATTACCCTTCGATACGACAAAGCCTGTTGTAGGTGAAGCGAGTATTGAAATCAATAAATCAATTGAGCAGGTTTTCGATTTTATTGGTGAGAATTTCTTTGACAACTACCAGAAATGGGCATTGGAAGTGGTTGATTTTGAGCCGCTTAATGGTAAGCAAGTATTTGTCGGCGCAAGGGCCAAACAGGTACGCATGGAAAACGGCGTTGAAGTTGAATCCGTGTTTGAAATCATAGACTTTAAGCCTTCAATCAAGATCATCTTTCAGGGCGTGACAGCCCCCTACAAGCAGTGTTTTTTATTGGAAACTTCTATTAAGGAAAATCCGACACGTTTAACTTTTCGTTTTGAATTGTTGGAACTTGAGTTTTTTATGCGGCCTTTTCAAAAGTTGATACGTATCGCGATTGAGGATGGCGCTGAAAACACCGTTGAAAATATAAAAAATCTGCTGATAAACCAATCCCATTGATTTAATAAAATAATTGTAAAACCGGAGTTTTAGTTATGCCTTTTATTGTTGAAAAAGATAATGGATTAATTCCACAAGTACTTTCCGCCATTTTGGATGAGTGTGTAAATGGTGTCACCTTGGCCGATCCTGACTTGGAAGATGCACCTATTGTTTACGCAAATAAAGCATTTGAACGCTTGACAGGTTACGCGCAAGACGAAATTGTTGGGCATAACTGCCGTTTTCTGCAAGGCGAAGACAGAGATCAAGCAGCGCGGTTTCAGATTGCCGAAGCAATGAAAAACCATGAAGCGATAGAAGTGACGCTGAGAAATTATAAGAAAGACGGCACGCTGTTTCATAACCGATTAAAGATTACCCCGCTCTATGATAAAAAGAACCGGGTCATTTATTATCTCGGCGTACAGTACGACATAACCGAACAAGTCAATGCCACGAATGAGATTAAAGAACTGAATGATTTGATAAACGCGATGCCGGGTAAGTAAGGTGTCCGGCAATGACCTCAATGAGCTATTGAGAAGGTGTTAGTTTATGAATGATGGTACAAGTGCCGCTGCTGATTCCGGTATGCTAATTAATCAAACTTTGTTTGGTTTCGCAATGCTCGCTTTTCTTGTGTTGCTGATTGTTGAGAAACGCAAGCCCTTTCGCCACTTCCCGATGAAGGTAAATAAAGAGTCTTTTGTTACCAATACGACCGCATTTCTGGTCAATAACCTCATATTGACGGTATTAAAAGCATCATCATTATTTATTGTCGCTCAGCAATTTGCTTCTCATGGACTTTTGAGCGATCTGGATAAAGGCCCCTTGAAATGGCTGCTGGCATTTGCCTTTTATGATTTGGCCATTTATTTGTGGCATTGGTTAAGCCATAAAAACGAATTTTTATGGCGCTTTCATAAAATTCATCATTCCGATAAAAGCTTTAATGTTTCCACCGGATTCCGCTTTCACGTTTTCGATTTATTACTCGAAATCGGTTACAAATGTCTGTTTGTAATCCTGTTTGGGGTTGATGCCTTCCTGATATTGTCCATTGAAATTTTTGAAATGTTTTTTATCTTCTTTCATCATGCCAATATTGCTGTACCGAATGAAGAAAAACTCTCGCAAGTCATTATCACCCCTTCGTTACACAGAACTCATCATTCGACGCTCAGGTCTGAACACGACAGTAACTACGGCATCGTTTTTTCAATTTGGGATAGAATTTTTGGCACCCGTAAAGACCTGGTTCCTGCCAATATCGGCCTGGATATCATAGAAGCAGAAAATTTCATCCAGCTTTTTTCACTGGCATTCATAACTGAAAGAAAAATTTCAAAATTGCTGGGCTGGATTCCTAAAGGAAAAAAATAATTAACGGCCAGACCTTAATCCTCAAAAGAGAGAAGCTGATTCATCTGAACCTACATTATTCGTGTGTTCCCCTCATGGATAAACGGCCAGTTTGGTATTCAGAAGACAGATCAACCGGCAGCAGACCCGGCATGCTTTGACTTTGCTCAGCACGAACGGTTTGCAATGCATAACTTCTGTTCGAATTGGGTTAATTGCTAGTGCCGAATTCCAGGTACACATTAATGATAATAAAAACTAAAAAAACAATTCCTGCCTCCGAAATTACCGATCCGCATGTTTTTAAGGAAAGACGCAAAATAATAAAAGCCTTGTTCGCATTAACGGCGATGGGGTCAGGTATAGCTCCGGTTATGGCCGCCAATAAATCACGCTGGGCCGACGTTCCGGAAAGCAGCTTATCGGCGGATCTGATCACAACACCCTCAGAAATCATAGAAAACTATACCAATTATTATGAGTTTTCTTATAACAAGCATGATTCAACAAAGTTAGCGCAACATTTACCCACCGATCCCTGGTCGGTAGAAATAAGCGGTGAAGTTGAAAAGTCGGGTACCTATTATCTGGAAGACATTCTTGGACAGCAGGCATTACAGGAACATATCTACCGGTTTCGCTGTGTAGAAGCCTGGTCCATGGTCATTCCCTGGGTTGGCTTTGGGCTGGGAGATTTCTTGAAAAAGGCCCGGCCTTTATCGACCGCCAAATTTGTAAAATTTACGTCGGTTTACCAACCGGAAGTCATGCCCAGACAAAAGAAAGACACCCTGCTGGAATGGCCTTATTCTGAAGGTTTACGCATCGATGAAGCGATGCACCCGCTTACGCTGCTGGCAGTCGGCATGTACGGCGATACGATGCCAAAACAAAATGGTGCGCCATTACGTTTGGTAGTGCCCTGGAAATATGGTTTTAAAAGTATAAAAGCCATAGTCAAAATCGAATTGTTAAAAAAAGCGCCCAATACGAGCTGGAATCGATTTGCACCTGGGGAATACGGGTTTTATGCCAATGTCAATCCAAACGTTCCTCACCCTCGCTGGAGTCAAAACAGTGAGCGGCTATTGGGTAGCGGCTTTTTTACCCCGCGCCGTGAAACCGAATTGTTTAACGGTTACGGCGAGCAAGTCGCTGGACTTTATAAAGACATGAATTTGCAGCATTTTTTCTGAAGATGATGAAATTCAACCAATTGAAGCCAGGTATCTTGATTGCCTGCTGGTTACCTCTACTCTGGCTACTGCTGGATATCATTCTGGATAATCTGGGAGGTAATGCCGTTCAGGCAGTGCACATCCGTCTTGGAGATTGGTCTCTGCGCTTTCTATGTGTTGTTCTGGCGATAACGCCGATACAAACCATGACCAACTGGCGAGGCATGTCCGAATACCGGAGGATGTTCGGCTTGTTTACATTTATTTACGCAACGCTGCATCTGCTGGCCTATTTAGTCCTGGATCATTATCTGGTGTGGTCTATTATTGCTACCGATATTCTCGAAAGCTCCTACATCTGGTTTGGTATTGCCGCCTATTTGATCATCCTGGCGTTAGCAGTGACGACACCAAAATGGGTCGTCAAACTGATGGGAAAAGACTGGAAAAAGCTCCATCGATTTATCTATTTCGCTGCAGGGGCGGCGATCATGCATTATTTCTGGCAGCTTAAAGGCAATCTCGCTGAACCGCTGTTCTATCTATCAATCATCATCTTGCTGCTTGGCTTTCGTATGCTCGTATCATTTAAAAACCGGGTCATCAATCGCCTGATGTTGCCAAGGGGCCGTAGATAAGTATTGCTGAGCTTAAGATCATCTTGGATTCAAGTTATAAGTGCAATCCGAGTAGTCATGCGGCTTTGCGCAACTGTATCAAGTTGAATAAAGAAAAACTAAAGCTCACGCCTTACACGGAAGTTTGGCGGAGCCACCGAAAACGAAAAAAACACAAACCTCCAAAACCGCCTAGTAGTTCGTTCCGTCAATATATTTACTAATTATGCAAGCTCCAAGTCGAATTTTTTCCAGCGGAAAACGACCGGCGCGGCATTCATTTCAGCAACCCCCTTCAATATGCGCGCCTTGAGTTCAGCCACCGAGGAGACGCGGATATGACGAAGGAAGGTTCGGGCCATCTTCGAGAAGGCGCATTCGATCAGGTTGAGCCAGGAACCGTATTTGGGGGTATGAACGTACTCAAACCGCCCCGGTCGCGTGGCCAAATAGGCCATGGTTTCCTTGGAGATGTGCGACGAATGGTTATCCAGAACAACGCGGATGACGGCCTCTGGCGGGTAGTAAGCGTCGATCGACTGGAGCAACGCAATGAATTCGCAGCTGCGGTGTCGGTCTTCCACTTGAGCAAACACATGGCCGGTATGCAGGTCGATACCCGCCAGAATCGAGACGGTGCCGTGGCGAACGTATTCGTAATCCCGGCTGACCGTCGGCGCCTTGCCAGGAACCGGCGGCAAATCGGGAGCCGTCAAGCCGATTGCTTGAACCCCAGGTTTCTCATCGACGCTGACCGTATAAACCGGCTTAGCCCCTTCATTCTGAAGGGTACCTTCGGTGCAGAGCGAAACGTCGCGATAGGCAATTAGCACCTCACGCATCTTCCGGTCGAAATCGGGGTCTCGCTTTTCCAAGTAGTAACGGATCTTGTGGGGCTTAAGTTCATTCTCGTCGAGAA
>Ga0208244_100285_pt1 | contig 56294 bp, 46 predicted proteins | sample SubbioCR12Aug_5A_FD_184828 | JGI IMG/M metagenome (GOLD analysis project Ga0208244, IMG submission 184828) | Serpentinite rock and fluid subsurface biosphere microbial communities from McLaughlin Reserve, California, USA - CR12Aug_5A (SPAdes) | ecosystem: Environmental > Terrestrial > Deep... | reverse complement strand
ACAGGACACCGGATGAGGTTTACTGGACTATACTACCTCAGATGCAGGTAGCGGCATGAAACGGGGCAGCTTATCACTTAAAAACTGCTTTCAGTTGTCCAAACAAACCCGGCCACCTCTCTGCGAACTGAGAAAAAAGTCTTTTGGGGCTTATTGAACGATTGTTCTGAAAACGGACTGCTTGTAAAATGTAATCAGGATATATCTATAGGTGCCGTGGTTGATATTGAGCTATTTATGCCTGATAAAAGCACGTCCCTGTTAAAGGGTGTTGTAAGAAGAAAGATCGACATGCCTGAGTCTAACAGAAAGTACGGCTTAGGAATAGAACTGATCAAGAAAGATGTAAGATACTCAATATTTTCAGTATCTAATATAGATAAGTCAAAAACCAAGACCGCACAAATGGCGGATTAGCAGCAATTCAATGATAGAGGATAAAATGATGTCATATGCATCCGAACCAAAAGACATGAGACAACGAAAGAGATACATAACGGATGAAACGGAAATCAATGCCAAGCTGGCATTTGCGAATGAGGTGAAAATTCATGACATCAGCATGGGAGGCATATCACTCAAGGCAGATAGAAGATTCAATATCGGTAAGGAATATCTCCTGAAGTTGGAGTATAAGAGGAGTGAAATATCGGCAAAAGCTATAGTTGTATGGTCTGTATTGAGTGAATCAAAAGCGGACTCGAAGGGAAATGTTATCCCGATATATTCTTGTGGATTGAAGTTCATAAATTCCTCTGATGAGCAGATAAGGCAAATTATAAACTTAATAGAAAAACAGAGCAGAAAAGATAACGACGAGAAAAATATTAGTCTTCAAACTGAGGAATATATTGATCTATCTGTGCAATTCAAAGAAGAGCTGGAAATTTTAAATGATGTGAGTTAAACCTGGATGAATCAGCCACTTCCAATGCAAAATCAAAACAAGGGGTTTGAAAGATTGAATTTAGAGGAGCTTATTAATTATGGAAAGAGAACATAGAAAGAGCAATAGAAACCTCGTGCTTCAGCCAATTAAATATTTTTTGGCACCGTCAATAATTGAAAAAAATTATGATGGAGTTGTTACCGATATAAGTGATTCCGGATTATCTCTTTTAACGACATCTCCTCTTAAAGATCGTCAGAGAATAATTATTCTGGATAAGTCAGGTTTGTTTGAAAAAGCTGCTATTGTCCGATGGAGTCAAAAATATGATGATTTGTTATACAAAATAGGATTGGAATTTATTGAAGATCAAGCTTTCATGAATATTAAAGATAAAAGACGGTTTAAAAGACTAAATATTAAAAATCTCGATATAAAAGGCGAGATGGCATTTGCTGATTACATAAAAATACTGGATATAAGCCTTAGGGGATTATTGATAGAAACTGACAAAAAATGGAATATTGGGGAAGAATATATCCTGCAAATAGAATATGACGGGAAGCAATTGCCTCTCAGAGGTTATATCGTACGGTCAAAATTAAAAGAGTGGAAACAAGATGATAAGGGCAATAACATACCGATTTATACCGCAGGAATGAAACTTACAAGTTCTTTAAATGAAATCCGAGAACTTCTTAAGTTAATAGAACAGCGACTTAGACGAGCAGAAATAAATGAGCATTTTTCTTCAAGCTTAGATGAAGATGATGACCATGGAAAAGATACAAAGCATTTGGAAAGCTGTACACATAAATAAAAAATGCCTCTGACGGACTTGACGCCGGCTGAATATTCCGAACAAACTGCCAGGAATTCTGCTTTGCAAATGTATGTCTAATGAATGCGCTTACATTTATGTTCTCTTCTGGCCGTATATTAGAGGCGTTGCGTGCCAGATTTTTTCGTTATATTCCCGGGTGGAACGGTCCGATGAGAAATTTCCCATCCTCGCAGCAGTTAGTACCGACATCCTTGCCCACTTCCCCTGATCTTTAAATGCCTTACCGACCCGGTCCTGGCATTCGATATACGACTGGTAATCTGCGAGTACCATGTGTTCGTCACGGCGAAGCAGGGAATCTACAAGTGGTTTGAAGAGGTCCGTGTCTTTTCTGGAAAAAAATCCGGAGCTGATAATATCAATTGCCTCTTTAAGTTCCGGGTTTGAATTGTAATATACCATGGGATTATATACCCCGGATTTTTTAGCTGATATCTCCACGGCATTCAGACCGAATAAAAAAAAGTTTTCAGCCCCTGCTTTCTTCATAATATCGATGTTTGTTCCGTTCGGCGTACCTATTGTCAATGCTCCGTTCATTGCGAATTTCATGCTGCTCATGCCTGATGCCTCTCTTCCCGCCATGGATATCTGTTCGGATATATCTGCAGCCGGATAGACCATCCGGCTGTTTTTTACGCTGAAGTCAGGGAAGAAGACGACATTGAGACGACCTGCTACATCAGGGTCATTGTTCACTTCTTCCGCAACCGAAGTTATGAGCTTTATTATCAGGTTTGCCATGAAATATCCGGGAGAGGCTTTCCCGCCGAAGATGAATGAGCGGGGCGTGACCTCCTTTTTCGGATTTTTCTTTATCCTGTTGAAAAGGGTTATTATGTGAAGAAGATTTAGATGCTGCCGCCTGTATTCCTGGATTCGCTTCATCTGAATGTCATAGAGCATCCCGGGATTTATGGTAAAGCCGGTCCGGTCCCTGATAATCTCTGCGAGGCTTTGCTTGTTGGCATATTTTACATTCTGCCAATTGCTTATAAAGCCGGGATCATCTGCAAAAGGTTCAATCTGATTTATTTCTTCATAATTTCTGATCCAGCGGTCTCCTATGGCCTGCGTGATCAGTTCCGAGAGTCCAGGATTAATAAACAAAACCCAGCGCCTCGGTGTCACTCCGCTTGTGATGTTGATGAACCTCTCCGGGTAGATGTCATATAAATCCGGTAACAGACTCTTTTTCAGAGCATCTGAATGCGATTCAGAAATTCCGTTTATCATATGGCTTCCGAGACCTGCAAGTGGTGCCATTCTGACATATTTCTGGTCACCGTCGTCGATTAGAGAGAGTCTGCTGAACTTGTCGTTGTCGTTTGGAAATCTCAGCCATACTTCGTCAAGGAATCGACGGTTTATCTCATGGATAATTTCAAGGTGTCTTGGCAAGATACCGGCAAACAGAGGAAGAGGCCACTTTTCGAGTGCGTCAGTAAGCATTACATGGTTTGTATAGGAAAAAGTGTTCTGGGTTATGTACCATGCCTTGTCCCAGCCAACAAGATGATCATCCACAAGCAGTCGCATCAGTTCCGGCACGGCGATGGAGGTATTGGTATCGTTCAGCTGAACAGCAAAGGATTCTGAGAAGGTGTGAATGCTTTTCCATCGAAGGAGGTGCAGCCGGATCATGTCCTGAAGAGAGCAGGATATGAAGAAGTACTGCTGCGCAAGCCGGAAGTGTTTCCCCGCGTATGGCTCGTCGTCGGGATAGAGGAGTTTGCCGATCGATTCCGAGGCTATTTTTTCGCCGACCCCACTGAAGTAATCATCAGTTCTGAATGATTCGAAATCAAAGGACTCGACTGCTTCTGACTTCCAGAGGCGGAGCAGATTGACGGTTTCGGATCTGTATCCTGAAACAGGCATATCGTGCGCAGATCCCTTGACCGAGAATTTGGGAATCCATCGGACACGGAAACAGTCCTGTTCATCATAATAAGATTCGGTGCTGCCGCCCAGATTAATGTTGTAATTGATATCCGGGCGCGCGATTTCCCATGGATTGCCATGGCGAAGCCACTTGTCAGTCATCTCGGACTGCCATCCGTCCCGTATCTCCTGATCAAAAGAGCCGAATTCATAGCGGACCCCATATCCGATGGACGGAATGCCGAGTGTTGCAAGCGAATCCATACAGGACGCAGCAAAGATACCCGAACTGCCGATGCCAAGTCCGGGTTCTTTCTCCTGCAGGCTTAATTCCTGAAGATCAAGCCCAAATCCCTTTACTGCCTGCAAGACTTTGTCGTATATGCCGAGGTTGATCAGGTTTACAACGAGTTGCGGACCGATGAGATAATCCGCGGACAGGAATGCAACAACGGTCAGATCTTCATTGTAAGTTGCCAGTGTTCTGATCCATTTGCCTGTCATCCTATCACGGACAGTATGGGCAAGCGCAAGGTACCAGTCATATTTTGTAGCTGTCTGCGGGGTCTTTGCGAGGTGGAATTGAAGGTTATCAAGCACGGATTGCCCGATAGCCTCAACACTCATTTCCATCCGTAAGTCCTCAGGCTGCTGAGACCCTGTTGATTGATTTATTTCGTTCTCTTCTTCCAAAACGTTTATCCGGATCAGCTTTTTCCCTTTATATAGTCACCAAGCAGACCTCTGCTGTGCTCGTCATCGTGGCAATAGATGCAAAGGTTTTCCCAGTTCGAGCCGTCAGGCGGGTTGTTATGCCTGTTACCATCCTTGTGGTGCACGGTAAGAAGGCTGCGGTTCTTAAAATCAAACTCTCTCCCGCACTTTGCGCATATGAGTCCATGGATTTTAAGGGATCGTTCCCTGTAATCGGAGACAGGAGCAGAAGAAGTTTCCTTCAATTCCCTGACGATTTCAGCAACTGTCTTGTCTCCAGACGGCTTTTTCGTCTGAGGTTTTCTGATTCTTATTCGTTGTCTTCCAGCCATTTATATCTCACAAAATATAGCAAACGCGGTCATCTCAATCTGGTCCTGCACTTCCTGCAGGCTTGTCTGTGGATATCCGCCCCAAGGTATTTGTTGCACAGTGGACATCTCCAGTTAACCGCGCTGAAACCAATGAAGGCAGAGATGATTATAGCCTGCGCGCTGAATATACTGCTCTTTGAGAATTCACCGAATATATCGGGCCTTTTATATATTAGGGTAAGAAATAAAAGCACGAGAAGGGCTGCTGCTATGGCAAAGAACTGACGGCCCTGGCGCAGCCTGAACTCCCGCATGATCTGTTTATCCTCTCTTTTGTCTGTCATTTTTCTCTTATTCAGCGTTCCGGTTTACCATTTTACAATGGAAGTTTATCTCAAAACCAGCGTAATTGCGCCGGTGCTGCAAACCCTGCGGCATAATCCGCAGCCGAAGCATCTGTGCGGATCAATGCTGGCAAGCGGTCTGCCGTTCAGGCTAAGGCTGTCTATTGCATGGAAATGACAGGCTTCATAACAGAGTCCACAGCCGCTGCATAATTCCTCGTCAACTGTCCCCACATATTCAGCCCTTGCCATAGTCTCGACATGAACCCGGGACAGGGTTCTCATGGCCAGGCATTCATCCGGAGAACAGTTGCAGATAGCTCCTATAAAAGGGGTCATCATCGTCCATATTGTATGGACCGCCCCATGTTCTTCCATTTCTTCCATCTGTTGAATTGCATTTTCCGTACTTATTGATTCGAGACCTTCATCCGGCGTCTTGCCGAAGTAATCCATGTTTATGTCCTTATACCAGGCATCCGGTCCGTAGCTGACCGCATAACAACAGCGTACCTCTTTTTTTTCAGTGTTCCAGCGGCAGGCACAAGGCATACGGACAACAGTCATAGCCTTTTTTATGAGATCGCCGATTTCTTCGATCGGCAGCACCTGTCCGAAATGCTCTTCTCTTGCTTTTTTAATCAGCGCAGTTTTTACGGCTTCCGGCAGCCGGCCTTTTTTCCCGAAGATAGTCTCGAGCCTTCCGAGTGTCTGAAACCCGTCACTGAAAGCGGAAGACAGGAAGTCTTTGATATACATGCGCCGCCTTATGTCAGACAGCAGATCATTGGCATAATTCGCGGCGTTCTTATACCATATCTTTCCGTCTCCGTGCCTGGTGCATAATTCACACATCTGTGATTATTTTACACGATCTTTCAAAAACCCTGCCACACTCCGGAAGATATGAAACCACGGAGAACTCAGAGTTTTTCTTTGTTTTCGGTCAATAATATGAGAATGATATAAATATATAATTTTCTGAGATATCTGTGGTTAATTTTTGCGTGTTTGACATACGGGAGAAGATTTTTTATACTTACCCTGTGCTTAAGATCGCAGTGATTGACGGGCAGGGCGGGGGCATAGGGAGCCTCGTGGTAAAAAGGCTTAGGGAAGAATTCGGTGACGGAATCGAAATTCTTGCTTTGGGAACTAATGCTGTGGCGACCTCAGCCATGATGAAATCGAGGGCGAACAAAGGCGCCACGGGTGAAAATGCCATCGTCCGTAATTCAGGCAAGGTCGGGATGATTATAGGGCCGCTCAGCATTGTGCTCCCAAATGCTATGCTGGGTGAATTGACGCCAATAATGGCAGATTCTGTTCTGTCGTCGGAGGCAAGAAAAATCCTTCTTCCACTGAATCAGGAGGGTATAGACCTTGCCGGTGTTGAAAAGGAACCACTTCCACATATGATAGACAGGATCCTGGAAATGGTCAGGCAGGAGGTTATAAAGGAGAAGCAATATGTGTGAGGCAAATGCCTATATTTTTCATAACGGGAAAGAAGAGCTTTATCTGGAGAGCGTTGATATTATGCGGCCGGAAGAGGGAAAGATTTTTCTCAGAAATCTCTTCGGCGAGCAGAAAATCTTTGACGGAAAGATCAGGGAAATCTCCCTCCTCCAGCACAAAATTGTCCTTGAAAAGAAGTAAATTGAGGGTTATTTTTTCGTAACCCTCTTTTTTGCTGCCGGTTTCTTCTTTGTTGCAGCCTTCTTCTTCAAGACATTCTTCGAAGACTTTTTTGCAGCCTTTTTTAAGACGGATGACGATATGTCCGTGACCTCCATACCGCAGCAGTAAATTGGGCTCAGTATGGTCTCCCCTGTCGGTGTCACGACGATTTCTGAACCACACTCCTCGCATTCATACGTTATGACTCTTGCTTTTGCCATCTTCCAGCCTCCTTTGTTTTATTGTTAATATATAGTATATTACCGAAAAGGCAATAATTGAAGTGCCCGAAAATATTAATTTCAACGTGAACCGTTCTGCTCCGGGAAATATCACCAGCTGCATAAGATGCGGCACATGCTGTCTGAGAGGCGGCCCTGTGCTGCACCGTGAGGACAGGCATATCCTTCTTTCCGGACGGGTGGGGCACGCTGATCTGATAACAGTCAGGAAGGGAGAACTTGCGTATAATCCTTTGAATAACAGGCTTGAACAGGTCACTCGTGAATTGATTAAAGTTGCCGGCAAGGGTGATGGCTGGGCATGCTGCTTTTATGATGAGGAAGCTTCATCCTGCATGATTTACGGAGGCCGCTTCCTCGAATGCCGTCTTTTAAAATGCTGGGACACCTCCGGCCTTTTGAGTGTTATCGGAAAAGATACGATCAGGCGCTCTGATATTATTAATCCGAATGATCCGATCATGGATGTAATAGAAATGCACGAGGCGGATTGCCCGGCCGGAGAAGTGAATGATTTGATATCCCGGATGTCTTCGGCCCGTTCTGATAAAGAAATTATGTGCAGGCTTTCGGCGGTCGTTGTACGGGATATATCGATACGGTCATACGCATTGTCGGAATTAGGGCTCGAAAGAGAGTATGAACTGTTTATCTTCGGAAGGCCACTGGAAAAGATTATCAGCGATCGCGGAGTGTCAGTAAGATTCAGTGAAGATCCCCCCGGGAATCGATCTGATAGAAATGTCAAAAAGAAAAAAGGAAGAAAATTATGAAACCACAGATAACAGAGAGTTTTTTATAGTTGATATTTACCCAAATCCGGAGGTAAGAAGTTGTCATTTCGAGTGAAGCGAAGCAATATCTTCTCTAACCAGCGAGATTGCCGCGCAGCTTTCAGGTGCTCGCAATGAAGCAGCTTTGAAGATTTCTGTCAACTTATCGCTGGATTTTAGATTTATTCTTTTGTGCTATCTGTGGTTAAGTTGTGACTATGCGAAATAATATGGAAGGAGATTTTGAATGGGAAAAGTAAAAAGCGCGATGGAGATTGCCCTTGAAAAAGCCGGTAGCATGGGCACCCTGTCCGATGAGGAGAAGGCCCGAATCAGGGATGAGGAACAGATCAGAGTCACACTTGCAGATTTTTATCAGGGCAGGATAAGCGCCGATGAGTTATGGAAGCGGTTGAAAGGGAGTAATCCTTCAATGATCAGGATGGCACAGGCCAGTCTGGTAGATTCCATCAGTCTTGGAAGCGCTGATATAGAGTTACAGATGAGGAAAAAGGGGATACTCGCGATCGAAACCTTAAAGAAGCTTCCGAATACCTCAGTTATCGAAATGTGTCTTAATTCACTTGAGGGGCTGCAGAAGGAGTATGAGGAGATGAAGGTAAAGGCAATCGGGGATCTGAGGAAACATATAGAGCAGAATCCTCAGTTAAGGATGATCCCTGTTAAGACAAGAGACGGAAGGACGATGCAGGTTCCGGTTTCTGTTGACGATGCCTTGAAGGCAAAAGCTGCTGATTTCCTCGAAGAGCATGAAGAGCACTACCTTAATGAATTTCATGCCATGATTGAAGAATTACGAAAGGCGGTGCAATAGTCGGACCTCCAATAATCAGAACATCTTATCGGGCGGTCTTCTCTCTGGTATATATTTGTGTTCGGATTTTCCTTCGTTCCACTCCGGCGATACGTAGAGGTTACAGTAACAGCTTCCATATTCCTTCACATCCGGTTCTCTGTAAACGCACGGGCAAACTATATCTTTGTCCTTTTCGTAATTTCCCGATGCAAGTCTGCAGGGGCATGACATGTAGCCATAACGCTCTTTGTTTGTCAGCAGACCTCTGAGGAGTTCTGAAACTTTCTCCCTGTCTTTGTTGAAGAAGTAACCTTTAGGTTCCTGGATTTTTTTTAGAGTATCGTAAAGGCTGTCGACATCCATTTCTTTACTCAAGCCTCCTGAAGTTACGCAAAAATTCCTCTCTTCCCAATGTCTCGTCACCGTAGACATCATAATATCTTATCTGGAAGGGGCTGGTCTTTCGATCTTCGCTTTTGTACTTATAACGGTCCCACTCGTCACCTGTGATTACGTCATCCCTGTCAATGTCTATAGTATACCATTCTTCCCTGGTTATCCGTCCGTCCATATCTGCGTCGCAGGCCTCGAAGACTTCATCTGGAGAACACATATTCAGTTCTGCTGCAGACGAATAATCAGCCAGTAAAATTAAGGCAAGAAGTACTGCCGGAAATACTGCTGTCAAATTTTTCATCACAAATCTCCTTAATATAATATTATAGAAATACTGAATATCATAAAGAACTGACCGGGCTGCTTCTATTCCTCCACCTTCTTTTTCCTGTACTGGGTGTATGCGTCGCGTATTGAAACATAAGGGTCAATGGCCGATTTCTTCAGGTCCTCATAGTCTCCGATACGGAATGACAGGTCGTTAACTTTGTCGTAGACGTTAATCCCGATGCGTGACTCAAAAGGAGTGACATAGCTTACAGGGTCTAAAAAATTGTCTCCAAACCTTCCAATCGTATCACGCAGGGATGAGGGGCCAAGAAAAGGCCATACTATATAGAATCCATGACCGATGCCGTAGTGACCGAGGGTCTGTCCAAGGTCTTCATCACTGCGGCGTATATCAAGATCCGTTCTGGCGACGTCGGCAAGCCCTCCTATACCCGCAGTAGAGTTATAAACAAAGCGGATCAGTTCGTTGCCGGCTCTTTTTATTTTCAATTGCATCAGGTTTCCGACAAAGCGGATGGGTGTGGTGATGTTCTCAAAAAAGTTGCTGAAAGAGAGCCTGATATCTTCCGGAACGACTTTGGTGTATCCTTTTGAGACGGGCTTCAGCACCCAAAAGTAAAGTTTGTCGTTAAAGTGATACATGGCTTTGTTCCAGGGATAGATAGGGTCTGCAATCTCTTCAACCTCCTGCTCATCTTCCTCTGCAATCCAATCTTCGGCTTCTTCAGGCTGTTCTTCTTTTGGATCCTGCACCTGCCTGATTATATCCTGGGTCCCCTCCGGCAAGGCAACTGCTGCATCCGCTTCCTCCGACGTTATGGCATCTTCGGGTATTATCGATTCTGTATCCGCTGCGGCTTTTGAAGAATCGGCAAGGGCTGGGCTGAAATTCAGTAAAAGGATAGAGAGTATAATTAAGAGAAAATTTATCTTTTTCATGTTGTTTCCCTTGTCAATCTAAGCCTTGCCGACTTTTTTGCGAAGTGTGTCGAGAAGGGATTCCGGCGGCTTATTCGTGAGGATTTCCCTGAACTGATTGCGATAGTTGCTTATCAAACTTACGCCTTCGATGACTACGTCATATACCTTCCATTCCCCGCTTTTCTGAATAACCCTGTAGTTGATAGGTATATCAGCTTTTTTTGTGACGATCGTAGTCTGAACTTCAAACGTTTTTTCGGTCAGGGGATTTTCTTTGCTGTAAAGAACTTTTTCATCAGTATAAGTGATAATCTTATCCGCATAGGCATCTTCAAGCAGGGATTTGTAGAGATTGGTAAATTCCTGCTGCTGCTTGGGATTAAATTTGTTCCAGTTAGGGCCAAGTGTCCTCCTGGAAAGTTCACTGTAATCGAACATATTTTCCGATATGGTTCTTATCTTTTCTCTCTTCAACTGCTCCCCGGGCTTTCCCTTAAGGGATGGATCCCGCAACACATCGAGAACCTTATCTATATTCCCCTTAACAGCATCAAGCGGCGAACCGGCAAATGCAGAAAAAGGAAAAATCATGAAAGCAACAAGCAATATTGCGGCTAAAACCTTTTTCATAGCTTCCTCCTCCTTTTTGTGCAAATATCTCTTTAAAAGATTAATTTTTATACATGAATCTTACAATACAGCTCAGCCTAAGTCCAGTGGCTCTGTCCATGGTTGAGAAATATTCAGAGTTCCGTCGGTTAGAACCGGGTTCGACATGAACAATGTCTACAATATCGGCAGATAACGCTGAATCTCATATGGATGAATCCTTATGCGGTATTCGTCCCATTCCACCTTTTTGCTCATAATAAACTGTTCGAATATATGGTTGCCGAGGGTCTCTCTAAGGAGTTCGCTTTGCTCCGCAAATTCTATTGCCCTGTTGAGGCTTCCCGGCAGCGTGTCGATATTATACTTCAGTCTTTCCGCCTCGGAAAGATGATACACATCCATCTCCATCGGTTCCGGAAGTTTATATCCCTTCTCCATACCCTTGAGTCCTGCATTCAGCATGCAGGAAAAGGCAAGATAAGGGTTGCAGGAAGGATCGGGAGAACGCAATTCCACACGTGTGGCTTTTTCCTTGCCCGGCTTATAAAGAGGAACTCTGACAAGCGTGGACCTGTTTCTGCGTGCCCAGCATATATAAACCGGGGCTTCATATCCGGGTACAAGCCTCTTATACGAGTTTACCCATTGATTCAGGACAAGAGTTATCTCTTTGCTGTGGGTAAGAATGCCGGCTATATATTTTTTTGCAGTGTCGGAGAGGAAATAAGGGTCCTTTGGATCAAAGAAGGCATTCTTGTTCCCCCTGAAGAGAGACTGGTGGGTATGCATTCCGCTTCCGTTCTGTCCGAATATTGGCTTCGGCATAAAAGTGGCGTAAACGTTATATTGCTTTGCTATTTCTTTGACTATAATGCGGTGAGTCATCACGATATCGGCCATGGTAAGGGCATCCTCGTAACGCAGGTCTATCTCATGCTGCGAATGGGCAACTTCATGATGAGAATACTCGACATGAATTCCCATTGTTTCGAGGGCCAGAATAGTGTCCCTGCGCAGGTCCTCTGCCGCATCCAGCGGATAATCGAAGTACCCCCCTTCGTCAAGGGGCTCGGTATCCTTGTCGTTTTTAAAATAGAAATATTCCAGTTCCGGACCTACATACAGGGTAAAGCCTTTCTGTTTTGCCTTCTCAAGGTTTACCTTAAGGATGTATCTCGGATCTCCTCTATAGGGTGAACCGTCAGGTTCGTATATATCGCAGAACATACGCGCTACTGCCTTTTCTTTCGGCCTCCACGGAAGAATTACAAAAGTTGCGGGATCCGGACGCGCAATCATATCGCTCTCATCTATCCTCGCAAAGCCCTTGATTGATGAGCCGTCAAATCCCATCCCTTCATTGAAGGCGAATTCGAGTTCACTGACAGGAACCGCGAAGCTTTTGAGTTGCCCATGGATGTCGGTGAACCACAGCCTGATAAATTTCACATCGTGTTTTCTGATCAGTTCCATAGCATCTTTTTTGTCTCTCGGCCTTATGACCCTGTTAATTTTTGCCAATCCCATATTAACCTCCCTGTTTTGTTATTAAGTATTCTCAAAACCTGGCCACAGAGATCAGGCAAAAAAACTGATTTCTCTGTGGCTTTATAATCCATGTCTGTTTAATAAAGCTTACAATATTATCTGCTTCAAACATTCGAAAAAAAAGACTTGTAAAATTTCATTGCTCTGCCCGAGTATTCTTCATAAACACTTTCCGTATCTGCGGTTATTTTATCTGCATCAGGCATATCGCCGATCCAATCTGAAACCATATCTCTGCTAACCTCTATATGAAACTGGAATCCATAAGCCTTCTTGCCGAATCTGAAGGCCTGATTTTTATATTGACGGGAGCTTGCAAGCAGCACCCCGCCCGTTGGCAGGTCGAAGGTGTCGCCGTGCCAGTGGAATACCCTGAACCTTCTCCAGAAGTCTCCGACTACGGGATGAATGGCGAGTTGCCTCATAAGAGGGTCCTTAAGGCCTTCTCCGGTCAGTTCTATGCTCTGCCAGCCGATCTCCTTTTCGGGACCCGGATATACCTCCGCACCCAAACAGTGGGCAAGCAACTGGGATCCCAGACATATGCCGAGAATCTGCATTTCCCTGTTGAGCGCTTCTCTGATGATTCGTGAACAGGCCATAAGATGCGGATAAATCTCCATCTCATATACCCCAGCAGGGCCCCCCAAAACGATCAGGGTTGAGAATTTATTCAGAGAAGGAGGTATCTCCCCTTTGCCCAATTCGATAATACGAAAGGGGAGGTTTTCCTTCTTAAGGTAATCCCCAATCGTACCAGGCCCTTCGGTAACAATGTTTTTAACGATGAGAACAGGCATATTTTGCTCTTACACTATGAACCCTTATTACGTATTACCGTAAAACTTTCCTGTGAGTTTTGCTATCTTTTTCCCTGTGCCTTTGATCTGCCTGAAGAGTTCGTCCTCTGACCCGAGGTCAAGAAATTTCACTATTATATCAGTAATTTCAGAATCCTTCTTTAAAAGATTCTCGTCATTAAGCCTAAGTAATGTATCGAGTGTTCTCAGGAAGACATTGGTATCCGAGAGAAAATCTTCAGTACGGCCATCAATGACATTAAACCTTGAAAGAGTTTTTATGGCATCCGCGGTGTTGTGAACTATTAACTCAGGAATCCTCGCCACGTTATTCAACTGAAGGTACTGGACAAGGAACTCTGTTTCTTTGATGCCACCCTGGCCGAGTTTAATGTCGAACCCGGAAGACTCTTTATTGATGCCTTGCAGTACCCTGCTTCTCATATCTCTGATATAGGCGCTGCTAACCTCTCTTCCCCTGCACAATATAACCCGTTTTCTCATAGCCTGGAATTTCTTCAGCAGATTCATATCCCCGGCTACAGGCCGCGACCTGAGAAGAGATTGTATCTCCCACGGCTGAGCCGACTTCAGATAATAATTTTCGTATCCATGTACATCTTTTAAAATCATCCCCTTGGAGCCGTCAGGCCTCAGTCGCATGTCGACTTTATAGGCAACGCCCTCTGTTGTATACCCTGACAGTATCCTGATCATTTCTTCAGCTAATTCCATTTTTTTTATTTCTGAAAGTCTGCCTGCTTCAATTGATTCCCGGCCGCCGATAAAAATAAGGTCAAGGTCTGAACCTATATTAAGTTCCCTGGCGCCGTACGCGCCCAGCGCCAATACGGCAAAATCTCTCTCTGCTCCGAGATACCTCATGATCGCCCGCATGATTGCATCCGCAATCATGCTCAGTGTGTGCAGTAGTCCCTGCGTATCAATTAAACCTTTCAGGAATAGCAGACCTGACTTCAGTTCCTCATTCGCCTTGAATTTCCGTATAGCGACGGATGGATCGTCTTTGAGCTGAAGCACAGCACCGAGGCGGTTCTCAAGTGACCTGTAGTCTAACCTGATGTCCGGATATTCGAATATTCCTTCCATGTTCTCCATGCTCAGCAGTAAGCGGGCAAGAAAGGTACTGGTCGAAAAGGTCCTGATGATCATTTCTCTTGTATCGGCTCTCTGCAGGAGAAGATCAATATAAGAGGCATGATTTCCTGTCTTTTCTATAAATGCGGCTAACATGCCGAGCGCTCTGTCCTTCTGCACCGAGCCGATAATCTGATTAATAAAAAGCGGCGCCGCTTTTCTCAGAAGGGTTCTCTCCTGCAGGGTCTTTCCCGAAGAGATATGATCGCTGATGGCTGATATATTCTTCAGCGCTGCCGGAGGATTGCGGAATCCCTTAAAAGAAAGATAATCGATGATGGCATCATCCGGCATTTGGCCCTTCAGGTTCAGAATGATATCCTCTGTCGTGCCGGGATCACCAAGGAGAGAGTTGTACATGTCCCGCACCTTAAGTCTTTTCAGTCTGAGATCCGAAAGGAATGTCTTTGTATTTTCATATGACATTTTTTTTGATATGACGTCAAGTTCCTCAGGCTGGGCAGGAAGTGAGTGTGTCTGTATATCATCCCTCATCTGAATAAGGTGTTCAAGTCTTCTCAGAAACAGATAATTCTCCAGCAGCATGGACGATTCCTCGCGGGACAGGAACCCTTCCTTTTCCAGTGCGCCGATTGCGTCTGCCAGAGAAGCCCGACGAAGGGCTTTCCTGTCACCCCCGTAGAGAAGCTGAAATGCATGAATGAAAAATTCTATCTCTCTGATACCACCGTATCCGCGCTTGATATCATTTATATCGAATACTGTGTCTATCTTTTTCTTCAGTTCCCTGATCTCTTCTACATCGTTAAAATCCAGGGATCTTCTCCAGACGAAAGGTTCTACGGCTTGCATGAAGATAGAGCCGAGCACTGTTTCGCCGGCAACAGGACGGGCTCTGATAAGGGCGACCCTCTCCCAGGTCTTTCCCCAGCTCTCATAATATGAGCTGTAGGTTGGCAATGAAAGGCAGAGCGCACCTTTGCGGCCGTTCGGCCTCAGTCTCAGATCCACTCTGTAAGCAATGCCTTCTTCAGTCGGATTATGGAGAAGATTAGCGAGGGTTTCGGTGAGAGCGCAGAAATATTCCGATGAAGAAATTTTATTGTATCGTATTCCGAACGGGTTAAGAACGCCGGTAGAGACTCCATCATCCGACTCATATACGGTTATGATATCTATATCCGAGCTGTAATTAAGTTCGCCTGCGCCAAGTTTTCCAACCCCGATTATGGAAAACTGGTTGTCCCTCATCAAACCGAATTTCCGTCTCATCATGGTGAACGAAATATCAAGCGCAAGTTCCATAAGCGCCTCCGACAGTATGCTTAATTCAGACATGCACTCTTGAATATCTGTTTTGCCGGAAATGTCCTTTATCGTGATGATTAAAAGGTAGTATTTCTTTATTTCGCGCAGAAGATTCATTGCAGACCGCCTATAAGTTTCTGTGCCGTCAGCACTGACTGAAGATTCAAGGATATCATGCGCCCTTGAAATGATATTCTCCCTGTTGATAATGATCTGAAGGTTTTTCAGAGCATCGGACAGGGACAGCGGGTTTCTCAGGCTGTATTCAGCGAGAAACTGGCTGTATGCAAATAATCCTGCAATGATGCCGAGCAAGTCTGCGTGTTCTTCAATGAAAAGCGGATTTTCCCTGAAAAGCCTGTCAAGGTTCTTAAAAGCTCTTTCAGGGTCAGGGGTTGCATCAGAGGCATCGCGTATGAGACTGTCCATCTTCATCGAACCTCTGATATTATAACGCATACTCTGCGTCAGGTTTTTGATATGATTTTAATGTCAATAATTTTTGAAGAACAAAAATTGAAACCGCAGGGGACCCAGAGTTTTTGTCTTAAGGGGCTTTGTTAATTTTACTTATTTCTTGTTTTTTACCGGTGCTCTCTGTGGTTAATTTCCTGTAGGGGGGAAAGTATGAAAATGGTGGTTGCAGTGATCAAGCATTTCAGGCTTGATGATGTAAAAGACGGCCTTTCGAAGGCTGGAATATATGGTATGACTGTTACCGAGGTCAAAGGGTTCGGCAGGCAGAAAGGACATGTTGAGATATACAGGGGTTCGACTTATGAGATCAGGTTTATACCGAAGCTGAAGATTGAGGTTGCAGTTCCTGATGAAAGACTGGAGGAGATCGTGCAGGTCATACTGAAATCAGCATATACCGGAGAGATCGGAGATGGAAAGATATTTGTATATGACCTGAAGGATGCGGTCAGGATCAGGACGGGGGAAAGGGGAGAAGGCGCCATATAGATAAAAGCTGAATGTTGCATTATACACAACGCAATAAGTAATTGCGCATGAGTGCCTATTCGTCATGCCCGTCCGCCTAAGGAGGATCAGTCGGGCATCCACGTCTTCAACAGATTGGATTCCCGCCTAAGGACTGCGGGAATGACGAAACAGTAGAAGAACTCTTTCAGTTATGCGCATTTATTTATTACGCTATGTATAGAACGGAGGCAGACGTTCTGAAAAATTTCTGGAATTCAAAAGATTTGGATTTAATACAAAGTGGATGCAGATGCCGCATCCGGTGAAAAATATGCAGACTTTAGACGGGGAAACTGAGGTCTGTTATGCGCTTCTTAAGAATCAGGATCTCAAACGCTATGGCTGCCATCGAAACGAGCATCGATAAAAACCCCACATTTGCGTTTAGCACCGAGCTGTTTCCGTTGTCGGCATAGAGCACGGCAACGGGTCTTTCTCTGATTACTACAGGCAGTACAAGAGAATCCTGGGGGGTTCCGGAAAGCAGCGCAATAAGTGACTCATTGCCTTTGACTTTCATGACAGGCCCCCTGTAAGTAGTTTTGTTTTTCAGCACTTCGGAGAAAATCGGCGACTCTTTTACGTCTGCCAGGAAATTGCCTGTGTCAAGCCCCCGGGCTTTCCATCCTGTCAGCTTTCCACCTTTTACGGTAAATAGGGCTACGCGCGCCGCTATCTTGTAAGTCTCATTAATGAGTATGCCGGCTATATCATCGGTTTCCTTCACTTCGATAAAGGCAGCCTTTATTTTATCAACCGAAGTCTCCTCGATTTTTGCGTCCGGGTCAAAACGGTCTTTAAGGCTTATGAATCGGACGTCACGTTTTATACCGTAATATTTTTCGAGAGCATAAATAAGCCTCAATTCTGTTATTACATAGGGCATGATGTCATATCCTGTTATGAACCGGAGCTCGTCTATCTCTTTGATTTCCTTTGCGTTCAGCATGGCGGTATGCAGTCTGTTACGGTCCTTTTTGAAAGGAACGATTTTATATTTATTTATTATTTCCCTGGGGACGGAGTTGATCACTTCTTCGGGGATGGACGCCAATTGATCAGGAGTTACAGCAGGCAGCTTGAAGTATTTGCTAAGAAATTTAGAAAGTTCATCTTCCTCAAGAAACCTGAGTTCGACGATATTCGTGCCGATCCTTCCCCCGAACTGCACCTGCCTTTTGAGGGCCTGATCGAGCTGCTGTTTTGTCAGAAGCGCTTCCTTGACAAGGGCTTCACCGAGCATCATGGTTGTATTATACCCATTTTGGTCATTTTGGACTATCCCGCTTTCCGGCCGCGGGAAGATTGTGCACAACCTCAGCCCCTATAAGAAAAATGCAGGAGGAATAGAACATCCAGAGGAGAAACAGGACGAATGCGGTCAGCGGACCGTATATCGTGCCGAAATTTATAACTGTCCCCACATACCAAGTAAAGACATGTTTTGCGATCTCGAGAAAAACGGTCGCAAACAGAGAGCCTGCAAGTGCATGTGACATTTTTACTTTGGCCTTTGGAAAAAAGATGTACATCACGGTGATGCTAAACAGGACCATTAAGAAGGGTATGACATAACGTATCAGAAAAACCGTTATTATGCCAATCCGCAGATTGGGAAAGACATCCCTCATGCCTAAAAGGAGCGGGACAAGAGATGTTGCTATGAAAGAAATGAGCAGCATGGAGATCAGAAAGGTGATTATGACGAGCGCAAGAATAAGCGACCATATAAATGTTCTCCTCTGCTTTGTCTTGAATATTCTGTTCAGCGCGCTCTCGACGCATGAGAATACCTGCAGGGACAGAACTCCGTACAATAGGACGCTGAAGGTCCCGATGCCCTTGAATGCCATGAGTTTACCGAGTTCGCTGACGATTTCCGAGGTTATATCCGGGAAAAAGTGGGAGAGTTTTTTTAACAGAAATTCATAGAATCCATGGTAGTGCCCGAGAATGTATCCCAGGATTGTTATCAGGAAAAGGCAGAGAGGCACAAGGGCCATCATGGAAAAATAAGATATGGCGCCGGCGAGCATAATGCCGCCGTCCCTGAAGAAGTCGGCAACGCTCCGCGACAAAATCCCGGGGAACCTTGGAGCGGATTTCAACGTCTTTTTTCCTTTGCGCTCGCTTTAACGTAGACTCGCAGAGGGGTGCCCTTGAAGGAAAAATTTTTTCTGAGTATCTTTTCGATCTGGCGGATGTAACGGTCTTTCAGCGCTGAAGGATAGTTGGCAAAGACGACGAAGGCAGGGGGAGCTGTTTTTACCTGTGTAATATAGTAGAGCTTGACGGCCTTTCCCTTATAGGGCGGCAGAGACATATTCGCAATCTCCCTGAATGACCTGTTGAGTTCTGAAGTCTGGATCCTTCTGTTCCTCTCCTTTACAATCTCATCGACAATCGGGAATACTTTTGTTACACGCTTTTTCTCGAGGGCTGAAACAGTTAGTATCTGAGCATACTGCATGAACCACATCTTCCCTGACAATTCCCTGCCCAGCTTTTCGTAGGCAATCTCCGGGGATTCGATCAGGTCCCATTTGTTCAGTATGAAAACTGCTCCTTTTCCGTACTCCTCCACAATGCCGGCTATCTTCTGGTCCTGTTCCACAATGCCGGCGTCTGCATCTATTACAATCAGTGCAACATCGCACCTCTCGATGCTCCTTACAGCCCTGACCATCGAGAACCTTTCAAGCGTGTATCCTGTCTTGTCCTTCCGTCTGATCCCGGCGGTATCGATCAATATATATTTTTTTCCGTAGTACGTGCATATGCTGTCTATCGAATCACGCGTAGTGCCGGGTAACGAGCTTACGATCATCCTCTTTTTCCCGAGGAGCTTATTTACGAGAGTAGATTTCCCGACATTAGGCCTTCCTACCACTGCGATTTTAGGAAAGTCTGAGATTTCTTCTTCGTAATCAGCAAGTAAAGAGGCCACTTTGTCCATGAACTCATCTAAGCCGTAACCAGTGGCCGCGGAGACGGGCCATAATTCTTCGGTCCCAACCGGATAAAAATCGATAATTCTGTCTTCCCGTGTTGGTCCGTCTATCTTATTTACTGCCCATAGAATTTTTTTGCCGGATGCCCTCAGCTGTCTTGCCAGATCCATATCAGATGGTGTTAGCCCGGTTTTCCCGTCCAGCAGATGGATTATAACGTCTCCTTCCTCAACAGCGAAGAGGGCCTGTTCCTTAATCTGGGCGAATATGTCTTCTTCGGGTTCAGGATAAAACCCTCCCGTATCGACTACAACAAAATTTTTTCCTTCCCATTCTGCATCAAGGTAGTTCCTGTCCCTTGTGACGCCCGGGATATCCTCTACGATTGCAGCATGAGACTCGGTTATCCTGTTAAACAGGGTGGATTTGCCGACATTGGGTCTTCCGACTATAACTACAACAGGCTTTGACATAAATTAATTGTACACCAAATGGAATAAATTGCATTTCAGATGTCTGGCCGGGCTGTATGCGGATCAGGCTTCCTCAATTGCAGAAACCCGGGCAAACTCTTCCATCAGATTGAGCCAGAGGCTTGCTAATTCCTGCAGGGCATCATCAAAGACAGGGTAGGCCGGGTCTGCCTCCATCCGGTCGAGGAGGGAGTCGCAGAAATACCAGTTGCACCCCGAAGGACGAAGAGAGCGCTCCATAGCACAGCCTCTTGCGTTCAAAAATTGGCAGGGATCGTTTTCGTTTCTGTTAATTTCAACGGCAGGAGGTTTTAATCCGAGTGCAGTGAAATATATGATGTCTTCGTTATTAAAATAACCGTGTTTGGTGATACAGCATACATTTTTGCATAAAGGGCAGATAATTTCGGTAGTCCGCTGGATAAAAGGACTTATTGCATCGATGCCGGCTCTTATCTTCAGAGCAAGTTCCCTGACTTTCTGCAACCGGTGCGAATTCCTGCGAAATACTTCATCTACGCGGAGAATTGCCTGATTGCAGGCGGTGCAGCTTCTGCAGTCGAAATCCGTGGACATCTAAACTTCGAAGATGAACTCTATCTCTACCGGGGAGTTCATAGGGAGAACGTTCACACCCACAGCAGACCTGGCGTGTCTGCCTGTTTCGCCGAAAACCACGAACAGCAGATCGGAGGCTGCATTTAAAATCCCCGGCTGGTCTGTGAAATCAGGGGTCGAGGCAATATATCCGGTAACCCTGACGCATCGTTTGACATTATCAAGACTTCCCAAAGACGATCTCAGAAACGAAAGGGCGTTGATAACTGCTATTCTCGCATCTTCGGCTGCTTCATCGACGCGTATATTCTCGCCAACTCTGCCTTGCCTGATCAACTTTCCCAGCACCAGCGGCAATATTCCGCTCAGGAATACAAGGTTCCCGGATCTGACAACAGGGACATACGAACCCAGCGGGAGAGGTGCTTCCGGCAGCTCAATTCCGAGTTCCTTTATTTTCTCTTCCGGTGACACTACAACCCCAGTTCTTCAGGAGTACCGATCCTGCCCAGTACCGCTGATGCTGCTGCAACCGCCGGATTCGAGAGGTATACCTCACTTTCCGGGTGGCCCATCCTGCCGACAAAATTTCTGTTTGTAGTCGCAAGAGCCCTTTCGCCTTTTGCTAGAATACCCATATGCCCGCCAAGACACGGACCGCATGTGGGGGTGGAGACCGCTGCTTCGGCTTCGACAAAAATATCCAGCAGTTTCTCCTTCATAGCCTGCCTGTATATCTGCTGTGTCGCCGGAATTACGATTAGTCTTACATTTGGGTTAACCTTCCTGCCCTTTATTACCATTGCGGCCTCCCGCAGGTCCTCCAGACGTCCGTTCGTGCATGAACCGATAACCACCTGATCAATAGAAACTCCTGTTAGCTCCGCAGCAGGCTTTGTATTCGAAGGCAGGTGAGGACACGAGACGGTTAGGGGAATCCGCGAACAGTCGTATTCCCGGACAACTTCATAATGGGCCTTTGCATCTGACTTATAATATACCGGCAGCCTCTTGGCCCTGTTCTTAACATAAGATTTGGTTATCCTGTCCGGAACAATTATCCCGCTTTTGCCGCCGGCCTCTATCGCCATATTGCACATTGAGAGCCGCCCGTGCATTGGCAGACTTCGTATCATATCGCCGTCAAATTCCATAGCCATATATAGTGCGCCGTCAACACCGATATCACCGATTGTATGGAGAATCAGATCCTTGCCGCCGACCCATTTATTGAGTCTGCCGAAATAGATAAATTTCATCGATTCAGGAACTTTAAACCAGCACTCACCGGTCGCCATAGCTGCAGCTACATCCGTCGAACCCACCCCTGTCGAAAAAGCGCCGAGCGCGCCGTATGTGCACGTATGGCTGTCGGCGCCGATTACCAGGTCCCCTGGAACGACAAGCCCCTGTTCGGGAAGAAGTGCATGTTCGACCCCCATCCGGCCCACTTCAAAATAGAGGCTGAGGTCATATTCCTTTGAGAAATCCTTCAGCATCCTGCATTGCTCTGCTGCCTTGATGTCTTTCTGAGGAGCAAAATGGTCAGGGATAAGGGCCACCCTGTTTTTATCGAACACATCTTTTGCGCCGATTTTCCTGAATTCGGATATGGCGATGGGTGCAGTTATGTCATTGGCAAGGATCAGGTCGACCTTTGCATTGACAAGATCGCCGGGCGATACCTTTTTCCTGCCGCAGTGCGCTGCAAATATCTTCTCTGTAATTGTCATATTCTTCCTCCGGGATGAAGACTGCACTATTATACCTGAGCGAAACAGCATACAGCTACCGGGCTGGGGATAAATGGTTAACCGGAAAACTGCTTGCCCCCGGTTATGCAGGCCTATGCGCAGCAAAACCTCTACAACGCAGGATTTGGGTCTGATAACAGCCAATCGTCCGGAATGAAAACGTGCAGGGATGCCTGGTATATAACCGCCTGCATAGGAGCTGCCGGAGAGCTTTTGTTGCCCATATGCCTGCATGAATCAAATTGAAATGCATTTTTCAGGTTAACTTTTAAGCCTTTCTTTATGTTAAAATTATCGTTACACAACAGTCGGGGGCGTCATGACAAGAAAGATCAATAAAATACTTATTGCCAACAGAGGCGTAACTGCCGTCAGGGTCATGCATACCTGCCGTGACAGGAAGATACCTACGACTGCTGTGTACAGCACTCCTGACAGGCTTGCGCACCACGTATTTATGGCGGACTCCGCTGTCCATATAGGTGAGGCGCCTCCGGCAGAGTCTTACCTGAATATGGAGAAGATGATCGCTGCCGCCATTCAGAGCAGGTCGGACGCAATCCATCCTGGCTGGGGTTTTCTTGCTGAAAACGATAAATTTGCAAGGATGGTAATAGACGCAGGTCTCACATGGATCGGGCCGCCTCCCGAAGTCATAAAGGCTCTCGGAGACAAGGTGCAGGCAAAGAAGCTTGCGCAGAAATCAAATGTCCCTACAATTCCCGGAATTATTGATGTTCTGAATATTGAGCAGATCAAAAAGTGGATGAAGACCGAGAAGGTCGGTTTCCCGGTAATGATAAAGGCGGTTGCCGGAGGCGGAGGAAAAGGCATGGTGAAGGTTACAGATAAGGATCAGTTGCCACAGGCCTTTGCGCAGGCCCGTTCCGAGGCCATGAAATCTTTCGGCGACGACCGGGTTCTGGTAGAAAAATATATAGAACGGGGCAGACATATCGAGGTCCAGGTCGTCGGTGACGAACATGGCAATGTTGTGCATCTTTTCGAAAGGGAATGCACTATCCAGAGGAGGAACCAGAAGATAATCGAGGAGGCCCCATCCCCCTCCATTGATGACGACCTGCGCAAGGAGATGTGTTTTACTGCGGTCAGGCTCATGCGCGAAATAGGTTATTCGTCTGCCGGTACTGTAGAGTTTATTTTCGATTCAGCTGCGAAGAAATTCTATTTTCTTGAGGTCAATACGCGACTCCAGGTGGAACACGGTATTACGGAGCTTATAACAGGTCTGGACATTGTCGGCATAATGATAGATGTCGCAAACGGCAGGAAGCTTCCATTTAAACAATCCGATATACATCCCAACAGATGGGCGCTTGAAGTCAGACTGAACGCTGAGGACCCGAGGAATTTCAGCCCCTCTTTCGGATCCATTACCCGTCTTCAGATACCGCAGGGCCCCGGTGTGAGGATTGCGACCGGCGTCTATGAAGGCGCGGATATACCACCTTACTATGATTCTCTTTTTATGCTCCTTATAACCGCCGGTGCAGACAGGGGCGACGCCATAAGAGTTATGGACCGTTCGCTGAGCAGGAATTTGAGGGTAGAGGGTGTCAAGACCCTTGCGCCCCTTCTTCTCAGCATTATAAGACATCCTGCATTTATAGCCGGAGAGTTTTCAACCAGGTTTATTGAAGAACATATGGATGAACTTATATCTATGTTCAAGGATAAGAACAGTGAGGATGAGGTGCTAAAGATCGCGCGCTATGTTGCTGAGATATCGGCCCTTGGCCCCCGTCCGTGGATGTGACATATATAATGACGAATAAGAGTAATAATATTTTTGCAAAACCGGGCATGTCTCCCGGGGAGATCGTCAAGTCCGTGCGTTCTCTCAATGGAGTCTGTTTTACATCAGTGGGTATGCGTGACGCAGGGCAGTCCGATTATAAAAACAGGCATCGTATTTATGACCTTGCAACACTGGCTCCTTATTACAACAGGATGGGCCTTTTCAGCGCTGAATGTCATGGGGGGGCCAGGTGGCATGTGGGAGTGATGAACAGGAGGGAGAGTCCTTTTGAGGAGATAGACATCCTAAGGCAGCATATGCCCAACGTCCTTCTGCAGACACTGATAAGGGAAACGAACCTTTGGGGGTACCGTCCATATCCTAAAAACGTGATAGAGCATGTGGTCTCGAGGGTTGATATCGATGTGTGGAGGTGTTTCTCCTTCCTGAACGATGTCAGGAACATGCGCACCGTGGCGGAAGTTGTGATGAAGAGGGGAAAACTGTTTGAGCCGTCCGTTTCTTTTACCATGGCGGACTGGGCGACAAACGAATATTATCTCAACCTTGTAAGGGAGGTCGTTGATCTGTGCGGTGGTGCCGATGAAATCATATTCTGTGTCAAAGACATGGCCGGGGTCGGCAGCATTAACCGGGTAAGCAGTCTGATAGATGCGATAAAGCAGAAATTTCCGGAACTGGTTATTCATTACCACAGGCATATTACAGATGGCCTTGCGATGCCTGCGCTGCTGGCCGCTGCAAAAGCGGGTGCGAAAATATTTGATGTTGAAGAAGATTCCCTGGTGCGTTTCTACGGCCATTCTCCGATACTGGGAGTTCAAGCCTATTTCGAAGAGTCAGGCATACCCGTTAATCTTGACAGAAGGGAAGCTGAAGCCGCAGTTCAAAAAGTGAGGGAATGGATTAATTATTACGACTGGGCAGAATCTCCGTTCAAGGGTTTTGACCATACGGTCACACTGCATAAGATGCCCGGGGGAGCTTTCCCGAGTTCGTTCGAGCAGGCTGAGAAAGGAGGGTTCCTGCATTACATGCCGGCTGTCCTGAAGGTTATGTCCCTTTACAACAAGATTATTCACTATTTTGATGTAACACCCGGGTCCCAGATTACCTGGGTCACTTGCAGCGGAATTGTTAATAAATATGCGAAGGCCAAGGGAGAAGCAGGCGTCAGGCATCTGATCGGGCTTCTGACAAAATTCATAAATGAGAAAAACCTTGATTTTGAGTCCATGACGAATGATGAACAGGATGAACTACTGGGACTTTTCAGAAACGCTCCGGGTGACTTCAAGAACCTTATCCTTGGTCATTACGGAAAGCTGCCTATGGGATGGCCTCCTGACTGGGTATATAAGAGCACCTTTAGCGAGGATTGGAACAGGAAATTAAATGAGCGCATTGAACTTTCCCCGCTCGACTCGATCGAGGATGACGACCTCGAAAAACTGAAAACTGAATTGACCGATTATATAGGCAGAAAACCAACGGAAGAAGAATTCATACTGTTTCTTATGCATCCGAAAGACGCTCTGGATATGATCGAGTTCAGGGATAAGTACGGGGAGGCGCCGCTGGTGCTGCCTACGGATGTATGGAAGCAGGGTCTGAAAAACCCCGGGAACAGGGTTGAATTCGAGTTGTGGGGGAAACCTTACAGTATTGAACTTGTATCCCTCGGATCGGAGCATGAAGGGCTGATCCATGTTGTTGTGAAGGTGAACAACAAGACGAGGGTCTATAGTGTCGAGACCCCGAGAGCCAAGAAGATAGAGATAAGGATGGCCAAAAGCCTGAACGAGGTCGGCGCCCCGATCAACGGGAACATCTGGAGGATCGGCAATCCCGAAAGAGGGGCTCTCAAAGTGGGTGATATAGTGCATAAGGGCGAAGAAATCGCAAACCTTGAGGCGATGAAAATGGAAAATGTTATTGTATCTCCTTTTAACGGGCAGATCTCCGAGGTTTCTGTCAAACTCAACAGCTTCGTTATTGAGGGTCAGCTTCTTTTCGTCATCGAGAAGGCCTGAAACTCTCTCCGTTTTTCTGCAATATCCAAGGTTATAACTGGTGTCCAGATAAGGTTTAATTCTGTTTTAACCCTACTTGGGTAGGATTGACTCTTCAGTCATATGGCTCATACTAATAATATAAAGAGATATATTATGAATGGACCCGTTTATAGTTTAAAAATTGTACGGAGCTTAGGGTGATGGAATATTCGCTGCTCACAGTTTTTGCATTAATAGCTTTAATTATAATAGCCATTTTTTTTGCGGGCAGGTATTACGGATGGATTGGAAAACGGGAGGCAAACATCAATGGCCAGGGCAGTCCATATCTGAAGGAAATAATTGAGAGAGATCGTCAGATAAAGAATCTTAATGTCAGAATCAATAAATTAGCCGAACTTAACAGCCGTTATCTGTCCTTTATGTTTAAGGTGCCTTCTGTCATTCAGCGCTTGAATACCACTTTAAAGCTGCAGGAGATAGTGCTTTCCATAATTGAACTGGTGTCAAATGTTGTGCTCACCGATAAAGTTGAACTGTTTATGTTTGATGCATCGAATAACCAGCTTGAAAAGTTTTATGTAAATGGAAAGACACAGGAGGAAAAGCTTTTCTATGCGTTGGGAGAAGGTATTATAGGAGCTGCTGCCGAGCATCGTTTTGTCATACTCAGCGATCAGTTCAACAGAATTTACAATAAAAAACAGGGTAACGGAAATTCCCAGCCGCAATACTCGATGGCTGTGCCCGTAATTTTTAAAGACAGGCTCCTGGGAGTTATCGGAATTGGAGAAATCGAAACCCCAACGGGAAATGAAAGCGATCTGCTTAAGATGATTGCTGATATGGCGGGGGTCGCTCTCTTTAACCAGATAGTGCTTAATGATGCACAGCACAAGGCAAATACGGACGCGTTGACAGGGTTGAATAACCGGAATTATTTTTTCCAGATGGCTGACCGTTACGTGGAGAAATCACTACGCGATGGCACTGCAATATCAGTCTTTCTCTTTGATATCGATAACTTTAAACACTATAATGACACAAATGGCCATAATGAAGGTGATAAGCTGTTGGTTGAACTGAGCCGGCTTTTGCGCGGAGCCAGCAGAAAAGACTCCACTGTAGCCCGATATGGAGGAGAAGAGTTTTTAGTCATGCTGCCAGGCATATCAAAAGAAGAGGCCTTTACATATGCGGAGCGGCTCAGAGAAATGATTTCCCAGCATGCTTTTCAGCATAGGGAGAAACAGCCCCTCGGTTTTATATCAATAAGCGGGGGTGTGGCGTGTTTTCCGGAAGACGGCGACTCAATAAACAAAGTCATCCAGCTTGCCGATGTATGCCTCTATCAGGCAAAATCTGCAGGTAAAAACCGTGTCTTTATGAATAAGACACGGCAATTGCAGCCAGATAATATAGGTAGATAGAGCTTATTGCATCTAAAATTTTATGAAAGACGCATCTGACAAAATACCGCTCGACGCCAAACTTTTGAGCTATGCAATAATTGAGCTCAATATTTCGAGGCGGAATGTTGCTATTTATCCAAGAGACCACCCCTCTGTGGAGAGTTCATTAAATAATGCATACAAATTTCTGAACCAGCTCTTTGAGATCAGACCCGAGATAACGTTAGCCATTGCCAAAGATACAATTATCATAGATAAGTATCATCTCGACAAGAAAAATCCCGTTTACAGAGAATTTGCACTCACACTTAACAAGATGAATATAGCTTATGTAACATTCAGGGCCGGGATTACGAAAAAGGAACTTTACAGTTTTCACAGTTTTCTGACCCGAAAGGAAGATGATCTGACGGTCGAGAATCTTAACGATGTCTTCAGGAAATATAACACAGTCCATATCGTAATCGGTGCCATGGATTACCGCAAATTTTCTGCCGGGGACCGAGCCTCTGTTCAGAAAAAAGGCAATGTGTCTGTCTGGGAACGTTACATATACGGCCTGCTCGAGGGCAGGCTGCTGAGCGGGCCGCTGTCTGATGAAATCAGGGACATCCCTCCTGAAATACTTGCAAAAATTCTTAATAATGCCTCGGCAGGGGATTTTAAGGCAGAGGCATATGACAGAGTTATTACAGAATATATGAGAAGCTCTTCCGAAAATATTTTCTCGGATAAGGATCTGAAGAAATTGCTGGAATTCATCAATCGTCTGCGCCCGGATCTTAAGCAGCAGTTTCTGTCTTCCGCGGTAAAGACATTTTCGAAAGACATTAACTCTGCCCATGACGCTTTGAAAAATATATCGGTTGCTGAAATTGAGGGGTTTCTTGATGTCATTAATAAGGAACGGATTGCGGTGCCAAAGCCTCTTATGGATATAATCGACAAATTGTCATATAGCGGCGAAGGGTCACCGGACGCAATTTCCATCGATGAAGACGAATTTGACGACGAGGATCTTATGCCGTCAAGTCTTGCAGATTATTTTAACAGGGATATTGAAAATAAGGATGCCGTTGCATTGGCGTCGGCCGATGATCTGCGGGAGATTCAGAGTCTTTTAAATTTTGAAGCATCGGAACTGAAGACTTCACAGCTAATGGAATTTGAGGGTGAGTTTAATGATGACCTTGCAGAGAAGAGATTCAATATTATTCTAATAGAGATGATTGGCTCTGAAAACGTCCCGGAGGAGGAATACCGTTCCTTTTTGAATATTTTAAGGGAGCAGTCCGAACAATTATTGTGCATCGGAGAATTCGGACAGATTCTTGATATTTTAGGGGCCATTGAATTAAACAGGACAGGTAATATATTCCCCGCTTTAAATTCAGATGCGCTTGAGTATTACCATTCTGCCGAATTTATTTCCCAACTGGTTGATTCTTTTACGATTCTGGGAAGAGAAAACAAAAAAGAAGTATCAATGATATGCGCATACTATGATAAAAAAGTCATTCCGTATCTGATGGACGCTCTTGCCGAAGAAGAGTCTCTGGCAGTCAGACGATTTCTGATGGACCTTCTTAAACAGTTTGGTGATAAGGTTATCCCCGAAGCTTTGCAGAGGCTTGCCGATGAAAGGTGGTTTGTAAAGAGAAACATGCTTTACATACTTGCTGAGACCAGCAGCAGGGAAGTGATAGAAAACATCAAACCATTATGCAGGCATGAGAACCTTAAAGTCAGCATGCCTGCTATTAAATGCCTGCTGAACAACGGAGATGATTATGCGAAGGAGATCATCAGGGAGTATATTGCCCATAAATCAGGATACTTTTTTGAGCAGGCCCTGAATCTGGCAGGGTCATTCAGGATAAAGGAAGTTGTGGATGATCTAATCCGGCTGCTGAACAAGAAGGAGATCAGCGGAGATGATCTGCTGAACAAGATTCCAGTAGTCAGGGCTCTCGGAGATATAGGTGATCCGCGGGCTCTTGATGCCTTCCGCGGGTTGCTTTCAATCAAGAGCATATTATTCAGAAAAATGGTTGAACAACTGAGAGTTGAGATATACAAGACACTCAAAAACTATCCTTATGATATGGTCAGGGATTTGGTGGAAGCCGGGCTGGAATCGGGCAATGAAACAATAAAAGGGGAATCTTTGAGTTTATTCAGGGAAAAGGCGAAATAAATGGAGAGATTCAAGGAATTCATATCGGCATTAATGTCTGCTGTTTCAAACTGCCAGCTGTATTCTAAAAATCATATTTTTATAGATGAATTATCCGAAAAGGCCTTTAAAATACTTGCGGAATTCCTGAATAAGGCAGATTATCTTGAAATGATGATCATTGAGAACGATATTATTATCAACAAGAACCCGGCAAGAAATACAGGATTCCAGGGAAAAAATCTGATCAAGAGGCTCAGGAAAAAAGGGATATCCCGCATTGTTTTTTTGAAAGGCATCACTCTGAAGGAATTAAAAATACTTATTGCTTATATCGCCGGTTCAATAAGTGGTATGAAATCTTCTCCGCATGTTGAGATAGGAGTTATCGGGGTTAATTTAGGCGGATTCAATATAGACGGAGGAGCGGATATTGAGAAGAACTTATCCAGGTTTACCCCTCATCAGCTTGAGAAGATCAGGGAGGAGTTTGACAGGATTTCCCCGTTTAAAAGACTTCACATTGCGGGCTTTGAGGATATAGTGGTCCAATTTGTTATGATGTTAAAAAAACAGATCAATATCCTTACCCTCCTGAAACCTTCACAGTCCCATGATAAACTGGATTATAATCATGCGACAAATGTTGCTATCCTTACACTTTTTCAGGCTCAGACCCTCGGCATAAAAGAGGAATTCCATCGTGATATAGGACTTGCCGCACTGCTCCACGATGTAGGAAAACTTCTCATCCCTGAAGAAATCCTGGAAAAGGCGGACCGTCAAGGCAAGAACGATATGGCAATGAAACTTCATCCGTTATACGGCGCTAAATATCTTGCAAGGATAGATGGTCTTACACATCTGGCACCTATAGTGGCTTTCGAGCACCATCTCAGATATGATGGCCGGGGATATCCGGAAATGAAAGCAGGACATATAAGACAGCATATCTGCAGTCAGATGACGGCGATTTCGGATTCTTTTGATTCGTTAAGGAACTCAAAGACCTTTAAAGGTGGCTTAGACATAAAAGAGGCGCTCATGAATATGAAAACAGAGGACGACGGATTGTTCAATCCTTTTTTAATAAATAATTTCCTGCGATCCATTCATCTGGCGCTGTCCCGGTAACCCGGGCTTCTGTAAAAGTATCAAGAAATAATTCTTCACAACACGCGCACTTTTTTTAGTCTCTCCATAAGGGCCGGTTTCTATGGTTAACCCGAAAACTGCATTTCAATTTAATTCATGCAGGCATGTGAGCAGCAAAAGCTCTCCGGCAGCTCCTTTGTATGCGGTTATATATCTGACATCTCAGCACGTTTTCATTCTATACGCATTGATTGTTATATCTACCAAATCCTGCGTTGGAGAGGTTTTGATGCGCATAGGCCTGCATGACTGGGGGCAAATGCAGTTTTCGGGTTAATCAAAAGAATTCCTCGAAGCTCAGCTTGGTGTTTCGAGGAATTCCCTCCCCTTAATCCCCTTCCGTCTTACGTATTGACGGACCTCCCATCAAGGGGAGATTCAGGATAACTTGCAGCTTGCAGCATGGTAGTGCATTCAATTTATTTTGGGCGGGATGTTATTGATTTTATAATATGTGCTTTATATTCTATATGCAATTCTTAGACTGTCATAGACTGGAAATATGAACTGGCATAATCTGTAAATAAGCGAGGTTATCGAGAAGCTGGGGACTTCTGCCAACGGCATTGCTTCGGAAGAAGCAGAGAAGCGGTTGCTGGAATATGGCCCCAACATTCTTAGAGAAAAAAAGAAAAAAAACCTTTTTATGATGTTTCTGGACCAGTTCAGGGACTTCATGATCCTGGTCCTGATTGCTGCAGCAGTCGTGTCCGGAATTATCGGGGAACTTACGGACACCATCGCCATCATTTTCATCGTAGTGCTCAATGCAGTTATAGGTTTTGTACAGGAATACAGGGCAGAAAAGGCAATTGAGGCATTGAAGAAAATGGCGGCTCTTTCGGCAAATGTTGTCAGGGACGGTATGTCTGTCGAAGTAGAGGCATCAGGACTTGTGCCGGGTGATCTCGTGGTTCTGGAGGCAGGCAGGATTGTTCCTGCGGATATGAGGTTGACCGAGTCCGCGCAGTTGAAAGTGCAGGAGGCCGCCCTGACAGGCGAGTCCGTGCCTGTTGAGAAAACAACAGAAGCGCTCCGTGATAAGACGCTCCCGACGGGAGACAGGAAGAACATCGCATATAAAGGAACAAATGTTTCTTACGGGAGGGGCAAGGGGGTTGTTGTTGCAACCGGTATGAGGACTGAAATAGGCAGTATTGCGACTATGCTTCAGGATGAAGAAGAGGTTAAGACCCCCCTTCAGAAGAGGCTTGCTGCTTTCGGAAAGAGGCTTGCTCTTGCTGTTCTTGCGATCTGCGCGATAATTTTTGCCGTAGGCATAATCCGGGGGGAAGCAGCACTTTTAATGCTTCTCACAGCTATTTCACTTGCGGTTGCCGCTATACCCGAGGCTCTCCCGGCAGTGGTCACCATCTCTCTTGCAATAGGCGCTAAAAAGATGGTGAAACAGAATGCACTGATAAGAAGGCTGCCCGCTGTCGAGACTCTCGGCTCGGTTACCTATATTTGTTCGGATAAAACCGGCACTCTTACACAAAACAAAATGACGGTTGAAGAAATGTATGTGGACGGAAATGTAGTCAAGAGTGAAACCCCGGAAGTGACAACCGAAGAGAAGGCAGATCCTCCCTGTAATCTGCTGATGAATGCTCTCGCTCTGAGCAACGATGCTGCAAGGGATAAAGAAGGCAATATCATGGGTGATCCCACGGAAACAGCGCTCTATATGGTTGCATTCGATGCGGGATATGAAAAAGAAGAATTGAGCAGAGTCTTTCCGAGGATCGGGGAAATCCCGTTCGACTCGGAGAGGAAATGTATGACGACAATACATAAGTGGTCGAAAATTCAGGATGAGAATTGGTCAGATAAACATAAAAAGAATTCACCCGAATCATCGGAATACAAAACTCCTGAAACCTTCCAATATATTTCTTTTACAAAAGGCGCTATAGAAGTATTGCTCGGTAGTACGGTTTATGTCATGACCTCAGATGGGGATAAAAAGTTGGATGCGGCTGAGATTGAAAGTGTCAGCGGTAAGATGGCTGCCGCTGGACTGAGGGTGCTTGGAATTGCAATGCGAAAATGGGAAACCCTGCCGGCCGAGATATCCATAGATAATATGGAACGCGGTCTTACTCTTCTCGGGGTTGTCGGTATGATGGATCTTCCCAGAGAAGAGGCGAAAGAGGCAGTAGAGTCCTGCAAGGCGGCCGGGATAAAACCTGTAATGATTACGGGCGATCACCCTATTACTGCAGAGGCGATAGCCGGGAGACTGGGGATACTTGAAGACGATTCAAAATCGGTTATAACGGGCAGAAAGCTTGAAGAACTCCCGCTGGAGGAATTCGAAGAAAGGGTTGAGAAGATACAGGTCTATGCTCGTGTTGCGCCGGCCCAGAAACTGAAGATAATCAGGGCGCTTCAGGACAGGGGGCAATTCGTTGCCATGACAGGCGACGGGGTGAACGATGCGCCGGCGCTGAAGAGAGCGGACATAGGGATTGCCATGGGTATTACCGGAACGGATGTGGCGAAAGAAGCGTCTCATATGATTCTGCTGGATGATAATTTTGCGACCATCGTGAAAGCGGTGAAGGAGGGCAGAAGGATATTCGATAACATCAGGAAGTTCATAAGATATACGATGACGAGTAATTCAGGCGAAATATGGACGATATTCCTTGCTCCTTTTCTGGGGCTTCCTATTCCTCTCCTTCCCATCCATATACTATGGATAAATCTGGTTACTGACGGACTTCCCGGTCTTGCACTTGCTGCGGAGCCCTCTGAAAAGGACATAATGAAGAGGCCGCCGAGGCATCCTCAGGAAAATATCTTTACGGGTATGTGGGTGCAGATATTATGGGTCGGCCTCCTCATGGGCGCTGTATCCCTATTTACGCAGGCATGGGCGATCAGTACCGGTTTTGCCCACTGGCAGACGATGGTCTTTACGGTGCTGTGTTTAAGTCAGATGGGCAATGTCCTTGCAATTCGTTCCGAAAGGGAATCCATTTTTACCCATGGTTTCTTTTCGAATAAGCCTATGGTAGGAGCTTTTATATTGACTATAGCGCTGCAGATGTCGACTATTTATGTACCGTTTCTAAATACCGTATTCAAAACCCAACCCCTCAGTTTGGATGAACTCCTGATAACATTGGGGCTGTCTTCAATCGTATTTTTTGCGGTCGAGGCTGAGAAATGGTGGAAAAGACGCAGGTTTCAAGATAGACTTTAATTATTAAAAAGTCGTCATTCACATGGGGAGTTCTGCTCTCTCCCAGCATCGATTTCAGAGCCTCCTAAAAATCCGCGATGTGGTATATTTAATAATGACCGGAACTGTTCTTATCGTTGAAGACGACAGAAAAATTGCCAAAATTATAAAAGTTTACCTTGAGGGGGAAGGCTTCAGAACTCATGTCGCTGAAAACGGTAAGCAGGCTATTGATTTTGCGTTGCAGGAAAGGCCTTCTCTTATTATTCTCGATCTCATGCTGCCCGACATGAGCGGCGAAGAGGTCTGCCAGGAGATGCGCGAAATCGGGGACTTTCCGATATTGATGGTTACCGCCAAATCATCAGAGGAGGAGAGGGTGGCAGGATTCGCTTTGGGCGCAGACGACTATATAGTAAAACCCTTCAGCCCGAGGGAACTCGTTGCAAGAGTCAGGGCTGTCCTTAAACGGGCAAAAAGAATGGAAGCATCCGGAGTGCCTGTGATGAGCTTCAACGGTGGAATGTTAATTATTGACTCCCGAAGCTTTGAGGTGAAAAAAGAAGGGATTGTCGTACCTCTGACGCCGACTGAATTCAAGATCATCTCCGTGCTTGCAGGTTCTCCGGGCAGGGTCTTTACAAGGGGCGACCTTGTCGAAAGCGCCCTCGGTTATCAATTCGAAGGTTATGAAAGAAGCATAGACGCGCATATCAAGAATATACGTTATAAGCTCGAACAAGATCCAAGGAACCCTTTGCTGGTTCTTACAGTCTACGGAGTTGGTTATAAATTTGCCGGAATGCCGGAATGATTGATGATTAGGAGCCTCTGGTTCAAATTCTTCATTCTTCTCATGTCCGTGTCATTAATTTCTCTTTCCGCTGCACTAATACTGCGACAGATGATTATCAATGACTTTAATGAATACCTCGAAGGTGAGCAGGAGGACAGAATCTACAGGATTATGGCGGTTTTTGAGGGATCATACGAAAGGCATTCCGGATGGAATCCGGAGGCCCTTCAGGATAATGTTGCCTGGGCCTTATTGCAGGGATATGAGGTCAGTATATCGGACGACCGTAAAAAAGATTTGATGGATACCGGGAAGGCTCTGGAGTCTCTCCCGCCGTTCATGAAAAGAAGAATAGCCGCGATTACCGATTTCCGCATGGACAGCCCGGATGAAAGGCAGGCAGAATTCTCCGGTTACCCTCTCTTTCTGGCCGGCAAGTCTATCGGAAGCCTTCAGATACGCAAGGTATCCTCGCATATGGACCATGGCAAAGAAGCGCTGTTTTTTGAAAGGTCCAACAGATTTCTTCTTTTTTCTCTTCTTGTGGTAGGCGGTTTGTCTCTGCTGATGAGTCTTGTCTTTTCCAGAAGGCTGACTGACCCTATAAAAAAACTGACTTCAGCCGCAAAAGATATCAGTGAAGGCAACATTAAAAGCAGGGTATCTTTTTCGGGAAATGACGAGCTGAGCACTCTTGCACGCACATTCAACACAATGGCCGGAAACCTGGAGGTATATGAGAACCTGAGAAGAAAACTGACATCGAATATAGCTCACGAGCTCAGAACGCCCCTAACCGCCATGCAGGGAGAAATCGAGGGCATGATCGACGGGCTTATAAAGACCGACAGGGAGCACCTCCTGTCGTTGCATGAAGAGACTGCAAGACTGAAGAAGATAATCGAAGGTATTGAAGAGCTTTCGAGGGCAGAGGCGAGCATCCTTGAACTCCGAAAACAGAATATCGCTCTCAGACCTTTTCTTGGAAACATTAAAGAGAGGTTTGAAAAGCTGTTTATAGACAAAGGTGTAGTATTAAGTCTCAGATGCGAGGATAACCTCCTTATTTATGCCGACCCCGACAGAATCAGCCAGATCGTGATTAATCTCCTCAGCAATGCGCTTAAAGCAACTGAATCAGGCGGACGCGTTATGATTGAAACAGGAGTTGAAGGAACAGAGAGTTTTATCCGCCTGACGGATACAGGCACCGGTATAATGAAAGAGGACCTGCCTTTTGTGTTCGAAAGGTTTTACAGGGCTCGTCAGGGAGGGTTGGGTCTCGGACTAACGATCGCAAGAGAGCTTGCTGAGGCCCACGGAGGAAGAATAACAGTCCGGAGTGAATACGGACAGGGTTCGATCTTTACCCTTTATGTGCCGGAGTTCACAATATCTTCATAATTCCTTCGATATCCCTTCACATTCCTTTGTTATTCTTTAATCAGGCTAAATTAAGGAAAGGAGGTTTCAATAATGAGGAAGGGGGTGATAGCAGGCCTGGTTGAGATGTCGGTAATGTTGTCAGTCTCTGCTGTATATTCCAATGCTTCCGGAGCAGGTCGGGTATGTTGCAGGGATTAAGTGAAAGTTCTCGCGCCATGATTTTTTTAAAATATCCGAAGTGGAGAGGGCAAAATGCCCTCTCCACAGTTGTACAGGAAGATTGTCAATAATGTATAATTTCCTATAAAAGGCAAGAGATTTGAAGAATATGAAACAGAAAATATGTCTGATGATTATACTGGCGGTTTTTTTATCTTCAACCGGTCCTGCCTATGCTCATGTAATAGTATTCCAGGCAGTTGTGGAATGCAAGCCGGTTTATGGCTATTACTGGCGCAGCAGCAAGTGGGGGTGGTATGGTGCAAGAAAAGAGGTTCGTACACCTGTTGAGGCGAAGGAAATACTGGACAGGTTTATTATTCACCACAGGGGAATAAGAATCGGTCTGATCAATGAAACCCCGCATTTCTTTGAAGCCGAAATCCTGAACAGCAGTGGTACCAGGGTTGATCTGCTTCTGATCGACAAGAGAACAGGCAGGATGAGAACGATTTACTGAGAAAAAAGCGAACCCTCTCCCTTGTTATTTTAAAAATCTTCCTGCCGGCTGTAACCCCGTATTTATTCCCCGTTTCAGTATGGCCTGCCGAGGTAAAAGTATCCGGCATTGTAGCCGCCGTCAGCATGCCCGAAGGCCAGATACAGAGGACCGAAGATCGTATCGTACCCGATGAACACGCTTCCGGCCAGCCGAAGGTTATCGATATCGAACTTCTTCTCGTCCTTCTGCCATATATTTCCGCTCTCGAGTGTTCCGCCAAAATAGACGTCGCCGATGAACGACGAACCCACTTTGTGATAGGTAATCAATTTCCCAATCGCCATAGCCTGCCCGCGAAGCTGTCCGGTGTAGAGACCTGAAAGGTTATAGATTCCGCCCAGGGTCAATGTGTCATAGAATGGGAGCTTTTTGCCTATGTAAGAACCGGCTGCGAAGGATGCAAGGACCGTCTGTTTTCGCACCGTAAAGGCGCCCAGGATGCTTCCCTGCACCTTGTTGTAGTCGTCATCCGAGCCAAGGGCTTTCAGTGATGAGATGGATCTGAATTGTGCCAGATATCCGTTATTGGGGAAATTCACATTATCGAGCTGATCAAGCCGTCCCTGAACAACGATGGCCCCGCGTGTAATGTTGTCTGACGGCAGATCAATGTCACCGCTGATGGAGCTCGCCCTGAATTTTCCGAATTGAACGCCCACTCTCGCCTCACCGTACATCCATGGCTGAATGCCAAAATCGAGTCCTCCCTCATAGCTGGTAATGCGGTACTCGGCGACCCGATTATGCCCGTCATAGATATCTACCGGATTCTGCTTCCATTCGACATGCGGGGAAATGAAAAAGAGTCGACTTACGGAAAGGGGCTGGTAGAATTCCGAGTAGACACCGGTCGGGGAACCCAAATTTACCTGTGTCTTCCATTCAGCGCCAAGGCTGTTTATCCACCGTCGGGTGTAATCAACAAGGATGTTGTAGCTGCTCGATCCCTTGAAGTCGCTTTCAAGGGCTATCCCGACGCGGAGGTAGTTCGGTCCCCAGGACCTTTCCCTTGCCTTCACTACAAGGTCATAGCCGTCCTGCTGTTTTTGCACCTGCATGTCCACACGCTCGAAATCTCCTGTGCCGTATACTATGCCGGCCTGTGACTTCATCTGTTCGATATCAACGGTGTCGCCGGGCTTCACCGTCAGCCTGCTGGCAACGTAATCCTTCGAGATCTTGCTCTCACCTTCCACCTCGATCTTTACGCCGGCGACCTTCACTTCCGTCACTATCTCGCGGTGATGCCGGGCAGTAAAGGCTGCATACTCGCTCTCCGAAGCCGAATATCTCTTCAGGCTGTCGATCTTCTCACGGGCGGCTTTTTCGCCGAGCCGGGCAATCTCCGCGGCTTTATCAAAGTCACCTGAGCCGAGTGGGCCAAGGTCCGGATTGATGTAGACATCCTGCGGTCCGAGGGTTTTTACCTGTTCTTTCACATTCTTTTTCATCATGATGTCGATCATCTGGTTCAGGATCGAAAGGCTTCCGCCGAGGTCTTCCCTCGCTGCCATAGGCTTGTCGACATCGCTGCAGATGATAATATCCGCGCCCATTTCCCTTACTATATCTACCGGAAGGTTCCGGACAATTCCGCCGTCAATCAGAAGCCTGCCGTTTAACTCAATAGGCGGGAATGCACCCGGGACGGACATGCTGGCACGCGCAGCATCTGCGAGCCTTCCTCCCTTGAGAACCACCATATCCCCGGTCTCCAGGTCAACAGCAACAGCCCGGTAAGGTATCGGAAGATTATCAAAATTGTCGATATCCGATGTGTGAAGCATCAGGGTCTCGAAAAGCACGTTCACCTTCTGGTCCTTAATGATTCCTTTGGGTGTGACTACTTTGCCGTCCTTAATGCCCACCGATAGCTTGGTCAGATTCTGGTAGTCTTCCGCTTTCCGCCGGTAGTCAATATCCCGCCGGTCCGGATCGCCCGAAAAAACGTCTGTCCAGTCTATCGAGGTCAATACCTTCTCAAGTTCACCGGCAGTTAGCCCGGATGCATAGAGAGCGCCGACAATGGCTCCCATGCTGGTGCCTGCAACGTAATCGACAGGGATCTTCTGCTCCTCCAATACCTTAAGAACGCCGATATGCGCCGCCCCTTTTGCTCCGCCGCCGCCCAGTACGAGACCGATTTTGGGTCTCGCTGTTTCTGCGGCAGAAGACGACCCGGTGGAAAGTATGCATATGACCAAAAGCATTGCAAAAAAGAACGCTATTACTGGTGCTATCTTTCTAAATGAATCCATATTTTCACCTTTCGTGAGACAAGTTACTATTTTAATGCTTTACAACTCCCTGCATAGTTTCACACATCCATAGGAATAACCAGTCACTTTTCGCAAGAAAACTTCCCGTCACATTCTATCAGCAATGCTTCAATTTGTCTATCAGATTTCAGTCTCTCGCTATGAGACGTTTGCTATAATGTCTCATAGTCGATATATGGTTTCTTTCCCGGTTTGAGAGAAGAGGGTTCCCCTGACGGTTGGACAGGAAGACACACCGGAAATAAATATACAACAGTATTCATTCCTCTTTTATTCCGTCTGATGCGCAGTATTCAATCCCATGCTTTCTCAAGCAATGCCGGTAAATAATTTCATACACAAAAACATCCTTCTCCGATTCTGTTTCTGCAAATTTGGTGCAAGTTTTCCTGATCGCGCCCGGTCGATACTCGAACCAGAAGAACAGAACACCAGTTATAAACAGTGCAAAAGCGGTTAGAATAACGAAAGTAAATTTAAGAATGTCACTAAATTTATTCTGCATCATTGCCCGGCAGGTGAAGAATTCGCTTCTTCAGAGCCTTTCAGAATACGTACTTCACGCTGTGGAAAGGGAAAGGTCATTCCTGCTGCATGCACCGCATCATATACAGCCACAGCCAGTGCGCTTCTGATCTGAGGCCATTCATCAAACTCGGCAGTCCATGCCCTCAGCTCAAAGTTTATTGAACTGTCTCCATATCCGACAAAGAGAGCTACAGGCGCCGGATTGTGCAATATTTGCGGATGAGCGACAGCCACTGCCTCGAGCGTCTTAATCACTTTCTGAGGGACAGAGCTATAACTAACGCCGACAGGCAGATCGATGCGTCTCAACCTGTCGCTCAGTGTCCAGTTTGTCACTCTATCGGATACCAACTGGGAATTGGGAACTATGACATCTGCCCCCTGCCGTGTATGCACGGTGCTTGCCCGTATCCCTATGCTTCGGACCCTTCCCAGGAGTTCTCCGACTTCGACCGTGTCGCCAACTTGTATCGGCCGCTCAAAAAGAAGGATCAGGCCTGATACAAAATTGTTCACTACACTTTGCAGTCCGAAACCTATCCCGATGCCGAAGGCTCCGGTAAGAACAGTAAGCTTCGTAAGGTTAACCCCCATAGCAGCTATAGCAGCTGTGAACCCGAGAGCGAGGATGCAATAATGAAGAAGGCTTGAAACAGCATAGGATTTGCCCTGCGCCGTCCCGAGCCGGGGATACACGTCCTCCCGGAGCACAAAGCGGATGAAGGATGACAATAAATAGGCCGCCAAAACAGTAATAAAGAACTCAAGAATATTACCGGCAGAAATGCCGAAAGCACCACGTTCTAATTTTGTATTGAGCACGGCCTCTCCAAAATTCAGGATAGGAGTCAGAAGACCGATATAGCTGAGATACCGCACAATCAATGCTATAATCGCAATCCAGCCCAGAAATATATAGAGCCTTCTTTCCAGCTGGGTGCGGTGGTGCTGTATAATACGTAGACCGCGAATCGGCCAAACACGAAACGCAATAGCAACTATGCCTATCAAAATAAGAAAGAACGCATATAACGTGAGTGCCAAAACACCGCCGGCAATTATACCCGGTGTCATAAGGCGGGCAAATCCCATATATCCTGTGGCAGCGGCGACGAAGCCGGAAATGAAGACCAGGATGACCAGCACACCCCCTGATTGTAAAATTCGGAGACGGGATGAGCTGGTTTTCCCTTTAATGAATTGCGGCAGGTTTTTCAAAAACCAAATCATTACCGCCATGCCGGTTAAAGACTCAAGAATAAGGAAAACCTGGCCTGTCAGCTCTTCACCGGAAAAAATTTCTCGCATCGCATCGATACCAAACAAAAGTCCAAGTGCATAGAGTCCGGGGATCATGCGCGCTGAAACAAGCGGCCGAATCAGGATGATCATTGGTAAAAGGGCAAGGACATGAAATGTGTCTCTCACTGTAATCGGCAATCTGAAAGAATAAGGAGATGTAGCAATAAAAAGAGTTACAGTCAGTGAGGCAGCAACGGGATGGCGGAAAACCTTGACCACATCCGAAAAAGTCTCGCCGGCCGCTGTTAACCTGCATATTTCTCTTCGGGATGCCAGAAAAAGGAGAAGCATCACTGCCAAAATCACTCCATACAGCAGCATATTATTTAACGGATCCTTGAAATAATTAATTACATCGTCCCAATATGCTGAAGTATTTCGACGCATATTTTCCGGCAATCCGTGGAGTTTTTTAGCCCACAGGTCAGAACTCCATAACGGCAGGCTGTCCCGTAAAAAAATATTTGACAGGGAAGCCCTCTGAATCCGGGCAATCTCGTCCAGCACCTGTTTGCATTTTTCAAGCTCATTGCCTGTGCGATTTTGAAGTTCTACAACCAGATCAAGCTGCTCGTTCAGAGATTTACGTGCAGTTCGAATGCCCGCAATTGTTTCATTGATCCGCTGAAGGACGTTCTCGGAAGCCTTCGAACCTGTTGCCGCATCAAGGGTAATCTCCCATGTTTTCTGTAAAAAGGCCAATTGATTCAGGTTACTATGTATTTCCATAGACCGCTTTGTCAGCAACATAAGCCATTCGGAGAAAGTTCGTTGCATATGTTGCCACTGCTGATATTTTGTCTGGAGAACAGGGAGCGGTGGATGCCGCTGAAGGGTTGTAATTGTCTCTGACATGGCCCGGTCTGCCTGAATCATTGCTTCAGGAAGCGACATTATAATCGTATCGATCTGGGCACCAGGCTGCAGCTTGTCAGCAAGGTTGCGCAGCAGATGTGAAACTTCCGCTGATTGGTAGGCGACATCTTTTATCTGTATAGCTTCCGGTTCTGAAGCAACAGACGCAGAATCGTATATAGGTGCAGATTTTTCCGAGGACGCAGCAGGGTTTGCGGCCTTTTGCTCGGCAGCAATAGCAGAAAGCGCAATAAGGAAAAATACCAGGAATGAAAGGGCAGCTACGCCCTGCAGATCGATTCGGAATTGTAATATCTTAACGTATTTCAATGATCGCCTGCCTTTTGTCGGACACGTGCTCTGTTCTTACGTATGTAATAATCATAATCTTGTGGAATATATATATCAAGATTGATGCCAAACCCTGAGAAAAGGCAATTAACGAATAAGTATCCGAAAATAGAGAACATACAGAGGTCACTATAACGTCTTGAGGTCGCTATAACGACTCTTTCGGGATACCTGTTCTTTCCAAAATAACATAAAAAGTTGAATGCTTCAGCCCAACGATTCTGCTTCATTCCGTCCCTTAATCCGGCAGTAGCTGGGATAAGCCAATATAACTCTTCATTTTTCATCCCGTTTTATCACCAGCGGTCCCTTTACCGCATCCATGACATAAGATGCAGGTAGCCCGTTTTCAAGCAGTTGGGTCATGGCTCGCAAGTATTTTCTTATATGGAGAAAAAACTTTTTGTATCCTTTGCAGAGGTAATGAAGTCCTGGTTCGTTATAGTACGTTTCTGCAAAACGATGCTTGGGACACCCCCCCTGACAGGCAGCCAGCACTTCGCACTCCCTGCACCATCCCGGCAACGCCGTTTCCTTTGAGACACCGAAGCCAGATTGCAGAGATCGTTCCACCATATCTGATAGCTTGTCATTCCTGATATTCCCGAGCCGGTATTCCGGATACACGCAGTGATCGCAGGCAAAAACATCTCCGTTATGCTCAATCACCACAGAACGGCCGCATGTTTTTGCATGAGTGCAGACCGGCGAAGGGTTGCCGATCCATGCGTTAAAAGCCCACTCAAAGTTCATCACAAAAACCTTACCAACATCATGGCGCACCCAGTCTTCATAGATGCTGATAAGAAAATCGCCGTATTCCTCCGGGATGACAGACCATGCCGTGACTTCAGCATGCTCTTCGCTTTTGTTTAAATCAGCCGGCCCGGCAAGACAAAGTCCTGTCTGCCTGCCCGATGCGTCGGGCAAACACTCAACAACCGGAGTAAACTGGATGAACTCAACCCCTTCGTTTTTCAGGAAGCGGTATACCTCAAGAGGGTATTTTGCGGTTTCACGGGCTACCGAGGCGAGCACATTGTATTCAACTTTGTGTCTTTGCAGAAGTCTCAGGCCCCGCATGACCTCGTCAAAAGTCCCTTTGCCCTTACGGTCCCGGCGGTAACGATTGTGAACGTCTTTCGGACCGTCGATGCTGATACCAACCATAAAATTGTGCTTATTCAGGAAGGCACACCATTCATCGTTAAGCAGTGTTCCGTTGGTCTGGAGTGAGTTGGTTATGGTCTTTGTCCCTGAAAAGTTACTTTGAAGATCGATAACCCTTCTGAAGAAATCTACCCCCAAAAGGGTCGGCTCCCCGCCCTGCCAGACGAACTCAACGACAGGGGTAGGCTGCGAAGTAATGTAATTGGTTATAAATGCACAAAGGACGTTATCGGACATGCGGTACTGCTCTCCGAAGCCGAACAGTGCCTTCTTCTCGAGATAAAAACAGTATTCGCAGTTGAGGTTGCATACCGGGCCTGTTGGCTTCGCAATAACGTGGATGCCATGGCCAACGCCTTTATGATGCATATTCTTTTCAGCAATCATTCTCTTATTATTAAACCGGCAACTAAATATCACAAGCTGTCATCCTCGCTTGTCGGGGATCAGACAGCGTAACAAATTGAATTCAAAGAAAGATTCCGGACAAGCCGGAATGACAGAATTCGAGTATTTGCTTGCCGGTTTAATAATAGTTAATACAAACGTATTAACTATTGTGTCATTCCGGGAAGAAAAGCGAAGAAGCAACTCGTGGTTCCATGAGATTGCCTCGCTATCTCATCCATGCACAGATATTATTCATCACTTTTCCCTTACAAACTCGACCTCGTACGTTTCGCCATACACCGCCTGGAAATATATCCCTTTCAGTTTATCAATCTTTGGGTCATACTTTAGGTTGTATTTTGATCCCGGATAGTTGAAATCACGCAGCTCGATGAAAACTGTTATGATTCCTTGCTTGCGATTCCATTCAGCCCTATACACCTTGATTGGCTGAGGATTGAAGTAAGCGGCTTTTAGATTGCCATCCTTTTTGATCTCCTTCAGTTCGAGGACATATCCTCCGTCGGGCCTGAACCATCGCCCGATCAGGCGCTGTTCGTCAATTTTTCCTGTTGATTGGGACTTATCAACAGCAGCAGCCACTGTTGGCGCATAGAGCGTGAAAGAAAAACCCACCAGCATTAACAGGATAAAGAGAACGGTAAGAAGACTTTTTTGTCCAATCAATTAATCCACCCCTCCTGCTGAAAGCGCTTCTTGAGCACATCGGCAATTTCTTCAGCGGTCTCCTTGGCCCGGCCCTCAACCTTGCTCCTGCCGCTCTTTTCCCCATACATTTTAACCCCGCTGCTGACGATGAGTCCAGCCGGGTTGTGTGTAGCAATGGTGCTGGCAACGCTCACGGCTGTCCCCGGCGATTTGCTTCCACCGGATGCTGTTGTGCCGGACCCGAGCCTGCGCAACCCCTGAGCCGTCACCTGGAAGCCTTCGACCGCTGCCTTTAACTCAGATGAGCCGGCTCCAAACCCGATTACAAGGCGCTTGGCGGCACTTCCTTCATCGAATGAAATGAGATAGCCCCGGATTACAATGTCGTTGATGAGCGGTGTCGTTCCCGTCACTGCATGCTCTGCAGGCAGTCCCATGCTGCGGATCTGCTCAACCAACTGTGCGGCAATTTGATCGCCCAGCTCTCTGCCGGTCGCGATATGCTCGGCAGTTTGGGCCGTGGTATCCACTAAATACTGGCCGGCAAGTGCGGAGTCGGCCGGAAGATCGCCTGCCGTAGCAGCGAAGTCGTACACCCATATGTGAGCAGGTCGCGTGAGTTGCTCTGTCATGATCGGGTTGCGGCTGGTGACCTTGGTCGATGCACACCCCGCAGCCACCAATACAATGAACAGACATGAGATGATGGTCGAGAGTTTTCTATGAAGCGATGCGAGGGCGCGGTGTGATTGGCTGCGAAAGGTGAGGACACGGCAGCCTTTCGCGATGATTTTGTTCAAGCAATAGCAAGTTATCATAGTGTTTTCCTTTAGTTTCATATTTTTGATTAATTCGCAGGCCGCATCATGATATAAGCGGCCTGGGCCTTTCAAAGGCGAAACAATAATATTTAATTTATCAGCTCAATCTCACCCAGCCGCCAGGTCTTATCGAACCACGGTTCGAGAGGGCCATACAGCCGGAAAAGCATGTTCCAGCCCTTGCCGGGGATGGTCTGAATCCAGTTGTGTTCCTTGCCTTCCGGCGCCTTCGGTCCGAAGTACACGTCCACCGAACCATCTTTATTGGTCACCACACCCTTGTCCAGACTGCTCACCTGGGGAAATTCCTGATCGGTCTGGAGCATGGACCGGGTCTGGTTGTCGTAGACGATTGCCGACCAGAAGTCCTTTGCCGGGACATTGGGGAGCAGATGCAGGCGGTAGTTTTTGCCGCCGTCCAGGGCATTGCCGTTGGAGTCCACAATGCCCACCGCATACTGGGAACCCTTGCCGACCATCTTCGCCTCCATGGCCGGGGTTACGCCGGTGGCATAGAAATAAAAGAAAGCGGCGGCGTCAAGATAAGCCACCCCGGGTTGCGATTCGAATTTGTAGCCACCCAGCCACTGACGCCAGGTGCTGTTAGGGTAGTAGAAGGCTTCCGGAATGCGGCTTTGATAGGTCAGGGTGCGCGCAGTGGCATCGCCCACGGCGGCTGCCTCGTGCAGGATTTTCTTCATCCGTTCATCGGGGGCGAAGGGTTTGCCCTTCTCGATACCGATGGCGGCAAAAAATCCGAGGGAAACCGGATCGAGTGACGCGACAGGCTCGTTTTGGACCACATAGTTCAGAAGTTCCCAGAACCGGTAGTCCGCCGGCGCCACGGTGGAGAAAGCCCGGTCGGACACGTTCACAAAGGTGTTTGCCGGCGGATTGGCCGCCTGGGACAAGGGATAAATGCGGGTCGTCTTGTGCAGACGTTCGATGGCAGCCATGAGGCCCCCCTCCAGCGGCATATTGCGCCAGACGAGGATGGATTCAAAGGTGGGGACCTTGACCACCATGTAGCCTATCGGCACCTTGCCCTCGTATCCGGGAGGCAGCAGCAGATACTTGCCGCCCTTGCCCTTGTCAGGGCCGACAATACCGATGTCGGTGACATACTTAAACCAGAAGTCATCGATCATACCCAGCACCATGGGCGGCACCTCAACGACCAGCGGGCCGTCGTGGAGGTTGATCCAGATCCAGGTGTATGGGGTGGTGGCGTTCGGAGTGAGAAATATTGAACGGGCATTTAAATTGGACTCAAACGTCGGGATCGTCACATTCGCGGGGCCGACTTCCAGCAATCCCTCGCGCAATCCGGCCATATTCACCGGCGCGAGGGCCAGCAGATAGGCCTGCACGGCGCGCTGAAAATCAAGGTTGTCGTAGATTTTCTCGACGGTGGGCTTGTCCGGGAAGCCGTCAAAAAAAATTAACGTGCCAAGGCGGGTTTCCACCTTGTCCGGTATCGCAATGCCCTGCGGAATATCCGTAGTCATCTTCATTTTGGGTGATTCCGCCCAGGCCGGCAAAGTGAAGCCCATTATCATTAAACCCAACAGCGCCATGGCACGCATGATCATTGATTTTTTCATCTATTTTTCCTTTCTTCCCATTGTCCGGCAACCTTAAAGGCTTGATTCATCTATGTTCTTGAACGGGAAGGAAAAGATACTTGCCCTTTCCCTTCCCGTTTACCGTTTATTCTCAATCCGACAGCGCCTTTTTTTGGGCATACTCCGCCCGGGCTTTCTTATCATCCGCCTTTTCTGCTTTCTGCATCTCCTTCACTTCGACGGTGACCCTGGGGATTCTACCGGTAAACTTCGACCTCACTTCCGATCCAATCGTTTCGACCACCGGGGTTGCCAGGTCAATACCGACATCGGCAGTCTCATCGGCGGAGAAGACAGCAGGCTGAGTCTGTCCGATCCGTCCTTCGGCAACTCTCTGATCGTCGACAAAGAGCGTGCCCATCCCGCCCTTGCCGATGCCGCCGCCGTCATAGGCAAATTCGAAGCGGATCGTGGCCTTGCCGGGTTTGAGCTTATCTTTAGCAGCCACGGTAAATCGCTTCAAGCCGAGAAAGTTATAGTCGTAAGCCGGCACACCATCCTTGACATAGAGCGCCCATCCGCCGAAGCGGCCGCCCTGAGCGATAATCGTGCCGTGCGCGCCGCTGGCCGGCACCTCGACCTCAGCGGTAATGATCTTGGACTTATTCTTGATGTTCAGGAACACGTTTTCCGACATGCCCGTCATGCCTTCGGCCAGCGTAATGGAGGTGCGTCCCGCCATCAGATCGGGACGGCCTGCCGACTCGGCATTGAAGCGTTCGAAAGTGCGATCGTCAATTGGCAGAGCATGGTTCTTTTCGGCTTCCTTCAAAAACAGGGCCTGCATTTCCTTGAGCTTTTCGGGGTTCTTGGCCGCAAGGTCGTTGATCAGACTAAAGTCCGTTCGTGTGTCGAACAGTTCCCAGGCGGAATCATCATTCAGCGCACGGCGGGCCTTGGGTTCCCACGGCGCCCTGTGAATCGTACGAGCAAACCAGCCGTCATGATAGATGGCGCGGTTACCGAACATTTCAAAGTACTGAGTGGTATGCCGTTCCTTTGCGTTGGCGTTATCAAAGCTGTACACCATACTGATACCATCCATCGGCCGCTGTGTGATACCGTTGACCACCTTTGGCTCCGGCAGTCCGGCCGCCTCAAGAATGGTGGGAGTCACGTCAATCACATGGGTAAACTGGGTCCGCAACTGGCCCTTGGCCTTGATCCCCTTGGGCCAATGAATGGCCATGCCCACCTTGGTGCCGCCGTGGTCGGAGCACACCTGCTTGGTCCACTGGTAGGGGGTATCCAGCGCCACCGCCCATCCCGCCGCCATATGCGGGTAGGTTTCCGGGCCGCCCCATTTATCCAACACCTTGAGCATGTCTTCGACTTTCTCCGACACGCTGTTGAAATAGGTGTATTCGTTAAACATCCCGTTTGGGCCGCCTTCGGCGCTGGTGCCGTTGTCTCCGGCGATGTACATGATCAAAGTATTGTCGAGTTGGCCGGTGTCTTCCACGGCCTTGATCAGGCGGCCCACCTCGTGGTCGGTCATTTCCAGAAACGCGGCGAACACCTCGAACTGGCGCGCAAACAGCTGCTTCTCATCAGCCGATAGGGTATCCCAGTTGGGAATGGCCTCCGGCTTGGGTGCGAGCTTGGTGCCCTTGGGAACGATACCGAGCTTGATCTGCCGCGCCAGGATCTCCTCGCGCATCTTGTCCCAGCCCTGGTCGAACTTCCCCTTCCAACGCGCAATCCATTCCTTCGGCACATGGTGCGGCGCATGCACCGCACCCGGGGCATAGTAAACAAAGAAGGGGCGATCCGGGGTCAGCGCCTTCTGATACTTAATCCATGCCACGGACTGGTCGGTCATGTCGGTGAGGAAGTGGTAGTTCGGATCCTCGGACAATTCCACCTGGTGAGTACCGTCATAGATAAAGGGCGCCCACTGGTTGGTCTCGCCGCCGAGGAAGCCGTAGAACTTGTCGAAGCCCTGTTGCGTTGGCCAGCGATCGAAGGGACCGGAGACACTTGCCTCCCAGGCGGCGGTTTCGTGCCACTTGCCGAAGGCCGCGGTGCTGTAGCCGTTGAGACGCAGCATCTCGGCCACAGGAGCGACGTTCTGCGGAATCTGCCCGGTATTGCCGGGGAAGGCCGTCGCTGTCTCGATGATGCCGCCCATGTTGTTGACGTGGTGGTTGCGCCCGCTCTTGAGGGCTGCACGCGTGGGTGAGGAGACGGCCGTGGTGTGGAAGTTGTTGTACATTAATCCCTGTTTTGCCAGGCGGTCAAAGGTAGGCGTCGAAATCGGCCCGCCGTAGGCGCTGGTCCCCGCAAACCCGAGGTCATCCACCAGCACGATCACTACATTCGGGGCGCCTTCGGGTGCTTTTACCTGGAACCGCTCCGGCGGCGTGGCGTTCCGGACATCAAGGACGTTGCTGGGCGGGATCTTCGGTTCCGGGATCGGCAGTTGAGTTCGATCCGGAACTGTCTGCGCTGCGGCCGTTGCGGCATACGCCGCACTCACCGCAATGCTGATAACATTACAAAGAGTTTTTCTATTCATGTTATGCCTCCTTTTTAAACATAATGCTAAAAAATAACCTGAAGCCTTAAGCCGATAATAGTCGCTGTATCAACGTCTTTTTTCCTGCTGGCGAGTAAATGTTCACTATCGATCTTCAGTACGTCCTTCTGTGCAGGTCTGATGAACTGAATGTCAGATGTCAATTTCATCCATGGTGTTATTGAAAAATTGTAGTAAGCCTCAACACCGTACTCATCCCTCAGAAACTCCCTTTCCGCAAGCGGGCCGGTAAACTTAGGGCTGCGAATATCCATGTAGTAGTAACCGATGCCGAACTGATCCAGTGGTCGGCCAAGGACACCCTTTCCGCCAATTCCAAGGCTGTAGAAATGATGCACTGGGTTGGGGTTTCCGTCAGATGCCCCAAAACGCCCGAAGATACCGATTCCCTGCCCTGAGCCTTTTTTGGGCTCGTAGATGTACTGGTCGAAGTTGTAGTGAAAGCTCCATGAGTCATCTTTCTGCTCTATGTTACCGTTCTCTATTATGATGCGCAAACTCTGGTCAAGGGAAGCGAAGTTTCTGGTCGAATATGTTAGTCCAACGAGTTGGTGTCCGGTTAATCCGAAGAAATCTGTCCTCACGCGGCCTTCGATTGCATAGTTTGTGTTGCTTTTAAATATAGTATCAAAACCGCTCGATTCCGCCTCACCATTGCCGTCATATGCCATCATATTTATGATTGCTTCTGCAGGGTTTTTGGTAGGCAGTATAATTACACCAGCGCCCAGCGTTGAGTAGGGAACTGTCAGGGAGACAGCAGGGTTAACGTTGAAAGCCAGGTTAAAGAATTGCGTGTCCCCTTTGCCGTGGGCAAATTCGTTCATATCGCCGGAGTGGGAGGTAATGGTAGCAAGTTTCCCTGCAAACACACCAATGTAATGCGAGAAAAACTGTGTTATCGAAACATTGGGGATGTTCAGCTGGTCACTGCCCGTTGTCGGAAAGATCTGGTTGGCGTTTACGGGTAACATCGCTCCGGTATCCAGGTTCACGGACCTATTGTAATTCCCCTCTACTTCTAAGGTAAAAAAGCCGCCGGGCCACAATCCCATCTTCCCGGTGTCCATGTTCAGTGTTATGTCACCCCGCCCGCTATACTCCCAGCCCTGGTTCTTGCCTCCGCTTATGTTGCTCATTCCGGTCTGGGTCAAATTGATATCAAAAATAATACCCTTTGCAGCCCATTCATTCCTAGTTCCACCCCAGTCACCGGTGAGGGTAGAGCGGGTCCAGAAATCCCCCGAATATGATTTAGTTTCAGCGCCACCTGCTGCTCCTGCCTGAACAGCAAAGACCGTCCCAAGCAGGAACACAAGCAATACAATACGTATGGATCGTTTCATTTTGATTTCCATTTCTTACCCTCCGTGCAAATATATTTTCCGTATAACTGCCATTGAATTAATTTGTCATGCAACGCTTATCGACGACCACCTCCTCCCCAGCTTCTGCTGCCGCCACCGGAGCTGCACGCAAACAAAACATCTTTTTACCGCCTCCCAGCTCTTGGGATATCCCCTTTTCTGCCTGACGATGTTTCATGTTACCGCTCTAATATTATCACTTTGGGAATAGGAACGTCACATTTAAACGGAGTCCCCAGTCCGGACCTCCCTCAGGTCTTTCAGCATAAACCCTGCCGCCGGCCTGCAATGATATCGGCATTCCTCCGATCTTCAGCATTTGTGCAACCATAAGGTTAAGGGGCACTGTCCACTGCTCCCCTTCCCAGTCATAGGTAGATTCTGTGTTCAACGTGAATGTCGTATACGTTTTTGTTGTGTATGAAAGGAACGGCTGGACAAAGGTGGCGCTGATATCATTTTCCCCTCCTCCTGAAAACGACCAGAGATGATTGGCAAGCATGCCACATGTCCAGCCTTTTTCCTGCTTCAGTACAACTGCGGTGGGTCCGGCGCCCCATTTATGGGCGCTCAGTTCATCAGTGCCGCTGGGATACAGGACCACCGGTCCTATTCCCCATATCCATCCATTGCTGGTGGGTTCCTTCGGGGAGAAGAAGAAACTCTGCAGAATGTCTCCCAGCCCGGTTTTGTCATCCAGCCCTTTCAAAGGAGCTTCAGCATAAATAACCGGAATTATCGTTCGGGTGATGAGGTTCCATTCCTTGCTGATCGAAATTGGGACGACCGGCTGGACGTTCAGTGTGTAACGCATGGCGTCCTCAGGGCCTATGCCAAAATCCCAGTTGCTCTGAAACGGCAGACTGATCAGGTCAGCAACCGGGTTCGAGAGTTTCCTGGCCAGTTCTGCCTGCTGATCTGCGCCTTCCCCAGCCCATAGAGGAATAGCAAAAAAAAGAGACACAATGCACAAAACAGTAATAAGAAAGCTACCATGAAATTTCATTGAACTTTTACTCCTTTCTTTACGCATCTTCATTGTTATCATTCCTTTCTTCGTTATCAGTCCTTGTTCTCATAGCTTTGATTTATGCAATTCCCTTGGTTTCCGAACCCTTTATAATACTGATTTAGGGAGGTTCGTTGGAAAATTCCATGGCTATCAGATCTATGAGATACAGTTTTGACCGGACATACTCGAACATGTCTTCTTTCATTTGCCATTTCTCAATAATAGAGGATTTTTTACCATGCTTGTCCACTTCAGTAAATTTCGCAACTTATACATCCGGGTTTCAAACAGTATATCATTTGTACGGACATGAGGATCTCAATAAATGCCTGCCGTCTATCGGGCATCGGTCTCAGTGTCATAAGTGAAATAATCATATATAGCAGATACCTATCAAGATTGATACCAGTTGCCGTAACAAAAGAGTGCGCGGATAACTATCTGAAAAGAAAGAAGATACTATTAACAGGAGTTTCAATAAAAAATGAGAAAGATGCTTATGTAGGTCGATATAGCGTCTTCAGGTCGATATGTCGCCTTTTCCTCTACTTGTCGGGATTCCAAGTTTTTCCATTTTGGCATACAGAGTGGAAGGCTTCAGCCCCAGCAACTCTGCTGCGCCATTCTGTCCTTTAATCCGCCAGCCGGTCTTTCCCAATATTCCTGTAATATGCCGACGCTCGGCTTGTTCAAGTGTGCCTGATTCTGTGGAATCGCCGGAAAGCCTTTGAGGTATGTTCACCTGCAGTACATCTCCTTCAGTGATGATGATCGCCTGTTCTATGATATTACGCAGCTCACGGACATTCCCTGGCCAATGATACTGTTTCAGCATTTCCAATGTACTTTCAGGTACCATTCGAATCTTTTTCCCCATTTTTCCTGCGAACTCATTGATAAATGAATAGACCAGAAGGGGAATATCATCCCGGTGCTCTCTCAGGGGAGGGACCTTTATGGGGAAGACATTCAGACGGTAGTACAGGTCTTCCCTGAACGTGCCTTTCTTTGTCGCATCTTCGAGGTTGCGGTTTGTTGCGGCAATCACCCGCACATTTACGCGAATCGTTTTCGGGCTGCCGAGCCTTTCAAATTCCCCATTCTCCAGAACCCTCAGCAGTTTGGACTGGAGTTCAAGCGGCAATTCACCGATTTCATCGAGAAAAATGGTTGAGCCGTCAGCTATTTCAAACCTTCCTATTTGTTTGGCCAAGGCACCTGTATATGCACCCTTCTCCCTTCCGAACAGTTCACTTTCTATGAGGGCAGCAGGCAGGGATGCACAATCAACCTTCACCAGAATATGATTGCTCTGCCTGCTATGACAGTGGATAGCACGGGCGATCAATTCCTTGCCTGTGCCGGTTTCGCCCGTTATTAAGACGGTGGAGTCTGTTGGAGCAACTTTCTTTGCCTGAGACAGAATTCTTTTGAGAACATCACTTTCGCCGACTATCTCCTCATGTAAACACTGAAGATTGGCTTCATCTCTCAGGTAGACATTCTCTCTCTCAATTTTATATTTGAGTTCCTCAATCTGTTTCAGTTGTTCCCTGAGCAGGGTTTCCATCAGTTTGCGGTCGGTAATATCCATTGATATGCCCATCAGGCAGTCAGCCTCTCCTTCTATAGTTGACTGGACACGACCCCTCGAAACAATCCATCTCATACTCCCGTCGGCCCGAATGATACGGTATTCGATAGTATCTTCTTTCTTTATCCGCAGAACCTCCTGAATTTTCTGGCGAAGCAATTCCCGATCATCAGGATGTACCACGTCCAGTACACGGTCCAGGGTCACAACTTCATTCTCAGCAAAACCAAATAATTCCCGTGCCTTATCGGTGAGCCAATAACAGCCGGTACTAAAGTTCAGGCTCCACAGGCCCGCTCCAGCTGAATCAGCCGCCAGGGCAAGGCGCTCCTCTCCCTCGCGCAATCTGTCTTCGGATAATTTCCTGTTCAGTGCATTGGTAAATATCTGTGCGACCAGTTGAAGCCGCTTTACGATCTCTTCCGGCCACCTGTGTTCCCCCAGAATCGTATTGAAGGATACTCCCCCGATAGGTCGTTCTTTACCCACGGATAATGGAATAACCACGGCGGTTTTGATACCATAATGACGCCAGGTTTCCTTATCACGGGCAGCCTCTGCAGGAGCTTTATCTATAGATGAAAGTACAACTATCTTGTTGGCCATCGTTTGCTTCAGACACCATGGGAAATACCCTTTCGCATCCATCCGCTCGGGAATTGGAGGGCCTCCCAAAGGTCGATAGATGTGAGTCATGGTGAAGAACCCCGAGGCCTCACCTACCCACTGCCAGAGCGCGCACAAATTAAGCCCGAGGAAATCACAGACTGCACGCTGGGCACCTACAATTTCGCTGTCAATATGATCAGCCGGCAGATTGATAAAACGATTCGAAATGTCGGCCAGAAGCATCTCGAACTGCAAACGCTCTGCTATGAACTTCTCATCTCTCTGTTCAATCTCAGCAAACAACCCCTGATCGGAAAACACTTTCTGCTCTTTCATCGCAGCGTTCTTTTTCTGATGGTTAATTTTTTCCCTTGCAGTTTTATGTGAAGTTTTTTTGCGCATCTTTCACTGATGAATCCTATTCTCTCACAGTCTCATATCCTTAATTTCCTTAAGAAGCAATTGCGCATCCCTGTAATCCGGGTGTTTCTGAATCAGCGTATCCAATATCTGTAATGCCTCATCCTTCCGGTCATTGTGATATAAGTAAAACGCCAGCGTATAGGAATATTTCGGGTTATCCGGCCGGATTTCACTTGCCTTCCTGCAGAATATAATAGCCTCATCAACCCGGTCCTTTGCAAGTATGACGCACAGATTATATGCTGCAGGCGCCATCTGCGCGTCTGTCATGAAGGCAGTCATTAAGGCATGCTCCGCCTCTTCCATCCGCCCCAGTTCTGCCATGATCAGTCCGAGGTTGAAGTTCGCAGCCGCGTTCTCCGGTTCTATCCTGAGGGCTTTCCGGAGACTCTCCTCAGCCTTTTTCTTATTGCCGAGATTCACATATGCCATCGACGCATTTACGTAGGGGATAACTGCATCCGGCCTGAGTTTACTTGCAGTCTCAAAGGATGCTGCGGCATTTTTGTATTCACGGAGGTTCATATAATAATTGCCGAGGTTATAGTGCGACCCGAAGTCATCCGGCCGTGCCATGAGGGATGCTTTCAGTTCATTCAATGCGCTCAGGAAATTGTTGCGCTGTTCTTCGGGTATATATTCCATGGGAACTGCTGCGAGTGGCGAAGCGGCCCGGATTCTTACAAGGCGGTATTCATCACGCGTTGCTTTCAGAAGCGCTGCAACGGATTCGGGGGTCAGGTAATTCTGGAGACCCTCTGCTGCTGCAGCCCTCAGGAGCGGAGAGGGATCGTTCAGCGCCTTCATGATCACCGGCCATTTTTTCTCGTTCTGACATGACATGAGAAGACGGAGGATAGAAGCTGCATAGACTGCATCGCGGTCTTTGCTTGTGACATACGCAAGCATCTCTTCAAGTCTGTTCCAGTCCCTTTTCCGTCCCTCTTCGATCAGAGCCGAAATCCTAATCACAGGTGACTGGTAATCCCGTGTCCTCCATTTACGCACAAAGTTGTCGGCCCATCCGGCGTCTTTATCCACGTGACAGATATTGCAGGCGTTCGGTGATTTGAATGCGATTGATGCCGCAGGCATCGGCGGACGCATGGAATGGTCACTCCGTTCCATCCGGGCAAACTCCGTCTTCGGCATGTGGCAGGAGATGCATTTGCTTCCTTCGCTCTCAGGTTTATGATGCGTATGTGCAGTGGGATTTTTCACATGCTTCTCATGGCAGGGCATGCATGCGTCATTAAACTTATCCTTCCTGAACCGGTAGCGGCCACTTGAAGTATGGCAGTGCATGCATTCGAGTTTCCCGGCTTTCACGCAGGGACTCATCATCCAGAGCGTATAAGTATAATTTTCTCCCAGGTCCCTGCCGTCAGGATAAAAATCAGGATTTTCGAGTGTTGTAAGATCAAAGTGGTCGAAGTACCTTTCGCCGGGAGTGAAGCCCTCCGTAATCGGACCTCCCTTGGTATGACAGGTCGCGCACATGTGGTCTCTCTGTTCAGGCGTCATTGTTTTTGTGCTGATGATCTTCAGTTCCTTGAGTGGCTGTCCCTTCGGAGTGGCCTTTGCTATTTTGTTGTGCTCTTCGCCGGGGCCGTGACAGGTTTCGCAATTGATGCCGGGCTCTGCCCATGTTGATTTATATGTATCAGTCTTCAGGTCATAGTTTGTTTTCAACTGGCTCACATGGCATCCATAACATGCCGTATTAAAAGTCAGCATGGGATCTTTCCAGTCCACAGGCCGGTCAGTTGTCTCGACAAAATGGCGTACGAAGCTCGCTGTCGTGTCATACCATTTTTTTGTCTTCACATCAAATGATATGGGCAGGACCTGCAACCGTCCGCGTTCCATGGGGGTTAGGAAAAAAAAGACGTATTTTCCCCCCATGACAT
>Ga0208244_100284_pt1 | contig 56489 bp, 35 predicted proteins | sample SubbioCR12Aug_5A_FD_184828 | JGI IMG/M metagenome (GOLD analysis project Ga0208244, IMG submission 184828) | Serpentinite rock and fluid subsurface biosphere microbial communities from McLaughlin Reserve, California, USA - CR12Aug_5A (SPAdes) | ecosystem: Environmental > Terrestrial > Deep... | reverse complement strand
ATAAAGATAAACTATATGGAACGAAGTCAACCATTAAACAATGGTTCTACGCAATTCTTGCTACGCCATACGCATATGAGCTGTTTTTGCAATTTAAAGATAATGCTGTTAATATTAGAACTTAGCCATTTGAAGTAATATCCTTAACAAAATATTTCGGTCTGTTTTTAGCCTCTCTGGAAATTCGCGCGAGGTATTCTCCCAAAAGTCCAATGCTAAGCAGCTGAATACTTCCAAGAATAATTACGCTAAGAAGAATTGATGTCCAGCCCTGAATTGTATGCCCTTGAAAATATTGAACAACAGCATAAGCAGCATAAATCATTCCTAGCATAAAAAAGATAAAGCCAAAGTATAATGCAACTCTTAATGGCTTCGTAGAAAATGATGTTATTCCATCGAATGCGAACCTCATCATTTTTCTAACTGAATATTTTGACTTTCCTTTATATCTTGGGTTGGCTTTGTATTCAAAAAAAGCCTGACGGAAACCCATCCAACTTATTAATCCCCTAGTAAATCTGTCATTTTCGGGCATTTCGAGAAATGCATCAGCTGCTTTTCTGCTCATAAGCCTAAAATCAGAAGACGCAGGCTCAATATATACATCAGACATTAAGTTGATAAATTTATAGAAAAATTTAGAAGTAGCCTTTTTGAAAAACCCTATTCCTTCTGCATCAATTCTTTTAGTATTCACAATGTCGAATCCGCTTTTATAAAGCCTAATCAATTCCGGAATAACTTCAGGTGGATGCTGCATATCTCCATCCATAGTAATTACAACATCCCCTTTAGAAAATTCTATACCGGCAAATAGAGCAATCTGATGTCCGAAATTTCTAGATAATGAAACTCCTCTAACCCTATTATTCAAGGAAGATAGCTCTTTGGTTTTTGAGAATGTATTATCTATGCTTCCATCATCAACAAAAATAATTTCATAATCTGTGATGTTGTTGGTTGTAAATACTTCTACAATTTTTTTAAAAAGAAATTCAATATTTTCCTCTTCATTAAAAACAGGCACTACTAAAGATAACATTGTCATAACATTACTATTTTATCTATTCCTCAGAGAATTCTACAAGCATTTTTCTATATATATTAAACACATTTGATCTGGAAACAAACCCACGATATTTGCCGTTTTCTACCACAGGTAAGTTCCACAAGCCCGATTCTTTAAACTTTTGCATAACAGTATCCATACTGTCGTCAATATTTACAAGCAATTTAGGAACATTCATCAAGTCACTAACCTTAATTTCATTGTATTTTTCTCTATCAAACATAATCTCTCTAACCTCGTCAAGAGAAACCATTCCAAGAAATGTATTTTCACTGTCAAGCACAGGGAAAATATTTCTATTCGATTGAGATATAACTTTTACTAGATCACCTAATGATTGGTCTGGGTTTAAGTTAGAAAATTTAGTTTCCAAAACATTATCAACAGACAATAATGTTAAAACAGCCTTATCTTTATGGTGTGTAATAAGATGTCCCTTTTTTGCGAGGTTTTTTGTATAAAGAGAATGAGGTTGGAAATATACAACAGTAATGTAGGCAAGGGAAGAAGTTATGATGAGCGGAATAAATAATTCATATCCACCGGTAATTTCAGCAATAAGGAATATGGCTGTAAGTGGGGCATGAATAACGCCGGCAATAAGCCCTGCCATTCCAACAAGAGAAAAATTCCTTTCAGAAATATTATGCAATCCTAACAGATTCGCCGTTCTTGAAAAAATAAATCCGGCCAAACCTCCAATAAAAAGACTGGGTGCAAAAACGCCACCAATTCCGCCGGCTCCTGTTGTAAGAGAAGTGGCTATTGCCTTAAATAACATCACGAGTATAAGAAACCCGACAAACATAAATCCTGTATCATCAACAAAATATCCAAAAACACTATTGTCAATTAACTCACCGGGATTTCCTGATAACAAAGAGCGCATTCCCATATATCCTTCACCAAACAAAGGCGGAAAAATAAAAATCAGTATTCCAAGTATAATTCCACCAATTACTACTCTATTATAAGGCTTTACAATCTGTTTTATTCTGGATTCAACTTTACCATTAACCCAAGTAAAATAAAGAGAAACCGCACCTGTAAAAATTCCAAGTAGTATATAAAAAGGAATATTTCCAAAATAGAAAGGGTCTTGAAGAGTAAAGTAAAATTCTACTTTTTCACCCAAAAAGAAAGTAGAGAATATTGTTGCTGTTACTGTTGATATTAGTAAAGGTATAATAGAAGCCATTGTTAAATCAAGCATCAAAACTTCCAATGCAAAAATTAGCCCCGCAATTGGAGCCTTAAAGATAGCGGCAATAGCCGCAGCAGCTCCGCACCCAACAAGAAGCGTTGTGCGCTTAAATCCAAGTCTGGAAACCTGTGCAACATTCGACCCAATGGCAGCACCTGTTGAAACTATAGGAGCTTCCATTCCGACAGAACCACCAAATCCACCGGTAAATGTGCACGCAATAATTGAAGAATAAGTATTGTGAAGTTTCATAACTCCCTTCTTGCGGCTTATTGCATACAAAATACGAGAAACTCCATGGCCTATGTCATCCTTTACAAACTCTCTTACATAAAAAACGGTAATTAAAATACCTATAACAGGAAATACAAGTAAAAACCAGTTTTCCATGTGTTTGCCCGGTATGTTTCTCACCCAAAATTCGAGGTAATGAATTGCGGTTTTTAAAACAACAGCAGCAATGGAAGCGATAATCCCAATAACAATACTAAGCAAAAGAATAAAATTTCTGTCGCTTATATGCTTCATTCGCCAAACAAGAAAGGAATCAATAGGGGTTTTCTTCTTCATTGCGTTTAACTTTCCATTGCAAATATCAACTTTTTTTTTGAGTTACAGAAATGGTGACAGGAAAGTGACAAGAGAGTGACAGGAAATGGTGACAGGAAAGTGACAGAAGAGGGTATAAGGTATAGGGTATAGGGACTTGCATAAATGTTATCAGCTCCCCCTCTAGGGTGCTGGGGTGTTGATTAAAAAAGTGACAGGAATAAGCTTAGAGAATGGGATTGTTCACGATTGACGGTCGCCTTATGACTAAAACAACTATAATAGCTTTGTTAATTTATGTTAATTTAAAGTACCTTGCATTGCATAGTACTATATGTTTTGTAATTTTGTATCGAATTAATTATAAAAAGATGAATCTCGAAAACACAAAAGCCCAGATGCGTAAAGGAGTTTTAGAATTTTGCATTTTGGCTATACTCTCAAATAATGAAGCCTATTCATCGGAGTTGTTAGAAAAGCTTAAGGCGTCCAAACTTCTTGTTGTTGAAGGCACAATTTATCCATTGCTTACCAGGCTTAAAAACGATGGATTGCTATCATATCGATGGGAAGAATCCAGCAGTGGGCCACCGAGAAAATATTATAAAATAACTGATGAGGGAAATCAGTTTCTTGAAGAACTTAAAAAAACATGGGATGAGCTTTCTGAGTCAGTCAAAAAAGCGTGTAACCAATAAAAATAATCGCAACCATAAAATTATCAGACAATGAAAAAAACAGTAACAGCAAATATCAGCGGATTGATATTTCACATTGATGAAGATGCATTTGAAAAACTAAACAAATACCTGGAATCACTAAGAAAACACTTTTCAAATGAAGAAGGTGGCGATGAGATTCTTTCCGACATTGAATCAAGAATTGCGGAGATGTTTCAGGAAAAAACCGCTTCGAGAAAAGAGGTTGTATCACTCAATGATGTTGATGATATAATTTCCCAATTAGGTCAGCCCGGACAGATTGACGGAGATGAAAAAGAATCAAAAGATAAATCCAAAACCGAAGAAAAAAGCGAGCCTAAATATGAAAGGCGCGAAGAAAGAAGATTTTACCGCGACCCAGACAACAAGTATATTGCCGGTGTAGCAAGCGGATTGGCAGCTTATTTCAATATTGACCCAACTTGGGTTAGAATAGCATTCGTTGTGTTTACATTCTTTTACGGGTTTGGGCCACTTGCATATTTGATTATGTGGATAGTAGTGCCAAGAGCTGAAACCACAGCAGAAAAGCTTTCTATGAAAGGCGAAAGAGTTAATATTTCAAATATAGAAAAGTCAATTAAAGAAGATATAAAAGACCTAAAAGTTCAATTCGAGAAATTCTCAGAAGAAAATTTCGGGAAGTCAAAAAAAAAAGGAACAGAAGTAAAAGGGTCTGAAGATAAACTTGAAATCGCAATTTTATCATTTTTCCGGGTAGTGTTCAAAGTGTTTGCAATCTTTTTTGGCTTGGCCTTTATGATAGCCGGAATAACTGCCTTGACAATTTTTATACTTTCATTTTTTACAGAAAGCACAACTTTATTAAATCTGCCCAATTTCCTATCAATTCCCGGGTTTTTGAGTATGTTCATAAATGAGTTATGGGTTGCAAACATTGCAATGGTAGGCATTGCCCTGGTAGTGGGGCTCCCAATAATCATGATAATTTCTGCAGGCGCAGGCATGACATTCAGGCTAAGGTCAAAAAGTAAATTCTGGCCTGCATTTTCATTTACCTTATGGCTAATAGGATTGTCTTTTTGCGTATTCAGCTTTATTTATGCTTTTTCAAACGCAGAGTGCAAAAAACATAGCGAACCGGTAAAGATAGAATTGAATGAGGTAGAGGAAGAAGATTGTGCGGATATTACAGATTGAGAGGATTGAGAGGATTGGGAGGATTGAAGATTTGAAGATGGTATTTGGAAGTTTCCAGTTCTGCTAAGGCAGAAGCTGGAAATTCCATGCAAGAACTGGAAGCTTCCACATTAGCGGGACTTCCAGCTTCTGGGGTTGCAGCAACCAACCTTATTACCTCGATAAAAACATGCACCCAGCACCCCACCAACATTATTACCTTATTACACAAATTAAAAATTGGAAATTAACACAGAATCTCTGATGGTCGAAAAGACGGTGTGGGAAACAACGGGATTTAGCTTCGCTGCTACTTCGTGGTCTCCATGACGTGATGAAAAGTGCAAAAATCAACATCGCTTTAAAAAAAATCAAAATTGTCCTTTTTAAAACAACTTGACTGCTTTTTTGTTAATTTAGTAATATTAGGAAAATTTGATTAAAATTCCTGACAAAACAAAAACTAAAAATGACAAAAGCAGATTAGATTATGTCACAGAAGAAAGCAAAAACCCCATATAACAAAGAAGAAATATTAAGAGACTATCGTTTAGCCAATGAAAGCCGTCAGGCAAGCATATTGGGCAGAAGAGAAGTTCTTACCGGCAAGGCAAAATTCGGCATTTTCGGCGATGGCAAAGAAATACCTCAACTGGCAATGGCAAAGGTATTCAGAGATGGAGACTGGAGGTCGGGCTATTATCGCGACCAAACTTTTATGATGGCTATTGGATTGCTCACTCTTGAGGAATTTTTTGCTCAGCTTTATGGGAATACAGATATAGCATTAAATCCCGCAAACGGAGGCAGAATGATGAATAATCATTTTGCAACCAGAAGTCTTGATGAAAAAGGGGAATGGAAAGACCTAACAAAGCAGAAAAATTCATCAGCCGACATCTCCCCTACTGCCGGGCAAATGCCCAGATTGTTGGGCTTGGCATTGGCGTCAAAAGTTTTCAGAAATGAAAGGGCTCTTAAGGGACAAAAGAAGTTCTCAAACGCAGGTAATGAAGTTGCATTTGGAACCATAGGCGACGCTTCTACAAGTGAAGGTCATTTTTTTGAAACAATTAATGCAGCCGGCGTATTGCAAGTTCCTATGGCAATTTCTGTTTGGGATGATGGCTACGGAATTAGCGTTCCAATTAAATATCAAACTACAAAAGGAAGTATTTCTGAAATTCTAAAAGGCTTTGAAGCTGAAAAAAACAGCAACGGTTATAAAATATACAAAGCAAAAGCCTGGGATTATCCTGGTCTTATAAATACATATACAGAAGGTATTGAAATCTGCCGCAATGAGCATAGGCCTGTTTTATTCCACATTACAGAGGTAACTCAACCTCAGGGGCATAGCACATCCGGATCTCACGAAAGATATAAATCGGAAGAAAGACTTAAATGGGAAAAAGATTTTGATGGTATCTTAAAGATGAAAGAATGGATATTGTCGGAAGGAATTGCATCCGAGAAAGAACTGTCTGAAATTGAGACAAAAGCTGCTCAAGCAGTTAAGGAAGCTAAAGCAAAGGCTTGGAAGGATTTTCAAAATCCAATTCTTGAAAAAAGAAAGCAATTTATTGAAATGGTTAATATTTCTACATGCAACTGTCTAAAATCTGATAAAATAGACACATTATTGCAGGAACTTAGTCGAATAGGCGAACCAACCAGAAAAGACGTTATATCAACTGCAAAAAAAATACTTCGCCTGATTTGTTTTAGCTGCTCGAGTGAGAAATCTCTAAAAGCAAGAGTTACTCAATGGCTGGATGACGCCATTGAAGATAATCAAAAAAGATATAGTTCTCATTTATACAGTGAATCAGAAAAGTCGCCTTTAAAAATCAAAGAGATTAAACCGATTTATGATGAAAAGCCTGAGATTTTAACAGGAAGAGAAGTTCTATTAAAAAACTACGATTACATTTTCAGCAAATATCCTGAGGTATTAATCTTCGGGGAGGATGTAGGAGGAATTGGAGGAGTAAATCAAACTCTCGAAGGACTTCAGTCGAAGTACGGAGATATCAGGATAAGTGACACCGGAATTAGGGAAGCAACAATAATAGGACAAGGAATTGGCATGGCGCTTCGTGGGCTTCGACCTATTGCTGAGATTCAGTATTTTGATTATCTGCTATATGGCTTACAGTTGTTGAGCGATGATTTGGCAACAACTCATTACCGAACAGCAGGCGGGCAAAAAGCTCCTCTGATTATTAGCACTCGCGGTCACAGACTTGAAGGTATTTGGCACTCAGGAAGTCCGCTTAGTATGGTTATTAATTCCATAAGAGGAATACATATATTGGTTCCAAGAGATATGACAAGAGCAGCAGGATTTTATAACACTATGCTGAAATCCGACGACCCTGCGCTGATTATAGAGCCCCTAAATGGCTACAGGCTAAAAGAAGCCCTGCCTAAAAACATAGGAGAATTTACTATTCCACTTGGTATTCCGGAAATTCTGCAAGAGGGTGATGATGTAACACTTGTAACATATGGCTCTTGTGTTAGGATAGCAGAAGATGCAGTAAATCAGCTAAAAGACTACAACATAAGCGTTGAGCTAATAGATGTTCAATCATTATTGCCTTTCGATATAAACCACACTATCGTAGAATCATTGAAAAAAACCAACAAGATTGTGTTCTTTGATGAGGATGTGCCTGGCGGAGCAACTGCATTTATGATGCAAAACGTATTGGAAGAGCAGCATGGCTATAAATATCTCGATGCTAATCCCGCAACTGTAACAGCCAAAGAACACAGAGCTGCTTACAGCACCGACGGAGATTATTTTTCAAATCCCAATGCAGAAGATGTATTTGATGCAATTTATAGCATTATGCATGAGTATAATCCTGAGAAATATTTGAGGATTTATTGAGATTGAAAGATTAAAACGGCATTATGATTTTTCCTCTAACTCTTTGATAATTCCTCAAAGCTCAAATTTGTTATAATACTTGTGCACTGGTATTTAATTTTTCACAAAGCTTCTAAAATTATCTTTGTTTATCAAAAATGTTTCCGCATTATACGTTTCTATGAATTTCAAAGGAAAACTTGATTTTTTGCTGTTCCACTTAAATTCATATCCATAAATCTTTCCATTGTTTTCTTCCACAAAATCAATTTCTTGTTGTTGCTTTGTTCTCCAAAAATACATTTTTGAGAAGGTGTCTTTATAGAGGTTTTGTTTTCTTCTTTCGGAAACTAAAAAGTTTTCCCAAAGTGCTCCTTTATCCACTCTTAATTCAAGTGGATTGAAGTTTCCAATAATCATATTCCTTATACCATTATCATAGAAGTATATTTTCCGATTTTGCTTTATTTCATTTCTTAAATTCCTACTAAAGCTGTTAAGTCTGAAAACAATATAACCTTTTTCCAAAAGCTCAATGTATTTTTGTATCGTAACCTTGTTTATTCCAACAGTTTGCGCTAATTCATTATAGTTTACTTCACTTCCCAATTGAAGGGCTAGTGCTTGTAGCAGTTTTTCAAGAACTTCTGGTTTCCTAATATCAGAAAATGCTAGAATATCTCTATATAAGTAACTGTTCACAAGGTTTTTCAATGTTTCTTTTTCTTTTCCTTGATTATTTATTACTTCAGGATAGAACCCATAAAGCAAACGATTCTCTATTTGTTGCTCTGATTTAACATAACCGATTTTATTTTCATATTCCTCCCACGAAATAGGAAACATTTCATATTCCCATTTTCTTCCTGTTAATGGTTCATTCAATTCATTACCAAGGTCAAATGACGATGAGCCGCTAACAAATAATTGAACTTCTTTAAATTGGTCAGTGATTATCTTAAGAGTAAGTCCTATTCCAGAAATTCTTTGAGCTTCATCTATAAATACTATTTTATTATCTGCTAATATTGTCCTGATTTGCTCTGTGTTTGGATTTGTTAGCATAGACCTAGTGGTAGGATCATCTGCATCCAGAAATAAAAAGTCGAGGTCTTTTAATATGCTATTAATCATGGTTGTTTTTCCAACTTGCCTAGCCCCAACCAAGACAATTGCCTTACCTCCGCCAATTTTTTCTCTAATTCTTTTTTCTAAAATTCTAGGAAACATTTTTTCTTTCAAAGATACAGATTAAAATTATAATGACCAAATATAATAACCAAAAGTCATTACGATATCCTAATGTTATGTTTTTTAACTTACTTTTTTTTGGTTTTAGTTTCTAAAAACTTCAAACTTTCTAAATAGTTTTTTTCTGCCTCACTCAATGTTTTTTGTTGATACTTCTTATACTCTGTGGTAGCCTTTTCGATGGCAACTTCATGTTTTATAGGGCCTGCTCCTTTTAACAGCTTTTCACCACTCATTGTCAGGATTTTATCCAAATGTTCAGCCCAATCTTTCATTGTCATAGTTTGTTCTCTTTCGGCTTGACGTTCTGCAAAATCCAGATACCCTGATATTATTTGCCCAAGCGAACGAAGCTCTTTTTCGTCCAAATAATTTTTTGCAACCACAACATCTTTAAGGTATGGACGACTACCGGGGAAAGTCATCAATCCCATAAATTCTTTTTCGGCATCAGCACGGGCAAAAATAACTTCTGCTGCCGTTTGACCATGAACTGCATAATGAATTTTGTTTTGCACTTTTTTGAAAAACTCAATTGAAACTTCTGCCTTGGGGTCGTAGTCAATACTGGTTGCGTAAATATCAAGAACCTGACGATAAAATACTTTTTCGGATGCACGAATATCACGTATGCGTTGCAGTAGTTCTTTCCAATAACCACCACCGCCCAGATTTTTGAGGCGTTCATCGTCCATGGTAAAACCCTTGCGGATATATTCGTTCAGTCGTTTGGTTGCCCAAATACGAAATTGTGTGCCACGTTGTGATTTTACTCTATACCCCACCGAAATAATAACATTCAGATTGTAAAACTTCACAGGTTTGTCTGAATTTGCAATGTGCAATTTTTGCACATTGCTTTTTTCGTCCAATTCTCCCTCCGAAAATATGTTGGCAATATGCTTAACAATTACAGTCCTATCCCTTTCAAATAATGTAGCCATTTGGTCTTGGGTAAGCCATACTGTTTCTTCCTCAAAACGAACATCTACTGCTATTTTTTCGTCTTCGGTTTTAAACAAAATAAAATCTGAGTGCTTTTTCTCCATATTGTTTTTTGACTAAAAATTTTAGGTTTTATAATTTTGGAGTTGGTTTTGTATTCATCTTAAAATTCAAAGATAATGATTTTCTTATGAGAGTTTTCAAAATTGCACTCTTTTTCAAAGCATTGCAATTAGCAGAGCCTTTGCAGAGCAAACCCTTAACAAACCTGATTTTTTCAGGTTCTAGCAAAGATCAATTACTGTGATGAAACGAATATAAATCTTGAAACACAAATACTGAAGAAAAATATTAATAGATAGATTTTGATAAACAAAACTTAAAAATTTGACAAAAAAAAAGAGGCAAACATAAACTTGCCTCCCGATTGTTATAAAAAGTTTTTCTAATAATTCTCACCCAACAATTCGAAATATGCCTGCGGATGGCGGCATACTGGACAAGCATTAAGCGCTTTTTCGCCTTCGTGGATATATCCGCACTTGCGGCACGACCATTGAACCTTTTCGCCTCTTTTGAAAACTTTGTCGTCTATAATATTAGATAACAATTTGCGATAGCGGTTTTCATGATGTTTTTCAACCTGAGAGATAAGTTTGTAAGAAGTAGCAACTTTCTTAAATCCTTCTTCTTCGGCAATTTTGGCAAACTCAGGATAAAGATCTGTCCATTCTTCGTTTTCGCCATCAGCAGCAGCTTTAAGGTTTTCAGTTGTTGTGCCTAAAACACCTGCAGGATATGCAGCAGTAATTTCTACCATTCCGCCTTCAAGATATTCGAAGAAAGTTTTAGCGTGCATTTTTTCCTGATCTGCAGTTTCTTGAAAAATTGCAGCTATCTGCTCGTAACCTTCTTTTTTAGCAATCTTTGAAAACATTTCATAGCGTCTGGCAGCTTGAGATTCGCCTGCAAAAGATTTTAATAAATTCTTTTCGGTTTTTGTTCCTTTGATACTTTTTTCTGACATAGTTAGTCTCCTTTGTTTTATTGATTTATGATTGATTCGATTTTTTCGGTGTTGACAAAATTATAAAAAAATAGCATATCTAAAAAACTACATATTTAATGGTTCTAGGGAATAGTCTTACTTCTGCTGTATAAAGTGCTAATTTATAATTATTTCATCAATAAAAATAAAAGCATTCCCACCTGCTCCCAAATGCCAATGGGGAATTTTCCCGTAGTTTGTAGCCTTTACCTTTATAAATCTTGCAGATGTATTAACATTTGCTTTAAGATCTTCCTGATATATATCATAATCATCTGACGGGATTTTGTTAAGAATCTTAGCAACTTGTGTAAAAGCATCACCATCTTTTGACACAAAGAAAGTAACATCTTTCGGCATCCATATCCATGAACGTATATCCTGAATAAAACCGGCGGCTAAATAATTTATTGGTTGAATTTTACCAAGGTCAACAATTGCTTCAAAATCTGTAGCTTGATACCCGTGCCAACCTCCTAATCTCCAATTTGATGCTCCACGAACTCCATCTATTAGAGCCTCAGGCCCACCTGCATGGTAACTTGGGCTCCATTGCGACTTAATCTCAATACTTCGATTAATGTCAATTTTAACAAAATCAGCCTGAACCGGGAAGCTATATTTACCATCCTTATATGCAACTGCTTTGAGTGTTTTAGTAGAAGTAAGAACAAAGGGTTCGACATATTTTTCCGACTCAATTGTGGGCGTAGTGCCGTCTAATGTATAATAAATATCAACATCAGCAATTATAGTATTTATAGATACTTCCATTTTATCTTTTATTCTTTGCTCTTCGGCCATAATGAAAGGAATTGGCAGCAACAATTCATCAGAAATATAAGACACTGGCACATCATTATCACCACTACCCCATTTTATGTTCGGCTTGCTTCCCATCTCAAAATGGAGATGACCTCCACTCATTATATCTCTATGCGAAAGATAAGATTTAGTATAATCTGTTCCGTTTAAAGTTGCCGACTGTATATAAAAATTCTTCTTAGATACATTATTGGCAGTGATCTTAAAAATATTTCCATTTTCCAGAAAAATTTCCATTTCCGGAAACCAAGGAGTTCCTATTATATATTCAGGTGAGCCGGGAGTAACAGGATAAAACCCCATTGCGCTCATAATGAGCCAAGCCGACATTTGCCCACAGTCTTCATTTCCACTAATTCCATCGGGATTATTTGTATAAAGCTCATCCATAATATAACGGACGCGCTTTTGAGTTTTCCAAGGTTGGTTTAAGAAATTATATAGATAAGCCATATGGTGACTGGGTTCGTTACCGTGAGCGTATTGGCCTATTAATCCGGTAATATCTTTCATATCACGTCCGGTTATTTTGGCATCAGTATCAAACAGTTCATCAATTTTTGCAGCCAAAATATCTTTACCACCATAAAGCGTATAAAACCCTGTAATATCATGAGGCACATAAAAGCTATACTGCCATGAGTTGGCTTCAGTGAAATGCCAATCTACTTTAGTAGGATCGAACGGAGTAAGCCATCCTCCGTTGAGACGTGGCCGCATAAAACCGCTCTCAGGGTCGAAAATGTTTTTATAATATTGAGCTCTTTTAATGTATTCGCGGTATATTTCATCATACCCCATTTCTTTTGCCATAACAGCAATGCACCAATCGTTATAAGCATATTCAAGAGTTTTAGAAATAGATTCATGCTCTTTGTCGCCGGGAATATGTCCATATTTTTGATAAGCTCCAAGTCCGTAATGCTCACGTGTAGCACTATGAATCATAGCTTCAAGAGCTTTTTCATTATCAAAGTCATCAACACCTTTAATAAAAGCATCGGCAATTACAGAGATAGAGTGATTGCCAATCATGCAATAAGTTTCATTAGCCGCTAACTCCCAAATAGGCAGTAATCCACCTTTTTCATACATGTCAAGCATCACACGAACAAAATCATTTGTGCGTTTCTGTTCTATAATTGTCATTAGTGGATGCCATGTTCTGTATGTATCCCAAAGTGAGAAAACTGTATAATTTGTAAATCCATTGGCAGAATGAATATTCTTGTCAATTCCTCTATAACGATTATCAACATCCATAAATGTATTTGGCTGTAAAAATGCATGATATAATGCTGAATAAAAGACAGTTTTTGGGTCATCAGAATTTCCTGTAACAATAATTTTACTTAGCTCATCATTCCATGCATTGAATGCATTTTGCTTTACTTCATCGAAACCCCAATCGGGAATTTCCGCCTTTAAATTTTTTATTGCACCTTCAGAGTCGACAGCTGATAAAGATACCTTTACTTCAACTTGCTCATTGTGTTGGGTTTCAAAACCAACAAAAGCCTTTACATTAGTTCCTCTTGTGAAATTCTCTCCATGAAGCAACTGATTATTTAGAGCCACTCCCTTTCTAACAAAGGGCTTAGAAAATTCCATATGAAAATACCAAACCATGTCGTTTGCCCAATTAGAAGAACGTCGCATACCTCTAATTTCTGTTTCACTAACAAACTCAATCCATGAATCAGTAACTTTATCTCTATGTTCTAAGTCGATAATAATATTTGCCTCTGACGATTGCGGAAAAGTATAACGATGATAACCAACACGCGTTGTTGTAGTAAGTTCAGCAAGTACCCCTGGCTTATCAAGAAAAACACTGTAATAACCGGCTATTGCCTTTTCGTTTTTCTTTTGAAAAGGAGAAAGATAATCGGTGTTTATGAGCGCTGCTTCCCCAATGCATGGCATTAAAAGAATATCTCCATAATCACCAACTCCGGTTCCATTTAGAGCAGTATGTGTAAACCCATAAATAACTGAATCAGAGTAATGGTAACCCGATGCACCATCCCATCCACCTAGGCGTGTGTCAGGGCTAAGCTGAACCATCCCAAAAGGCATAGCTGCTCCGGGATAAGTATGACCGTGAGCATCTGTTCCAATGAATGGATTTACATAATCTGCAGGGCGTTCAACTCTTGTGTCAGTTTTGCAAGAAAAGCATAACGCCATTGAGATTATAGCGAAATAGGTAATCTTAATTTGCTTCATAATCTATAGTTTGGTTATTGTTCAAACAAAATATTTTTAACTGTTTTAAAAAATCTCTTAATGATAAATCTGATTTGCAAAAGACAACAATTTCTTCATTCGGAAAAAGATGAAAAAAATTCTTATCAAAATGTGCATTATCCTCAGATAAGTATAACTGAACATAAGCAGCAAATATATCAGAATTTAGAGTTACGATAAATCCACCTTCAGTTGGTGCAACCTTATGTTTGATGTTTGGCTTATATAATTTGACATTCCCTAGCTTAGCAAAAAACTTTTGATTTATATAGCGCTTACCACTTTCATCAATAAAAACAGCCTCAACCATAACTTCATTCATATTTACCCCTGAAAAGATTTTATCTAATTTTTCTGACAAAATGCTTTTTGAAGAATTTGCTTTCAAAACTAAATCCTCTGAGAAGACATCTTTTCTATTACCAAAAAAATCCACAATACTAATTATAAATTTCCCATTAGAATCTTCCAACCTATCAGACACAACATATGCTTCAAGAATTTCTTTATTATCAACAATTGATACCATAACATCATCAAATAAATCTCTAATTCTATATTGCAAAGCCTTCCAATTCCCAAAGAAATCTGTTCCACTCCAACTTACAACAGGCCAACAATCATTTAATTGCCAATAAAGAGTTCCCATACAATAAGGCTTTGCTCTTCGCTGAGCTTCAATTGCCAATCCTATACCTTTAGCCTGAACTATCTGACTATAATAAATTAACTCTTCAAGATTGTTAGCTTTTAAACTTTCCATATTAAGGTATTTGGCGATATTTTCAAATCCGGTAGGATGTTTTTGATGGCAATTAAGAGACGGAGAAAAAAGATAATCATCCTCTGCATTTTGAAATGATCTGATTGTTGATAAAGTTGGCAAAGCCTGAAGGCCAAATTCACTCATAAACCTTGGCACTTTTTCAAGATACATTTCAGCAGGTTGCAACCCCCACCAAACTCCCCAATAATGAGAACTTCCGTGTGTCATACTTTTCGCTCTCCCCCATCCATAAAGAGGAGATGTCGAAAGATAAAACCTTTGCGGATCTATCTCATTTACAATATCAGGCAATAATTGATGAAAAACTTTTTTATATCCTTCCCAAATAATAGCAGAATCACCAGATGAAATACTATAAGATTTTTGCCAACCCCAATTGTGCCATCCTTCATCAACTTCATTATTGCCGCACCATAAAGCAATGTTTGAATGATTTCTAAGTCTCTTAACCTGCTGCGTTGCTTCCTGAGTGACATTTTCAACAAAATCATCATTCCCCGGATACATAGAGCAGGCAAACATAAAATCTTGCCAAACCATTATTCCGTTCCGATTGCATAACTCGTAAAAAATATCATTTTCATAAATACCCCCACCCCAAACTCTTATCATATTCATATTTGACTCTACCGCAAGATTTATAATATCCTGATAATTCTGTTTAGTCACCTCCGTAATAAAAGAATTTTGAGGGATATAATTTGCCCCCTTAGCATAAACTTTTTGACCATTCAATTCAATATAAAGAGCTTGACCAATCTCATCATCTTCTAAAACAGCCTTTAATGTCCTAATTCCAAAAGGTAACTCCTTTATGTAGCTATAACCAGATTCAGTGTGAAGCTCAATGCTTAGCTCGTAGATATTAGGCTCGCCAAGGCCATTACTCCACCAAATAGCTGGATTTTTGACAATAAAATCTATAACGTATTCATTGTTTCCTGGCGCAAGGTCAACTTTTTGTTTTGTAAAAACTTCACCTGTGTTTGTATCGGAGATTTTTACAACAGCTTTTTCAGTAATTTCAGATTCAATCTGATATAAAAGTCTAATATTCGCTGATTCTTCTCCAATTTCCTTTGTGAAAACATAAAAATCACCAGGACGATGGTAATCCCATGATTCAATATATACAGGTTTAAAAATTCCTGACGTAATAAATTTAGGCCCCCAATCCCATCCAAAATGATAAGCAGCTTTACGAGAAAAAGCCCATTTTCCGCCCGGGATTTTATAACCTAAGGATATTGAATCTTCAGCAGCTTTGCTTAGCGCCGAAATAAATCTAACCTCTAATGTATTTTTACCAATTACAAGAAAATCTTTACAATCAACTGTCCATTTCCTGTGCATATTATTTGAAACAAGCACATTCTCTCCATTCAAGAAAACTTCAGAGAAAGTGTCCAGTCCTTCAAAAACGAGGAAAATCTTTGTTTTAGATAGAAGTGATTTATCAACAACAAACTCCGTTTTATAAATCCAATTACATTCTCCTATCCATTGCAGAGCTTCTTCATTGCATCCATAATAAGGATCCTCAATAATTTTATTTCTAAATAGGTCGGTATGTATTGTTCCCGGTATTGATGCAGGGAAAAATGTAGTGTCACCTTCTTGGCAGAAAGACCAATTATCAACTATTAAAAACCTTTGAATAAGGTCTTTTTTTTCTGTCCGGCAAGAAAGTAAAACCAGAAATGCTAATATGATTAAAAACTTCCGGACAAACATTATACTTATTTATAAATTATTTCTGTCCTGTCGGGTCCTGTTGATATTATTTTCACAGGAACATTTACAAATTCTTCAATAAACCTAACGTACTCTTTCAGATTAGCAGGCAGATCGTTATAATCACGACAATTTGTTATATCATTCAACCAGCCGGGCACAACCTTATAAACAGGCTGCAGCATCTTTTCTTCAATTCTATAAGGAATAAAATCAATTTCTTTTCCATTAAAAATGTAAGAAGTGCAAATTTTCAATGTTTCAAAACTACTTAAGACGTCCGATTTTGTCATAATAAGGTCAGTAACACCATTTAAAACAACAGCATATTTAAGAGCAACCAGATCGAGCCATCCGCATCTTCTAGGCCTACCAGTTGTGCTGCCATACTCTCTGCCAATGTCTCTCATTTTTTGTCCAACTTCATCAAACAATTCTGTAGGGAAAGGTCCACTTCCAACCCTAGTGCAATAAGCTTTAAATATTCCATAAACTTTTCCAACCTTTGAAGGGGCGATTCCAAGACCAGAGCAAGCACCTGCTGCAACTGTATTAGAAGAAGTTACGAAAGGATAAGAGCCAAAATCAACATCGAGCAAAGAGCCTTGGGCACCTTCAGCAAGAATAGGCATTCCTTTTTCAAGCAAAGCATTTACATATACTTCACTATCAATAAACTGAAGCTTTTTTAAATATTCAATACTATCAAACCATCTTTTCTCATAATCAGAAAAGCTGCCATTATCAACTACAAAATCATTCAATTTGCAATTTAGATATTCTGCTTGTTGGATATGATTTTTTTTGAGTTTTTCGTAGTTCTCAATGAAAGTAGGAAACTCAATATCGCCAATTCTAAGACCTGCTCTAGCGTATTTATCAGTGTATGCCGGACCAATTCCCTTAAGCGTACTTCCAATTTTAGCTTCCCCTTTAATTTGTTCCATAGCAAAATCAAGCAACCTATGAGATGGTAGAATTAGATGAGCTTTTCTAGATATCAGTAATGACTTATAAATATGCTCAAAAGAAAGACCTGTTTTCGAAATTTCCAGCTGCAGAGTAACAGGATCTATAACAACACCATTACCAATTATATTAACAGCATTCTGATGAAAGATACCTGAGGGGATTGTATGTAAAACATACTTTTTATTTTCAAATTCAAGTGTATGTCCCGCATTAGGCCCACCTTGAAATCTAGCTATAACCGGATATTTAGGAGCAAGCACATCAACTATTTTACCTTTACCTTCGTCACCCCATTGCAATCCAAGCAATACATCAACTTTTGCTGTATTTGTCATTTAATAATCGTTTTAGAAAGTACATAAAAAAAGCGGCCAAAGACCGACTAATTATCATTGCATTCAAAAATAAAAATTTTTTTTGCAATTAAAGGGAAAGTAATTATAAAGTTATTAAGAATTATTCAGAACTTTTACAGTTTTTGCAAACACCATAAAGAACAAGGCTTCTATGAGTTACGGCAAATCCCATCAAATTTTCAATAGAGCTTTGTATTTCCTGCAAACGAGGGTCGCAAAATTCAAACACTTCTCCACATTTGCCACAAATAAGATGATCATGTTGTTTATATTTATATGATTTCTCAAATTGAGCAACATTTTTTCCAAACTGATGCTTAATAACAAGCCCACACTGCAATAGCAATTCAATGGTATTATATAGAGTTGCACGACTTACTCTGTACTTATTATTCTTCATCTGAATATAAAGTGACTCAACATCGAAGTGATCTTCCGTTTGGTAAATTTCTTTAAGAATGCTGAATCTTTCGGGAGTTTTTCTGTGTCCGTTTTTTTCAAGATATGCAGTAAATATACCCTTTACAGTATCGAAAACCTGGTTATTGCTTTTTATATTCTTCATTACTCGACATTTTTCTATATAACTTCAACTTGAAGCAGGAATTTATTAAAACAATGTAAAGATATAAAAACTTTATTTATTTGTAATGTTTTTAAATAAAGTTTTATTGTTCTGAAATTCAAGCAATAAGAATAATGATTAAAATTAGCTCTTACTAATACGGCTAACCTTCTGAACACCTTTGATTTTTTTGAGCTTATCTATAAGTTTATTCAGAGTTTGAGTATCATAAATATAGATCATAACTATGCCTTCAAAAGTACCAGCATTACTTTCAATATTTATTGATCGTATATTAAGATTATATTCGCTTGAAATTACGCTTGTAATATTGTTAACTATACCTTGGTCGTCAATCCCGGTAATTTTTATCCCTGACAAAAATGCAATTGATTTTTCAGTAATCCATTTTGCTTTTATAATTCTGTAGCTAAACTTAGCCATAAGTTGCACAGCATTAGGGCAATTATTTCTGTGAATTTTAATACCTTCAGAAACCGTAACAAATCCAAAAACATCATCTCCGGGGATAGGGTTGCAACATGGTGATAGTGTATAATCAAGTTCTTGAAGGCTGTCGCCAATCAACAAAGTGTCCGGATTCTTTTTGAGTTGCTTTCTGATAATATCCTGCTCCTGAACGTCTGTAATTGGCTGTTTTGAACGTCCAAATGGATTCTTTAAATAATTTAAAATTCCACCTTTATCAGTATCAGCAACATACGACTTCAACTCTTTCAAACCTAATTTCCCAATTGCAATTTCATAATGCAAATCTAGTGGCGATTGCAGTTTGAAATAACTGACAATTTTTTGGATATTGTCTGCTTTATTGTCAATTTTAAGTTGCTTCAGTTTTCTTTCAAGGATCTCTTTCCCTTCTTCTGCTTTATTTTTTCTTTCCTCTTTCAGAGCTGTTTTGATCTTTCCTTTAGCTCTAGCAGTTGTAGCATAGTTTAGCCAGTCGGGCTTAGGACTTTGTTTAGAAGAAGTAATGATTTCTACCTGATCACCACTTTTAAGCTCATGATTTAAAGAAACTAGCTTGTGATTAACTTTTGCTCCAAGGCAATTATTACCCACTTGCGAGTGAATGCTATAAGCCAAATCTAAAGCAGTAGAGCCAACTGGTAAGGTACGCAATTCTCCTTTAGGAGTAAATACAAATATTTCATCAGAGAATAGATTTAACTTAAAATCATCAATAAATACAAGTGCGTCGCTCTCAGAAGTTTTAAGCATATCTTTAATACGCTTCAACCATCTGTCGATTCCACTTTCCGTTGTCTTAGATTCTTTATATTTCCAGTGAGCTGCATATCCCTTTTCAGCAACGTCGTCCATTCTTTTTGTTCTAATCTGCACTTCCACCCATTTCCCGGCCTTGCTCATTACAGTTGTATGTAGCGATTCGTATCCGTTGGCTTTGGGAGTAGAAATCCAGTCGCGCAAACGATCAGGATTTGGTCTGTAAATATCAGTAACTATGGAATAAACCTTCCAGCAATCAGCTTTTTCCTTCTCTTCGGGAGTATCAACAACTATTCTAATGGCAAAAATATCATAAACCTCTTCGAAAGGAATTTCCTTAGTTTTCATTTTACCCCAGATAGAACTTATAGATTTAGTTCTGCCGGTAATTGCATAATTAAGGTTTTCCTCATTTAAGATTCTCTTTATGGGCAAAGTAAAGCTTGCAATAAATTTATTACGTTCTTCTTGAGACTCTTTGATTTTTTGCTGAATGGTAAAATAAATAGCCGGGTCAGTATGCTTTAACCCTAGATCTTCCAACTCACTTTTTATCGCATGTAATCCAAGCCTGTGTGCCAAAGGAGCGAAGAGATATAACGTTTCATTTGCTACTCTTTGCTGTTTTACAGGAGGCAATGACTCCAGTGTTCGCATATTATGAAGTCGGTCTGCAAGCTTAATCAGAATAACTCTAACATCATCTGAAAGAGTAAGAAGCATTTTTCTAAAATTTTCGGCCTGAACAGATTTTGTCTGGTCAAAAATTCCTGAAATCTTTGTTAATCCATCAATTATCTTGGCTACTTCTTCATTAAAGTACTCTTTAATATCTGCTAAAGTGTAATCGGTATCTTCAACAACATCATGAAGCAAGGCGCAAATTACGCTCGTTGCTCCAAGATGAAAATCTTGAACAACAATTTTTGCAACAGAAATCGGATGATAAATATAAGGTTCTCCGCTTTTCCTACGATGGTTTTTATGAGCCTCAAGAGCAAAGTTAAAAGCCTGGCGTATTCTTTTACGGTCTTCTTTAGCAACTCGATTTTTGCAGGCCACAAGAAGCCCTTTATACTCTTTCAGTATTTGACGTCTTTCCTCGTCCTGATCGAATATCTGATGTACCTTGTCTATTTTTAATTCTTCCTTTGCCATTTTTATTTTACAGTTGGTACAAGGCATTGCCTTGTACCTAATAATCGTTGGGGTTAACAGTTGGGAATAGGCATTGCCTTGTACCTAATAATCGTTGGGGTTGACAGTTGGGACAAGGCAATGCCTTGTCCCTATCTAATTTACCACGCAAACAACGGGAATTTTTCCATCATACTATTCACTTTGGTTCTAACTGATTGTATTACGTTTTCATCATCAATATTACTGATAACCTCATCAATAAGATCTACAATTTTTTCAACATCGTTTTCTTTCAATCCTCTTGTTGTAACTGCGGGAGTTCCAATTCTAATACCAGATGTTTGAAAAGGAGAGCGACTATCGAATGGCACCATGTTTTTATTAATTGTAATATGAGCCTGCACTAAAGTGTTTTCAGCCTTTTTGCCTGTAATATCAGGGAATTTACTTCTCAGGTCTATCAACATAAGGTGATTATCTGTTCCATTAGAAGTAACATGATATCCTTTAGCAACAAATGCTTTGGCCATTGCCTGTGCATTTTTCATAACCTGCTTACAATATTCTTTGTATGATGGGTTTAATGCTTCGCCAAAAGCAACTGCTTTTGCAGCAATAACGTGCTCAAGCGGACCTCCTTGAGTACCAGGGAAGACTGCGGAATCGAGCACTGCCGACATCATTTTAATTTCACCTTTTGGCGTTTTTTGTCCCCATGGATTTTTAAAATCTTTGCCCATCATTATAATACCACCTCTTGGTCCACGCAATGTTTTGTGAGTTGTGCTTGTAATAATATGACAATGAGGTAATGGATTATTTAACAATCCGGCTGCGATTAATCCAGCAGGATGCGCTATATCAGCCATAAGTAAGGCACCAACTTTATCAGCAATTGCTCTCATTCTTGCATAATCAATATCTCTAGGATAAGCTGAACCACCGGCTATCATAAGCTTTGGCTTTTCAGCAATCGCCAGTTTCTCCATCTCATCATAATCAATTTGTCCTGTTTTTTCGGATACTTTGTAAGCAACCGGACGATATAGAATACCTGACAAATTCACAGGAGCACCATGCGAAAGATGCCCACCGTGACTAAGATCCAATCCTAAGAAAGTATCACCAGGTTGGAGGCAAGCCAAGAAAACAGCTGCATTAGCCTGTGCACCGCTATGAGGTTGAACGTTTGCCCATTCAGCGCCAAACAATTGCTTTAGACGATCAATTGCCAATTGCTCTGTTTGGTCAACAATTTCACAACCTCCGTAGTATCTACGCCCCGGATAACCTTCAGCATATTTATTTGTTAAAACGCTGCCCATAGCTTGCATAACTTGCTCGCTGACAAAATTTTCTGATGCAATAAGTTCAATACCGTGCAACTGACGGTCGTGTTCTTGTTTGATAAGATCAAATATCTGTTTGTCTTTTTCCATTTTTTAAGGATTTTATCTGATTTTTTTTGTAATAAAGTTCAATGTACAATAGTACCTAAAACGCAAATGTAGTAATATTTTTAAAACCATTCGGCGGTAAAGTACCGAGATTTTATTGTTAATATATACTATTTTTAGGATGGTAAGAAGGGGACAGAAAAGTTACAGGAAAAGGTGACAGGAGAGTGACAGGAGAGTGACAGGGTATTATGTGCCTGCCCAGCTTCCGCGGTCAAGACTTCTGTAATGAATAGCTTCGGCAAGATGCTCCGGTTTTATATTTTCACTTTTTTCAATATCTGCAATTGTTCGTGAAACTTTTAAAATTCTGTCGTATGCCCTTGCAGAAAGATCGAGTCTTTCCATTGCGGTTTTTAGCAGCAAACTGCCTGCGGTGTCTATCTGACAAACCTCCCTTAAAAGTTTTGAAGTCATTTGGGCATTGCAATAAATTCCCTTATGCTGCTCAAATCTTTTAGCCTGAATTTCTCTGGCTTCAATAACTCTGGTTCTTATAGACTCGTTATTCTCGCTTTGCTTAAAGTTGCTCAATTCTTTGAATGGCACAGGAGTAACCTCAATATGAATGTCAATTCTATCTAACAAAGGCCCTGATATTCTGTTAAGATATTTTTGAACCATACCCGGAGGGCAAACACACTTTTTCTCCGGATGATTGTAATACCCACAAGGACAAGGATTCATAGATGCTACAAGCATAAAGCTTGCAGGGTATTCAATTGAGAACTTCGCCCGACTGACAGTAATAACCCTTTCTTCCAATGGTTGACGAAGCACTTCCAAAACAGTTCGTTTAAACTCAGGTAGCTCATCAAGAAAAAGCACTCCATTGTGTGCTAAAGATATTTCTCCGGGTTGAGGAAAAGACCCCCCTCCTACCAGCGCGACATCGCTGATAGTGTGATGAGGAGAGCGGAAAGGACGAACAGGCAAAAGAGACGTATTACCTTCTAGCCTTCCTGCGACACTATGAATTTTCGTTGTTTCCAAAGCTTCATTTAAAGTGGGTGGTGGTAAAATCCCCGGCAGTCGCTTAGCCAGCATGGTCTTTCCCGCACCGGGAGGTCCAATCATGATAATATTATGACCACCGGCAGCAGCAACTTCAAATGCTCTTTTTATATTTTCCTGACCTTTTACATCAGAAAAATCATATTCATAATCATTTAATCTGGAATAAAATTCTTCTCTTGTGTTTACAATAACTCTTTCAAGAGTTTCATCACCGTTAAAAAAGTCGATAACTTGTTTAATATTTTCTGCTCCATAAACTTCAATTTCCGCAACAACAGCAGCCTCTCTAGCATTTACCTTCGGAAGCACAATACCTTTAAACCCTTGTTTTCTAGCTTTAATTGCAATTGGTAATGCTCCCTTAATTGGTTTTAATGTTCCATCTAATGAAAGCTCTCCCATTATAATGAAGTTGCTTACATTTTCAGATTTAATCTGTTCACTTGCGGCAAGTATTCCGATAGCAATAGTGAGGTCATAAGCCGACCCCTCTTTTCTAATATCGGCCGGAGCCATATTAACCACGATTTTCTTTCCGGGAATTTTAAATCCGTTGTGCTTTAATGCGGCATCAATTCTATGATGACTTTCCTTTACCGCGCTATCCGGTAATCCTACCATAAAGAAATTCACACCTTGAGCAACATCAACCTCAACAGTTATTGTAGTTGCTGAAATACCATGAACAGCGCTGCCGTATGTTTTTGTAAGCATATCCTATTTAATTTGCGTTTAGTATAAAAATATGCAAAACTAATTATTTTTTACATTATAAAAACACAAAATAAAAATATATGCAAATAAAAAAACAAATAATATGGACAAACATAATTATTATCCACACCAGACATTCGTTATTTTAAATGATCGTTTGTTCTCTTTACATTGTTGCTATGCAACTTATCTCTACATCCACTCCTAGAGGCAATCCAGCAACTTCAACTGTTTCACGAGCCGGGTGATCTTCGGAGAAGTATTTTCCATAAACCTCATTTATAATAGGAAAGTTTTTCATGCTGGTAATAAAAATACTGCACTTTACAACATTCGAAAAGTCCATACCGGCTGCCTTTAAAATTTCTTTAATATTTTCCATTACTTGTCTGGTTTGCTCAGAAACATCATTTTTTGCCCACTCGCCAGTAGCAGGATTTATTGGAACCTGTCCGGAAACAAAAAGCATATTGTTTGTCATTACAGCCTGATTATATGGGCCAATAGGCTTTGGGGCTTTGGGTGTATTAATTATCTTTTTCATATCTGAATTAATTATTAGTTAGTAAAAAAATTTAGTTTTAATGTTAATTTTGATGATGTTTTGCAAATCATAGATGAAAATACTGATTATTGACAATTACGATTCGTTTACCTACAACCTTTATCACATGATTGAGGCAGTTATATCAAATAAATGGTCTTTAAAGGTAAAAAGAAACGATGAGATAAATATAAATGAGATTGCACTTTTTGATAAAATTGTGATTAGTCCGGGCCCGGGATTACCTAAAGATGCCGGAATAACATGCGAAACAATTGCAAAATATGGGCAAACCAAAAGCATTCTGGGAGTTTGCCTCGGGCATCAAGCTATTGGAGAAGTGTATCGGGGAAAATTAAAAAATCTTGAGCAAGTGATACATGGCATGGCAATTGATACTTATATAATTGCCAAAGATAATCTTTTTGCTAACTGTCCGGAAAGCTTTGAAACAGCAAGATATCACTCATGGGTAATTGATGAAAGAGATTTCCCCCAGTGTCTTGAAATTATTGCTAAAGATAAACTGGGTTTAATTGCAGCAATTAGGCACAAATATTATCCGGTAAAAGGAGTTCAATTTCATCCTGAAAGTATTCTTAATCAATATGGAAAGCAGATATTAAAAAACTGGGTGAATGATATTACTCTCTGAAATATATTCTTTTCACCCTGTGAGATACTGATGTTAGTATTTCGTAGGGAATTGTTTCAAGATCCTCAGCTAATTTAGTAATTGGTAAATCATCATTAAAAATCACCACCTCATCTCCTTCTTCAACATTTAGACCTGTTACATTTACAGAACACATATCCATGCTTATATTGCCGATTATTGGAGCAAGTTTACCCTTTAAAAGCAGTGAACCCTTGCCATTACTTAGTCTCCTGCCTAGGCCATCAGCATACCCGACAGGAATAATTGCAATCTCTAAATCACTTTCGGCCACTGCAGCTCTTGAATATCCTATGCTTTCGCCGGCTTTGATTTTTTTCACTTGAGATACAACAGACTTGAATGAACTGACATTTTTAAGCAACGACATTATTTTATCATGATTATCAAACCCATACAAACCAATTCCTAACCTCACCATGTCGAAATGAGCCTCAGGAAACCTGCTTATAGCTGAAGAATTGCAAATATGCTTCAACACCCCATATCCTATTACTTGTTCGATTGTCTCAGCCATTTGCTTAAATACATTAATCTGATTTCTGGTAAAATCATCGAATTGTTGAATATCACTTGCGGCAAGATGAGAAAAAACTGAAACTATCTTTATATGAGGGTTTTTCTTAGCTAAATCTAAAAACTCAAAAATATCTTCCTGCAATATACCTAGCCTGTGCATTCCTGTGTCTAGCTTTACATGTACAAGGAAAGGATTTATTTCTGAAATTCCCAGAAACAACTTTGAACTTCTTGCAATTCTTTCAAAAAGACTAATACTGTATATTTCTGGTTGAAGATTATGATAGTGTAAAATATCAAAACTTTGTATCTCAGGATTCATCACCATAATTGGCAATGTAATTCCATTATTCCTCAGCTCCTTACCTTCATCTGCATAAGCAACAGCGAGGTAATCGCACTGATGTCTAGACAACAATGATGCTATTTCATAGCTGCCACTACCGTATGAAAACGCTTTCACCATTGCCATAACTTTGGTCTGACTAGAAATGAGCGATTTATAAACTTTCAGATTATGAACCAATGCATCCAGATTAATTTCTAATATTGTTTGATGGTCTTTTTGTTGAATAAAATTGCTAATTCTTTCAAAACCAAATGCTCTTGCACCTTTTATAAGAATTGCCTCATTAAATAACTCTGAAAACTTAAAGCTTTGCAAAAATGATTCAGTATCGGGGTATAACTCACAAGGAATACTAAACTTTGATGACTGTCTGTTTATTGCAGGACCAATACCAATAAGTTTATCAACCTTTTTAGACTTTAGAAGAGTTGCAACTTGCTCGTATAATAAATCTTCCGGAATTCCTGTCTGTAAAATATCAGACAATATCAAACATTTTTTCGGATGTTGAACCTGTGCCGAAAGAAAGTCCAACGCAATAGATAATGAATGTAAATCCGAATTATATGAATCATTAACAATGCTGCACTGATTTATTCCCTGCCTCAGCTCCATCCTCATAGCTACAGATTGCAAAGATGTTGTTTTCTCAAAAATCCAATCACCCGAATAACCTCTTAAAAATAAAAACACAACACAATGCAAAGCATTCTCAAGCGAAATTGCATCGCAAAAAGGAATTGTAAATTTTATTATTTCATTATTAATAAAAAAATCAACCCTCAAACCCTCATTGATTAAATCAGATTTAATTATATAAGCATTATACTCAGTATTGCTTTTTGACCAAGGAATTAATTTAACATTAGGGTGATTAACAGACCACTTATTGATTTCCTCATTAAGCTCCTTGTAATCAGCGCAATAAATAAGCTCTTTTACATTTGTAAACAGCTTAAGTTTTTCCCAAATTTTTTCCTGAATATTAGCAAACCCCTCATCATGAGCCGGACCAATATTCGTAAATATTCCATAATCGGGGTTAAGAATATCCTTCAAATTTTCCATTTCATTAATGGCTGAAATGCCGGCTTCAAATATCCCAATATCAAACCCTTCGTCCATTTGCCAGACTGATAAAGGAACTCCTATTTGAGAGTTGTAACTTTTAGGGCTCCTGACTACTTTTACAGAATCGTAAAGCATTTGGAACAACCATTCTTTAACAATAGTTTTTCCATTACTGCCTGTAATAGCCAGCAAAGGGTATGAAAACTTATTTCTATGATTTGCAGTAAGTTTTTGTAATGCAGTAAGAGTGTTTTCAACAAAAATAAAAACAGCATCCTGAAATCTGTCTGAATAAAACTGAGGATCTTCGGAGATAACAAAAACCCTAACACCTTTTAGATATAATTCATTTATAAACTTATGCCCATTATTATTGGGAGTTCGGATTGCAAAAAATATGCTTGATTCCGGGACCACCAGCGTGCGGCTATCAATTAAAAGATGCTTGATTAACCTTTCAGAAAAATTCTCACCCCATACCTTACCGGATATAGATGCCATTATTTCTCCTGAAAAGCAGCCGGAAAAATATGTCATAGTGATTTACAAATTACAGTTTACTGTCGTCGGCCTCTGATAGCAAATTCAGGTCTAGTTTGTCAGAATCATCATCCCCGTCAAATTTAGATGAAGCTTTGAGAGGATTTGAATTTATTTCTTCGTATATCTTTCTATTCTTAACAATATCCAAAGCCAAGTAAACTGACTCTCTGAAAGCATCAGGCGAGGCCATGTTCTTTCCTGCAATTTCGTATGCAGTTCCATGCGCAGGAGAAGTTCTAACAACTGGCAAGCCGGCGGTAAAATTCACACCACTTTTAAAAGCAAGAGTTTTAAAAGGTATCAAGCCTTGGTCGTGATACATTGCGAGTATTCCTTCAAATTCCTTAAATGTTGAAGACCCAAAAAAACCATCAGCAGGATAAGGGCCAAATGCTAAAATTCCTTCATCAAAAGCCTTATTAATAGCCGGAGTAATTATATTTATCTCTTCCATCCCAAGAATTCCTTTATCACCTGCATGAGGATTCAGCCCCAACACTGCAATTTTTGGTCTTTGAATGCCAAAATCCTGTTTTAGAGATTGATTAAGCACTCGGATTTTTCTCAAGATAAGTTCTTCAGTTATAATATTCGGAACATCCTTAAGAGCCACATGACCTGTAATAACGCCTATTCTAACATTATTACTTACCATAAGCATAAGAGGCTCGTTAACGCCAAATTTCTTAGCCAGATACTCAGTATGTCCGGGAAATTTAAAGTCAGCACTTTGAATATTCTGCTTATTAATAGGTGCAGTAACCAACGCCTCAAGATGTCCTTTCTTTAAATCTTCTATAGCAGATTCAAGTGCCATATAAGCAACTTGTCCGGCAATTTCGGTGCTCTCTCCAAGGTCAATCTTAATCTCTTGATGATAAACGTTCACAAGGTTTGGTTTATTATCTTTAGCCTGATCTGCACTTTTAATGATATTAAAAGTAAAATCACTTGCGCTTAATGTTTTTCTATGATAAGATGCAACTTTCGAAGAACCATATACAACGGGTGTAAAGAAATCCATAACCCTTATATCAGCCAGAGTTTTTATAATAACCTCATAACCTATTCCATTAACATCTCCATGAGTAATACCTACCCGAGTTGAATTAATTATATTTTGAGAGCTATCATCATTCAGGATGTCGTCTTCGTGTTCAATCATTGTTTTATCTATTTGATAATTAGAATAATTTGCTTAGAAAATCAGAATTACAAATTTAATTTAAAATGAGCAGAATCTATTATTTTTGGCTCATTTTGTTTTTAAAATAGTTGTATAACAATCTTACTCCAATAGCTGTTCCGCCTTTCCCAAGATAACTTTCAGTGCCATCCATAAACCCCATTCCGGCAATATCAAGATGAATCCAAGGGTAGGAAACAAAATGTTTTAAGAAAGCACCGGCTGTAATTGCACCGGCATTTCTAGAAGTGCCTATGTTTTTTATATCTGCAATGTCAGACTCAATTTCTTTGTCATATTCTTCCCAAAGCGGAAATTCAACTATTCTTTCGTAAACATCAAATCCAGATTTAATCAGATTATCGATATGCTTTTTCGCATTATGCTGCATGCCAACAATGCCATATTTTCCAATAGCAGCCGAGGCTGAACCCGTAAGAGTTGCAATATCAATAACTAATTCGGGCTTAAATCTTTCAGCATAGGACAAGGCGTCGGCCAGAATTAGACGTCCTTCTGCATCGGTATTAAGAACTTCAACTGTTTTGCCATTTGCCATGGTAATAACATCTCCTGGAGCCAATGCTTTCTGACCAGGAATATTATCTGTTGCGGGCATTAAACCTATTACATGCAATTTAATGTTGTTTAGGGCTAATGCTCTTAAACAGCCGAAAACTGCTGCTGCACCGGCCATATCACTCTTCATGCCCTCCATATATTGAGCCGGCTTCAGACTTAGACCACCTGTATCGAAAGTTATACCTTTACCAACCAAAACAATAGGCTTTTTATTTACGGCACCGCTAGGTTTCCACTCAGCAATAGTGAATGTCGGTTCATTAAAACTGCCCTGATTTACACCCAGCAACCCTCCCATTTTTAGAGTCTTTATTTTAGACTTACCTAACACCTCTACCTTTATGCCAGCCTTTAAACATTCCTCTTTGAAAGTTGAGGCTAGAAGCGACGCGTTTAGCGATGCACCGGGCTCGTTAACCAAATCACGACAAATAAAAACAGACTCAGCTAAATTGGAAAGCTCTTTCAATTCATTTGCTGAAATCTCATTATGAAAAACCGAAACTTTTGATAGTTCAGCTTTCTTATCCTTTGTTTTATATTTTTTAAATGAATACGCTGACAGAATAATTCCTTCAGCAAGTGCGAGTATTGAATCTTTAGACGTTTTTCCTCCAACAATATTTATTAAAGTTTCTTTATTCTTCTTAAGAAATTCAGAGACCTTATGCCCTTCCTTTCTCAAGTATTCATTCATTACAAAACTTTCAATTTTATTTTTTTCAGGAATTATAACCAAAACAATCCAGTATCCATATCTGTTGATATAAAAGGTTTCAACTTTTTCCTTTGGGTACTTCTTTGTAATAAAAGCTGCTTCTTTTTTATCAATTCCACACTTTTCAATTTCTTTTGGATTATTGACAAAGTATAGGGTGTTTTGATTTGAAGGTAATTGCTTAATTTTGTTTAATTGTAGGTTCATATGTGAAAAATTTTTGCAAATGTACAAAAATAGTTGGCAGTCGTAAGTAATCAGATAAACTGTTTTTAAATGAAGATAAATATCATCATAAATAAATCGTTAAATGGAGAAATGCTTTCCCTTAATGATGCTAATGAATTATGGCATAACGCATCTTTAGGTGAATTGATGACTGCAGCACATAATCTAAGGAATATAAAAGCAATACCCAGAAAAGTTTCCTGGATTATAGACAGAAATATCAATATTACTAATGTTTGTTGCTCAGGCTGTTTGTTTTGCAATTTTTACACCTCAACAAAATCTGAAAACGCTTACATAACATCTATTGAAGAGTATAGAACCAAAATTGCCGAGCTACAAAAAATTGGCGGCAATCAATTGCTATTGCAAGGAGGATTACATCCAAAACTTGGAATAAATTTTTATTCTGATCTTTTTAAAACGATAAAATCTTATTATCCTAACATTAAGCTTCATGCTCTTGGTCCTCCTGAAATTGTTCACTTAGCAAAGCTTGAAAAAATTAGTTATGAAAATGTTTTGAGAATTTTGGTAGAATCGGGGTTAGATTCTTTACCCGGTGCAGGCGCAGAAATTCTTTCAGATAGAGTTAGAAATATTATTTCAAAAGGCAAGTGCAATACACAAGAGTGGCTAGATGTAATGGAAATAGCACATAAACTTGAAATAACAACTTCCGCAACAATGATGTATGGCCATATTGAGACCCTAGAAGAAAGGCTGATTCATTTAATTAAGATTAGAGATGTTCAAGCAATTAAACCAGCAAATTCCAAAGGATTTATAAGCTTTACGCCTTGGCCATTTCAACACAAGGGGACTATTTTAAACAAAAGATTGGGAATTGTTTCAGGATTCAGGCCTGATGAATATATAAGGCTTATTGCAATTAGCAGACTTGTACTTAATAACATTGACAACATTCAGGCTTCCTGGCTAACAGTAGGAAGGGAAATTGCTCAGGTTTGTCTTCATTCAGGAGCAAATGACTTGAGTAGTATTATGATTGAAGAAAACGTTGTTTCTTCTGCCGGCGCTAATTACCGCATGGGTGTTGAAGATATGAAGAAAACTATTTTAGACGCAGGGTTTGAGCCGGTGTTAAGAGACCAACAATACAGTTACACAGCTTAGAATAAAAAAAGGCTGTCTGAATTTAGACAGCCTTTTTTACAACAACTGATTCTTAATTAGGTTGAACCAATTGATTTGTATTTATTTCTTCCTGAGAAATTGGCCAAACATATTTTGGATTATCAGGACCCACAGCTTCAACATTGTCTTTTGCACGATGAGTTCCGAGTGTTCTCTGAATATCCATATTCTTAAGACCTTCTCCAAGAAATTCCATATTACGCTCTAGCATTAATCTTGTAATAAATGCATCAATTGTAGTAAATCCTGAAAGCGCTGGAGCTGAAGGATTTGATCTAAGATAAACAGCATTTAGCAAAGCAACAGCGCGACTAGCATCACCAAATCCATTAACTCTTGCTTCTGCTTCTGCAAGATTAAGAAGAACTTCAGCATATCTCATAACCGGAGCCCAGTCTGAATGAGGTGAATTTTGATACTTCTTAATGAAAATTCTATCATTACCTTGCAAAGTTACTGAGTCAACTAGCTGAACTCTTGCGTCATTATCTGCAAAAACTCCACTTGTCCACAAATAACTCTCCTGATTTATTGCATATTCATTATTTCCAATTTGCATTCCTGACTTAGAAACAGAAAAATAATGAGCTAAACCATTCTGAGTACCAGGAAGCTCAACAGCCGACATAGGCATTGAAATTATAGATTCAGGTGTTGTATAATCTGTGAAAATCTGTTGGAAGTTAGCGTTCAAAGAAAGCTTTACTCCGGTTGGAGAACTAAATGGAGCCGCTGTTGAAACAATTTTATTACCTTCTTCAATAACACCAGCATAATCATTCATGTGAAGCTTTACTCTTGTTTTAAAAGCAATAACTGTGTTTTTATGAACACGGGTTATATATTCAGCTTTATTATTGCCGGTTAAAGTTGGAAGTAATGTTTCAGCATCATCTAAATCTTGAAGAATCTGAATATATGTGTCTTTAAGAGTAGATCTAGCCATATCATTATCAGCAGAAGACCTTTGTCCTGTAAGGCGTAGAATTGCACCCCAAGCCTGTGGGTCTTTATTAAATGGCTGTGCATATAATTGAATAAGGTTATGATAAGCAATTGCTCTTAATCCAAGAGACTCGCCTTTGTACTGATTAAATTCTTCTTGAGTAAGAATTTCTTCTGTTAGTATCTTATCCTTATTGTCTTCCAAGCCATCTATAAAAAGATTAACTCTATTTATTGCAATATAGATGCTTCTCCATAAAGTTATTACTTCTGTAGACTGGTGGTCAACGTTATGACTCCATGTTTGATAGCCAGTTACACCGTTTGATTGTAGATTTAGAAAATCATCTCCACGAATATCATTATAAACCTGAAAACGACCACCCAAATAACTACCAGACTTAAAAGAAGAATAAATTCCTCTTACTTGAGATTCGATTCTTTCTTTAGAATCAAATACAGACAGATCAGACATAAATGTCTCGGGAACAGGCTCTAGCAATTCATCAAAGCATGAATTAAAAATTGTAAGCGCTGTTATAATAAAAAATATTTTAAATAACTTTTTCATGATCTTTTCGTTTTTAGAATGAAACATTTAATCCAACAGCAATTGTTCTAGCCTGCGGTATCGTATTACGGTCTACCCCAGGAGCTAAGTTGGCATCTCCCATTGAAGATATCTCAGGGTCAGCACCTGAATAATTTGTGAAAGTATAAGCATTGAATACTTGAACATATAATCTGACACTAGTTATCTCAGCTCTTTTTAATAGTTCATTCTTCATAGTATAACCAAGGCTTAAATTTCTAACTTTTAAGAAATCTCCTCTTTCAACATTCTGAGATTGCACGAAAGTGTTTCCATTGGAAATATTATCACCCCATACCGGTCTAGGAATATCTGTTTCCTGACCTGGCTCTCTCCAATAATTATTATAAACATATTCTTCATAATTCCAAACAGCACGGTGGTCTCTTAGTCCTGAGACTGTTCCGTTATAAATAACAAAATCATAAGCATATGTTAATCCTATACCTAAGTCCCAGTTTTTAAAAATGAAAGTATTATCCAAACCACCGTAATATTTTGGTATCGGACTTCCAAGTGGAACACCGTCTTCATCTAATGTAAGAGGTCTTGAAATTGTACCATCGGCTTCTCTCCAACCATGAAGGTTTTCACCAATCGGAGCCCATGCAGCTGCGTTTCCAAATCCATAATAAACAACAGTAGTAGTTCCATCTTCATTTAATCTCAAGAACATTCTACGGCCAGTATCAGGGCAAACACCAACAGTTTGAACTCCCCAAATCATACCAATTGGATATCCAACCATAGTTATATTTGAAGTTTCAAGCGAATTACCTCCTGTAAGATAAGGCGTATCATCCGTAAGAGCTGTTACCTCATTCTTTAGATATGTTAGGTTGAAATTAGTTGTCCATGAAAAATCTTTAGTTGCATAATTAAAGCTTGTCAATGAAAATTCAAGCCCTTTATTAAACATACTACCGATGTTCATTGGTAAAACATTTCCGGGAATACCTTTAGAAGGAGATTGAGGAACCAAAAGAACCAGACCATCAATATTATTATGGTAATACCCTATTTCAAACTGCATTTTATCTCTTAATAATCCAAAAGCTAAACCTACATCAAACTTCTTACTTGTTTCCCACCTTAAGTCAGCATTACCAGCCTGGTCAAAATACAATGTAGATTCGTTATTATAAGTAGAGCCACTATATAATGAAAGAGATGCGTATGCACTTACAGCATCAATATTACCAACTTTACCATAACTAGTTTTTAATCTTAAGTCAGAAATAATATCAGCTACATTGCTTTCTTTAAAGAAACCTTCATTAGAGATATTCCACATAATAGAAGCACCTCCAAAATTACCGAATTTGTTACCGGCTGCAAGTCCGGAATAACCGTCTCTTCTACCATTAAACTCTAAGTAATATTTTGAAGCCCAATTAATATTAAGACGTCCAAAATAAGAAACAAAATAATCTTCAAAAAGCATTTCACTAGGAGGTGCCATTTCGGTAACCCAAGTACCCTGGAAGTTTCTGTAGAATGGATCTCCAAGTTCCGACCTCCAAGCACTCCAACCGTTCCATGTTGTATGTTGTTCTTCAGAACCAATTAGCATATTAACATTTAGCTTTTCTGCAGCAGTAAACATATAGTTTAATGTATTTGTCCAATTCCAACGATTTCTTCTGTCGAAATAATTGAAAACATCGCCACCTCTGGTTACGCCATCACCATGTTCTGCATTCCAAAATTGTTTAGATTCAAGATTGTTATAGTCAATTCCAAATACTGTTCTAAAATATAACCCTTTAAATAAGTTAAGAGTTGAATTAACTGTACCTATTATCCTATCTCCTTGAGAGTTTGCATAATTATGATCCTGCAAATAAACAGGGTGAAAAAATCCAACGTTCTGAAGATTTTCTAATCTTCCAACGGTATTACCATCCCAATTTATATTATAAGAACCATCTTCTAAAAATGCAGGAACATTAGGAGCTGTTACGAAAGCTAAACGACCTGCACCCGATGTATGAAACTGGCCACCAGGCAAGGAACCGCTTGAAGGTGAGTTGATAAAAGTATTTGTATAATTAACATTAGCACCAAAACTTAACCACTTAGTTGCTTTATGGTCAATATTCATACGAGCACCTTTTCTCTCATAATCATTGGTTTTAAGAATACCTTCAATATTTGAATAATTCGCACCAAACATATAAGATGTTTTGCTTGTTCCACCGGAAATATTAAGACTATGTGAATGTTGGAATCCTGTTCTGTAAACATAATCTGCCCAGTTGGTGTCAATTAGCTTTCCATCAGAATCATAAGCAAGGAAGTAAGCATCTGCCAATCCGGCATTAGCTCTTGCTGTGTTTTTTATATGAACATATTGCTCTGCATTAGCCATATTATAAAGGCGATAAGGACTTGACCAACCTGTAGATACATCATAATTAACTTTAAGATCACCTTCTTTACCTCTTCTGGTAGTAATAATAATAACACCATTTGCAGCACGTGAACCATAAATTGCAGTAGCAGAAGCATCTTTTAAGACATCAATTGATTCAATATCTGATGGATTAATGTCGGCAAGTGGGTTTACCGCTGCTGAAGTTCTTCCCATTTCTCCGGTAAAAATTGGAATACCGTCAACAATAATTAGCGGGCTAGAGCTTCCTGAAATTGAATTGAAACCACGAATCCTAATTACAGGTGGGTTACCTAATAATGCATTAGGCTGAGTCATGTTTACCCCTGCAGCTTTACCTTGAAGGGCCTGGTCAAAACTCTGAATAGGAATAGTTTTGATAGCATCTCCACTGATTGAGGCAATAGATCCGGACACATCTCTTTTCTGCATCACACCATAACCTACTACAACAAATTCTTGTAATACTTCAACATCTGGCATCATTGCAACATTTATAATATTACGTCCATTTACTGCAACTTCTTCAGCAACCATTCCCATAAAAGAAAATACTAAAGTTGCATTACGATTAACAGTAATAGAATAATCACCATTTGAATCGGTAATTGTTCCTTGTGTAGTCCCTTTTACTAAAATAGTAACACCGGGAAGTGTTGAGCCATCCATGGAATCGGTGACTTTACCTGTCACACGAATATCCTGAGCCCAAAGAGTTGCGCTTAGGAGTAGCATACAACTCAGAAAAATGTAAATTCTCTTCATGTTGATTTAATTTTGGTTAGTAAAAAATATAAATTGCTATGTGTGGTATTTTCCAGGCCAAATATATAGTTTTAAAAAATCAATTCCAAATTTAAGTAGTATAAACAAGAAAGCAAGGGCCGGTAAAACACCCAGCCCTTGCTTCATTAAAGGAATAATAAAACCTTCTAATTAACGCCTGTTCTCTTATCCCACCACATTTGCTGTCCCCAGAATTGGTCAACAATACCTGACATTGCAGGTTCAATGTTGTCAAAATTAAGGTTGATTTCATCTGTTGGATAAGGATAACGGAAAGGTTGGCGATTATGTCCTTGATAAACAGACGCTTGAGCAGGTCCCATAAGTGGGAAGTCAGTACGACGAGTTTCCGCCCATGCTTCCTGTCCATTCTTAACAAGAGAAATATATTTCTGTTGATACAGCTTAACTAAGCTACCTGTTCCATCCCAATTAACATCTGCCTGAGCAAGGTATGCATCATAATCTGCTGCAACAACTGCATACTCAGTCATAGACGCTATAACACCGGCCTCATAAGCTTGAGCAGCTGTAACACCTCCGGTATTATACCCTTTATGTGCAGCTTCTGCAATAATGAAAAGCACTTCAGAGTATCTCATTATCGGAGAGAACCCGGCAGGATTATCTCTGAATATACTGCCAATTCTACTTATGTCTTTTCTATCAAAAGAACCCGGCGTAGCACCATGTACAAGACCTCTGTATTGACCATCGCTTTGAGCAGGTTTTGCATAAATTGGCAATCTTGGGTCATTCAAATCAAGCAGCATATCAATCAAAGTTTCACACATTGCATGGTCATCTCTAGTATTTCTATCTTGTTGCCATGGCTCAACATAAGGTTGAGTTCCTGGCCACCATAGGAATACATTTTCAGCATTAGATGATAAAATTGGATATTTACTTGAATCTCCAAGAATTTCTTCAATATGTTGTTTTGCCAAATTTGAGTCGGCGCTTGATGCTCTAATAGCAATTCTTAATCTTAAAGAGTTGCAGAACTTTTTCCACTTTGTAACATTTCCTGCGAAAAGAATGTCAGTACTTCCAACATTGTAAGCAGCTGCAGTAGTGAAAAATTCATTTGCATCTTTTAATTGCAATAAAAGATCGTTGTAAATAGATTCTTGGGAATCGTATTTTGGAAGTGTAATTTCAGGCAACCTACATGCTTCTGAATAAGGAATATCTTTCCATCTGTCTGTTGTGACAAGATACATGTAAGCTCTCCAAACCATTGCCATTCCGACAAGATTAGGATTTCCACCTTCCAATGATTCTTTAACAATTACTTTTTCCATATCGTTTATGTTATTGTAAGATGCTCTCCAAAGCATATTAACAACACTTTCACGATACTGGTAGCGTGCTTCATCAATATATTGAATTTTAGTAATTTGACCTGAGTATGATGAAGGTTCGTTCATATCTCCCCATGGATCAAAATAGTTCCATGTAAAGTTGAAAATAGCATGAGCCATAACATTGGCTGAGGGCGCGTCAAGCGGATTGTTCGGGTCAGTATTTATTTCCTCAAAGTTCTTTGTGCAGGAATAAAATACTAAAGCAAACCCGGCAATTATTGATAAAATTATTATTTTCTTTTTCATGATATGTATGTTTTTATAATTGCTTATAAGCTGATGTTAATTCTAAAACCAATACTTCTGGCGGGTGGTAGTTGATATTGTTCAAGACCAAGACCGTCATTGCCAATACCAAAGGCAGTTTCAGTATCAATACCAATATTATTCGACTTGTCTGTATAAAGTAGTGCTAGATTTCTACCAATTAATGAGATAGAAATACTTTTTGCAAAACCAACTCTATTAACAAGTGATTTAGGAAGAGTATATCCAAGTGCAACTTCTCTTAGTTTGATGAAAGAACCATCGATAATTGAAGCTTCATGAATTCCATAATAATCTGCAAAATATTTCTGAGCAGAAATACGGTAATCATTTTCTTCAGTACCAGCAATAGCAAAGCCATCTTCATCATATAAAATCACACCACTTTCGTTGGTTGCTGCAAACACAGCGCCCCATTCTGAAAGAACATCTTGTCCGATAATTAGACCGTTTTCTCTGATGTCGCCTTCAGCAGTTTCAGCACTTACACCTGCGTATGCACCAAACATTTTTGTGACACTAAAGATGTCGCCACCTTTTCTACCATCAATTAAGAAACTGAAGTTAACATTTTTATATGAGAATGTATTTGTAACACCTCCAACCCAATCAGGAGTAATGTTTCCAATTTCTACAGGGATTGGGGTTCTCATTGGAAGACCTGTATTAGGATTGATAACAACTCTACCCTGATCATCTCTGATATAACCAATACCTCTGATAACACCATAAGCTTCTCCGGGGATAGCATCGATAGTAACAGCTCCCCAAGAACGAGAAATCTGATATCTTTCAAGATCTCCGTAAAGCTCATTAACCATATCTTTACTCTTAGACCAGTTAACAACCATATCCCAATTTAATCCTCCGGATTTTCTAAGAATACCAAGTCTTAACAATAATTCATAACCAGTATTCTGAATTTCACCAGCATTGATAAGCATTGAGTTAAATCCTGTTGATGAAGGAACGTTAACACCAATCAATTGGTTCACAGTTGTGTTATCAAAGTATGTAGCATCAATACCTAATCTGTTATTAAAGAAACTCAATTCAAAACCACCTTCATAAGTGTACATATCTTCATTTACAAGATTTGATACCGGATATTCTCTGCTAATAAAGAACAAAGTATTTCCTGCATATGGATCGCGGTTTCTGTATGTTGGATGAATTCTGTATGGAGATGTTGCCATACCTGTTTTTGCATAACTTGCTCTGATTCTACCAAAAGAGAATGAGTTAGACTCAAGCTTGAATGCTTCTGAGAATACAAAACTTGCACCAATTGAATAATATGGATAAGCCCATGATTCTTGAGGAAGAGTTGAAGACCAGTCAACACGATATGTACCATTTAAGAATACATAATTTCTGAATGAAGTGTTGATAGCGCCAAAAACACTATTACTTACCATATTATAGTTGTACATTCCTGTCAGTGGGTTTCCACGGACGTTTCCAATTGTATATAAATCAGGAACTGTTAATTCCTGAGCTTCAAGTGATGAGCTTTTGAACGATCTGTCCATATAGTTACCGCCAACAAGACCATCAACGCGAATGTCATCAGTGAATTTGTAATCGAAATTGAAAATTAAATCAGCGTTGAATTCATTCATTTCTCTATTGCTTTGCCAGAAACTACCACCATAAGTTGAGGCAATTGATCTGTTAGCAATAACTCCCTTTCTAAATTCAGTAAAGTAGTCGTTACCAACTCTACCCATCACGCTTAACCATTTAGTGAGGTTATATGTCATTGTAATGTTTCCAAAAACTCTATCACGGTTACGTGAAATAGTATTTTTATTAACTACCCAATAAGGGTTGTTGAAATAACTTTGATTCCAATTGTATGGTCTTCCAAATGGATCATCTTTATCCCAATTTTCTTTAAGGGCGTTCATATCAACCTGACGACCAAACCAACCGCCGATAGATTGCATAACGTTATTTTCGTCATATCCTCCTCCGGGAAGGTTATCACTATTGTTGTTTACATAGTTCATAACAACTCTAGTGTTGAACTTTTTCGAAGGACTTATACTACCTGAGAAGTTAACAGAATTTCTAGTTAAATCCGTATTGGGAATAGTTCCTTTAACATTCATGTTAGAAACCGACAATCGGGTAGTAGAAATGTCAGTGCTACCATAAATTTCAATAGTATTATCATATGTTATACCTGTTTGGAAAAAATCTTTTGTATTACTAGGATTAGATACCCAAGGAGTAGCTTCGTAAATAGGCAATCCACTTGCATCTAAAGTATAAGGGCTATTGAATTGAGGGAGGTTAAGACCAATGTCAAGTCTAGGTCCCCAGCTCTCATCAGTACCATCATTTTTTCCACCACCTAAACCATTATAATAGCGGAATCCACGATCTAAAGCATACTGTTGATAGCTGTATTCTGCTTCAGTAAGGCCATTATTTTGAAGATATAATCTATACTCATATTCTCCTCCATTGTATCCTTGTCCGTATTTATTCTGCATATTAGCAAGAATATAAACTTCATCAAAAGTAACAGAGCTGCTGATATTAACTCCCATTGGCTCAGATTTTTTACTTCTGTCTTTAGTTGTGATAAGGATAACACCATTAGCGGCGTATTGTCCGTAAAGAGCTGATGCAGCACCACCTTTAAGTACAGTAATTGACTCAATGTTTGCAGGGTCAATGTCCATAGCAGCATTACCAAAGTCAGCACCACCCCATTGAGAAGCTCCTGTTGAGAAGTTACTTATGGGTGTTCCGTCTACAACGAACAGTGGTTGGTTGTTGTTTGTAAACGAACTGTTACCCCTGATTGTAATACGAGCTGATGAACCAACTGCACCACTGGCTGTAGTGATTTGCACACCGGCAACTTTACCAGACAAAGAACTGATAAGGTTTTGACTTTTAATCTCAGAAATACTTTCTCCAAGCACATCCTGAGCTGAATACCCAAGAGATTTTTTCTCTCTTGAGATACCGTAAGCAGTTACAACAAGCTCTTGCAGAGTAGCAATGTCGGGCATAAGCTCAATGTTGATTGTTGTTCTGCCCTGCACAGGAACTTCTTCTGTTGTCATCCCTAGGAATGAATACACAAGTGTTCCGTTCGGATTAACTGAGATTGAATAATTACCGTTTGCATCGGTAATAGTACCCTGGGTTGTACCCTTTACAAGAATGGTAACCCCCGGTAGCGTGGAGCCGTCGTTAAAATCCGTGACCTTACCGGTAACACGTATTTCTTGACCCCATAGAGTTGAGCCGATTAGTAGCATACAACTCAGAAAAACGTAAATCTTCTTCATGTCATTTTGGTTTTAGTTAATAAAAAATTCCTGGAGTTGGATTATAGAATACAAGAATTCTGCATCAAATTTAAGTATGAAATTTTTAAAACGCAAGTATTATTAAACTTTTGTTAACTATTTGTTCAAGCCAAAAAAAAGAGCAGGATAAGAAGATCTTATCCTGCTCTGAAATATTAGATTAACAGTTTATTACTGATTAATCTTTACATTACATTTATCATGTGATGTAGAGTCAGCTTGCTCTCCATAGAAGAATCCCATTTTATAACCTGCAGAATTGCTTTCAAGGAATAAATTCAGCAAAAGATTACCGGGGGTTCCGCCTGTTTTAGGCTGAATAATAATAGAATCGTAACCTGCACCAATAGGGAAATTCAATTGTGGTCCTCTGATAAATTCAAAATCGGTACCAGTAACTGCAGTAGTAATTTCACTATTAATCCCTACGGTAACAGTAACTGCTGCACCTCTTTCCGCTGCAATATATACAGGAATTTTTAAAGGATTTGCAGCATTTTTTGTTGTTGTATAAGTCTCTTTTTCAAAAGCAATGAAAAATTCGTCAGCAGGAAGAATAATTTGTTCTTCTCCGCAAGAACTTATAAACATTGGAATAGAGAATAATACGAATATTAAAATCAGTTTTTTCATAATTATCTTTTTTTTCTATAGTTAATAAATACTATTCGCTAACGTATCCTTGGTTTTGAACCATCAAAGGATTTGCATCCATTTCATGCTGTGGTATCGGCCATATCCAGCGATAATCTGTAGCTTCAATTGCTAAATTACCAAATGGACCAGCACCAGGCTGTGGAGTACGAGCAAAACCAAGCTCTCTTCTCTTAAGATCAAAGAATCTCTGTCCTTCAAAAGCAAACTCAAGACGTCTTTCTTTGTAGATTTCTTGCTTCAAAGCGTCTCCGGCAAGAGTCGTGTGAGTATATCCTGAAATACGTGCAGTTCTAAGTGCTTGAAGATCAGCATTTGCAAGACCTTCGTTTGAATATGAGTAAGCTTCCGCTCTAATCAAATAAGCTTCAGAAGTACGGAAAATCTTAACCTGATTCATACCGCGCTGAGTATAATTTGGATTTAAAGGATTGTACTTAATAGTAACAACCTGAGTTCCAACTGGAGTAGAAACATTTTCCTGATAGAATGCAGTAAGTCTGATATCATTAGCATCGTACAAATTTAACAATTCAAGAGAAGGAATGTAGTCTATACGCCAAACATTGCTAACAGGTGGGTTACCACCAACGTAATTAGAGCCAATGTTTACATCATTAGAAAATTCAGTTTGATGAATAGCTGTGCGGAAAATAATTTCATTTCCTGCATCTCTTCTCCAAATATCGATATAATTATTACCTGTAGATAGAGGGAAATTTGTATCTGCAATTACAGCAGAAGCATAAGTAATAGCATTTGGCCAGTCGCCCATTTCATGATATACCCTTGCAAGCAAAGCATTTGCAGCAGTAGGTCCAACATAAAATACTGCACGGTTTTCAGTCATTAGTGAAAGTGCTTCTTTTGCTTCTTCGATAACAAAATCAAAAACTTCCTGAACAGTATTTCTTGCTTTAAACTCTAGGTTTTCCTTAGTAACAATTGGAATACCAAGATCAGTAGCAGGGTTACCGGCACGGTATGATTTTGCATAAACTTTTACAAGATCAAAATGAGCCATTGCTCTAAGAAGTTTTGCTTCGCCAAGAATTTGATTTCTTTCTGCTTCAGTGCCTTCATTTAGAGTCGGCCAGAAATTAATCAAATTAGATGAACGAGTAATTACTCTATAGGCAGTAAGGAACAGAGAATATACTTCACCTGTTTCTGAACTTTGAGTCCATCCATACTGAGTACCATATTGGTTAGTAAATCCTTCAACAGCGTATAAATCATCAACTGATACGTCAAAATTAACCATCATGTTTTTACCATAGTATCCGCCACCCCTAATTGTAGCATAAACACCAATAAGACCGGCTTGAAAATCTTCAAGACTTTCAAAAGCCTCTTGATCAGAAATTGCGTCAGGCGGCGTCAGATTAAGAAAATCATCTCCGCAAGCTGTCATAAAAAAGACAGTAACTATTGCAACAAATATTTTGATTGTTTTCATATTTTTTAAAATTTTCATTTTTTGCATATTTTATATAGCTTGTTTTACCAACTTTTATTATAATCCTATATCAATACCAAATGTGTATGTTTTAACTGCAGGATATGCATTTAACTCACTGGCACCTGGGAATTCAGGATCCCATCCTGTATAATCAGACCAAGTCCAAAGGTTCTGTCCCTGAACATAAAGGCGAATATTACGCAATTTTATAGTCTGTAATACTTTTGATGGTAAGTTGTAAGATAGAGTAATATTTCTTAATCTCAAATAAGATGCATCTTCGATAAATCTTGTGTCGAACAAAGATGGAGGAACAGTTCCATAAAGTGGATAATGTACATTATCTCCGGGCTCTTTCCAATGGTCAAGAACTGCAGCATTTTGGTTATAAGCACCAAAGTTACTTTGGTTTGATAGGAAGTATGCAGTATTATTTAACATCCATCTATCAAGACTGTATGTAAAGAATGCATTTAATTGGAAACCTGCGTATGTCATGTTGCTTGAAAAACCACCAAAATATGGAGCTAAATATGATTTTCCTTCGAGTGGCACTTTATCATCACCTCTGTGAGTAGGAGTTACATTGCCATATTGGTCATACCATAATGGTTTTCCGTTTGCAGGGTTAACACCGGCATATTGGTTATAGTAAAGAGTACCCAAAGGTAATCCAACCTGTAGAATTGTAGAGCCCCATGGAAGTTCTTCAATTTCACCATAAAGAGCTTCTACTCTGTTTTTATTGTAAGTAAAGTTTCCGTTGAAATCCCAAACAAACTTATCAGTTCTAACGATATCAAATTCTAATGTAGCTTCAATACCTTTATTAGACATTTCTGCAATATTCCTCGTTTCAGTAACAAACCCTGAAGTTAATGTTACCGGCATACCAAGAAGCATAGAGCTGGTATATCTGTTGTAATATTCAACAGTAGCATTAATTCTGTCTAATACTCTAAATTCCAAACCAACATTCCATATATCACTTTCTTCCCATGTAAGATTTGGGTTAGCCGGACGAATTGGAACAGAGCCAGGAACTTGGTTGTAACTTACAGAAGTGCTATATAATCCAAGGTGCAGGTAATTACCAATTGAATAGTTACCTGTAGTACCGATACTTCCTCTAAGTTTCATTTCATTAATTAAATCAATGTCAGCAAGGAAACTTTCTTTTTTCAGATTCCAACTCAAACCAACGCTCCAGAAATTAGCATATCTAACTTCTTTACCAAAGCGGCTGGAACCATCACGTCTGAAACTTGCATCCATATAATACTTATTATCATATGAGTAAGTAAATTGAGATAAATAAGAAAGTACAGTAAACTCTGTTTTTGATCCAAAGAATGCATTTGGAGTTGATGCAGCACTTGGCACTCTAACTTTATCACTTGCAAAGCCAATACCTTCGCCACCAAAGCTTTCGCTATAGTGCTCAGTAGTTTCAAAACCTAACATAAGGTTTGTAACATGCTTAGTAGCATAAACGTAGTTATATCTACCTGTAGTAGTGAAAGTAGTTGTATTTGCCCTTCTCAAACCTCTTGTTAAAGAACCATTAGAGCTTGTACCCCAAACTGATTCAGGATGCAGATAGTCGTCGTAAGTATAATCGAAGAAGTCTGTACCATAATTAGAACGGAACTGTAGATTCTTAATCGGCTCCCATTCTGCATAAACATTACCTAAAATTTTTAGAGTATTGTTAAAGTCTTGGTTTAATTCTAATTCTCTACGTGGGTTTCCAAAGTAAGTAGCAAACTGAGTAATCCATTCGCCATCCTCATCAGTTGGTTGTTCGTAAGGATTCATTAAATATGCAGCAAAAATAGGGTTATAAACGTTATTTCCATAACCACCTTCTGCAACTGCATAATTACTTTTTTCGTAGCTTAAGTTTGTTGATGCACCAAATCTGATTTTTTCAGTGATATAATGGTCAAGATTTAACCTACCAGAAATTCTTTCATAATCAGATCTGTAAAGAATACCTTCTTGATTAAAGTAAGCACCGCTCACGAAATAGTTGGTTTTTCCTGTACCACCGCTTGAAGAAATTTCATGAGATTGTGTTACAGCATCGCGAAACATAACATCTCTCCAGTTTGTATTAATGGTTGCAAGAGAATCCCATACTTCGTCAGGACGAGTATAGATTTTATTGTCTCTTTCAAACTGAAGTTTCTGTTCAGTTGTCATCATGTTGAAATTGTCACGAGCTTGAGTTGAAGTTCCATACATCCCTCTATAAGTAAGATTTGAGCGATCAGCAGCTTTACCCCTTTTTGTTGTAACAATAATAACACCGTTTGCAGCTCTTGAACCAAATAGTGCTGCAGCAGATGCATCTTTAAGAACAGAAATGTTCTCAATATCATTTGGGTTGATACCTGAAAGTGGGTTGTCATAAATACTTCCGGTATGTTCTGTTAAAGCAACTCCGTCTATTACGTACAATGGAGTGTTACCTGCTGAAATAGAGCCTGTACCTCTGATGCGAATAACAGAGTGAGATCCCGGGCGTCCACCTGTAGATACAGATGACAGACCTGCTGTCTGACCTTGAAGAATTTGGTCGAAGCTGGCGATTGGAATCTGCTCTAATTTTTCAGCTGATACAATACCCACTGAGCCGGTAATAGCGTCACGTCTCTGAGTACCGTAAGCCATTACTATAACTTCTTCCAGACCAATCATTGCTGATGCCAAAGAAACATTAATAATGTTTTTTCCGTCAACAAGTATCTCCTGAGTTGTGTAACCAACGAAAGAGAACACTAAAGTAGCTGTCGGAGCAGCATTTAGCTCATAGCGTCCATCTATGTTAGTAATAACACCAACTGTGGTGCCTTTTACAACTACCGAAGCACCTGGAATTCCGCTGCCGTCAGCAGCATCAGTTACTGTCCCTGAAATTCTAATTGTTTGCCCAAAAGCTGTTAAATTACAGAAAGCAAACAATAGAATCCCAGCAATAATAAAGATTCTTTTCATATTGTTTCGTTTTTTAGTTAATTGATGTTGTTTATAATAATTAAAATATCGTCCAAAATTAGTAAATAATTTGAATTACACATAAGTTTTTGAACCAAATGCTTGATTTTTTATGGGTTTTAGACTTAAGTCAACATCTTCTCTTTAATAAATAACTGATATACATTGGTTTATAAAAGTAGGTGTATAATATTATTTCTAATTAATTTTTGTTTTTTTTATTGAAGGTCAATGTTTTACGAAGAAAATACAACTTGTTAATTATTTATAAAAATAATTAAAACTATTGTCAAAAAAAAGACATTTATTTCAGTTTTTATTTGACTATTGAGTATTTTTACACTTCAGAAAATTAATATTTTATGTATAAAAAACTCCCAATAGTTTTTATCGCAATATTTGTTTTAACAATAACTTTTTCTAGGCTGTATTCTCAAATACAACATACTTCAAGATATGATTTTGCAATAACACAAAATCAACATAAGTTACTTGAACATCATAAAGTAATTCTAAAACTAAATGAAAATCAATTAAAGGAGAGGGAATACCATGCAAATTACACTCCTCAAGCAGGAGAAACTATGTACGCCGGATTTTCTATAAAAACACAACTCGACATTAATAATAGTGGTAGCTGGGAAATACTCGGAGAAAACCATTTTGTCTGGAGAATTATGATAGAGTCGCCTGATGCAAATGCAATTGGAGTGATTTTTAATAACTTTAATCTTTCAGAAACTGCAGCAATCAATATATACAACCGAAATGCCAGCCATTATATAGGAGAATTCAATTATAAAAACAATAACGATTTTAATATATTATCTTGTCAGCTAATTGCGGGCGATGCAATTATTATAGAATTTATTGAAAAAGCTGAAGATATTTCAAATATTTCTTCATCATTTACTATTACTGAGATTATTCATATAACTGAGGCAGGCATTGATATTTTTAAAGAAAAAAACTTGGGTAATTCGGGTCCGTGCCAAGTAAATATCAACTGCGAGGAAGGGACAATTTGGCAAAATCAAAAAAGAGGCGTTGCAAGAATGCTAATGAGGGTTGGAAGCAGCTATTATTGGTGCACAGGCTCACTTGTAAACAACACACTTCAGGATGGAACTCCTTACTTTCTTACAGCAGCTCATTGCGGGAAAAATGCTACACCCGAAGATATGGGTTTGTGGCAGTTTTATTTCAATTTTGAAAGGCCTGTTTGTGACAATATAGGAAATCCGGATTTTAAAGTATTATATGGATGCCTCTTAATGTCGCAAGGTCCTATGCTTTTCGGATCTGATTTCAAACTACTTAAGCTTATTCAAAGTCCACCTCCTTCATATAATGTTTATTTTAATGGATGGAACAGATTAGATATTCCTTCAAATTCAGGGGTAACTATTCATCACCCTGCGGGTGATGCAAAAAAAATATCTACATATACTCAGACATTGATATCAGCTTCACCTGTTATTAGCGGACAACAGATGGCAGATAATGCAGCCTGGAGGGTAACATGGTCGCAAACCGAAAATGGATGGGGTGTTACTCAAGGGGGGTCGTCCGGCTCTCCAATATTCGACTCTAATGGATTTATTATTGGAACTTTATCAGGTGGTGCATCCGGCTGCTCAACTCCCTCCTTCCCCGACTTCTATGGAAAAATGAGCCATCATTGGGATAAAAATGGAATGATTTGCAGCGAAAGACTTTCATGTTTTTTAGACCCAAACAACACCGAGGTTACTGAACTTCAGGGATGGGATCCGAATTTCGAGAATTACCCACCACCCGGATTTGTAAAAGCTGATTTTATAAGTGAGAATCAAGTTGAGCTTAAATGGATGAAACCAGGGCAAATTCCTAACAGAGAAGGCTGGCACGTTTATTCAGAAACATATACTAATGTTAGCTGGAGCGGTCCGGAACGAGCAACTGTTTTTGATGCTTCTGTTTTGGGGTTTTCTTATCCGGCAAAAGTAACCCATTTGTCGCACTTGTTTTCTGAATTGCCATCAAATCCATGGCTTGGAAATACTTTCCGTTTTAAAATTTATGACCATACCGGCTATTATTTGGTATATCAGTCGCCAATTTTACTGGCTGATAAATTAAATGAAGTAATTCATGAAATGATCTACCCTATAACATTTAATAATAAATTTTATGTTTGTGTTCAGCCTATACACAGCAGCGGGCACCCTTCCTCTGCAATGAATATGGTAAACCTTGGAAATGGATTGTCTTTTTATGGAAATAATGAGAGCTGGAAACCTGAAGGTAATGAGTATAATCAAGGTGTATATATAACAGGTATTTATGTGGAAGGTTCTCAGTTTAAACATCAGGAGATTTTATTCGAAAAATCAAAAGTGCTTGATTCTACGACTGTTTTGTCTGCATCTCAAGGTTATGCTCCTATTAATTGGAAAAATACACCTTTATTTTATAAGCTTTATAAAAATGACGTAATGTCATACTTATTTAATGTATCTGAGAATCCGCAATTATCTTATGTATTTTCTGTCGACACTGAAGCTAATGAATATGATGTGTTTTATATTACAGCGGTATATCATGGCGATGTAGAATCTCAAGCATCTAATAAAGTATTGCTATTCTACGGAGATTTCTGTGAAGAGACAATTAGCAATTTCCCATATTTTGAGGCTTTTGAAACAACAGATCTCCCTGAGTGCTGGCACACAGAACCTCTAAACTCATGGTTTGCTTTAGATTATTATCAATCTGGCAATATTGCAGTTATGCCCGAAAATGGAAGATATTTCATTTATACAGAAATTCCAAATGAAAACAATGAAATTGGTAATTGGCTAGTAACTCCTAAAATTGATATTACAGAAATTAATAAACCTGCTCTGAAGTTCAGTTATATTTTAGAAGACAATCAGTTGGAAAAAAACAATGTTAATCTAGAAGTTTATATAAGTAAAAACAATAATTCATTTGTAAAATATTGGGATTATTCATCATACTCAGAACATCTTAATTTAAAAATATCTGAATGGAATAACGTAATTATAGACTTAGGCCTTTTTAATGGAGAAGTAATTAAAATTGCTTTTGTTTTCAATGGTCAAGAAGGTGCATATGCGACAATAGATATGATTGAAATATTTGAAGCAGCAAATGACACTTACAAATTGAGCTTGGCTTTGTTTCCATCTAATTCGGGTGAAGTTTACGGTTTTGGGCAGTACATTGCAGGTGAAAAAGTTTTTGTTGAAGCATACCCAAATGTTGGTTATAGGTTTTTAGAATGGAGAAACTTATCAGACAGCATACATAACTCTAGTAAGTATGAATTTATAATGCCTGAAGAAAACTATGAGTTAACGGCAGTATTTAAGCCTTACGATCCAGTTTCTATAAATGAATATAATGAAAGTGAAATAAGAGTGTTCCCAAACCCTTCGGATGGAATTATCACAATAAGCTTTCCCGACAATATTTCTAATGCCAGAATTAAAATTGTTTCATCTACAGGGGTTATTGTAGCTGAATTTTTAAAAGACGCTACCCAAAGTTTAATAGTTAGAGATATAAATAATTATCCATTGACTCCAGGTTTGTATTTCATTATTATTGAAACTGATGCTGAGGTAAGAGTAGTTAAATGGGTTAAGATTGGGTGACAGGAGAGTTACAGTAGGGTTACAGTAGAGTTACAGAAGAGTTACAGAAGAGTGACAGTAGAGTGACAGAAACGTGATAGGAAATGGTGATATGCGGGTGACATTGCGAAGGGCTGAGAGCGAGAGCATGGTGGCTGAGGAACTCGAAGCCACCGCGAATGAAAATGTGTCATCTCGACCGAAGTGAAACGAAGGGAGAGATCCCGTCGATGAGCGCTTAACAACCGGATCTCTCGCTGACGCTCGAGATGACGCTCGCTATTCCTCAGGACTCAGGACTCAGGACTTAAAATAAAAAAAGGCTGATACAATGTACCAGCCTTTTTTATTTATTTCAGTATTGATATTACTTCACAACGCTGAATTTTACATTTTGGATGCCTTCGCCAGTAGCGATTTGCATAATGTATAATCCGTTTTTGAAGTTGTTAATATCAAGAACAACTTGGTTAGCATTGTATGACTGGCTGAATACTAATCTTCCGCTTAGGTCAAATACTCTAACATTGTTGATTTGAGATCCTGAAACAACATTGATAATGTCGCGAGCAGGATTTGGATATACTACGAATTCGTTTACGTTAACAACAGGAACAGAAACGCAATCTTCACAGTAACCCCAAACATCTTCTTGAGTCATGTCTTCTGTAACAACAATCGTACGGTTTGGATCTCCTGCCCATTCTCCCATGTCCCAAGATGGAGCACCTTCAACTAGGAAATACTTGTAATTATGAGTTCCTTCTTCAACATTAAGAGTAATTGTATAGAAATACTCAGTTGGAGCAACTACGTCAGATACAGTAATAGCATCTATACACCAGAAGAAAGCATCATAAGATACATATTGAATAGCAAAATGAAGAGTTTCACCATCATATTCGCTTAAGTCAAATGTATACTCAGTCCAATCAGTAGCTGATTCAAGATAATCACCGGCAGAAATTTTTGTAAAGTTTGCTGGAGCAGGACCTGAAGTAGAAACAAGAACTTTGAATCTTTCAGCACCGTAAGCGTGAGTCCAAGCTTTTGCCCAGAAAGAAAGTTCAGAAGTTGCAGTAACTTCAAATGCAGGAGAAATTAACCATTTGTCATCTCCAAGAACATTAGCCTGAGTGAAAGCAGCATATTTAACAGCATCGTATGCAGTATGTGCATCTGCAGCAGGATCAGAAGTTGTAGGGTTGAAAATAATCAAACCATAATCTGTACCTTCGCCAGCAAAAGTATAATCAGCAGAACCCCAGTTGTTGGTACCTGCTTTATTGTTAATAACAGTCCAAGCTCCTAGAGAGTTAGTTCCGGCAGCATCACCACCAGCAACAGTCCAGTCTGCATAGGCTTCCCAGCTTTCGAAGAAGTCATAAAGACCACCTTCTTTAGCAACAACAACAGGTTCTAGTTTGAAAGCTTCGTCAGAACCAGGTTGTGCCCAACCAGCAAAAGTACCTGATACATAAACATCATGTACAGCAGGGTCGAAAGTAACATCACCGGCAGCAACAGCACCTGTCATGTTAACAATAAGAGTTAGTTCATGATAATCACTTGGTCCGTAAGTAACAACAGGGAAAATTCCAAGGTCAAGGTTAAGAGCAGCATTCCAAGCTGTAGCTGGTTCCCATCCGTCATCTGTGTGAAGAATATAAGCAATGCCAGCGCCGCCGCCACCTGAACCAATAGTGTTAGATCCTAAGCCTACACCGTCGCCATGCGCACCCCAGGTAACGCCAGAAGCGTCAAAACCTAAGAAATACATACCTGAAACAGAAACAGGAGCATCAAATTCAAAATAGAATGCATCTTCGTATGCACTTGGAGAAGCACCTGAAGTTGGAAGAGCCCATAGGTCGTCAAGAGTAAGTGTTTTAGAGGCAATAACATCGCCAACTGCATCACTTGCAAACTCATAAACAGAGAATGTGATTTCTGATGCACCTGCGGCTGCTGCGCCGAACCAGAAATATGCACCAACTATCTGATAAGGAGTAGTTGCGTTGAATTTTGCTCCGGCACCAACTGCACCATAACCATTGTTACCAAAAATCCAACCCATTGGAGTATCGCCATTCATCCATCTGTATGTACCAACTGTTGTAACCTGTGCCCAGTTTCCTGGAAGTATTACTTCATTTTCTTTGTCAGCTGATTTAATTTGAACAGTAGTGTTCTGAGAATCAAATTCTTGTTGCAAAGAAATTTCAGCACCACGTTGTGCAAAAGTAATTGCCGCAACGAAAACCAATAGTAATGTAAAAATTTTCTTCATGATTTTTTTTGTTTTAGTTAATGAATTAATTAAAAGTTTAAAATTAAGGAGTTTTGTTGATTTCAACTCATATTTTATGCAGCAAATATAGGAAATATTTATAATGCAAAACAAATTTAATGAAAAAAAATGAAAAAAAACAACATGCAGCAGTATGTTTATATAAATATTGCATCTGACATCCCATGTAAATGCGATTTTTAGATAAACTTAAGAGTAGTGTTAGCCAGACATTATACATGTATAATATTGTATAAGCATAATCAAGAATAAAAAAAATGGTTTATAAAAACGGCTATTCTTTCATTTTTTTTTTATTACTTTGGACTTTTTTTTAATACAATTTTCCTATCAGGTAAAAGTCTAATATTGTGATATTTAAGAAATTCAATAGTTTAATATAACAAAAAAAATTATGTCAATAAAGCAAAAAACTCTTGATCTGAAAAAGAGAATGCAGGACGCATTGCAGGGTGGTGGCGCTCAGGCGATAGAAAAACAAGTAGCAATGGGAAAAATGACAGCCCGAGAAAGGATTATTTCATTGCTTGACCCCAATTCATTTCATGAATACGATTTATTTGTTGAACATGCAGCAAAGGATTTTGACATGGATAAGAAGCAGCTTCCTGGCGATGGTGTAATAACCGGTACCGGCACCATTAGTGGCTATCCTGTTTGTATCTATGCTCAGGATTTTACAGTAGCAGGAGGTTCATTAGGTTTGATGCATGCGCGTAAAATCACTAAGATTATGGATTTAGCAATGAATCTTAAAATTCCAATAATTGGAATTAATGATTCAGGTGGAGCTAGAATTCAGGAAGGAGTTAATTCCTTGGCAGGTTATGGAGAGATATTCTTTAGAAATACTCAGGCTTCCGGAGTAATTCCTCAGATTTCGGTAATTTTAGGTCCTTGCGCTGGTGGTGCTGTATATTCGCCTGCTCTAACAGACTTTGTGTTTGTAGTAGACAAGATTTCCAAGATGTTTATTACCGGTCCTGAAGTTATAAAATCTGTACTCGGAGAAGAGATTAGCATGGAGGAGCTTGGAGGGGCAAGAGTTCATTCTGAAATTACAGGAAATGCTCATTTCTTTGCAGAAAGTGAAGCAGAATGTTTCCAGCAAATAAAAAAGCTTGTAACATATATTCCATGGAATAATTCTAAAAAAGCTGAACCATTTCCAAAGAAAGCACCTAAAACTGAAGAGTTTAAGATTGACAAAATTATGCCGGCCGATCCTAGGCAGCCATATGATGTAAGAGACGTTATAAAATCAATTTCCGACAATAGCGAGTTTTTTGAAGTACAGGAGCTATTTGCAGCTAACATGGTAGTTGGGTTTGGAAGATTGAACGGACAAACAATTGGATTTGTTGCCAACCAGCCAATGGTTCTGGCAGGTGTTCTTGATGTTGACTCGTCTGATAAAGCAGCTAGGTTTATTCGTTTTTGCAACGCATTCAATATTCCACTTGTTACTTTGGTTGACCTTCCGGGTTATTTACCTGGTATTGACCAAGAACATGCAGGTGTAATACGTCATGGTGCAAAAATTCTTTATTCATACTCTGAAGCTACCGTTCCAAAAGTTACTATAATATTAAGAAAAGCATACGGTGGTGGATATATAGCAATGTGTTCTAGACATTTAAGAGCGGATTTTGTGTTTGCTTGGCCAACAGCTGAAATTGCAGTAATGGGTCCTGAAGGAGCTGCTAACATTATTTTCAGAAGTGAAATAAAAAATGCTGAGAATCCAGAGGAGATGCGTAAGAAAAAAGTTGAAGAGTATAAGGAGAAGTTTGCCAATCCTTATGTTGCAGCCGCCCATGGTTATGTTGATGCAGTAATTGAACCACATGATACAAGAAAATTTGTTCTTCATGCACTTGAGATTTCTGCAACAAAAGAGCAGTTGATTCCAACTAAAAAGCATGGTATTCCTCCGTTTTAGGATTGAAGATTTGTAAACAGTCCTGAGTCCTGAGTCCTAAGTGCTAAGTGGATAGTGGATAGTGGACAAGATTCTGTAGCTCCCCCTTTAGGGGGCTGGGGGGCAAAATAGATTTAAGATTTGTAAGATTTAAGATTTATAAGAATCATTAAAACTAGAAAATGGCTAAAACGAAAAAAACAATAGAAAAAGAGGAAATCATTTATTCGGAATTGGTTATAGATGATGCTGCATATATTACTTTACATAATAAAATGCACTCTCAAAGAAAGCCTTATGTTCCGAGAAATCCTAAATTAATAAAAGCATTTATGCCCGGCAGCATTCCTGAGATTTTTGTAAAAAAGGGAGATGAGGTAAAAGAGGGACAAGAACTTCTTATACTAGAAGCAATGAAGATGAAAAATATCATAATTGCTCCTTTTGACGGACATATAAAATCGATCAATGTCAAATTAGGAGATATGGTGCCTAAGGCATTCGTATTAATAGAAATGAAATAATTGATGAAGCTTATTTTTGCAACTCACAACATTAATAAGCTTAGGGAAATAAAATCCATAATTAAAAGCAACATCGAATTGGTAAGCCTTGACGATGTTGCTTTTTTTGATGAAATCCCTGAGCCATTTGATACATTGCATGAAAATGCATTAGCAAAAGCCCGTCACATTTATAATAGATTTTGCATTAATTGTTTTGCAGATGATACAGGGTTGGAGGTTGAAGCACTGAATGGAAAACCCGGTGTAATGTCAGCCAGATATGCAGGAGAATCAAAGTCAGATAAAGAAAATATTAAAAAGCTTATAAATGAGCTTTCCGGCAAAGCCAATCGAAATGCAAGGTTCAGAACTGTCATATCTCTAATTTTGGATAACAAAGAATATTATTTTGAAGGAATTGTGAATGGCCGTATTATAGATATAGAGAAGGGTTCAAATGGATTTGGATATGATCCTGTATTTATTCCAAATGGATTTAACAAAACATTTGCAGAAATGACTATGGAAGAAAAGAATCTTCTCAGTCACAGGTCAGCAGCAGTAAAAAAGCTTGTCGATTTTTTAAACAGTCTTTAATTTGTTCATTGCATCCTCGATTGTCATTGAGAAAAGCTCGGTTATATTCACCCCTGCAGCAGCAGCTTGCTGAGGGACAATGCTTTCGTCAGTCATACCCGGGACAGTATTTACTTCAAGAAAATACAAAATATCACGACAAAAAATGTAGTCAAATCTGACTATGCCGCTCAGTTCAAACTTTTCATAAAGAAACTTGGAAGACTGCTGAACTTTATTTGAAAGTTCAATAGATATTCTAGCCGGTGTAATTTCATCAGAAGCACCTTTTGTGTATTTAGCTTCATAATCGAAAAACTTACTTGCTGTTTTACTTACAATTTCCGTAACCGGAAATGTTCTAATTTCATTGTTATATCTAATTGTGCCGCAAGTAAGTTCTGTTCCCGGCAAGTATTCTTCAATTAAAACCTCATCATCATGTTCTAAAGCCAACTTGATATTCCTAATTAAGTCATCTTTCAAATCAACTCTGGTAGTCCCAAGGCTGGAGCCCCCTTTATTAGGTTTCACAAAAACCGGAAGAGTAACATTTTCCAGAATATAATCTGAAGATATATTTTCGCCTTTTCTTATTTTTAAATTCCGGGCAACCGGAAACCCCCAATGAGCAACCAACTGATTGGCAAAATGCTTATTAAAAGTTATTGCCGATTGTAATTGTCCGGCGCTGGTATAAGGTATTCTCATCAAGTCGAAATACCCTTGAAGTTTGCCATCTTCTCCGGGTGTACCATGTATAGTAATAAATGCACAATCAAAATTTATTTTTTCTCCATTAATAATTACAGAAAAATCGTTTTTGTCAACATTTAATATTTTCCCATCATTTTGATGCAGCGACCAATCAGTATTTCTCATTACTATTAAGTATGGTTCAAACTTATCATGGTCTAATGAATTAACAATATTCTTGGAACTTCTTATCGAAACCTCATATTCACCTGAGTCTCCGCCGGCTACTACTGCAATCTTTTTTTTCATCCGTAAATAATTTGTTTTATTGTTTTTCACTATTATCCGACTAAAAAGTAATTTTATTCTTTTTCAAACGTAACTACCAGATAAACAGGCATTATGATTTTATTTTTAAAAGCCACCCCCTATATAAATTGCAGGTTATACTGCAAATTTATTGGAGGAGAGCCTGTTCGTTTTAAATAATATCGGTTCGTGCTTCTTAGTAATTCAAACACATCCAACAAGCTTATCAGATGTATCCTTACTAAGGAAGCTACCACCGAAAACGCTTTTTTAGTTTG